>Ga0308309_10000649_pt1 | contig 21590 bp, 22 predicted proteins | sample HubBroMetageWFT5_FD_192491 | JGI IMG/M metagenome (GOLD analysis project Ga0308309, IMG submission 192491) | Warmed and freeze-thawed soil microbial communities from the Hubbard Brook experimental Forest, New Hampshire - Hubbard Brook CCASE Soil... | ecosystem: Environmental > Terrestrial >...
GGCCAAAGGGGAACTGCTCGGTGATCAGGATGTCGGGCGCCTCGGTGCGCAGCAGGTCGAGCAGCTCGTGGGCGCGCTTGCCGGCGAATGCATCGTCGAGCGGCGTGCCGTCGAGGCGGCACAGGTCCTTCAGCGTTTCGTCCGCCGCGCGCAGCGGCGGCAGTTGATGGAAACGCGCGGCGCCCAGGGCCAGGCCCGTGACAGGCGCGCCGCCCGACACCAGCAGCACGTCGAAGCCGCCTTCCGCCAGGGCCCGCGCCAAGGTGGCGGCGCGGCGCAGATGGCCGATGCCCAAAAGATGCTGCACGTGGAAGAAGACGCGTGCGCTCATGACGCACCATTCAGGGGCACGTTGAGACGGTCCACGGCGACGCTGCCGTCGGTGGCCACCGTGAAGAAGTGGACGCAGCGCCAGTCGAGCTTGTACGGCGGTCGGCCGGTCATGTCCCAACCGGTCGCCAGCGCCAGCAGGGCGCGGATCGCGGCCTTGTGCGAGACCGCGACGATCGGCGCGCCGGCCCCAGCGATACGCGCCGTCCAACGGCCGAGGCGCGCCATCACCGCGCGCGGCGATTCCCCGCCGGGCGGCTGGAAGTCCAGCCCGCGGCGCTCGGCGTCGAGGAAGCGCTCGCCCACGCTCAGGCGCAGCTCGGCGATGGTGTGACCTTCCCAGCTGCCGAAGCTCATCTCGCGCAGGGCCGGGTCGATGGTGACGGCTGCGGAAGGCTGCAGCAGCTCGGCGGTGCGCCGCGCGCGTTGCAGCGGGCTGGACATCCGCAGCCAGCCGTCGGCGGGCGGCGGCAGGCGCCAGCGGCGTGCCTCGGTCTCGCCGGCAGGGCTCAGCGTCGTATCGGTGACGCCTTGCAGGCGCCGCTCCTCGTTCCACGTGGTGGCAGCGTGGCGCAGGATGGCGAAGGGCAGGCTGCTCATCGCAGCGTCCGCAGGGCTGCGGCCAGGGCATGAGCCGCGGCGCGCTCGTCATGGTGCGCCGCGATCCGCTCCCTGGCCGCTGCCGCCAGCCGGACGCGCTCGGCCGGCGCCTCGAGCAGCCGAGCGACCGCCGAGGCGAAAGCCCGCGCGTCGCCGACGGGGGTCAGCAAACCGGTGACGCCGTCGGCCACGACCGCGGGCACGCCGCCGGTACGGCCGGCGACCACAGGCAGGCCGGCTGCCTGGGCTTCGAGAAAGGCCATACCGAAGGCTTCGTCGATCGCCGGCCAAAGGTAAAGGTCGGCGCCGGCATAAAGCGCCGGCAGCGCCTCGTGCGGCACCGCGCCGGCAAAGCACACGCGCCGGCCGAGCGGCGCCATCAGGGCTTCGACCTCGGCCCGGGCGGGCCCATCGCCCACCAGCATCGCCCGCCACGGGCGGTCCTTCAGGAACGCCAGGGCCTCGGCCAGCACGCGATAGGAGGCGAGCTTGGCGCGCGTGCGCATCATGCCGACGCTCAAGAGCAGCGGCGGCCCCTTGGCGTTCTCTGGGGCAACGTGGCGCTGAGCGGCGCGAAACGGCGCGGTATCGATGAAAGGCGGCAGCCGCCGCTGGTGGGCGCCCGGCCGTAGCCGTGCCTTGACGCCGGCGACGTCGCGCGGATTGACGGTCAGCACCAGATCGGCCACCGCCAGCGCGCGCTCGACGGCGCGATGGCCGAGCCGCGTCGGGCCCTGGGCACGGCGCGGCGCGTGCGAGGCCTCGGCGATGACATAGGGGACGCCGAGCGCCCGCGCCACGAGCGGGCCCAGCCAATCGGGCTTGCGATAGTAGCAATGATAGGTGAACCAGAGATCGAAGCGCTCGGGATGGCCCGCCGGCAGCGCCCGCCAGCGCGCAACCACGCGCGCCGCCTCTCTGCGCGCGCGGCGCTCGAGCGCGAGATGCGCGGCGGGCGCCGGCACGCCGGGCGCCACGCGGCTCGCAGCCGGCATCACCACCGTGTGGCCGAGGCGGCGCAGCAGACGGACCAGGCCGCGCGCCATTTCGCGATCGCCCGAAGGTGTCGCACTGTCCGGTGGCTTGAGCGGCGTGTGCAACAGCACCCGCATGTCGGTCACTCCGCGGCCCGTGCCTCAGGTACTAGGGCCTCAGGTACCAGGCCCTCGGGTGCTAGGGCCTCGGCTACAATGGCCTCCACGAAGGGCGGCTGTCCGAGCGCCGACGCGATCCAGTCGACGCCTGACTCGAAGGAGAAGCGCGTGCGCACGATCTCGCTGGCACGGCTCGCCAGGCGCTGACGCAAGTCGGGATCGCCTACCAGGCGGGCAAGGGCGGTTGCCAGTTCGTCGGGTGCACCAGGCGCCACCAGCAAGCCGTTGTCGCCATCGGAGATGAATTCACCGATCGCCGCGGCGCGTGTCGAGACGATGGCGAGACCTTGATGGGCCGCCTCCATCAGCACGTTGGGCAAGCCATCCTGGTCGCCGTCGGCTGCCTTCTTGGCGGCCAGCGCGAACAGGTCGGCGCGCGCCAGGGCGGCGAACACCGCCTTCTGCGGCTGGGCGCCATGCCAGGTGCAGCGATCGGCGATGCCGAGCGCGGCAGCCTGTGCCTTCAGTGGATCGGAAAGCTCGCCGGCGCCGACATGCTCGAAGCGCCAATGGAGCGCCGGCGGCAGCCGGGCGAGCGCGGTCAAAAGATCGTCGTAGCCCTTCTTCTCGACCTTGCGCCCGATCGAGAGAATGGTGACGGGATCGGCGGCGTTCGAGCCGTCGCGCCGCAGCCGCGCGCCGCGCGGCGGCGGCAGATGGCCGAAGTCGAGGCCGTGGTAGACGAGCTTCAACCGTTCCGGCCGCGGCGCCAGTTCCTTGAGCCGGTGCAGGCCGATGGCCGTGCAGGTGACCAGCCAGGAACAGTCGGCGAGCTTTTCCGTCACGTCCCAGGGTTCGCTGGTCCAGATGTCCTTGGCGTGCGCCGACACGCTCCACGGCAGGTCGCGCAGGGCGGCGGCGTAGCGCGTCACCGAGGACGGCGTGTGCAGGAAATGGGCGTAGAGCCACTCGACCGAGGGCGCGAGCTCGGCCGCCAGCACCAGCGCCTGGCCCCAGCGCCTCACCCGATTGGCCGAGGGATCGCGGCGGAAGTCGACGAGGAATTTTCGCCGGGCCGCCCTGTAGCCGGGCAGAAGCCGCGCCTTGCGCCAGGCCGCGAGCACGCGACGGGGATCGTCCTTGAGATACTCCGGCAGGTAGACCGTGCGGGCCGCCACGCGGTCGTGCACGGGATGACGCGCCTTGTCGGTCGGCCGGCGCAGCGACCAGATCTCGAGCGCCACGCCGCGCGCCTCCAGCCCGGCGATCTCCTGGGCGATGAAGGTCTCCGACAGGCGCGGCCAGCCTTTCAGGATGACCGCGACCCGCGCGTCCCCTCGCTCGGTGATAGGCGACGACATGAAATGCCCGGGGATCAGGTCCTGGCGCGCGCCGGCGGCAAGGCGGCCGGATCGACGGCGGGTCCGTCGGCGAAGAGGTCCATCGATTCGAGCGCCGCCGGGCCGCGGTGAGGATGGGCGAGCTGCTTGGCGACCAGGCGCAGGACATTGCCCAGCCCGTCAAGCAGGCCCGGCACGACGACGTCGCTCGGCAGGCCCTGTTGCGGCAGCTGCCTGAGCGCCGTCGCCATGGCGTGCGGATCGCGGCCGCGGTCGGCGTCGAGCATCTCAATCAGCCCGACATTGCGCGCGGCGCGGGCGCGGATGAACTGCTCGAGCCGGGGCCTGGTGCGCGGCACGATGATCGCCTTCTTGTCGAACGACAGGATCTCGCAGAACGTGTTGTAGCCGCCCATCGCCACCACGCCCGCGGCACGCTGCATCAATGCGCCGAGATTGTTGGTGAAGGTGAGCGTGCGGATGTTGCGGAACTTCGCGGCGCGCTCCTTGAAGGCCTCGCGCTCGGCGGCCGACATGAACGGGCCGAACACGATCACCGCGCCGTAGGGGAGATGCCGGTCGCTTTCGTAGGCCGCCAGCACCCAGTCGATCAGGTCGGCGCCGTCGCCGCCGCCGCCGGCGGTGACCAGGATGAACGGCCCGTCGATCTCCTCGATCTCGTGCGGGATGTCGATGTGCAGCGGCAGGTCGCGATAGAGATAGCCGGTGTAGAACATCTTGTGCCGCACCGACGGCGGCACCGCGATGCCGGTCAGCGGCTTGTTGATCTGCGGCAGGCCGTAGATCCAGATCTCGTCGTAGAGGTCGCGCAACGCCGGCACGACGTTCTTGCGCTCCCATTCCTGGGCGAGTGCGGCCGGATCGTCCATGACGTCGCGCAGGCCGAGCACCAGCGGCGTGCCGCGCTCCTTGAGCAGGTGGAGCGCCGGCACGACCTCGCCGCGCAGGCCCGTCGGCTCCTTATCGACGATGAACAGGTCGGGGCGATAGATGTCGGCGGTGTCGCGGATGATGCGGGTGCGCATTTCCAGTGTGTGCTCGACGCCGACCCGGAGGTTGGCCGAGTCGTACTCGCCGGTTTCGATCTGCTTCACCACGCCCGGCACGCGCACGAAGTCGATGCCGGAGCGGAACTCGTAGGAGCCGATCATGGGCGAGCCCGAGATGATCAGCACCGAGACCGAATGGTCGGCCTCGACGATGGCATTGGCGATGGTACGGCAACGGCTCACATGGCCGAGACCGAACGAGTCGTGGCTGTAGAGCAGCACACGCTTGGACCGGCTGCTGGCGAGCATGCGTTCGTCCCCCCGTTGCCGAAGCGCCTTCTGCCCCGACCGGTGATTTCGGCCGGACTATGCCACATCGGCAGGACCGCGCCAGCCCCGCGGCCCGACACTAAATATCGAATGTAATCAACGGATTGATCAAATATAGGGTAGGCTAGGGATTGGTTTTCTGGGAATGACGATTCAGGCACTACCTCATGCTGAGGAGCGCGTCTCGAAGCATGGGCCGCAGACACCTTGCTGTTGCCCACCCTTCGAGACGGCCCTGCGGGCCTCCTCAGGTGAGGTCGTGTCCGTATCAGCAATCTATGAAAGCTGGTACTAGGTCCGCGGCAGCACGGATTCCAATGCAGCGCAATCTGTTCACGTACATCTGGCGGCACAGTCGGCACGAGCAGCTCGTCATCCTGAGCCTGGTCGTGCTGGCCCAGCTCTTCTACTTCATGTCGCTCACCGTGCCGAAGTCGATCGTCAACAACGGCATCCAGGGCAACGCCTTCAAGCAGCACACGACAATCCCGTTCCTGGCCTGGGAGCTCGACCTGTCGGCCATCTTCCATGGCCATACGCTGCGCCTGTTCGAGGGCTTCCAGGTCGACCAGCTCACCTACCTGGTCGTCATGAGCTTCGTCTTTCTGGGCGCCGTGATCATCAACGGCCAGTTCAAGAAGAGCATCAACACCCAGAAGGGCCGCATGGGCGAGCGCATGCTGCGCCGCCTGCGCTACGAGCTCTACGACCGCATCCTGCGCTTCCCGCCGGCCCACTTCCGCAAGGTCAAGCAGGCCGAGCTCGCGACCATGATCAAGGACGAGGTTGAGCCGCTCGGCGGCTTCATCGGCGACGCCTACGTACAGCCGATGTTCCTGGGCGGCCAGGCGCTGACGGCCGTCATCTTCATCATGATGCAGAACTGGCTGCTCGGAATCATCGTCGTGGCGCTGCTGGCGGTCCAGATGGCGATCATCCCGCGGCTGCGCAAACCGGTGCTGGTGCTGGGACGCCTGCGCCAGATCTCGGCCCGGCAGCTCGCCGGCCGCATCGCCGAGACGGCCGACGGCGTCAACGAGATCCACATCCATGGTGCCGCCAACTACGAGCGCGCCGACATCTCCGAGCGGCTCGGCCGCATCTACAAGATCCGCTTCGATCTCTACCAGAAGAAGTTCGTTGCCAAGTTCTGGAACAACATCCTGTCGCAGGCGACGCCGTTCGCGATCTACCTGGTCGGCGGCTACTTCGCCATCACCGGCCAGATGGATGTCGGCGCCGTGGTCGGCGTGCTGCTCGCCTACAAGGACCTGCCCTCGCCGATCAAGGAGCTGATCGACTGGGACCAGCAGCGCCAGGACGTCCAGATCAAGTACGAGCAGGTGATCGACCAGTTCCAGCCCGAGGGCATGATGCCGGAGGAGCTGCAGGCGATCCCCGACGGCCCGCCGCCGCCGCTCGGAGCCGAGCTGGCGCTGGCCGGCGTGACGGTATCCGAGGATGGTCGGGTGAAGCAGCTCGACAGTGTGTCGCTCATCCTGCCGACCGCCGGCAAGCTCGCCGTGATCGGCGGCTCGAGCTCGGGCAAGGACGTGCTGGGCCAGGTGCTGGCGCGGCTGACGTTGCCGAGCGGCGGCTCGATCAAGCTCGACGGCAAGGACTTCTTCCAGCTCCCCGAGTACATCCTGGGCGCGCGGACGTCCTATGTCGGCCAGGAGACCTATCTCTTCCCGCTGTCGGTGCGCGACAATCTGTTGTTCGGCCTGAAGATCCGGCCGGTGGCGCCGGCTCCGTACGACGACGCCACCAAGGCGTTGCGCGAGGCGTTCTGGACGGAAGCCGAGCGTGCCGGCAATCCGCCGCTCGATCCCAATGCCGACTGGATCGACTACGAGCTGGCCGGCGCCACCGGCCCGGCCGATTTGCTGCCGTGCATGGTCAATGCGCTGAAGCAGGTCGAGCTCGACGAGGACATCTATTCGCTGGGCTTGCGCGGCACGGTCGATGCGGCACTCCGGCCGGACCTCGCCGAGAAGATCCTGAAGGCGCGCCATGTGCTGCATGGCCGCCTGCAGGATAAAAGCTATGCCGGCCTGGTCGAGACGTTCAGCGCCGACCACTACAATCGCAACCTCTCGGTGGCCGAGAACCTGCTGTTCGGCACGGCGGTCGGCAGACAGTTCGACGGCGACAATATCGCGGCCGACCCTTACGTGCGATCGATCCTGAATTCGACCGGCCTCGATCTCGAGCTGCAGCGCATGGGACTCACCATCGCCGAGACCATGGTCGAGCTGTTCTCGGGCCTATCGCCCGACAACCCGCTGTTCGAGCAATACAGCTTCATCTCCGCCGACGAGCTGCCCAACGTTCGCCTGCTGCTGCAACGCCTGGGCGGCAAGGGCATCGAGGCCGTGCCCGATGCCGACCGGCCGCGCCTGATGACCTTGCCCTTCCGTTACATCGAGGCTCGCCACCGGCTCGGCCTGATCGATGCGGCGATGGAAGAGCGCCTGCTGGCGGCACGGCGCGCCTTCGCCGCCGGGCTGCCGCCCGGACTGCGCAGCGCCGTCGAATTCTACGACTTCGGACGGTACAACAGCGCCGCCACCCTGCAGGACAACATCCTGTTCGGCCGTCTCGTTTACGGCCAGGCCCAGGCGGAGCAGCGCATCGGCACCCTGATCTCCGAGGTGCTGGACGAGCTCAAGCTGCGCGATTCGGTGATCGAAGTGGGACTGGAGTACAATGTCGGTGTCGCCGGCAAGCGCCTGCCGGCCACTCAGCGCCAGAAGCTCGGCATCGCACGCGCCCTCATCAAGCGCCCCCAGCTCCTGATCGTGAACGAGGCGGTCGCTTCGTTCGACGGCCGCACGCAGGATCGCATTCGCGACAACATCCTGAGGGCGGCGAAGAGCGAAGGACGAGGCGTGGTCTGGATCGCCAACCGGCCGGGGCAGGCTGAACCGTTCGAACAGATCGTTGTTATGCAGGGCGGCAGGATCGCCGCTCAGGGCGCGCCGGCCGACCTGGCGGCGCGCGGTGGGCTGTACGCCGAATTGATGGCGTCGGCTTGAGCAATTTCAGGAGGCTGCGATGAACCTCAACGAGGAAGTCGAACTTCTCAAGGGCGTGCCGATCTTTTCCAAGGTCGAGCCGGCCAAGCTCAAACTCCTGGCCTTCACCAGCGAGCGGATGAACTTCGCCGCCGGTCAGGAGCTGTTCCACCAGGGCGACCAAGGCGACGCCATGTACGTTATCCTGGGCGGCGTGGCCGATGTGCTGATCGATTCGGCGGCAGGCCAGATCGCCGTCGCCGAGCTGCAGAAGAACGGCTTCGTCGGCGAGATCGCCATCCTGTGCGACGTGCCGCGCACCGCCACCATCAAGGCGCGCGAATCGCTCAGCACGCTCAAGATCTCCAAGGACATGTTCTATCGCCTGGTCGCGGAGTTTCCGCAGATGGCGATCGAGGTGATGCGCGAGCTGGCCCATCGCCTGGAGGACACCAACCAGAAGCTGCGGGCGGCGAACTCGAACAGGGCGGCCTGATCATCCGTCATGAGCCGGCTCGACAGCTTCATCGCGCGCATGCAGGCGCAGCGCGACTGCCTGAACTTTCTGAAGCCCGCCGTCCACGCCTTGCCCGGGCCGATCCTCGAAGTTGGCTTGGGCAACGGACGGACCTACGACCATCTGCGCGATCTCTTTCCCGGCCGCGAGATCTACGTGTTCGAACGCCAGGTGGCGGCCCATCCGCATTGCATCCCGCCCGATGACCGGCTGTTCCTGGGCGAGGCGCGCGAAGCGATTCCGCGGGCCGCCCGCCAGCTCGGCGCCAGCGCAGCGCTGATCCACACCGATCTCGGCACCGGCGATCATCAGGCCAACATGGCGATGGGCAAATGGCTGGGCCCGGCGCTCGACGCGCTCGCCGCGCCAGGCGGCTACGTGCTCGCCAATCAGCCGCTCGACGTGGCGCGCTGGCACCGCCTGCCCGAGCCGCCCGGCGTGCCGGCCGGGCGGTACTTTCTGTATCGGGTCGAGTGAATCCGATTCTTCTTCGTCTTCTTGTCTCTCCTCATATTCCTCTCCCCCTTGGGGGAGAGGTTAGGTGAGGGGGTAACCGAAGGCTGTCTCCTGCATCACCCCCTCACCCAGCCTCTCCCCCAAGGGGGAGAGGAGAATGAGGAAGAGGTGGAGGCCCTACCGGCTGAGAAGCCGCAGCAGGACCAGAAACACCACGGCGCCCAGCACCGAGCCGATGAAGCTCGCCGTCTCGCCGGGCCCGTAGAGACCGAGCGCCTGGCCGCCGTAGGTGGCGATCACCGCGCCGACGATGCCGATCACGATGGTGACGACGATGCCGCGCGGGTTGGGGCCGGGCGTGATGAAGCGCGCAAGCAGGCCGACGATCAGGCCGATGACGAGAATTCCGATGATTGATGCCATGACCTTCTCCTCAGACCTCGAATGTCGCCAGCACCGGCACGTGGTCCGATGCTTTTTCCCAGTCGCGCAGGTCGGCGTCTACGCGGTGGCCCTTGAGGACGCCCGACAGGGCCGGCGTGGCGAGGATATGGTCGAGCCGCCGACCGCGATTGGAGGCGCGCCAGTCGTTGTTGCGGTAGCTCCACCACGAATAGAGCTTCTCGTCCGAAGGCACGAAGCGGCGCGGCACATCGATCCAGTCGAGCGAGGCCTGCAGGCGGCCGAACAGGTCGACCTCGACGGGCGTGTGCGACACGATCTTGAGCAGTTGCTTGTGGCTCCAGACGTCGTGCTCGAGCGGCGCCACGTTGAGATCGCCGACGGCGATGCGACGCAACCCCTTGCGGACGCGCGGACCGGGCTTGCGGTCGGCGAACCACTGCGCCATCTCGCGGTAGAAATCGAGCTTGTGCGCGAACTTGTCGTTCTGGTCGGGATCGGGAATGTCGCCGCCGGCCGGAATGTAGAGGTTGTCCAAAAGGACCGGATCACCGCCGATGTCGAGGGCGGCCTCGATGTGCCGGCAATCCTCCTTGCCGCAGCGATGATGAACCTTGGTGGCCTTGAACGGCACCTTGGAAACGATCGCCACGCCATTGTAGGACTTCATGCCCTGGACCAGCCGGTGCTTGTAACCCAGGGCCTCGAACGCCATGTGCGGGAAATGCTCGTCCGGGCACTTGGTCTCCTGCAGGCACAAGACGTCGGGTTTTCGCATCCTCAGGTAGCGTTCGACGTTATCGATCCTGAGGCGGACCGAATTGATGTTCCAGGTGGCAATGGTGAGACTCATTGCCCGGCACTATAGACGATATCGGGACGATCTCGATCTGGGAGAGCTGCGATGCAGATGGAAGGCGACGAGAGCAGCAACATCGAGGATCGCCGCGGCGAAGGTGGATTTGGCGGCGGCGGATTTGGCGGCGGCGGCATCCCGCTCCCCATCGGCGGTGGTGGTGGCGGCCTGTTCAAGGGCGGCATCGGGTTGGTGGCCTTCATCGTGATTGCCCTGATATTCGGCGCTGATCCGATGGCGCTGTTGAGCGGCCTGGCCGGCGGCGACACGGCGAGCTACACGACCCCCGCCAGCCAGACCGGCCGGTCGGCGCGCGCGCCGGCCGCCGATGGCGAAACCCAGTTCGTATCGCGCGTGCTGAAGAGCACCGAGGACGTCTGGACGTCCCTCTTCCGCGACATGGGCCGGCAATATGTCGATCCCAAACTGGTGCTCTATCGCGACGCCACGCGCACGGCATGTGGCACCGGCCAAGCGGCGATGGGGCCGTTCTATTGTCCGGCCGATGAGCGCGTCTATCTCGATCTGGGTTTCTTCGACGATCTGGCGAGCCGCTTCCACGCCCCCGGCCAGTTTCCGCAGGCCTATGTAATCGCCCACGAGGTCGGCCACCACGTGCAGAACCAGCTGGGCATCACCGGCAAGGTCGACCAAATGCGCCAGAGCATGAGCAAGCGCGACGCCAATGCGCTCTCGGTGCGCGTCGAGCTGCAGGCCGACTGCTTTGCCGGTGTGTGGGCCAACCGCGCCGAGCAGAAGAGCGGCGGCAAGATGATCGACGACAAGGACGTCGATCAGGCGCTGGCGGCAGCGTCGGCGATCGGCGACGACCGGCTGCAAAAGCAGGCGCAGGGCCGGGTCGTGCCCGACAGCTTCACCCATGGCAGCAGCGCGCAGCGCACGCGCTGGTTCCGCATCGGGCTGGACAGCGGCGATCCCCGGAAGTGCGATACTTTTAGAGCGCAGCAGCTTTAAGCCGTTCTTGTCTTTTCTGCGCCGTGCGGGACAGCGGCCGCGGACGGCCGCGACTCGCGCCTCAGAAGGCGCTGCCGCCCGCTCGTCTAGCGCGTCAGACGCGCTAGACGAGGATACAGGTCACCGTGCCGCAGCCGTCGACGAAGCCGGCCAGCGTGTCGCCCTTGACCACGGCGGCCACGCCGTCAGGCGTGCCGGTGTAGATCAGGTCGCCGGCGGCCAGCTCGACCAGGCCGGAGAGATAGGAGATCGTCTCCGGCACGCTCCAGATCAGCGCATTGAGGTCGGACTTCTGGCGGGTCTTGCCGTTGACGTCGAGCTGGATGGTGCCCTTCGCCGGATGGCCGATCTTCGAAGCGGGATAGATCTCGCCGATCGGCGCGGACTGGTCGAAGCCCTTGCCCATGTCCCACGGCCGGCCCATGTCCTTGGCTTGGTTCTGCAGGTCGCGGCGGGTCATGTCGAGGCCGACGCCGTAGCCGAAGACATGGTCGAGCGCCTTGTCGACCGGGATATTGGTGCCGCCCGACTTCATGGCCACCACCAGCTCCATCTCGTGGTGCAGGTTCTTGGTGGATGAGGGGTAGGCGACCTTGGCCGGGTTCTTGGGGTCAGCGCAGACGACGATGGCATCGGCCGGCTTGGTGAAGAAGAAAGGCGGCTCACGGTCAGGATCGTGCCCCATCTCGCGGGCATGGGCGGCATAATTGCGGCCGACGCAGAAGATGCGACGGACCGGGAAAAGATCGCCGGTTCCATGGACCGGCACGCCGACCGTGGCGGGCGGCGTTACGACATAAGCCATCGCTTTCTCCCTCCAGAGCGAGCCTTTATGGAGGGCACCGGAGTTTCAGGCAATGTCCGAGCAAGACGTTTTGATCGTTCAGGCCGATTCGGCCGACACCTCGCTGGGCTGGGCGACGCTGGGGGACCGGCGCTGGCGGTGCACGGTGGGTGCAGGCGGCGTGCGCGAGGACAAGGTCGAGGGCGACGCCGCAACGCCGGCCGGCAGCTTCCCCTTGCGCCGCATCTATTTCCGCAACGACCGGCTGGTCCTGCCCAAGGTCCGCCTGCCTGTCCGGCCGATCAACGAGCACGATGGCTGGTGCGACGACCCGCGGGCGTCGACCTACAACCGCCTGGTCCATGTCCCCAACGAATGGAGCCACGAGAAGATGTGGCGCGACGACGGGCTCTACGACCTCGTCGTGGTGGTGGGCTACAACGACGATCCACCCGAGGGCGAATGGGGCAGCGCGATCTTCCTCCACGTCGCGCGCGAGGATTACGCGCCGACCAAGGGCTGCGTGGCCTTCGCCCGCGACGATCTCCTGAAACTGGTGACGCTGATCGGACCCGAGACGCGTCTCAACGTCCTGTCGACCACGGCCGTCGAGAACACGCCTCCAACCGGCGATGAGCAGGACATGAAGCTGCTCGAGGATTTCGACGAGAAGGATTGGTGACGTCTTCTCCTCCCCAGCTTCGCTGGGGAGGTGGCGCCGTCATACGGCGACGGAGGGGTCATCTCTTCGAGCTCATGACCCATCCGCCCGCTACGCGGGCACCTCCCCGCGCTTCGCGCAGGGAGGCAAGGGCTCTCGGTCAACCCACCACGCGGGCAATCGTTCGCGCGGTGTAATCGACCAGCGGGATGATGCGGGCGTAGTTGAGTCGCGTCGGGCCGATCACGCCGATGGCGCCCAGGATGCGCTCCTGCGAATCGCGGAACGGCGCCACCACCATCGAGCAGCCGGTGTTGGCGAACAGCGGATTCTCGGCGCCGATGAAGATCTGCACGCCGGCACCGGTATTGGCCAGCTCGAGCAGGCGCACAAAACTCTCGCCGCGCTCAAGCGCGTCGAACAGCCCGCGCACGCGATCGAGGTCGGCGATCGCGGTGATGTCCTCCAACAACCGCGCCTGGCCGCGCACGATCAGCGCGCTGCCCGGCTCGCCGGCCCAGGTCGCCAGGCCCGATTCGATCACCCGCGCCGTGAGATCGTTCAGCTCGGCGCGCTTCAGCTTGAGATCCTCGAGGATGAGGCGGCGCGCCTCCTCGATGGTGCGGCCGATCAGGCGCGCATTGAGGTAGTTGGTCGCCTCGACCAGCGCCGAGGCCGGCAGGCCGAGCGGCACGTCGATCAGGCGGTTCTCGACGTGACCCGACTGCGTCACAGTCACGACCAGCGCCCGGCCGGGCCCGAGATTGACGAACTCGATGTGCTTCAGCGGCTGCTCGGTCTTGGGCGCCATCACCAGGCTGGCGCAGCGCGACAGGCCGGACAGCAGCGAAGTCGCCTGCTCCAGCGCCTCGGTGACGCTGCGGCCGACCGCGGCACAACGCACCTCGATGCTCTCGCGCTCCTCCTCGGAGAGGTTGCCGACCTCGAGCAGGCCGTTGACGAAGAGTTTCAGCCCGGCGTCGGTCGGCAGGCGGCCGGCCGAGGTGTGCGGCGCGTAGAGCAGGCCGAGATCCTGCAGGTCGGCCATGATGTTGCGGATGGTGGCGGGCGACAGCGTCTCGGTGAGCTTGCGGGTGAGTGCCCGCGAGCCGACCGGCTCGCCGGTCTCGACATAGCTTTCGACCACGTGGCGCAAGACCTCGCGGGCCCGCTCATTCAGCTCGGCGACCGTGGCGGCCTGCCGCTGCCCAGGGGCGGCGTCCGTGAGGACGGCCCCGGGAGTGCCGATACGATGAATGGCCATGGAAAAAATGTAGGTAGTACGCGAGGTCCGGTCAACGCAGGCGAACCGGGCGACTGGATTTAGCCAGCCCCCGGCGCTACACCGACCGCCCCCATCAGGAGAGATGAATGCGCCCTTCCGGCCGCGCCGCCGACCAACTTCGACCCGTATCCCTGGAGCCGGGTTTTGCCCGCCATGCCGAAGGCTCCTGCCTGGTCAAGTTCGGCGATACCCACGTGCTGTGCACCGCCTCGGTCGATGAAAGAGTGCCGCCCTGGATGCGTAATACCGGCCGCGGCTGGGTCACCGCCGAATACGGCATGCTGCCGCGCTCGACCCATACCCGCACGGACCGTGAGGCCGCCCGCGGCAAGCAATCGGGGCGCACTCAGGAGATCCAGCGCCTGATCGGCCGGTCGCTGCGGGCCGTGGTCGATCTGCCGGCCATGGGCGAGCGACAAATAAATATCGACTGCGACGTCCTGCAGGCCGACGGCGGCACCCGCACCGCCAGCATCACCGGCTCGTGGGTGGCGCTGCACTTCGCCTTCGAGCGCCTGATCAAGGAAGGCAAGCTCACCGCCAGCCCGATCACCGGGCAGGTCGCCGCCGTCTCCTGCGGCCTGTGGGAGGGCACGCCGGTGCTCGATCTCGACTACCCGGAAGACTCCAAGGCGCAGGCCGACGCCAATTTCGTGCTGACCGGCTCGGGCGGCATCGTCGAGGTCCAGGGCACGGCTGAGGAAAAGCCTTTCAGCGAGCCCGAGTTCATGGCGCTGCTCATGCTTGCCAAGAAGGGCGTCGGCGAACTCTTGCGCCTGCAGCGGCTGGCGATCGGCAAAGCCTAATGCCGCGCCGCTTCGCCTGCCCCAAGCTGGTCGTGGCCACCCACAACCACGGCAAGGCGGGCGAGATCCGCACGCTTCTCTCGCCCTTCGGCGTCGAGATCGTCTCGGCGGCCGAGCTCGGCCTGGCCGCGCCCGAGGAGACCGGCACGACCTTCGAGGACAACGCCACGCTGAAGGCGCTGGCCGCCACCCGCGCCAGCGGTTTGCCCGCCCTCGCCGACGATTCGGGCCTGAGTGTGCAGGCGCTCGACGGCCAGCCCGGCCTCTACACCGCCGATTGGGAAGGCCCGACACGGGACGCCATGGTCGGCATGCACCGCATCCAGGACGAGCTTGCCGCGCGCAAGGTGCCGGATACCGATGCGGCGCGCGCGGCCACCTTCCACTGCGTGCTGGCGCTGGCCTGGCCTGACGAGCATGTGGAGCTGGTGCACGGCACGCTCGACGGCCGCATCGTCTGGCCGCCGCGCGGCAGCGGGGGCCACGGCTACGATCCCTGCTTTCAGCCGAAAGGCGACACGCGCACCACGGCGGAGATGACGGACGCCGAAAAGAACGCCATCAGCCATCGCGGCCGCGCTTTCCGGCTGCTCGTCGAGGCCTGCTTCCGATGAGCGCGCCTCTCGGTGTCTATGTCCATTGGCCGTTCTGCAAATCGAAGTGTCCCTACTGCGATTTCAATTCGCATGTGCGCGACGGCGTCGAGCAGGACCGCTGGCGCGCCGCGCTGCTCAGGGAGTTGGAGCAGGCCGCACGCGAAGCGCCGGAGCGCCGGGTCGAGACGATCTTCTTCGGCGGCGGCACGCCCTCGCTGATGGAACCCGCGACCGCAGGCGCGGTCATCGAGCGGGTGAAGACGCTGTGGGACAGTGCCGCCGAGGTCGAAATCACCCTCGAAGCCAACCCGACCTCCGTCGAAGCCGGCCGCTTTGCCGCGTTGGCCGAGGCCGGCGTCAATCGCGTGTCGCTGGGCGTGCAGGCGCTCGACGCTGCGTCGCTCCGCTTCCTCGGCCGCGAACATTCCGCCGACGAGGCGATCGCCGCCCTTGAGACGGCCCGCCGGCATTTCGCGCGCTATTCCTTCGACCTCATCTATGCCCGGCCGGGCCAGACGGTCGACGCCTGGGCGGCCGAACTGGAACGGGCCCTCGGCCTCGCCGGCGAGCACCTCTCGCTCTATCAACTCACCATCGAGCGCGGCACGCGCTTCTTCACCGACCATGCCCGCGGCGCCTTCACCCTACCGGGCGAGGAAGAAGCCGCGGCGATGTTCGAGCTTACCCAGACTCGGCTCGCGGCGGCGGGCCTGCCCGCCTACGAGATCTCCAACCATGCCCGGCCGGGGGCTGCCTGCCGCCATAATTTGATCTATTGGCGGTATCAGGATTACGTCGGGGTCGGGCCCGGCGCGCATGGCCGCTTCGCCGAAGGCGCTGATCGAGGGGTGGCCAAACGCGCTACGCGGCGGACGAGCGGCCCGGAGGCCTGGCTCGCGTCCGTCGAACGCGAGGGACACGGCACGGCGGAGACATCGCTGGTCACGGGGCAGGATCTGGTGGAGGAGGGGTTGATGATGGGACTGCGACTGGCCGACGGCATCGACCGGGCCTTGTTCGCGTCTGTAACCGGCGCCGAGCCCGTGGCAGCGCTGGGCGAGGCCCGCTTGGCGCCGCTGGTGGCGGCGGGTTATTTGGAGGTCGATGCGACGCACCTCAAGGCGACGGCCGCCGGCCGCCAGCGGCTCAACGCGCTCCTCGAGCGACTGATCGCATGAGACTGGCGGCTTTCTTCCTGGCGCTGCTCGCGATGGCAGGGGCGGCCTTTGCCCAGCAGCGGCCGCCGGCCAAGCCGGCGCAACCGGCAGCGAAGCCCGCGCCCAAGTCGCCGTTCACGCCGCCCGCCTTCAAGATCACGGTCGCCACCGAGGGGGCCTATCCGCCGTTCAACTATCTCGACCGCAAGGGCATACCGGCCGGCTTCGAAATGGAGCTGGCGCAGGAGGCCTGCCAGCGCATCAAGGCGGAATGCGAGTTCGCCGCCTTCAAGTGGGACGATCTGATCCCGGGCCTGATCGACAAGAAGTTCGACGTCATCATGTCGTCGCTGGAAGTGACCAGCGAGCGGCGCAAGCGGCTCGGCATGTCGCGCCGCTACTATCTCTCGCCCGGCGCCTTCATCGCCGCCAAGGGCGCGCCCTTCGACGGCCCGCCCTCATTGCTGCGCAACAAGCGGATCGGCGTGCAGCGCGATTCCACCCACGCCGACTGGGCCGACAAGAGTTTCCGCCGCTCCGCCCAGCTCAAGCGCTACAACACGCTCGGCGAGGCTTTGACGGCGCTGGCCGCAGACGAGGTCGACGCGGTGTTCGGCGACAAGACGCAGCTCTGGCTGTGGAGCCAAAAGCCCGAGGGCAAATGCTGCGAGCTGGTCGGCCAGGACATCAAGGACAACCAGACGCTCGGCATCGGCGTCGCCGCCGGCTTGCGCAAGGAAGACGCCAAGCTGCGTGACGCCATCAACAAGGCGTTCGGCGAGATGATGGCCGACGGTACCTACAAGAAGATCAACGAGAAGTATTTCCCGTTCCCGTTGAACTGACCGGAGGAGACAATGGACAATAACGCCCAGAAGAAACTGTTCGATGCACTGCGTGCCGTCGACACGCCGACGATCTGCAATGCACTGGAAGAGGCGCGCGGCTTTCGTACCGCCGCGGGCTTCACCACCCAGCACATGCATCCGACCGAGCCCGATGCGCCGCCGATGGTGGGCTTTGCCCGCACCGGCATCATCCGCGCCGCCCAGCCTGCGGTAGGCTCAGCGGCCGAGAAGAAGGCCCGGCGCGTCGGCTGGTACGAATACGTGGTGAGCGGCGAGGGTCCGACGGTGGCGGTCATCCAGGACCTCGATTCCAATCCCGGCACCGGCGCCATGTGGGGCGAGGTCAACAGCACCGTGCATCGCGGGCTGGGCGTGCTGGGCTGCGTCACCAACGGTTCGGTGCGCGACCTCACCGTGCTCGCCAAGGGTTTCCCGATCCTGGCCGGCAAGGTCGGCCCCAGCCATGCCCATGTCCATGTCGAGGGTTGGGGCATGCCGGTCGATATCTTCGGCATGACTGTCGTGCACGGGGATTTGATCCATGCCGACCGCCACGGCGCGGTGGTGATCCCGCACGAGCTTGCCGCCAAGCTGCCGGCGGCGATCGATCTGCTGGCGCGTAAGGAGAAGGTAATCCTCGACGCGGCCAAGAAGAAGGGTTTTGGGATCGAGGTCCTGCGCCAGGCCTTCGCGGCCTCCGAGGACATCCACTAGAAGAGGCGACGCGCCCCGAGCTCAGTGCAGGGCGCGGTCGCGCGACACGTAGTGGCCGCGCTTCAATTCCTTGAAGAAATGCGGCACCTGGGGATGCGACACCGGCTTGCCGGTCTCGTCGGGCAGCAGGTTCTGCTCCGAGACATAGGCGACATAGGTGGTCTGCGCGTTCTCGGCCAACAGGTGGTAAAATGGCTGGTCGCGACGCGGTCGCACCTCTTCGGGGATCGACGCCAGCCATTCCTCGGTGTTCGCAAACACCGGGTCGACGTCGAAGATGACGCCTCGGAACGGGTAGATGCGATGCTTCACCACCTGCCCGATAGCAAACTTCGCTTCGCGCATCGGCGGCTGGACGATCGCGGACCGGGCAACTTGGTTCTTGAGTTCCATGGCGGAAGTATTGCTCCGAACAAGGCAGCAGGCAACGCGCACGACCGGCGAATTCACCGCTATCCTGCAAGAATACGCGAAAATCCGCCCGTTGGATGTATACGCAAGAACACTGCCACAATTACGGCGGTCTGAACATGCGTCCCGCGTCGGTTGACGCGAGCGGCTGGCGCGTGGACTCTGCGCCCGAAGGGCCACTGGGGAAACATGCCTTTGGGCGATGGTCTGAAAGTCCGGTTCTGGGGCGTGCGAGGTTCGATTTCGTGCTCCGGTGCCGAATATATGCGCTATGGCGGCAACACCTCCTGCCTGGAGGTCACTGCCGCCGGTCGCCGACTCATTTTCGACGCGGGCACCGGCATTCGGCCGCTCGGCGTCGATCTCGCGCGTCAAACGCCGATCGATATCGACATCTATTTCACCCACACCCACCTCGACCACATCTCGGGCCTCACCTTCTTCTCGCCGTTGTTCGGCAAGGGCAATGCGGTGCGCCTGTGGGCGGGTCACCTCGAACCGCCCTATACGCTGAAGAACGTCGTCAGCAACCTGATGAAGGCGCCGCTCTATCCGGTGTCGCTGGAAGTCTTCCAGGCGCGGGTCGAGTTCAAGGAGTTCACGAGCGGCCAGCCGCTCACCTGCGGCGAGATGGCAATGCGCACGGCGCCGCTCAACCATCCCAACGGCGCCACCGGCTATCGCGTCGAATTCGGCGGCAAGTCGATCTGCTACATCACCGACACCGAGCATCGCGGCGACGGCCCCGACAAGACCATCGTCGAGCTGTGCCGCAGCGCCGACGTGATGATCTACGATTCGAGCTACACCGATGACGAGTATGCGCGCTACCGCGGCTGGGGCCACTCGACCTGGCAGGAGGGCGTGCGGATCGCCAACGCTGCCCAAGTCGGCACGCTGGCCATTTTCCATCACGACCCGAGCCACGACGACGCCTTCATGGACGGGGTGGCGCGCGAGGCGGCGATGGCGCGACCCGGTACCGCACCGAACGGCCTGCCGCGCGTAATCGTCGCCCACGAAGGTCTGACGATCAGTCCGTGAGCGCGCTCTGATGGGCACGGCTCAATGAGTGCAGTCTCAAGCTTGCGCGGCCGCTGGCGGCGGCTGGCGCTGGGATTGCCGACCGTGCTCGGGCTGAAGCCGCGCGGCTGGTTCATCCCGCACCGCTACGCGCCGCTCTTGCCGCCGCCCGGCGCGCAGCCGCCCTATCCGATGATCGAGCGGCTGTTCGAAAAGAGCGCCGCGACATTCATCGGCGTCCTCGATGCCGTCGATGCCCATGCCACCCAACTCGAAGGCCTCAAGAGCCTGTTCGATCAGTCGTGGTTCCCCTCGCTCGACGCCGCCGTCGCCTACACCCTGGTGCGCGAGCGCAAGCCCCAACGCATCGTCGAGGTCGGTTCGGGTCACTCGACCCGCGTGTTGTCGCGCGCGCTGGGCGGCGTCGGCGAGATCGTGGCCATCGATCCGGCGCCGCGCGCCGACATCATCGATCTGCCGGGCGTCCGCGTCGTGCCGTCGACCCTGCAGATGGCACCGCTCGAGCTGTTCGACGGACTGCGGGCCGGCGACGCGCTGTTCATCGATTCCAGCCATATCCTGATGCCGGGCAGCGACGTCGACATCCTGCTGAACCGCGTCCTGCCGACGCTGCCGGCCGGCGTGCTGACCCACATTCACGACATCTTCCTGCCCTTCGACTATCCGTCGATCTGGGGCTGGCGGGCCTACAACGAACAGCAGGGCATCGTGCCGCTGCTCGCCGCGGAAACCTACCGGCCCCTGTTCTCCAGCGTCTGGGCCGAGCGCCGGCTGGGCGCACGCCTCGCGACCTCGGTGGTGCCGCGCCTGCCCCGACCGCCCGACGCCATCGCCGCCAGCCTGTGGCTGGAGAAGCGCTGATGTTCGGCCGCCTGCGCGACTGGCTGTTCGATGGCGGCGGACCGCAGAACCTGCCGGAGCGCGTGCGCGAGACCATTCGCCAACAGCAACAGCGCAGCGAGATCCTGATCGGCTGGGCGGAGCTGGTGCTGACCGGCCTGCTGGCCATCGCCTACGAAGCCACGACCATGGCGGGTGGCGTGGTGCAGGAGGAGTTTTCGTTCGAAGCCGAGGCTTTGATTCTCTACGGCCTGTTCTCCGTCGCGCGCCTGATCATTGCCTACCGCCGTCCCCTGCCGGAATGGCTGTTGCACCTGTCGGTGATCGCCGACATGGCCCTGCTGATGGGGCTGATCTATTTCTATCACCTCAAGTATGCCCAGTCGGCCGTGTTCTACCTGAAGGCGCCGATCCTCCTCTACGCGTTCCTGTTCATCGCCTTGCGCGCCCTCAGGTTCGAGGCGCGCTTCGTGATCGTCACCGGCCTCGCCGCGGTGGCGGGCTGGATCATCCTGATCCTCTATGCGCTGGGCGGCCGCGGCGGACCGCCCAACATGACCGACGACTTCGTGGAATACATGACGTCGAACTCGTTTCTGTTCCAGGCCGAGGCCGAAAAGATCATCGCCATCCTGCTGACCACCGCCGTGTTGGCGATCGCCATCGCGCGGGCGCGCAATCTCCTGGTCCGCTCGGTCAGCGAAGGCGCAGCGGCGCGCGACCTGTCGCGTTTCTTCGACCCCGGTGTGGCCGCCCGCATCCGCGGTGCCGCGACGTCGATCAAGGCGGGCGAAGGCGAGCTGCGTGACGTGGCGATCCTGACCGTCGACCTGCGCGGCTTCACCCGGCTCTCGACCGAGCTTCAGCCGGGCGATGTCATGAAGCTCCTGCAGGACTACCAGGGCCGGGTCTGCCCGCTGATCGTGAGCAACGGCGGCAGCATCGACAAATTCCTGGGCGACGGCATTCTGGCTTCGTTCGGGGCGGTGGCGCCCTCGCCGACCGCCGCTGCCGACGCTTTGCGCGCGGCCGATGCGGTGATCGAGGCGGCCGATCGGTGGGCCGCCGAACGCCGGGCCGCCGGCCTGCCGCCGCTGTCGATCGGCCTGGCGGCGGCATCGGGTCGCGTCGTGTTCGGCGCCGTCGGCGACGGCGAGAGGTTGGAATTCACAGTAATTGGTGACGCAGTCAATTTCGCGGCGAAACTCGAAAAGCACAACAAGGACGAAAAGACACGGGCCCTGGTCGATAGCGGAACCTATCGCAAAGCCGAGCAGCAAGGTTACGCGGCCCCTGCGGTGCGCGAGCGCCGGCCCGGCCGGAAAGTGGCGGGCGTCGCCGATTTGGTCGATATTGTGGTCCTGGCCTAGACTGTGCGGCGAGATGGCGGACGGGCCTGCCGCTGTGCCGTTGCCTTGCCCTTTCCCCATTCGGGGCCTATGTAATTTGCGAGTGGGGAACGTGTTGGCGGAGCGCCATCGTGGGTAACAACTACGACATCATCCTCATCGGGCTGG
>Ga0308309_10000651_pt1 | contig 21553 bp, 20 predicted proteins | sample HubBroMetageWFT5_FD_192491 | JGI IMG/M metagenome (GOLD analysis project Ga0308309, IMG submission 192491) | Warmed and freeze-thawed soil microbial communities from the Hubbard Brook experimental Forest, New Hampshire - Hubbard Brook CCASE Soil... | ecosystem: Environmental > Terrestrial >...
TCGGGCCCAGAATCCCCGCGCCCGTAATATAGAAGATCGCCACCGCCAGAATGAACAGCCCCACCAGCACGAAAAGTCCCACCCGCAGCTCTGTCCACGTCAGTTGCTTGCGTTGCGCCATGACCTTGCCTCCTCAGTGATTGCGTCCGTGACTGCGTCAGCGATTGTGAATTTCGCCGTCATTCCGCGGAAGCCAGAAATTTTTTCAAGTAATCATCCTTGGTGCGCAGCAATTCGTCCGCCGGCCCTTCAAAATAAATTTTACCCTCGCGCAACACCAGCACGTTGGTCGGCCGCGCCTCGTTTTGATCGTCGCCGCTCGCCGCATCTCTTTCGCGCTCGGCCAGCGACCGCGCCACGCCAGCCTTGCCGTTGCCCGCAAGCGATACCACGCGCCCGCTCTCCGGATCGAACCGGAAATTCGCCAATCCAAAAGCGTCCTGCACGCGATGCGTCGCCAGCAGCGCCGTCACATCCTGTGAATCGCGCCCGCGCAAAATCAACGTGATGATCGTCTGCGAAGTCACCGGATCCAGCCCCGCCGTCGGCGAATCGTATAGCACTACCGGCGGACGGTCCACTAGCGCGCGTGCAATCGAAACGCGCCGCCGCATCCCGCCGGACAAGTCAGCGGGAAATTTCTCCAGCGCGTCCTCCATCTCGACGAAGCGCAGCGCCTCGCGCACCCGCGTGTCAATTTCCGTTTCGTCCACCGCTTCCTCGCGCAACCGAAATGAAACATTGTCGGAAACGTTCATCGAATCAAACAGTGCGCCTTCCTGAAACACGAACCCAGTCCGCCGCCGGAAATTCAGCAACTCGCTTTCCGGCATCTCGCTCACATCGTGCCCCATCACCAGCACATGTCCCGCATCCGGCTGAATCAATCCCGCCGCCAGCTTCATGATCAGCGTCTTGCCGGTGCCGGTTTCCCCCAGCAGCACCTTGGTTTCGCCGTGCCCCACGTCAAAAGAAATGCCAGCCAATACTTCGCGATCCTCGAAGCCGAGGTGAATGTCGCGCAGCGAGATAAGCGCCTCGCCCGGCACGCTCTGTATTTCCTGCTGCGCCGGTTCGCGCAAGGGCGGGTGCAACGTATTCGCGGAATTTCGGGAAGAGCCGAGCGGCGGAACGTCGCGCGTCATGCCGACGATTATAGATGGAAACTCGTGGATTCCAGCGGAGAGTTCCGCGCAAGTTCACGCAGCAGACTCAACCAGATCATCTGAAGATATACAGCAGCAAACGCGACAGGAAGAAATCCACCACTAGCGCGCACACGGACGAAATAACCACGGCGGTCGTCGTCGCGCGCCCCACGCCCTGCGTTCCGCCGCGCACGCGCAATCCGCAATAACATCCCACCGTCGCGATGATCAGCCCGAACGCGATTGGCTTCGCGAGGCCCTGCACCACGTCGCCAATATCCAGCGAATTGATCGCGCGCGTCCAGAACTGCACCGCTCCCAATCGCAACGTGCTGTAGGCGACCAAAAATCCGCCGCACAATCCCACAAAATCAAACACCACGGTAAGCAGCGGCACCATCAGCACCGTCGCGATCACCCGCGGCATCATCAACTTCCGCACCGGGTCGGTGCCCAGCGCGCGCATCGCGTCTACCTGCTCGGTCACCACCATCGAACCCAGTTCCGACGCCATACCCGATGCATTGCGCCCCGCTACCAGCAGCGCCGTAACCGCCGGACCCAATTCGCGCACCAATGCCAGCGACACCGCGTCTCCCGTCAGCGCCGTTGACCCGAACCGTTGGAACTGCGCCGCCGTTTGCAACACCAGCACGCCTCCGATGGAAACTCCGGCGACAATGATGATGGGCAGCGAACCGACTCCGACGATGTCCATCTGCTCAAGCGTATCCATAAAGTAGTACGGCGGCGAGAACATGCAGCGCAACGCCTGCACCGTCAGCAGCGTGTAATCCTGCACAGCCGCGACTTGGCGCTTCAGTACTTCGCCGAGAACTGTTGGGAGCGATGAGGTGGTGCTGGCTTCGGGCATTTTGGGCGACGCGTGGCGGGCCGAATGCGCCGCTTGCGCCGAGTCCCCGGAAGCGTAACGGCTGGTCCGCGCCGCGTCAAGCAAACATCCGTACAAGAATTCGACAGAGAAGCCGGAATTTCCATATGCGATCGCGCCCAGCCTTTACGCAACTGGAAGCCTCCGGTAGAATCTGTCATTCGTGCCTGCACGCGAGGTCCGACCTAATATGCTGCGTTTCGTTACCGCTGGTGAATCTCACGGACAGGCTCTGATTGCCTGGATCTCCGGACTTCCCGCGGGCGTGCGTGTGGATCTGGAATTCATTCAGCGCGAATTGCATCGCCGCCAACTCGGCTACGGCCGCGGCGGCCGCCAGAAAATTGAAAAGGACGCCGCCGACATCCTAGCCGGCGTGCGTCACGGCAGGACAATCGGCGCGCCCATCGCCGTCCGCATCGAAAATCGCGATTGGAAAAATTGGGAGAAGACGTTGCCGGTAGAGGCCCCCGGCTACGCTGAAGACACCGACGGCGCCGACTCCAGCGATCCCAAAAGCGCGCAACGCCAGCTGACTGCCCCGCGCCCCGGTCACGCCGATCTGGCCGGTGCGTTGAAATTTAATTTCCACGACGCCCGCTACGTCCTCGAACGCGCCTCCGCCCGCGAAACCGCCGCACGCGTCGCAGCCGGCGCATTTGCAAAATTATTTCTGCGCGAATTTGGCGCCGAAGTTCTCAGCCACACCATCGCCGTCGGCCACGCCCGCCTGGAACGGGCCGCCAACTGGGAAGAAATCGCTGCAATATGCGAAAATCTGGAATCGCCATTGCGCTGCGTTGACGCCGCCACCGAATCGCGCATGATCGCGGAAGTGGACCACGTATTGCGCGCCGGAGATTCGGTCGGCGGCATTTTCGAAGTCGTCGCGCACGGCATTCCGCCAGGCCTGGGCAGTCACGCGCAGTGGGACGAAAAACTCGATGCGCGCATCGCTCGCGCCGTCATGTCCATCCAAGCCGTGAAAGCGGTCGAATTCGGCACCGGCGTCACAAATGCCGCGAGCTACGGCTCCGAAGTGCAGGACGAGATCCGTTACGACGCCACAAAAAAACGCTTCGACCGCGCCTCGAATCGCGCCGGCGGCCTCGAGGGCGGGATAACCAACGGCAGCGACGTGGTAGTGCGCGGGTATCTGAAACCGATCTCCACGCTGCGCCGCCCGCTGCTCTCTGCGGATTTGAACACGAAGGAAGAAGTGAAAGCGGCCTACGAACGCTCGGACGTTTGCGTAGTTCCGGCCGGAGGTGTAGCAGGCGAAGCAATGGTCGCCGTAGAATTGGCCGGCGCGTTCCTGGAAAAATTCGGCGGCGACTCGATCGGCGAGACGCGCCGCAATTTCGAAGGCTATCTGAAGCAGCTGGATGAATTTTAGTGACAAGTGATAAGTGATAAGTGACGAGTCGCGCCGAACCTGAACACGCGCGCTCCGCATAGGAACCAACTGACGATGATTCATCCGATTGTGAAATACGGCGACCCGGTACTCGAAACCCCCGGCAAGCGCGTGGAAAAATTCGACGAAGACCTGCAAAAACTCGTCGCGGACATGTTCGAATCCATGTACGCCGCCGCTGGCGTCGGACTCGCCGCGCCGCAGATCGGCGTCGGCCTGCGCCTGACGGTAGTTGACGTCTCCAACGGAAAAATTCCCGAAGCGAAAATGGTCCTCGCCAATCCCGAAATTATTTACGCCGAAGGCCAGCAGCGCGAAGAAGAAGGCTGCCTCTCGCTCCCCGGATTTCGCGGCTACGTCGAGCGCCCGCAATACGTCACCGTCCGAGCGCAGGATGTGACGGGCGCTTCCTTCGAACGCCGCGGCGAAAGCCTCCTCGCCCGCGCCTTCTGCCACGAAATTGACCACCTCAACGGCATCCTCTTCATCACCCACCTGAGCATGTTGAAGCGTGACCTCATCAAGCGCAAAATTCGCAAGCTGAAAAAAGCCGGCGAGTGGTAGCACGTCCGTGCCGCCGCTGAAACTTATTTTTTGCGGCACCCCCGCGTTCGCCCTGCCCTCGCTGCGTGAATTAATTGCTCAACCTGATTTCCAGATGGCAGGCGTCGTCACGCAACCCGATCGCCCCCGCGGGCGCGGCAAAGAAGTCGCAAGCCCACCTATAAAAGAAGCCGCAGTCGCCGCCGGAATCGCCGTGTACCAGCCGCAAAAAATCCGCGCCGAAGAATCCCACGAATATTTTCGCAGCGCCGCGCCCGACGCGGTCGTGATCATCGCCTACGGCCAAATTATTCCCGCCCGCTTGATTGAAATTCCGCGCCTAGGATGGATTAACCTGCATGGCTCACTGCTCCCAAAATATCGTGGCGCCGCCCCAATCCACTGGGCCATCGCCAGTGGCGAAACGCGCACCGGCTTAACCACCATGCGGATTGACGCGGGTCTGGACACAGGCCCGACGCTGCTGAAACACGAAACCGAAATCGCGCCCGACGAAACCGCGCCGCAACTCTATGCGCGGCTGGCGGAAGCGGGCGCCCCGCTGATCGTCCAAACGCTGCGCGGGCTCGCAAGCGGTACGATCGCGCCAACACCGCAAGATAATTCGCAAGCAACTCTCGCGCCCCCGCTGAAAAAAGAAGACGGCAGAATCAGTTGGTCGCTGCCCGCGCAAACGATATACAACCGTATCCGGGGCTTTCAACCGTGGCCCGGCGCGTTCACCACTTTCCGCGAAAAACAATGCGCAATCTGGGGCAAGCCCGCCCCGGATCAGTCAATCGTGGCCTCAACGACTGGCACAATTCGCAGCAGCGGTGGCAACGTGCACGTTGCCTGTGGAGAAGAAACCGCGCTCCGCCTCGAATTCGTGCAACTCGAAGGTCGCAACAAAATCTCCGCCCGCGAATTTGCAAATGGCGCGCGCCTTGTGCCCGGGGAGCGATTCGGAGTCTAACGAGATGAGTCCACCGACAGTATCGGTAAAGACAGCAATCAGTTTTGTGCTCACAATTGCGTTCTGTTTTGTTCTGCGCGCAACGCAGTCTAGACAATCATTCCCTGGCGGCCGAACAACCTCAAAATCGCCAAATGGCCGCTATGTCATCCGAAATATTGATTACGACGGTTCGACTCCCGCGCATCGCTTGCTTCTGGAAGATCGTTCCAAGAAAACCAGCATCCAATTCTTTTCGTACGACCGAGGCGTCGATCTCTTATGGTCACCGAACGGTTCAAGGCTGATCCTCAATGATCACGGCGGAAGCGATTTCACAGATGCCTACGTCTTTCTTCTCGATGATTCTTCGCGGCGCATCAAGGTAACAGAAGAACTGCGCACGAAGTACCCGGACAGCGCTCGGATCTTTTCGAACGATCATCTTTATATCGAGGGCGTCTCTTGGATCGACGAGGAGACGATCAGAATCAAGGTCTCGGGCTACGGCGGCGTCGACCCCAAAGGCTACGAAGCTTTCTTCATATACACCCTAGATGGTGCGATTAGAAAAGCTCCTAAATAGACAGGAGCGGGTGGTTCGCCAACTGACTCCAAAACCGTCCGATTATTGTGTTCTCATTAGATGACGATGATCAGCCCAGCCAGAAAAATCGCCTACGAAGTCCTGCGGCGCGTCGAAGCTGAAGGCGCATTTGCCAGCGACGTGCTGCACTCGGAACTGGGCGCGCGCGTAAAAACCGAAGACGCCGGCCTCGCCACAGAGCTGGTGATGGGCGTGCTCCGCTGGCGCAGGCTGCTGGATTTTCTGCTCGAGCGGCAACTGAAAAAACCGGTAGCGCGCCTGGATCTGCCCGTGGCCCTCGCGCTAAGAATTGGACTCTACCAATTGCGCTTCCTCGAACGCATTCCAGCGCGCGCAGCGGTGAACGAATCGGTCGAGCTCGTGAAAAGTGCGCGCAAAACTTCCGCAGCAACGCTGGTCAATGCCGTCCTGCGCCGCGCCTCAAACGATGCGCGCGTGCCGGCCGCACAATTCGTTCCGCAAACCGTGCCGCTTGCGGAACGTCTCGGAATTCTACATTCGCAACCCACCTGGATGGTCGAGCGCTGGCTCCAGCGCCTGGGCGAAGAGCAAACCATCGCATTGCTCGAAGCCAACAATCGCGCCCCGCGCCTAAGCTGCGCGCTACACGACGTCACGCGTCGCGACGAAATCTTCGCCGCGCTACAACACGCGGATCTGCGCATCGAACCCGGAAATATTCTGCAATCAGCATTCGCAGTAAGCGGCGGCAGCCCCACGCGCACCGATTCCTTCCGTACCGGCGCGATTTCCATACAAGACGAAGCTTCGCAGACCGTCCCGCTGCTGCTCGATACACAATCGGGCGATCGCGTCCTCGATCTTTGCGCCGCGCCTGGAGGAAAAACGCCTCCCCTCGCGCGTGCCGCAGGCGCAAAAGGCATCGTCATCGCAGCAGACAGACACGCGCACCGCCTGCGCGCCATGCGCGAGCAATTCAAACGCCTCGCACTCACCCACGTGCACTTGGTAGAGCTAGACGCCGCAAGCCCGCTACCCTTCGGCGTACTTTTCGATCGAATTCTGGTGGACGCCCCATGCTCCGGCACCGGCACCCTCGCCCGCCATCCAGAAATTCGTTGGCGCCTCAATCCCGAACAACTCGCGGAATTTCGCGCGCTGCAAACCTCCCTGCTGCGTACCGCGCTGCAGCAACTCGCGCCGGGAGGCCGCCTGGTTTATTCCACGTGCTCGATGGAACCAGAAGAAAACGAGCAAGTGGTAGGCAATGTGTTGCGCGGTACCAGCGGTTTCCAGTGCGATATTACAAACGAAGCGGCGCGGGCTCTAAAAGATAAACTCGTTCCCGGTTTCAAAGCCGAAAGCCTCTTCGATACCGACGGATACTTTCACACCACGCCCAGTGCGCTCGAAACCGACGGTTTTTTCGCCGCGGTAATAAAAAGAACGTAGCGCCGCCAGGGGGCGGAGTTAACCGCGAGAGCGCGACCGGCATCAGCGAAAAAGCTTCAACTCCGCCAGTCGTGTTACGCTCATGGTGTTTCTTAATCGGCCAAAAGACAAGAACTGAGGCAATCGAATGACGTTTCGCGCACGACTCGAATGGATTTTCCGCATGGCGCTACTCGTCTTCATCCTGATGTCCGTCGCCTTTCTCAGCGCGCTCACCGCCATGCGCTTCGCCATCCAAGGCCGCGAAGTCGCCATGCCCGACGTCGTCGGAAAGAAAGCCGTCGAAGCGCAACAAGTGCTCCAAGGCCGCGGCGTCGAATTCAAAGTCGAAGACCGCCTCTTCAATCCCCTGCCCGCGGATACGGTAGTTCGGCAAACTCCCCCGCCAGGAATGAAAGTGAAAATCGGCCAGTACGCGCACGTGGTGATCAGCCTCGGACCCAAGCAAGCCACGATTCCAGTCCTCACCGACCACAGCATTCGCGCCGCGCGCATCGAACTGCTGCGCTCCGGCATGCAAGTCGGCGAAATTTCCCAGGCACACGTCCCCGGAACCGAAAACGACGCGGTGCTGCAGCAAGATCCCGCGCCGGGAACTTCAGACGTAACCAGCCCGCACGTAGACCTTCTCGTTTCGCTGGGCGCAAGGCCCACGGCGTACGTGATGCCGGAACTCGTCGGCTACACGCTCGCGGAAGCGGAATCAAAATTCGCAGGCTCCGGCCTGAAAGTCGCGAAGCTCACCTTCGCCGCGGTCCCCGGCGGCCTGCACGGCACAGTCGTGGGCCAGACGCCTTCACGCGGCGCTCGCATTGACGCGAACACCACGATCGAACTGCAGTTAGCGGAGTAGTTCGCCCAACCGTCTCCACTTTCTCATCTCAACCGCGATGCCTGCAGTCCGATCGTCGCGAAGTGCTCACCACCAACGAAACAATCGTTCTAATCCAACGCGAAGGACATGTGCACCACCGCGTTTACGTCCTTCTCGAGCGACTTCGTGTCGTTCTCCCCGTAGTCCGAAACGTTATTGGAATCGGCCGGCGTGATTTGGATCACACCCATTTCAGCCGAGCGAATTTGGCTCACGCTACCCCCCGCGCTTGCGGCGATTTGCGCGGCTCGCTCGCGTGCGTCGCGTGCTGCTTCGGCAAGAATTTGTACCTTGGTTTCCGCCAAGTGCGTGTACAGGTACTGTGGCTCCTCGGATTCCAGCAAGATCCCCTGATTGATCAGCTCCGTCACTTGGCGCGCCACGGACGAGATTTTGTCGATGTCCGAACTGTGCACGGCAAGCGACTGTTTCAGATGGTAGCCACTAACGGTTCCGGAGAGCGAATCACCGTCATTCCGCTGCGGCGGGCGAATCGGCGTCGTGCTCACGGCGGAAACCACGATCTGCTCTGGCGGCACGCCGTGCGCCACTAAAAACGCCTGCGTTTTGGCGACGTCGCGGCTCAGCTTGCCATAAGCCTCCGGAAGGCTGCTCGATTCCACTGTAACGGACGCCTGCCAAATCATCACATCGGATTTGATCCGCTTTTTCGCCGACCCTGTTACTTGAATGGTTTGATCGAATCGTTTTGCGTGCAGGTACGACCACGAAGCAATACTGGAAGAAAGGACTAGCGCAGCGGCAAGCGCGAGTCCCGCGCGGAAACTGTCAATCATTGTGGACTCCGACTACAAGACCCTGCCTGCGAACGCAGGTGGGCCGCCGCACCTCGGATCATATCGCGGACACCGTGCAAGAGCCTCAGAATCTTGCCCGGTTGCTTAAACTGCCAATGGGACGAAACGCTTGTGCTAGAATTTGCGAAGCATCATGACCTACGCACGCATTGAAATTGCGCCTTCCATCCTCGCCGCGAACTTCGCCAAACTCGGCGACGACGTCCGCATCGTCGAAGAAGCCGGTGCCGACATCATCCATGTGGACATCATGGACGGCCACTTCGTCCCCAACATTTCCCTGGGAATTCCCGTAGTCGCCTCCCTGCGCAAGGCAACCCGCCTGCCCCTGGATGTGCATCTGATGATCGAGCAGCCCGAACTCTATATCGAGGACTTCATTCGCGCAGGCGGCAGCCGCATCCTGGTGCACCAGGAAGCCACGGTGCATCTGGACCGCGCCCTGTCCATGATCCGCGAGCTCGGTGCCGAAGCCGGTGCGGCAATTAATCCGGCGACGCCGGTGAGCATGCTGTCAGAAGTGCTCGATAAGGTGGACACGGTATTGGTAATGACCGTCAATCCGGGTTTTGGGGGTCAGAAATTTATCCTCAATACCTACGAGAAAATTCGCCAGTTGAATCAGATGCGCTCGCGTTATAATGCCAGCTTCCGGATTGAAGTGGATGGCGGCGTTGAACCGGAAAACACGGCCGCGCTGGCGCAGGCCGGGGCGAACACGTTCGTAGCGGGGACATCGATCTTCCACACGGCTGATCCAGCGGCTGCAACGCGCCAGTTAAAAAAACTCGCGACTCAAGCTTTGAGCCAGAGGGCATAAAAACCTTGCGAACGTCTGACTGGAATAATCCGATGGCATTGAAAAAATTGCAGAATTTCCGATACGCGGCATTTTTGTTGTTGGCGCTCGGCGTATTGCTGGTCGCGTGCCCGGGCGCGCGTGCGCAAGTACCCACGCCCCAGACTGGCGGCAGCAGTGATACCCCTCCGCCTCCCGCAGCGGACGCTCCGAAACCTAAGCCGAAACCCCAACCTAAAGCCAAACCTGCCGACCAAACCGCCGCGAACAAGAAAAAGGCTGCTCAGAAGAAGCAAACCATTGACGTGAACACCACCGCCGAGCCGGACAAGGTGCTCTACGATCGCGCGCAAGCCGACTTGAAAGGCGGCCGGTTTATCGAAGGGCGCCTGGCGTTGCAAACCCTGATCAACACCTATCCCGACAGCGAATATCTCGCCAAAGCTAAGCTCGCCGTCGCTGACTCCTACTACAAAGAAGGCGGCACCACTAACCTTACGCAATCCATTCAGGAATACAACGATTTCCGCACATTTTTCCCGTTCCTCGACGAAGCAGCCTACGCCCAGATGCAGATCGGTGTGGCGCACTATAAGATGATGGAAAAAGCCGACCGCGACAAAACCCAGGGCGAAGCCGCTGAAGACGCTTTCCAAGCATTCCTGCTCTCCTACCCGCAAAGCCCGCTCGTCCCCAAGGCTGAACAATATTTGCGCGATGTGCAGGAAGTCCTCGCCGACGGCGATTACAAAGTCGCTTACTTTTATTATGCGAAGGCGGATTTTCGCGCCTCTGCCGCGCGTCTCGTTGAAGTCACCGATCGCTACCCGCTCTTCAGCCAGAATGATGATGCGCTGTGGATGCTCGGAAATATCTACGAGCGTGCCAAGCAAGTTTCCAAGAACGAAGACGACAAGAATCACTGGAGCGATCTCGCCAGCAAGTGCTACGACCGCATCGTGCGCGATTACCCTCTCTCCAAAGATGCTCCCGGCGCAAAAGCCCGCCTGAAAGATATGGGCCGCCCCGTGCCTTCCGCCGATCCCGACGCCATCGTACGCATGCAAAAACAACAGCTCTACGAAAAGACGCACCACCAGAGTGCGGTAGTGAAGCTCCCGATGGGAATGTTGAAGGGCAATCCGGACACCTCCACCGCTGCTCGCGGCGGCACTCCGCAGATGGCTCCGCCGAACGATGCAGTTTCCGCGACGGACGTGCTGCGTCCCGGCGCCGCAGGTCCATCGTTTACTCTCACAGGCAGCGCAGCTGGCGCCAACACGCAAGCAGCTGGAATCAGCAGCGAAGTAGTCACGCCAGAAGACGCGACCACCGTACCAGCGGGTTCCGACGCCGCGCAGACTGGCGTGGGCGCTCAAATCATTACGCCGCTCGACGACAAAGGTCAGCCAACTTCCGAGCAACCCGCGGCCACAACTCCTGCCGCGAACGCTCCCGCACCAGCCGTCGCGCCGCCTGCGACCAACGGCACAGTGGATGCCGGCCTGAACGGTTCCGGCACCGCGAACCCGCCAGCCGAAACCGCCACGCCTGCTGCGGCCGTCTCGAGCTCGGCCAATTCAAGCTCTAGCTCCTCCAACGCCTCAGGCGCAACCAGCACGACGGGCGACAGCGCGACCCCGGCAGCGACATCAGGCCAGTCTGGTACCCAATCCGCGGACAAGGCCTCGACGACCCCTGCAAAACCCACACCCGTGGACACCAGTTCCGAATCCAGCAGCAAGAAGAAGAAGGGGATAAAGAAACTGATCCCCTGGTAACCCAGTCCGGCCCAGCCTGCCGACGACCACCGCTGCCTAGAAGCTATTTACTCCCTGCTAACAACTAAGGCATTCCTGTACTTCGAGTTTGTTGACGCCCTTGCCGCAGGGTGCTGCAATAGCTATGTTCAGGGCTAGGCGCGCCTCGTGTGGGGGCTTGCCGCCCGGGGGATTAAAGTGCCCAGAATTCTGGTTGCGGACGACAACACCAATATCCAAAAAATGGTCGTGCTCGCGTTTCAAGAGCGCGGCGTAGAAGTCATCGCCGTAGGCAATGGCGAAGCCGCCGTGCGCCGCCTGCCCGACGCGAACCCCGATCTGGTCCTCGCTGACGTATTCATGCCGGTCCGCAACGGCTACGAAGTCTGCGAGTTCGTGAAGAAAGATCCCCGTTTCGCGCACGTTCCCGTAATTCTGCTGGTTGGCGCGTTCGATCCGCTGGATGAGAAAGAGGCACGTCGAGTAGGCGCCGATGGCGTGCTGAAGAAGCCCTTCGTACCTCCCGATCCGCTGATCGCGATGGTGATGTCCGCGCTGGAAAAGAATCCCAAAGTCGCCGCCGAACTTGCCAGGGCCAAGGAAGTCGCGGCCGAAGCGCTCTTGCCGCCGGCGCTGCCGGAAGTTCCGTTGAAGGCCGAGCCCAAGCCGCTTCCCGAATTCCCCGAGCCCACCGCCGAAGAAGCCGCTGTAATTTATGGCTTCGGCAAAGGTGTGCGTGCGATTGATCTGGACGATGTCGAAGAAGACGACGAGGAAGAAACGCCCAAGGCCAAGAAGCCCGCTAAAGCGTCTTCGAAAGACGCTAAAGGGCCGAAAGCGCCCGCGGCCCCGAAAACTCCGGTCGTCGCGGCGATAGATGATGACGAAGATGATTTCGACGGCTCCGTCACGGCCAACGATTGGCGCCGCAACGCCGCCGACTTCGAAGTTCCCGAGAATGTGGCGGCGGATCCAGTCTATTCCTACGGCAAAGGTTTCGAGCCGATCACTTTTCCCTCGGAGAAAGACGTTCCGCCGCGCCGCCGCAAAGTAGACGAAGCTGGCGGCGAAGAAACTGCGGCCTCAAACGAAGCACCAGCCGCAGCCACAGATGATGCGCCCGCGTTCGCGCAAGAGATTTCGCCAGCGCCCGCGCAAGCTTCCTCGGATCGCGCGCCTGCGAAGAAAGCCAATGAGTGGGATGTAAAAGACCAGCCCGAAATCGAGTTGGCCGCTGGTTCGTTCTCGCGCGTCGAAGAACCTGACGCACAAGCGCGCTTCACACCAGCCGAAACCGCAAAGTCCGAGGTTGCAAAGTCCGAAGCCGCGAAGCCAGCCGCTGCACCGTCCGCAGCACATCACGAACCGGTAGCTGCGGAACCGCCGCCGAGCCGGCCGACTCTGGTGTCGCGCATGCGCGGCTGGATGGACATGCTCACGCCTTCGTCGCCGGATAATTCCGCCAGCAGCGAGGCTGAACCCTCTGAGAGCACCGACAATCACTGGATGTCGAATATATCCTCACCTGCCGCGTCGTCACCTGCTGCGTCTGCGCCTGTTGCAGAATCGCATTCAACGCCTGGAGCGGAATCCTCCGCCGCGCCGGTGATCGATCACGCTGCGGAGACGCAGCCGATTGACGCGACGCCTTTCGTGTCCACTGCAACGGAGCAACCGTCACCGGCTGCGAGCGAATTCTTCGCGCCAACCACAAATTCTGAAGTACGTAATGAAGTGCGTGAAGAAGCGCGCAACGAAGGCAGCGCGGAACCAAGCGCCGCAGCGCACCACGAATCACACCACGAAACGCACGATGGATCGCATGTCGGCGAAGCGCAACCGCGCCAATTCGGTGACGCCGGCGCGAGCGACGCCAAATTCGGTGGCTCGTCCTACCATTTCTCCGACGATCCGCACCACGGATCGCGGCGCGAAGTCCACGACGACGGCCTGGAACTCGACCAAGCGCCCGCGCAGGGAGCGGCCAGCGATTATTCGTCGAACGCCACAGTTTCCGAAGGCCTCAACGGCGAGGCCGAACCTCAGCCTGAGCCCGTCACCAGCAGCGCCGCCGATTTTTCGCCGACCATTTCGCCGGAACCGCCGTCCGAAATTTCTCAAGAGCTCATGCCTTCGCCTGCCGACGTCCCCGTGAATGGCAGCGGCGCGCTTTCTGGCATGCTGCCCGCCGAACCGCTCTTCGGCAGCGAGCAGCGCGAGGAAATTGCGGACGACTATTCGCCGCGCGATGAAGAGCCGCCACCGGCCGACACGCGCGAGCAGGAAGCGTACGCCGAAGAAACGCATCCCGGCCAGCTGCCGCAGCCCGCGCCCAGCGAAGAATATTGGGACCGGGAAGCCGCCGCGCGCGAAGCGGAAGTCCTGGCACAATCCAGCGCTTCCCTGTTTTCCGAATCCGAACCGGAACCGCCCGCGATGCAAGGCTTCGAACGCATTCCGACCTTGCCGCCGCCCAATCGCGAAGCGCTTTCGGAAATTCCGTTCCTGATGCCGCCGGTGCTGCCGCCGCAAAATTCCGAGCAGCCTGCGGAGCGTTCGAATGATTCCGAAGCTGTGGATGATATGGTCCGCAAGGTGATGGAAAAGTTGGGGCCACATCTGCAGGAGCTGCTGTCGCAAGGTGTAAAACCTCTTGTAGAAAATCTTCTGCAAAACGAGTTGCAGAAAAAAGATCGGTAGTGGTGGGAAGTGATGAGTGATAACCGAGTCTCCGCCTGAAGTTTTTTTGATTGTCTGCAGCGTCACCCAAAAACAAAATCGAAGAGCACAGGCAAGATTGCCTGTGCCACAAATTCAAAGGCGAGAGCACAACCAGGAGTGGCTGTGCCACGACTTCCCGTAGTTCGTGCGACAGACTGTCGGCAGACAGGCGATCCGCCTGTGCTCTTTTCCCGATGAAATCCGCCGCGGCGACGCGAGTGCGACATCCCCCGTTGTTGAGCCCATCACTGCAGCGCAAAAACTCCCGCAGGTGCCAAAAGCGGCAGAAAAACTAGCGATTAACTTGGGTCGCTGTTGTTTGTTTTCAGTCATTTGCGCCGTTTTCTAATATTTGGGGCACTAGCGATTAGATTTGGCCGGGGCGCGCAGTAAAAAAATGGAAATGGCGGGGGCGGGGCGGTCGGGCGGGTGATTGTGGCGGTGGCGGCGATGGTGGTGGACTGCGGCGACGGTTGCGGAATAACGGAGAGAGATCCCCGCCGCGGCGGGCAGGCCTGTCTGCTCGGCGGGCAGGCTTCACCCGTACCGCTTCGCGGGTTCCCTTCACCAAGGATCTCGGGGCAAGCAGGATGACGGCGCGCGGCGTTTGCGGCGAAGGGTGGGCGAAGAAAAAAGCGTGCAAAAGTATTGAATAGAAAATGCTTTCTTGATTGTTTTGAGCGAGTTAGTTTTTTCGGTGGTGCTTCATTTGTATTGAATAGAAATGGGATGAGGCGTGTGCCGGGAGCGGTGCTGCGTGGGGCGCAATGCAAAGGCGCACAGGATCGCCTGCCTAGCGCTGGCAGGCCTGCGTGTGCGGCAGGCGGCCCTGCTTGTGCAGCAGGCAGGCCCATGGCACGTGAGAGGAGCGGCGGGCCCTTCGAGCCCTCCGCGGCGGGCAGGCTTGCCGCTGGCAGGCTCTCAGGGTAAAGGATCGCGGCTCGGAGTGTACCCTTAGAACCCGCCACTGGTGGAACAGCGGCCGAGGTCGCGCCCTTCGAACCCTCCACGGCGGGCAGGCCCGCCACGGGCAGGTTCTCTGGGTAAATTGGTGTGTGTGGTTTCATATTTTAGTTTCCGTTCGAGGGTAGCGCGAAGGGGCGGCGGAAACAGCTGTGCGCTGGTACAGAAATGGTGCAGAACCAGTACTAGCTGTACGAAATCAGGGGAAAACCTGTACTGATTGCGACGGACAGGTTTGGTACAGGTTTCTTGAATCGCGCTGCAGCGCGATTCACCCTGAGAGCCGGCAGTGCCGGTTCGAAGGGTTGGACCCCGCAGCGCGATTCACAAGCTGGTGCGCAGACAATCAAGACGAAAACGTTTGACTAAACGAGCTAATTCTTTGCACGTTCGGCGTTTTGCGCGCTGTGGGGCTATAGCGTAACCTTAAGTAAAGTAATTTAGCCAGATATGTTCTTGAGGAAAGGCATGTGTAAAGGCCGCCAAACTGCTATGTACTTCTGCGGCAGAGTGGGTTCAATAGGCTTTGGGTTGCTAGCTTCTCCGTCCAGGAGATTGACGCGGGCAGTCCATCGGGTCGCTCTCGCCGAAGGTAAGGGCCGAACATGCACAATCTACGCAGGGCAATCTCGGTTTCAGCATTGTTGTTGGCCGGCGTCTTGATGGCCGCTTCCGGTGCCCATGCCCAAATAGTTTCCATCGCGAATAACCAGGGCCAAAGCGGGACCTGCACGAGCGGCGTCGGGCCCGGCGGCACGCTCTGCGCTACCAGCACCAGTCCGTTTCTATTGAGCGATATCGAAAATGGCTCCGAAGTGCTAACGATTCCTGACACCAGCAGTACGCCGGTGTGGTACGTCCAAGACAACATCGCGGGCACCTTACCGTCCTTTTCGTTGATTTTCGACGGCAGTCTTGCCTCGAACGCGAACTTGCAATGCAATTTCGGGGGCGGCGAAAGTGGAACGTGTAGTGTTGATGGAGTAACGGGTGGGTTGAACAATCCTATTCCCGCAGGTGACATTCCAGCGCTAATAAAGTTCTCGGGGCTCAGTATCCCCAGCGGCTCGTACTTCGAGATAACCACAGCGTCATTTGCCCACAACGGTCAGGACTTTGGGTGCTTGGCAGGAGTACCAATCGCTAGCGGGGGATCAACTTGCACGCCAGTGGCTAGTCCTGAACCGAGCACGCCGGGCATGCTTCTAATGGCGGGATTAGTGTTCGGCACATGGATTGGTTTTCGGCGATTCCTTGCGCTTCGCTCGTAACACCCGGCGCCACATTTGAGAGTTTAGTAGCACATTGGTAGTTGGCTAGCTCTGCGTGGTTGACCCTCGTGGTGCTGCGTCTAGTCTCGCACCCTTCAAGAACCCAAGGGTGCGGCTCCCGGAAATTCAACGGCGTTCGCTTGGGTGGTGCGGAAGGGTGCGCCGAGCGCCCCAGTGGTATGAGCAGTGTGGGCGGTTCAGTTGCTGTAAATCGAAGTACCCTCTTTGTGCTAGACTCTGCCGCAATCGAAGATCTGAAACCTGCAAATCATCCGTGGCTCGGTGCACAAACGGAGTCTCCTATGATTCTCAATATAACCCGGAGCGATTTCGCCGACGTCACGGTACTCGTTTTGGACGGCGACGTAACGTTGGGGGAAAATCACGCCCACCTCAGAGAGCAGATATTCGGACTACTCGAAGATGGGCGACGAAAATTTATCCTTGACTATGGCGCTGTTCGTTACCAGGACTCGGCAGGCAACGGCGCACTTGTTGCATCATATACCAGCGTGCGAAATTTAGGCGGCGACCTCGTTTTAGCCGGGTTGCAACACAGAATTTTTGAAATGTTCCAGGTGAATAAGCTCTCTGCGGTGTTCAAAATCTTTGCCACCACAAACGATGCATTAGACCATTTTGGATCCAATTCGAAGAGCTGATGAATTCCGAACACTACGACTCATCGCTTGCGGCCTTCAAGGGTCCACCGAGGCGCAGGAGAATTCGGTCTCGCCGGATGGCCAGGCTAGGCCGCGCTTTCAGCGTGGCGGTTGCGATCGCTCTGTCACTGGGCGTGTGTGCTTTGGTGGTTTTTATGGTGTGGAGGATCCCGCACTGGCTAGAACTGATTCGTGCTGTGGCAGATCCGAAAGACCGCCTCAACCTTGAAAATGAAATACTAAAAAATCTGATTCAAATTCTGGGTGGAGCGTTCTTGCTCGCCGGATTGTATTTCACTTGGAAGAATTTGATGCTTGCGAGAGAAGCACAAATTACGGATCGGTTCACGAAAGCCATTGACCAACTGGGCAGCGAAAAGCTGGAAGTACGGCTTGGAGGAATCTACGCATTGGCGAGAATCGCCCGGGATTCCGTAAAAGATCACTGGCCCACAATGGAGATCCTTTGCGCCTTTGTGCGAGACAGAAGCCGCAGCAGCGAAACTGGGGGCCGGCACGTCGCTACTGACGTCCAAGCCGTTTTGAACGTCTTCGGCGAACGCTCCTCTGAAGTCGAAACGGACGACCAACGCCTGGATTTGACGAAGGCAGATCTTGCGGGAGCCAACTTTCGGGGGGCCGATCTGGAACGCGCGCGATTTGACGATGCGAAGCTCGACGGCGCGGACTTCATGAACGCATCAATGCGACAATCGGACTTGCGCGGCGCGAGCCTTCGAGGCGCCCACTTGCGCGAGGTGCGGTTGGACGGTGCCAACTTGACAGCCGCCGATCTTCGGGAAGCCTCGCTCCGATTAGCCAAGTTGCGAAAGACCAGCTTGTTGGGAACCGATCTTCAAGGTGCGACCCTCATAGGAGCAGACCTGAGCGAAGCACAATTTATGACGAAGGATCAGATCGCCCTGGCAATTTGGGACGAGACGACGCGTCTTCCAGCGTCGCTAGAGGCATCCGCGGAGTCGAACTGACCGCAGCATTAGAATTGGCTTGCGATGAAGAAATCCAATGCGTACGTCGAAGTGGTGTGGAAGGCTAGGCCGCCCGCCAGGCAGGCACTCGGAAATTCAACTGCGTTCGTTTTGGGAGGTGTGGAAGGGTGTGCCACCGGCCAGCTAAATGCTTGAGGTGTTGTCGTCCAGGATTGTGATATCGAGTGGATCCGCCATAAGGCTGGTGACGTGCGCCGTCAATTCGGTTAAACCGCCAGCCTTGGCCAGCACGGCATCAATACGAAAAAGGGACGTCAGATTCCTTTCGATATCCTGAGCGTACATGGTTACCAAAACGATGCGAATCTTGGGAAGCGCATATCTGAGGATTCCCGCTACCTCGATGCCATTTAGACCAGGCATTCTCACGTCCAAGATGACCAAATCAGGCGATAGCTCTCTGGCCATTGAAACGGCATCGGTGCCATTGGTCGCTTCGCCGCAGATTGCGAAGTCTGTATCCCGCTCCACCGCCTGACGGATCATAGCTCGCACGAGTTCACTATCGTCGGCGATAAGAATTGTCTTGGCTTTGTTCAAAACCGAAGCGTCCGACACCGCGTGTCTGGTCACGTTAGTCTGCTCCGATGCAACATCCTTATTATAGTGCATGCGGCAATACGGTAATCCTTGTAGGGGTGTGTTCCAAGAGCGGCTTGCGCGACGGCGCGTCTAAACCCGCACGCTTCAAGAACGGAATGGTGCGCCACCCGACACCCGGAAATTCAACGGCGTTTGTTTGGCTGGCGTGGAACGGCCGGCCGCTGGGCGGTCAGATCGACGAGCTGCTGGCGAACCCCGTCGAGAATCTCACGCGATAGGTTCGGGTCCGAAACGGCCCGAGAGAGATTGAGCGCCCCCAGCAGGCTCGTCAGGATCAGCAACGCGCGGCCCCGTTTGTCCGCATTTTCTTCGGATGGCAACAGGCCGGCGGTGACCGCCAAGCTGTGCTTGACGCGCGTGGTGTAAACCGTCTTTGCCGATTTGCTTGCGCGGCTCATATCTCCTAGCAGCGCTCCCATGGCACAACCTGCTCCAGCATTATCACGGTGATATTCGGTGAGGTAGTTCTCGAGCAGCTGAGCCAGCGTCTCGGCATGCTTCTCCCAAGCGTCGATATCCTTGAATGCCGCTCCCAGCGCCTCCACCACCAGCTCGTCTCGCGATTTGAAGTGCTTATAGAAAGCTCCAACGGTCACGCCTGCCTGCTTCATCACGTCGGCCACACCAATTCCGTCCAGGCCGAGTTCGCGAAATCGCTTTGCCGCGACTTTCAGAATCTTGGCGTGAGTGTCAGCTTTTGTTTTCCTTGGCATGTAACTTAGTATACGGCCCAAAAGGCTACGCGGGTACGCCGCGGCCCGCATGCTCACCTTCTGTGCCGCGCAGATAGACGGAGTATGATCATACTCCTGTATTTGGACGCCGGACCACTATATCGCAGGTGCCCGCCTTTCCAGGCCATAAATCGGCGTATCCAAAACTGCAAAATCCTTGCAACCGTAGGAGTATGAACGTAATCTAACGCGGTAGATGTGGATCGTTATTTTACGAACGGGGGGGAGAAGCCATGAGCAACAAAACGCCAGAACAGAATAAAGCAATCGTGCTTGAAGCCTTCCAGACTCTCTTCAACAAACGCGATTACCGGGCTGCTGAGCGTTTTTGGTCGCCGAACTACATTCAGCACAGTGCCCACATCCCCGCGGGTCGCGATGGACTGCTCGGGATGATCAAGACCCTGCCCCCAACACTTAAATACGAGCCGGGAGTCGTCGTTGCCGACGGAGATTACGTGATCCTCCATGGCCGATTCTCCGGGATTGGTCTTCCCACGAACTGGATCGTCGCCGACGTCGTCCGGTTGCAAGACGGAATTCTGGTCGAACACTGGGACGTGATTCAAGACGAAGCAACGAAGCAGCAGTCTAAGAGCGGGAACCCGATGTTCGGTAACGCGTTCCCGAAGTAAAGAGATAGGCTCCCTGGGAGAATAAAAATGGGAAGCACGTATCTGGCAGTAGAAGTGTCAGCGCCGAACGTTTTCCGTGTTGTCGAGCGGACGGTTTCCGAGCCTGCCGCTGGTGAGGTGCGGATCCGCGTTGAGGCGTGCGGAGTTTGCCATTCCGATTCCGGCACGGTGGAAGGTTTGTTTCCCATCAATTGGCCGCGCGTACCCGGCCATGAAGCGGTCGGGCGGATCGATGCCCTTGGCTCCGGTGTCCAGGGCTGGACGGTTGGTCAGCGCGTTGGGGTGGGGTTTCTCGGCGGCCCTTGTGGATATTGCGAATTTTGCCGCGATGGCGATCTGGTCAACTGCCGGAACCAGGAATATACCGGCATTCATCATGACGGCGGATATGCCGAAGTGATGATCGCAAAGGCAAGCGGGCTCATGTCGATTCCTGACGGCATGGAGTCAGCCGATGCCGCGCCGCTACTGTGCGCGGGGATCACAACGTTTAACGCGCTTCGCAATTCGCCGGCAAAAGCCGGTGACCTGGTCGCTGTGCTGGGTATCGGAGGCCTTGGTCATCTGGGCGTGCAATACGCGAGGCGCATGGGATTCGAGGTCGTGGCGATTGGCCGCGGTAGCGAATCGACGGAGCTCGCGAAGAAACTCGGAGCCCACCACTACATAGACAGTGCCGCGAGCGATCCCGCTGCGGCGCTCCAGGCGCTCGGCGGCGCCAAGGTCATTCTGATAACGGCTTCGGGTGGTACGACAATTGCGACGAGCTTCAAGGGTCTGCGTCCCGGCGGTGTCTCGATTGACGTCGGCGTGGGGCCTGAGCCGATCGAGATCTCGAGCATGGATCTGATTTTCGGAGAGCGCAAGCTGGCCGGCTCGCTGACCGGAAACGCGGCAACGGGTGACGCCACGCTTCGTTTCAGCGCGCTGAGTGGCGTGTCGGCGATGATCGAGACAGTTCCACTCGAGCAAGCAGCAGCTGCCTACGCGAAGATGATGGCCGGGAAAGCGCGTTTTCGAATGGTGCTGGTTATGAAAAACGGCAAAAGCTAGTCTGCGCAGCGGACGTGAAGAATTCCGTTTGCACAGAAAATTGCTCGCGAAACGAATGAAATTGTGGACATAGGCGAAGCGGGAAAAAACGCGAAGGAGATGAGCATGTCGTCGGAACCGAAGGCAGTAAAATTTCAAGCAGCATCCACTGAGCTGACGAGTGAAGAGACCCGAGCAGAAGATTTGTTCAACAAACAAAAGGCTTACTTTGCTTCTGACGCGACCAAGACCTACGAATGGAGAATTGATCAACTCGATCGTCTTATTCGCATGCTCGAGGACAACTACGAACGGTTTCGCGATGCCTCGCGTAATGATTTCAAGACCGCGGTGCAGGAGAACGTCTTTGAGGTATCGGCGTGCATTGCCAGCACAGAATTCACGAAGTTACAGCTCCAGGAGTGGATGAAGCCAGTTGAAGCTCCGCTGCCAAAGTTCCTCGCCGCGTCGGGACACAAGGGCGTCGTGTACCGCGAGCCTTACGGCGTTGCGTTGATTATTTGTCCATTCAATGGGCCGCTCCTGCTCTCATTGCGTCCTGCGGTGGCTGCGCTTTCGGCTGGCAACCCTTGCATCTTGAAACTCTCCGAAGCACTGCCGGCGACGGACGAGTTGCTTTTGGAATTGATTCCAAAATATTTCGAGCCCGAAGTTCTCAGTGCCGTCGTTGGTGGG
>Ga0308309_10000652_pt1 | contig 21536 bp, 17 predicted proteins | sample HubBroMetageWFT5_FD_192491 | JGI IMG/M metagenome (GOLD analysis project Ga0308309, IMG submission 192491) | Warmed and freeze-thawed soil microbial communities from the Hubbard Brook experimental Forest, New Hampshire - Hubbard Brook CCASE Soil... | ecosystem: Environmental > Terrestrial >...
CCTCGTGCCCGCCGTCGGCCATGATGATGGGTTTCACGGTGATGCCCGGCGTCTTCATGTCGATCAGCAGGAAGGAGATGCCCTCCTGCGGCTTGGCCGCGGGATCGGTGCGCACCAGGCAGAAGATCCAGTCGGCCCAGTGGCCCATCGTGGTCCAGGTCTTCGACCCGTTGACGATATAGTGGTCGCCTTGCTTGACTGCCCTGGTGCGCAGCGACGCAAGGTCGGAGCCCGAGCCGGGTTCGGAATAGCCCTGGCACCACCACGCCGTGCTGCGGCGGATCGGCTCGAGATACTTGGCCTTCTGCGCCTCGCTGCCGAAGGTGTAGATGACCGGCCCGACCATCTTGGTGCCGAACGGGATGATGCCCGGCGCATTCTCCTCGGCGCAGATATTCTCGAAGATGTAGCGCTCAGCCGGCGTGAAGCCGGGGCCGCCATGCTTCTTGGGCCAAGTGTAGACGAGCCAGCCTTTCTTCCCGAGCGCCTGCTGCCAGCGCATGTGGTCGTCGCGGCCAAGATGCTTGGCGTTCTTCACCTTGTCGCGGACGTCGGCGGGCAGGTTGGCGCGCACAAAGGCCCGCACTTCGTCGGCGAACTGGCGTTCTTCTGAAGTGAAAGCGAGGTCCATGAAACCCTCCCGGACCGGGTTTTGATTGGGCCGGAGTTTAGCCGCGAGACCGCTTCGGACAAGCACAACGGAGCCGGATCGCGGCTTATAGCGCCGAGACGCGGAACGACTTTACGTAAGTTTCATCTCACGTAAGATCATCCCTCACACCCGATTTTCTGGCGTAAGTTTCCGGCGACAAGGCAAAAGCCAAACCTTGCCAGTCGGGCTCGCGCTTTTCCATTTTTACATGATTGCTGCGGGCGATGTCCTGGAACAACTGGAGCGCTGCGCGGTCGTCCAGGCGGGCCGTATCCACGCCGAGGTGCCTGGTGAACAACGTGCACCGCAAGGCGCGCGCGACCGCTTCATCCCAGATCGATGCGTTCATCTCCGAGTGTCCTGCCAACGAAAATGCGTGCAGATTGCACGAGCCGACCGTGGCCCATACATCGTCGACCAGCATCAGCTTGGCATGGACATAGGCTGCGCGACGGCCTTCAGCTTGCTGCTCGGCGATGCCGGCAAGCATGAAGTTCTCGTGACGACCGAGCGCCTCCAGGCCGTTGAACAACGCGTCTCCCTGCGGGTCCAGGCGAGCCTCATAGACATAGGGCTCGGGGATCGCCGGGACGAGCAGGACGACCGCGACTCCGCGCTCGAGCGCACGCAGCAGGCGGCTTGCGACCGGCGGCACCGGGACGGCCTGATTTTCGATGTAGATCGTGCGACGGGCGGCATCGATCGCACGCTCGTACTGCTCCAGGATCGATCGTTCGACACGAGCCTCGACGTAGCGACTCGGATCGAGCATCCGCTGGATCTGCACGGTGCTCGACCCGCGCGGCTCGGACGGACGATCCGGAAAGGGCAGCGTATCGGTGCTGTCGCACGCCCAGTTGCCGTCGGGCGCGTCGCGCTCGCTCGCCTCATTCCAGCGCTGGACGAAATTGTGGTGCACATCCGTCGCCGACGGCCCGGCTACCTCGACGTAGACGTCATGCCGCTGCATCGCGACGGCCGTGAGGTTGAGGCCGCCCACGAAGGCCGTCTCCGACGGCCGACCGGCATCGATCACCCAGCTCTTCTGGTGCTGACAGAAGGCCGCCGCCGCCCGATCCCAGCGGATCCGAAAGCGCGACCCGCGCTTGGCGAGCAAGGCGCGATCCGCCGCCGTACCGCCGAACAGGCGATGGCTGGGCCTGGTTTCCGCATTGGGACGCCAGATGAGCAGCCGGACATCGAGGCCGCCCGCGACCGCGCGGTCCAGCACGTCGAACAGCGAGCCGAGTCCATCGGGAAAGTGGAAGTCGTCCGAATAGAACGCCACAGTCAGCCAGACGCTGTGATGCGCCTTCTCGACCGCCTCGCCGATTCGCCGCGCGATCGGCTCGCCATCGACCAGCGGCCGCACCAGATTGCCGGGCCGCGCCGGGTAGGAGGAAGACGTCGCGAACGGGATGTCGGTCGGGGTCATCGGCAGTTTCGGCGGTTCGCAGGATAGGGCGTTGAAGATTTGCGAGGTTTGAATGGCCATCCGCCGATCCTCTGCTCGTGAGTATCGGCAAGGATACGCCACAACATTGCTCAGTTCTGTCAAGAGCCAAGCGTCATCGCCGGGCAGAATAATACTTGCGTACCGGCATAGAGGGCGCGGGAGAGAGCGGAGCGTCGGTTGCACGCCACGAATAGCGGCACGCGCGGCCACGATGACAGCAAAATGCTAGCAGGCCTTCACCCGCAATCGATCGCCACGCGCAGGTCGTGACTCCCCGCGAGGCCTACGGCCCGCGCTCCGCTCACACGATCTGGAGGGCCGCTGGCAGGAAGGCGCGCGAACAGAACTCGGTCACCCGGACGACAATATCTTCGATGGACAAGCACTCAGGGGCGTCGGCCGCGATGGCTGCCTCTGGCATGGACGGCGATATCGCCTGGCGAGGATCCTGAACGAGCGCACAGCCGCCGAGTCTTTCGATTTCCACGATCCCGGCCGCGCCGTCGCTGCCGGCTCCGCTGAGAACGATGCCCATGACCCGCTGGCGGTAGGCCTTGGCGACGGAGGCGAACATGGGATCGATCGCCGGACGCACGTTGTGGACCCTGGGCCCCTGGTTGAGCCGAATATAATCCCCTTCGACACACATGTGGTGGTCCGGCGGCGCGACATAGATGCGCCCAGCCTTGATAGGAGCACCTTCGCGCGCAAATTCCACAGGAAGCTTCCCATGCCAGCTCAGGATCTCCGGCAGGAAGCTCGCGGCGCCGGAATGCATGACGACGAACAATGCCGCGCCGCAGTTTCGTGGCAGCCGCTCGGTGATGCGCCGAAGGGGTTCGAGGCCGCCGCCGGCAGCACCGACTGCGACAATAGCGTGCGCGACCATGGGAGCTCCTTTGTCGGCGGACCTTGCGATTGAGCGCGAGTTGTCCGCCGGGCTGGGTCCAACCGACTCAACGCCTGCGATTGACATCTAGTTCCGCACGCACCAGCAACGGCAACGGCTGCCACCAAGGATCAGTGAGGTCACTGTCGCCTCGGCGGAATGGCCCTCGACGATTCCCGAAAAATTCGATGTTGTGGTCACTATCGAACAGATCGCGCACCACGGGGGAGATGAATCAAGTGGCGAGTCTTGTGCGCAATGTTCAGGACGGCACGATCAGGGCCTTGTCCGTCTTCAGTTTCTCGATCTCCGCGTCGCTGACGCCCGCCTCGCGCAGGATCTCGACGCCGTCCTCGCCGATGCGCGGCGCATGGCGGCGGAACTCGACCTTGGTCTTCTCGAAATCGAGCGGGCTGGCGAAGGTCGTGATCGGGCCTTCGGTCGGATGCTCGCGCTCGGTGAAGAAGCCGGTCGCCTTGAGATGCGGATCGTCTAAAAGCTCCTCGAGCGTTCGCACCGGCATGGCGGGGATGTCGGCCTTGTCGAACGCCTCCAGCCACTCCTCCGTGGTGCGATGCTTCAGGAGCGAATCGAGCACCTGATAGAGCTCGCTGAAATGTTTGGGCCGCTCGGTGCGGTCGGCGAAGCGCTTGTCTTTGGCCAAGTCGGGCCGTTCGACGAGGTCGAAGAAGGTGAGCCAATGCGCATCGGTGTAGGGCAGGGCGCAGACATAGCCGTTCTTGGTCGGGAACGGATGGCGATACTTGTTGATGATGCGGTCGTAGCCCATGGCGCCGCGCTCGGGCGTCCAAGTGGCGCCGAACAGGTGCTCGGTCAGCCAGAACGACGCCAGCGTCTCCAGCATCGGCACCTCGATCATCTGGCCTTCGCCGGTGCATTTGCGATGATAGAGCGCGCCCAGCACGGCGATGCAGAGATGCAGGCCGGTGGTCTTGTCGGCGATCAGGCTGGGCATGAAGCGCGGCGGTTGGCCGTCGACGCGCGACTGCAGCGAGGCGGCGCCGCTCACGCCCTGCACCAGGTCGTCGAAGGCGGGCTTGTGGCCGTAAGGACCCTTGCGCGCATAGCCCAGCGAGTAGGCGTAGATGATCGAGGGATTGATCTTCTTCAAGTCCTCGTAGCCCAGGCCCAGGCGCTCGATCGCCGCCGGGCGGCTATTGTGGATGAAGAGGTCGGCCGTCCTGATCAGGTCCTTCAGCACGGCGCAGGCGGCGGGCTTCTTGAGGTCGAGGCAGAGCGAGCGCTTGTTGCGGTTGGCCGCCATGTAGATCGGCCCCATGCTCTTGTCGCGCCCCATCGAGCCGCCCGACACGCGCAGCAGATCGCCTTCCGGCGGCTCGACCTTGATCACGTCGGCGCCCATGTCGGCCAGATGCTGGGTGGCGAACGGCCCCAGCAGCACGGCCGTCAGATCGATCACGCGTACGCCTACAAGCGGTCCCGGCATTTGCCTTCCCTCGGTCTTGTTCTCGCTGTTGGCGGCACTATGGCATAGCTGCGCGGGCTGGGGCATGTTGCCGGCCGCACAGGAGAAACGCGCAAAATGCCCGGAGCGTTGGACGGTCTGCTGGTGGTGAGTGTGGAGCAGGCCGTGGCCGCCCCCTATTGTTCGGCTCGCCTGGCGGATGCCGGCGCCAGGGTCATCAAGATCGAGCGGCCGGAGGGCGATTTCGCGCGCGGCTACGACGGCTATGTGCACGGGCTCTCGAGCTATTTCGTCTGGCTCAATCGCGGCAAACAGTCGGTCACGCTCGACTTCAAGCACAAGGACGACCTCGCGCTCTTGCATCGCATGATCGCCAAGGCCGACGTGCTGATCCAGAACCTGGCGCCGGGCGCGGCCGAGCGCGCGGGCTTCGGGTCGGCCGCGATGCGGGCCGCGCACCGGCGGCTGATCACCGTCGACATCTCGGGCTACGGCGATCACGGGCCCTACAAGAACCGCCGCGCCTACGACCTGCTGGTGCAGGCCGAAAGCGGGCTCGCCTCGATCACCGGCACCGAGCATGCGCCGGGACGGGTCGGCATCTCGGCCACCGACATCGGCACCGGCATGTACGCGCACGCTGCCGTGCTGGAGGCCTTGCTGGCGCGTCAGAAGTCCGGCGAGGGCCGCGCGCTCTCGGTCTCGCTGTTCTCGTCGATGGCGGAGTGGATGACCGTGCCGCTGCTCGCCAAGAATTATTCGGACTACGCGTGGCCGCGGCTCGGCCTCACGCACCCCTTCATCGCGCCCTACGGCGTCTATCAGACCGCGGACAAGGTGCCGGTGCTGATCTCGATCCAGAACGACCGCGAGTTCGAACGGTTGTGCCGCGACGTGCTCGACCGGCCGGGCCTGGAGAAGGATCCCGACTACGCCACCAACAAGGCGCGCAACGCGCGGCGCGACGACACCAATGCCATCGTGCAAAAGAGCTTCGGCGCCCAGCGCTTCGCCGAGCTCGCAGCAAGGCTCGACGCGACGCAGATCGCCTGGGCGCGGGTGAGCTCGGTGGCCGACCTCTCGACGCATCCGCAGATGCGGCGCGTGGGCTTCAGCACGCCCAACGGCGAGGTCTCGATTCCGGCGCTCGCGGTCTCCTATGCCGGCGAACCCGCGCGGCTGGGCGCGGTGCCGTCGGCGGGCGAGCACACGGCGGAGGTACGGCGCGAGTTCGGCGCCTAGCGATGACCCGTCATCCCGATCGTAGCGAAGCGGAGTGGAGGGACCTTTTCTTCATCAAGCACATGAACAGGTCCCTCCGCTTCGCCTCGCTGCGCTCGGCTCCGGTCGGGATGACGGGCGTGGTTTAATGGCACGCCGGCTCATCGGCGTCAGGCTTTCCGGCTACGGAGGCTACTTCTTTGCCGGCATACCCAATCACTGGGGCTGGAAATCCTGCAGTGTTTCCCGGATGACGCCGGCGCAGACCAGGCAGAACGGACGGCCCAACTCGCGCATGTAGCAGGACATCATGGGGCGATAGACGCCGCAGTCCTTGCCCATCGCACCTTCATAGGTGCCCACCGCCGCCGGAGGCGGCGGCGCGGGCGGCGCGACGCAGCCCGACCCGACGCACGCAGGATTACACTGGGTCGGCATGGGGGTGCTCGCCGCGACCAGCGCCCGCCATTTATTCGTGGCCCGGTTGGTGTCGCGCGTGACATTCGGCTTGGCGGGCTCGCCGGGCGGGATGTCGTCTTCGTTTCCGCCATACTCGTCGTCGAGCCCGAAGGCAGTGTGGCCCAGCTCGTGAATGGCGATGGTGGCCGACTGCGCATGCACCGAGCAAGTCGCGATCGAACCACCGGAGCCGCCGTATGTCGGCGAATTGACGATGCATACGGCGTAGTGCTTCCTCGGCACATGGTCGTTGCTGACCGACAGCACCAGGGCTTCATCCACGGTCAGCAGCCGATCGAGCATCTCGCCATGGAATGAACTGCAGAAGGTGGCGTCGAAATAGGTCTTGGCGATCACGACCGGCCCGCCGGCGCAGCCCGGATCGTCGGCGCCGCTTTCGAGAGACACGACGTCGATGCGGTAGACGTTGATGCCGCCGAACTCTTCGCTGAAGGGTGCCGTCGACCGCAGCCGGTCGACAAAATGCTGGGTGTGCACGTGATACTGCGCCAGCTCCCCCTCCTGGTAACCATCGCCGACGATGACCAGGTTCCAGCGCTCGGTATCCGGCCCATTGTCGACGAGCTTCACCACACCGACGACGTGTCCGTCATTGGCGCTCATCGATTTTCTCCCTGTGGCGGCGGAAAAAGTTCGAAGGTGGCGAGGTCGGCCGAGGGTTTGCTCACGCGTTCCCCCGGTTCGATCGGATTGCCGACGAGAGTCGCGGTGCGGGCGCTGTCGATGTCCGGCAGCAGCACCTCGAACACGATATTCCTCGATTCGCCGAATAGGCGCTGAGGAGAGCCTTCCGGCGAGTGTACCACGACGGAGTTCAGGACGGAGACACCGATCACGCGGTACGCCAGCACATCGCCCGCTTCCCCGCGCAGCTCGAACCAGTATCCGCCGTACTTGCCGGCCTGCGGCCGTTCGCCCGGTTGCGGCGGCGTGGTCATCTGAAGCCGCTCGACGGACAGCATCTCGATCCCGCCGCTCGACGACCTGAAGGTCAGCCGCAGGGTCCGACGGGAAGGCACGGTCGAGCCTCGCCTACTGCAGATCCCTGACGCGCTCCGTCGTGATCTCGCCGTCCTGCAGCGATGTCACGAAAGCTTCCGCTGCCTCGCCGAGAATCGCCGGCGGGAACGGCTCGTCGGTATCGTGTTCGGGCCGCGGCGTCAGGATGAGCAGGGTGACAGATCCCGCCACCGCGTCACCTTCGAGATCGCCGAGGGTCAGCATCTTGAATTCGGGCTGGTCGAGCAGCCACCAGGAATTGATCGTGACGGTCTCATTGGCATTGCCCAAGACCAGATCGAGAGTCTTGAGCAGGCCTTCGGCATAGATCTTGGAGACCGGCGTCGCCGGAAAGAACGTGTTCGGCGTATCGTCGAACCAGTACATCTTCAGATGCGCGAGAATCTTTTGCCTGGCGCCGGCGCTGGCGAACACATACTGCACCAGATGCTGATCGAAGACCTCGGCAAGCCCGGCGTAGGCCGGAGCCAGCGCAGCGATGGCATCACGCAGCGCTTGGACTCGCGCCCGCGCGCCCGGTCCTTTCGAGAATTCGTCCAGGCAGAAGCATACCGCGCCTTTGGAGATCGGCACGGAAAGGGGTGGTGGTGGACTCATTGTTCTCCCCGCTCTTTGATACCTCGCGTATTCGGTGGCCGCCGCTCTAGCCCGCCATCTCGTCGATCATCAGCCGTGTCTGGCGCACGGTGCCGAACTCGTCTCCACCGTGAAGATGCGCCAGGGACTCGGTAAGCAATGCGCGTCCCTCTTCCCTTCGGCCCGACGACTGCAGCAGCCGCGCCAGGCTCATCGAGGCCTTGCATATGAACAGTCCGGCGTGCTGGCGGCGGGCGACGGCAAGGCTCGCCCGGTAGGCAGCCTCCGCCGCCGCTCGATCGGCCGCCAGGATGTCGCCGCGCACCCGCTCGGCATCGGCAGCCCACACGGCCCGCCAATCCGATCCGGTGGCCATCGCGAGCGCCGAGGAAGCCTCGTCGAGGCGGCCGGCGTAAACGTGAAGCTGCGCCAAGAGCAGGTAAAACCCAGGCAGCGAAAGAGCGGTACCGGTCTGCCGAAGCGCCGCAATCCCAGCCGACAGCATCGCCACGCCGTCGTCGACGTTGCCCTCCGCCCCCGCAACCCAGCCAAGATGGCATCTCCCCATGGCTTCATAATACACGTAATGGTTGCGGCGCGCCACTTCTATCGTCTCGCTGGCCAGCCGCTTCTCGGCTTCGAGATCGCCGCATATATGGAAAAGGCGGACCGCCTGGATTGTCACATTGAGTGAACTGTGAATGTGGCCAGGTTCCTGTGAGCGCATGGCCGCGATCTCGCGCGCTCGCGCGATGGTGGCATGGCCGCGGTCGAGATGGCCCACGATGCACTGCGTGCGCGCCAAGTATGAAAGACAGAACAGGCCGGCATTCTGGCCGTGGGTGTGGAAGCGGGGCTGGTCGATTTCCGGCTGGCACAGGCGGGCGCCGGATTCGTGAGATGCCATCGCCGCCGCGAACTCGCCGGCGTCGAATGCCACCATGCCGTTGGCCAGATGCGCGTCGACCAACGCCTCGCCAGGTTCCTGTCTTGCCAGCCTGTGCAACTCGGCCGCGAACCCCCTCGCACGCTCGATATCGCCCGCGACGAAGGTGCACTGAAACAACCCCCAGTCGACGCTCACCTTCTTGACGATGTCGTCACTATTGGCACAAAGCACCCGCGCCCTAGCGAGGGCTTGTTCGACTTCCGGTGCCGAATAGCCGCGTAGCGAGCGCATGGCCATGGCCTGGGCGACGACCAGATCGAGTTCCAGCGCCGGGTTGGCCGAGCCGCGGATCTTCTCCAGCTCCCTGAGGGCGGATTGCAGCATCGCAACCGCCTCTTCATTGGCGGATCGTGCGATCGCCACACCGGCACCGCGGCGCCAGCAGGCGATCGCATCCATGGAAGCCTCACCCAGCGCATAATGCTGGGCAACCAGGTCGTCGCTGACCGCGCCCGTTTCCGCCGGATGGCCAGCCAACTCGCGGGCCACGAGGAGGTGGATTTGCCGACGGTGCTGCCTGAGAAGGGAGCGATAGGAAATGTCGCGGATCAACGCGTGCTTGAACAAGTAGTTGTCCGACGGCGTCCTCCCGCCGGCCAGGATGCGCGCATCGACCAGGGTCTTGAGCACCGGTACAAGTTCGTCGAGCGGTCGCTGCATGATCCTGGCCAACAAATCCCCCAGGAATTCGTGGCCGATGACGGACGCGTACTGGGCCACCTCCTTGGCAAAACCGAGCTTATCCAGTTGCGCCATCAGGGCGTCACGGATCGTGTTCGGCACCAGGCCGACCTCGATAGCCTTGCCGCGGCCGTCGGAAAGCTCGACCCCATTCGCCGCCGCCTTGACGAGTTCCTCGAGAAAAAGCGGGATGCCGCCGCTACTGTCGACCAGCGCATCCAGTCGCGAGGAGTCGATGGCGCGGCCTGCCCCGTGGGCGGCGGCGACGGCCAATCTCCGCCCGTCTTCCCTGTCCAGCTCGCGTATCTCGTGGATCGTGACGTGATCGGAAACATCGCCGTCAGGCCCGATGAGGCCGGCCCGGTGCAGGATCCTGTCGGCGTCGCGGCGGCTGTCAGCCCGCAGCGTGACGGCGATCAGGGCATTGGCGTCCTTCGCCCAACCGGTCAGCCGGCCCAGCAGCTCTCGCGAGGTCGGATCGATCCATTGCACGTCCTCGAACACAAGGGTCATCGCCGGATTCCGGCTGCTGCTGTCGTAGAGGTCGACCAACGCCTCGATCATGAGCTGCCGCTTTGCCACCGGGTCGGCGGCCACAGGCGCCAGGTCCGTGGCGTGCTCGACACCGAGCAGATCGGCCAACAGTGGCGCGCTCCCATGGCGGGCCGAATTTCCGACGAAAAGGCCCGCCAGCTTATCCAACTTCACGGGCGGCGGATCGTCCGTCTGGATATGAGCTTCCAGCGCAAGGTGCCTAACCACGGGAAAGAGCGGCACGTTTGAATGGTACGGCGAGCATTGCAGGACCACCGGCGCCGGTGCCGACCCGCTGCGGCGAGCAATTCTCTCCACAGCCTCGGCCATGACCCTCGATTTGCCGACGCCCGCCTGCCCCACCAGGACAACAACCTGCCCGTTGCGCGCCCTCGCGCGCTCCCAGCGATCGAGCAGGAGGGCAATCTCCTGCGCTCGCCCTACGAAGGGGGTGAGCGCCGCGCCCCGCGCCTCCAGCCGCGACACCTCGCGTTGTCCGATCACCTGGTACACCGGAACCGGCTTGCTGAATCCCTTGAGCTGGTGGCTGCCCAGGTCGCGATACTCGAACGTCTCGGAGGCGAGCTGGCGCGTGAATTCCGATACCAGGACCGTGTTGGGCTCGGCCATGGCCTGCAGGCGGGCAGCGAGATTTGCCGCCTCGCCGACGACGCCGTGACGGTCTGCTTCCCCCTCGGCAAAGGCTTCGCCCACGACGACCAGGCCGGTCGCGATGCCGATCCGTACTTTGATGTCCAGCCCGGCGAATCGCTCCGCCCGCAGCTTGGCGACGCCACGCACGAGCTGCAGGCCGGCGCGCACCGCTCGCTCGGCACTATCCTCAAAAGCGACGGGATAGCCGAAATAGATCAGCACGCCGTCGCCGGCGAAGCGAGCGAGGTAGCCGCTGTAAGGTTCGACCGAAAGCGCGCAGACTTGCTGATAGGCCACGACGAAGTCGTGAAGATCCTCGGGATCGAGTCGGGCCGCGAGGGCCACCGAATCGGCCAGCTCGCAGAACAGAAGAGTGAGCTGCCGCCGCTCGGCCCTGTCGGACGGCGTCGATGGAGCAGATGCGGCGGCACCTCTGGTCTCTGATTGCCGCAAACTCGTCCTCCGTCTATTCCTACGCGCGACATGTTAGCATCCGGAGTGCGTAAATCCCATCGAGCCTCGCCGCTCGAGGTGCGGTGCGAGTTCGGCGCCTGATGGCAGGCTGGCTCATCGGCTTCAGGCTTTCCGGCTACGGCGCGGCCTACTTCTTCGCCGCCGGCGCCCTCATGAGCTACTGGCCGGTGTGGCTGCGTGACCGCGGCATGAGCGACTCCCAGATCGGTACCGTGTTCATGAGCCGCCAGCTCGTCAGCGTGCTGTCGACGCTCGCCATCGGCTGGGTAGCGCACCGGCTCGGCAACACGCGCGGCGTCATCCTGGTGCTGGCGGGCGCGGCGACCGTTCTGCTGACCGGCTACCAGTTCTCCACCACCTTCTTGGCCATCCTGGCGGTCAGCCTTGTGTGGGGCGGCGTGTGGGCGCCGACCATGGCGCTCTATGACGGCATCCTGGTGAACGAGACCCGGGCGCGCGGCATCAACTATGGCAGCCTGCGCGTCTGGAGCTCGGTGGCCTTCATCCTGGGCGCGGTGATCTGCGGCGTGGCCGTCGACCATAACGGCCCCGCCTGGGTGCTCTATGTCGGCTTCGCCGGCATCGTGATGCTCGTGCCGTTCGGCCTGCTGCTGCCGGCGGCCGAAGCGCGGCAGCGCGAGGCGGGCAAGCACGCCCCGTTCGGCATCCCCGACCTGCTGACCTCGCGGCCGTTCCTGCTCTTCATGCTGGCCGCCGGCTGCTGCCAGGCGAGCCATGCCGTGCTCTACGGTTTCGGCACGCTCACCTGGCGCGCCGCCGGCATCAACGACGTCACCATCAGCCTCTTATGGGCCGAGAGCGTCGCCGCCGAGATCGTGCTGATGCTGGGCAGCGGCTGGCTGCTGGCGCGGCTGGGCGCGACCGGCCTGATCGGGCTTGGCCTCGCCTGCGCCATGGTGCGCTGGCTGGGCATGGCTTTCACCACCGAGCTGTGGGCGCTCGTCCTGCTGCAGGCGCTGCATGCCGGCAGCTTCGCCGCCTGCCATCTCGGCGCCATGGCCTTCATCCAGCGCGCCCTGCCGGCGTCGGGCGTGGCGCTGGGCCAGAGCGTCTATTATGCGCTGGGCACGGGCGCCACGCAGGCGGTGATCTTCCAGCTCGCCGGCGTGCTCTACGCCGCGTACGGCCAGAAGGCCTTCCTCGGCATGTTCGGGGTCGCCGCCATCGGCATGGCGGCGCTCGTCACGCTCGTGCGGATCTGGAAAGGCGGGCTGCTGGTTGGTGCATAGCGGGCCTAGAGCGCGTACCGAATCATGTCATTGCTGGGGGCGCGCCACTCTAGTGGCGCGTCATAGTCGTCCATACCGATGACAGCACCCTTCAGCCGCTCGCCTGCCAGGCGTCGACGATCTCCGCGCCGGTGGCTGGCCAGACACCGACATGCTCGAGGATGCGGTCGAGTAGCGCGGCCAGCGCCCGGATGCGATGCGGCTGGCCCATCAGCCACGGGGTTATGGTCAGCGTGAGGATCCGGCCGCTTCCCGTACTGGCCGCCTCGGCATAGAGGGTCTTGAAGGCGCGCAGCACCTGTTCGACGAACTCCGCCGTATCCATGTGCTGCTGGAAGAGCAGCCGCTGGTCGCTGAGGTCCCAGGCGAGCGGCATCGCCGTCAACTTGCCGGCCGACGTGGTCACCGGATAAGGCATGTCGTCGTTGATCCAGTCGGTGACGTAATCGAGTCCCGCCTCCGCCACGAGATCGAGGGTGCGCATCGATTCGGAATGGGCGGGCGAATGCCAGCCGCGGATCTTCGAGGCGAAAGCGCCGCGCAGCGCGCCCACCGCCTGCTCCACCAGCGCCCGCTCCTCGGCTTCGGGCAATCCGCCGTGATGCAAATGGCCCATGTCGACGCCGGCCGCCGCCGCCTCCCATTGGCTGGCAGCGATCTCCTTGACGAGCGCCGGATAGCGCGTCGCGACCGCCGCATTCAGCAGCGCCGTCGCGCGCAGCCCGCGCGCATCGAGCGCCCGCATCAGGCGATAGATGCCGACACGGTTGCCGTAGTCGCGCTGGGTGTAATCCCAGTAGCTCGGATAGGGCCGATCGACGCCGCCCGGCGCCACGAACGGCAGCCGCGGCATGTCCATCGGGAAATGGGCGACATGGACGGCGACCCACAGCGCCACCCGCGCCTTGCCCGGCCAGACGGTCGGTTTGGCCTGCGGCAGGTTGCGATGCAGGAACCGGTCATGGTCGAGGCCGCGCCGGCGCCACGGATAGTCGAGATAGTTGGGAATGCCCGGACCGCTCATCGCCGGCCTCCCGGCGTGCCCGCCGCCAGCCACGTCGAAAAGATGTCGTAGTATTGCTCGGTGTACCAGGCGGCGATCTCGCGTCCCGTCGCCAGCCAGACGCCGTCATGCGCCACGATATAAGCGAGCGCCTCGTCGAGGGCGGCGATGCGCTGCGGCTGGCCGGTGAGGAACGGATGGAGCGGCAGGCACATCACCGTGCCGCTCTCCGCGCCTTCGGCATAGAGCTGGTCGAACTGCGCCTTCGCCATCGCGGTGTAGCGCTCGACCGGCGTGTTGCGGTTCTGGAACAGCGGCACGTCGTTGACCTCGAGCGAATAGGGAACGCTGATCAGCCGACCGTTGCGCACCTTGACCGGCATCGGCTGGTCGTCGTGCACCATGTCGAGCGTGTATTTGATGCCCTCCTCCGCCAGCACGTGCTGGGTCGTCTCGTCGTTGGTGATGGCCGGCGTCAGCCAGCCATCGAGCGACTGGCCGCTGTATTTCAGGATGGTCTCGCGGCTGTCGGCGATCACCGCGCGCTGCTGGTCTTCCGACAGGTCGTAGAAATAGCGCGTGTTGTAGGTGCCGTGGCTGAACAGCTCCCAGCCGAGCGCGCAGCAGCGCTCGATGATCTCGGGGTAATGGTCGCAGACCGCGACGTTCAGGGAGACGCTGCCGCGCACGCCGTGCTTGGCCATGGTATCGGCCATGCGCCAGAAGCCCACCCGATTGCCGTAGTCGCGATGGGAGTAGTTGAGCACATCCGGCACCGGCCGCGGCCACGGCGTCTTGCGCGGATTGTCGGGCGGCTCGAGCTCGTAGTGCTCGATGTTGGGCGCCAGCCACACGGCGATGCGCGCCCCGCCCGGCCAGACGATTTTCGGGCGTCCGCTGTACGGTGCGTAGTCGTAATGTCCAGGTTCGGCCAGCATCCCGTGTCCCCTATGATGTCTCTCGAAGCAGTTGATCGAACCATAGAGGCCCGTGATGCCGAAGAGAATTGTCGTCCGAGGCGCCGCGATCGTCACGATGGATGCGGCTCTGGGTGATTTTTCGCAAGCCGACATCCTCGTCGAGGATGGCAAGATCCATGCCGTCGGACCGTCGCTCCCGGCGGCAGATGCCGAAGCGATCGACGGCACCGGCATGATCGCCTTGCCGGGCATCATCGATGCGCACACCTGTCTCTGGCAGACGGTCCTGCGCGGCTACGTGCCCGACCTCTGGCCAGGCGCCTACTACTCCGCGCTCCTGCCGCTGCGCAGCCGCTTCACGGCCGAAGACAATTTCAACGCGGCCTATATCGGCGGCTTCGAGATGCTGTCCTACGGCACCACGACCGTCGTCGACTATTGCCATGACATCCGCAGCCCGGCCTATGCGCCCGCCTCGATTGCGGCGCTCAGGGAAACCGGCATCCGCCACCTGTTCACCTATTCCTTCATGGGTGTTCTTCCGGATGAGTTTGCCCGGCCGGAGGACCGCCTGGCCGACGGCCGGCTGGTCCATGACAAGTTCCACGATCCGGCAGGTCTCACCACCATCGGGTTCGGCGTCGAGTCCATCGGCGCGCTCGGGCTGGAGAATGGGCTCGAAAAGCAGCTCGCCTTTTCGCGCGACCTGAAGGCGCCAAGCTGCATTCACGTGAACGAGACCGGCACGATCAGCCGGCTGCACGCCAGCGGCCTGCTGGGACCGGATCTTCTGGTGATCCACGGCAACCTGATCAGCAATGGCGAGCTCGAGCTGATGGCGAAGGCCCGCATGCCGCTCTGTTTCACCCCGACCGCCGACACGCAGGGCACGCCGGCCGATGTCGTTCGCCGCGCCATCGATCGCGGCGTCGAGGTCGTGTTCGGCTGCGACATCCCCTGTTCCATCGCGTCCGACCCGATCGGGCAATTGCGGGTCATGTTCAACGTCCAGGGTTTTCTCGACGGGGCGATGGAGCGGAGCTTCTCGACCGTCGTCGGACGGCGGCCGGCCGTGCGGCCCGGCTTGCCATTGCTGACGCCGCGCAAACTGCTCGAGACTGCGACCATCGGGACGGCGCGCGTGCTGGGCCTCGACGATCGGATCGGCTCCCTCGCACCCGGCAAGCGCGCAGACATCGTGCTGATCCGCAAGGGCCCGTTCGGCGATTCCGTCGCCGGCGACGCCTGCGCGCATGTCCTTCTTCAGACGAGCCCGCGCGACATCGACACGGTGATGGTCGACGGCGAGATCCGCATGAGGGCGGGCGTGCTGGCCGGCTTCGAGCCGGAACGGGCTGCGGCGATGATCCGCGCGTCCCGGCAGCGCATCCTCGGATGACGGGCGGCCGTTCCCCTACTTTCGCGACAGCATCTCTGTCGCGAGGAGGCTCCACTCTTCTTGCAGCGACAGGTCGGGCACAGGCTGGCCCGCGCGCTGATACCAGCCGCCGGCGTTCCTCATGTCGCCTTCCTGCCGATGCAGGTGCGCGTGCACCCAATCGCAGTCCCGCTCGCCTTCATGTTGCTGGACGCATTCATGCGCCTTTTTCCAATCACCGCGAAGTACCCACCAGAGCGCTTGCAAGGCAGGCCCGACATCTGGCGGCGGCGTCGTAGCCGACACGCTGCTGCGGAATGCATCGATCGTCGTCATGATCGTATGGACCCTTTGTCTATAAGTGATCTTCGACACGGCCGACCGAACTATCGCGATCTATCCAGGCCACATCAAGCGTAGAGAATCCGTGGTCACACCAGGGCGTTGCGGGCGATGACCTTCTTATAGAACGAGGCGCTGAGCTTGGGCGTGCGTTTCAGCGTCTGGTAGTCGACATAGTGCAGGCCGAAGCGGACCGCATAGCCCTCGAGCCATTCGAAATTGTCTAAAAGGCTCCAGACGAAATAGCCGCGCACCGGCACGCCCTCGACGGTGGCGCGCCGCAACTGAGCCAGATATTGGCGCAGGAACATGACGCGGTCGATGTCGTAGACCTTGCCGTCGGAGGCCGGCTGGTCGGCGGCCGAGGTGCCGTTCTCGGTGATATAGATGTCCTTCACGTTCCACAGCTTCGCCACCTGGCGCGGCGCCCAGTAGAGCGTGTCGGGCCCGAAGGTCAGCCAGCGCGATTCCATGTGCGGATAGGAGAGCGGCAGGGGTATCGCCGTATAGCCCGGCGCCTCATCGCTCGCCCGCACATAGGCGCCCGGGGCGTAGACGTTGATGCCGACGAAATCGACCGGCGTCGAAATCGTCTTGAGCTCGCCCTCCGTGAAGCGCGGCGCATCGGCGCCGGCTGCCGCCAGATAGGCGTCGGTGTAGCGCCCCTCCAGCATCACGGTGAGGTAGGGCGCGTTCATCTCGCGCGTCGCGAGTTCGGCGGCGCGGATGTTCTTCAGCGTCTCGACCGCCGGCAGGGCGGTCGTGATGTTTTCCGCCATTCCCACCTTGACGTCGCCGCGACCGTTGGCGCGGACGGCCTGGACGGCAAGGCCGTGGCCGAGCACGGCGTGGTGCCGCACCTGGTAGAGCCGCGCCTTGGGCAGGACGAGTCCCGGGGCGAAGCTGCCGTTGCCATAGCCCAGCTCGATGAAGGTGCGGATCTCGTTCAGGGTGAAGAAGTGGCCGACCCGGTCGCCCAGCTTTTCAGCGACGAAGCCCGCATAGGCGGCGAAGGCTTCTACGGTGTCGCGCGATTCCCAGCCGCCGCGATCCTGCAGCGCCTGAGGCAGGTCCCAGTGATAGAGCGTGGCGAAGGGCTCGATGCCATGGGCCAGCAGTTCGTCGACCAGCCGGTCGTAGAACGCCAGACCCTTCGGGTTGGGCGCTCCGCGCCCCTCCGGGAACAGGCGCGGCCAGGCGATCGAGAAGCGGTAGGTCGACACACCCAGCGCCTTCATCAGCGCCACGTCCTCCTTGTAGCGATGATAGTGATCGTCGGCGATGTCGGCGGTGGCGCCGTCGCGGATCTTGCCGGGCAGCCGGGCGAACGTGTCCCAGATGGAAACGCCCCGTCCGTCCTCCTGCGTGGCGCCTTCGATCTGATAGGCCGACGTGGCCGTTCCCCAGCGGAAGCCCTCGGGAAAGCCTGAGTCCGGTTGACGCTCGTCCACCTCCTGGACCTCCCTCGAAGCCGTGAGGCCGAATGCCCCCAGGGTCAAAGCCGTCGCCGCGAATGCGCGGCGGGTGAAGCGAGAGGACGTCATCGCACCCCGGAAACGGGAAGTCCCGGGAGTCTAGCAGCGCGCATACCGTCCCGTGAGGCCGCCTTTTGCATAGCACAACGCAGAATGGGCGCGTGCGCTTGCGGCGGTTCGGCTAGGCTGGCGCCGAAAGGAAAAAGTCGATGTCCAAGCGCAAGACCATTCGGGGAATCGATCATCTCGGTATCACTGTACCTGATTTGGATGCGGCGTCGCGCTTCTTCGAGGAGGCTTTCGATGCCAAATCCCTGTTCGACAACATCAAGCGGTCCGACCAACCGTTCGAGGGCGCCCAGGCCGAGGCGCTGGTCGGCATGGCGCCCGGTACGGTGCTGGTCACCATGAGGATGATGCAGCTCGGCAACGGTCCGGGACTCGAGCTTTTCGAAGTGCACGGACCCGATCAGCGGCCGGCTGTCCGCTTCAGCGATTTCGGCCTCCAGCATTTCGCCGTCTATGTCGACGACATCGACGTCGCCACCGAGCGCTTCGTTGCAGCCGGCGGCACGATGCTCGCGGGCCCCAGCGACATGGAAGGTTTCGAGAAAGGGAAAGGCAACAGGTGGCGCTACGGCCGCACGCCCTGGGGCTCGACGATCGAGCTCATCAGCTCACCGAGCCCCCAGGAATATGAGCGCCATACGTCGTTGCGCCGGTGGAAACCGCCGGCGTAATCAGGCCACGGACTGCGCGTCTCAATCGAGAGACGGACGCAGGGACGCCCAGGGACGTGCCGCCTCGAAGGCGGCGGACATCTGCAGGACGCCGAGATCGTCGAAGCGCCGTCCGACGATCTGCAGGCCGACCGGCAGGCCGTCCCTGGTGAAGCCGCAGGGAATCGACGCTGCCGGATTCTGCGACAGGTTGAAGGGGTAGGAGAACTCCGCCCAGCTGAGCCAATCCCACGGATGCTGCGGCCAGTGAAGCGGCTGCAGCAGCTCCGCCGGAAACGCCGCGACGGACACTGCCGGCGTCAGCAGGAAATCCCAATCCTCGAAGAAATGATGGATCTCGCTGCAATAGGCGTATTTGACCAGCCGCATCTTCTGGTAGTCCGCCATCGTGATGTGCAGCCCGGCCTCGATGCAGGCGACGAAGCCGGGATCCATGCGGTCGCGGAATTCCGGGAGCCGGTCGGCATGGCGGCTGAAATGCGCCGGCCAGAAGAAGCGCGCGAGCTCGGGGCCCTTCGGCCCCCACGGCGTTTTCACCGGCTCGACCCGCCAGCCCAGATCGGTCTCGAAGGCCCCGACCGCCCTGGCGACCAGGTCGGCCACTTCGGGATCGACGCGGGCATGATCGAGATCCGGGCTGTAGGCGATGCGCGGCGCGCGCGGACGGCGGTCGAGATGGCGCGGATAATCGGCGGGCTGCGCCTCGAGACTCGTATGATCGTCGGGATGCGGGCCGGCCATCGTCTTCAGCATGAGTGCTGCGTCGGCGACGGTGCGCGTCAGCGGGCCGAGATGCACGGTGTAGTCGCTGGCGGCCAACGGCGACTGCGGGACGCGGCCATAGCTCGGCTTGAGTCCATAGACGCCGCAGAAATGCGCCGGCATGCGGATCGACCCCGCGCCGTCGCTGCCCTGATGCAACGGACCGTAGCCGGCCGCCGCGCCGACGCCGGCACCTGCCGACGAGGCGCCGGCGTTCAGGCCGAGCTTCCAGGGATTGTGCGTGATGCCGGTCAGCGGACTGTTGCTGACGCCCATCCAGCCGAATTCGGGGGTCGCCGTCTTGCCTAAAATGATCGCGCCCGCCCGGCGCAGGCGCGAGACCATCGCACTGTCGGCTGACGCAACATCGCCGCGGCGCAGATGGGTGCCAAACTCGATCTGCATGCCGCGCACGGCCTCGTGATCCTTGATCGTCACCGGCACGCCATGCAGCGGCCCGACGAATTGGCCGTTGGCCAATATGCGGTCGGCGGCCTGGGCCGAGTCCATCGCCTCCTCCGCCGCGAGATACGCGAAGGCGTTGAGGCTGGATTCCAGCCTCGAGATGCGATCGAGCACGGCGGTCGTGATTTCGACCGCCGACACCTTCCTGGCGCGGATGGCGTCGACCAACTCGGTCGCCGGCGTGAAGCAGAGCTCGCTGTCACTCATGGTCGTGTCTCCAGCACAGCATGTACCTCCGCTTCGGTTCGCGATCGGTGACGGAATTTCCGGTAATTTCCGGCGCTTCGACATTGGCATCCAGCGTCCGACAAAACCATGCCGTATCAGGCAGTTGGCCATTTCCGGTGGTTTGCGACATTTGCGACAGCGCAGTTCAGGGCAACAGCGCCGGATTGACCTGCCAGCGCTCCGCCGACGCTCCCTCAAACCGTCGGTTTGGGTCGATCAGTCTTCTCCTCTATCATCTTGAAGCGTGACGCGTCGCCCTTGGCGTCGCCCGGGAGGCTGCATGGCACTGCTCATCGTCAATCTGGATAAGATCATCGGCAATGCCCAGGCATGGCGCGACACATTCAAGGAGCAGATTCCCGATCTGCCAATGCGCATCTGGCCCGACGTGGGCGAGGTGAAGGACATCGAATACCTCGCGTTCATGCATCCCGATTTCGACCTGCTTCCTGCCTTTCCCAACCTGAAGGCCATGTTCAGCCGGGCGGCCGGCGTGGATGACATCGTCAAGCATCCGAAACTGCCGAAGGTCCCGCTCGGCAAGGTGGAACCGCCGGGCGGCGATCCGATGATGACGGAATACGTCATCATGCACGTCCTGCGCTTCCATCGCGATATGCCTGCCTACCAGGCGGCCCAGGCGAAACGGGAATGGCGCAGGGCACCGATCATCCGGCCCGAGCAAAGGCGCGTCGGTTTCCTGGGCTTCGGAATGATGGCCAAGGCACCGGCGCTGGTCTTGCAGTCGCTGGGCTTCAAGGTCTCCGCGTGGGTCCGCTCGCCGCGGCAGGCCGCGGAGGTCCCCATTTTCCACGGCCGCGATCAGCTTGCGCCCTTTCTCGGTCAGACTGATATCGCCGTCTGTTTGTTGCCGCTGACGGCGGAAACCGAGGGCATCTTCTGCGCGCGCACGTTTGCCATGATGCCCAGCGGAGCCATGCTGGTGAACGTCGGGCGCGGCAGGCATGTGGTCGACAACGACCTGATCGCCGCGCTCGATTCGGGACAGTTGTCATACGCCGCACTGGACGCACTTTGGCCCGAGCCGCTGCCGCCGGAAAGCCCGCTGTGGCTTCATCCCAAGGTTACGGTGATGCCGCACGTGGCGCGGCGGCCGACCGTCGCGCAGCTGGTAACCGAGGTCGTCGCGAACATCCATAGCCTCAAGGCCGGGGGAAAACTCCTGCAGGAAGTCGACATCACGCAGGGGTACTGATCGGAGCGGTGCCGCGACCCTAGTACCGCGCGATCACCTTCTCGGCGAAGTCCTTGAGGTTGCGCCGTGCAGTCTTCATCGCCGGCAGGAGCGTGATCTCGTTCAAGCCCATCGCCTCGCGCTCGCGCAGCATGGCGATGATCTCGTCCGGCGTGCCGACCAGGCCGCCGGTCGAGCGGATCAGGTCCTCGGTGATGAAGCGGCGCTCCTCGGTTGGCAGGAAGGCGCAATGGCCGAGATGGACCTGCTGGTAGCGCTTGTCGGCCGGCGTCTCCATCTTGTCGGTGAAGGCGAGATACTCGTCCCACAGGTTGCGGCAGCGGCCGGCGACCGTGCTGGTGTCGCCGTCTTTCTGGTAGAGCTCCCACCAATAATGCAATGTCGCGGCGGCCATCGGGCCGATCTCGTCGATCACACGGTCCGCGGTCATGCTCTCGCCAGGCTTCAGCACGCAGGCATAGCTCAGCGCGGCGGTATGGAAGTCGTCGGGCAGGACGCGGCCGACGGCGGCGGCGCCGGCCTGCATCGCCTCCAGGCTCTTCTGCAATCGCGCCTTGGTCTGGTTATGCGAGCACACGCGCCCGTCGCCGTAGGCGCCGGCCGTCTTGAGCGCCAGCGGACCGTCGGCGGCGACGTAGATCGGCACCGGATGGTCGACGTCGATGAAGCCCGCGTCGGGATGCAGGAAGCGAATGTCGGTACGCTCGCTTTCACCCAGCGCGTA
>Ga0308309_10000653_pt1 | contig 21536 bp, 11 predicted proteins | sample HubBroMetageWFT5_FD_192491 | JGI IMG/M metagenome (GOLD analysis project Ga0308309, IMG submission 192491) | Warmed and freeze-thawed soil microbial communities from the Hubbard Brook experimental Forest, New Hampshire - Hubbard Brook CCASE Soil... | ecosystem: Environmental > Terrestrial >...
TTCCGCAACAGCAACGGCCTTCGACACACTTATGACATAAATGCCAGCTTTCTTTTCTGAGTAAGCTTCCTTCCACTCTGCATACCCGTCGCTATAGTCCGGCACGGTTGCCCCGATGCGACTTTGATCTTCACACTTGCGTCCAGCGCTCGACGGGCAAAAGGCATATGCGGAACATGGAAGCGAAGCCCTTAGTAGCGCGGGACGGATTCAGGAAAGGCGATCGGGGGTGAGCAGAGCGGTCATCGTCAGGACGCGCTCGTAGTACTCGCGCTGCGTGAGCCGCGAAGCAGCCGGCGCATCGAGGAGAAAGGTCACGTCGGGATGAAGTTCCAGGGCCGAAGCGGAAACTGTGGAAGTGACGGGGCCTTCGATGGACTTAACGACGGCCACAGCTTTGGAGGCGCCGGTGGCGAGCAAAAGAATTTTGCGCGCTTTCAGAATCGTACCGATCCCCATGGTAATGGCGCACTGCGGAGCTTCTTCCCCGGGACCAAAAGATTTTGCGTTGTCATCGAGAGTCTCGCGGCTCAAGACTTTCAAGCGCGTGCGCGAAGCCAGGCTGGAAGTTGGCTCGTTGAAACCGATGTGGCCATTGCGGCCGATGCCAAGTAGCTGCAGATCGATTCCACCGGCGGCGCCGATAGCCTGTTCGTACGACGCGCAGTACTGCTTGTAGTTCCCGCAGATGCCGCCGTCGGGGATATGAATGTTGCCGGGTTGTACGTTGACGTGCCGGAAAAAATGCTCCTGCATGAAATGGCGAAAGCTTTGCGGATGCGAAGCAGGGAGTCCCAGGTATTCGTCGAGATTGAAGGTTACAACTTGCGAGAAATCGACTGAGCCAGTCTTGTGGAGGCGCACGAGATTTTCGTAGACGCCGACCATGGTTCCGCCGGTGGCGAGGCCGAGCGTCAGCGCGGGTTTTTTCTTGATCGCGCCGGCCAGGATTTGTGCGGCCTGCTCATCGATTTCGCCGCTGTCGCGCTTTAAGATTACCAACATGCGCTGTCCTCGCTGGGCTTAGTTTCCGAATGCAAAATTCTCGAAGCCGCGGTTCTTTTTAGGCTGCCCTTGGTTCGGGAGCGGCAGGCGCCGGAGTCCCTCCACGAATCGGGACAAAACGCGCAAGGACCAAAGCGGGAATCGCTGAAATCAGCACCCAGATGAAAAACTTTCGGTAGCCCAGGGCCAGTTGAATCTTCCCACTCACGGTACCTGGGATCATCAGCCCTAGATTCATCAGTGCCGTTGCAAAAGCGTAGTGAGCGGTCTGATATTCGCCGGGTGCGATCTCCTGCATCATGATCAAAATTACGCCAACAAACCCGAAACCGTATCCAAACATCTCGACGCTTAAGGCCCCGGTGATCATGGCACTGTTGGCCGGGAGAACCGTACTCAGGTAGTAGTAGGCGATCATGGGGAAGTTCATCGCGCAAATCAGTGGGACGAGCGCGCGCTTCAGACCAAGCCACGAAGTGAAGTAGCCTCCGAGGACACTACCGGTAATAAAGGCAACGGTCCCGAAAGTGCCGTAGATTTTCCCGAACTGGTCTGTCGACAGACCGAGGCCCCCGGCACTGCGGTGGTCCACCAGGAACAAAGGACCAATCTTCGCAAGTTGCCCTTCACCAGTCCGATAAAGGAAAATGAGAATAAGTAGAAGGAGAATACGGGGCTTCCGGAAGAAGCTCCGGACTACATCTCCAAAAGTTCTTGCCATCTCCCGCAGACTCTGAGAAACGCGCTCGGGACCACCGGCCGGGAGCATTTTCGCGTGATACGCACTGAGAGCAACGAGGATGCACCCTAGTGCAGCGAAGATAATCATCCAAGCGCGTCGCACATCAAGGCGTGATTCCAGGTAACCTGCCAGGATGACTAAAGCCCCTTGGGAAAAAAATCGCGCAAAGTTAAAGAACCCCCCTTGCCAACCGGTGAAGGCCGACTGCTGCGACTCCGATAGACTCGCGATGTAAAGCCCGTCGGCGGCAACGTCATGTGTCGCGGAAGAGAACGCAAGCAGCGCGAACAGCAGGAGCGAGTAGCGGAAATAACCCTGCATGGGCAAGGAGAGGGCGACGAGAACCAAGCTTGTCCCGCTTGTGAACTCAAACAGAACCACAAAAAATTTCTTGGTCCTGAATATTTCGAGCAGCGGGCTCCAAATGGGCTTCAAAGACCACGGCAGCAGCAGCCAACTCGTATACAGGGCGATGATATCGTTGGGAAAGCCAAGGCGTTTGTAAAAGATGCCAGCAATCAAGGACACGATAAAAAAGGGTGCGCCCTCTGCAAAGTATAAGGTCGGCACCCAAGTCGCGGGATTGGTGGGGTTCCTATGATTATTGCCCATGCCGACCTTCGAACTGGGTGGTCCCGAATGCCTGGTAAGCAGCGCCAATGACAGGTGCATTTTCATTGAGAACTACGGCGAGGGGGATGTTAGACAGGATCGGACCCAGCCGCCCTTTGTCGGCGAAGGAATGGCAAAAAGAGCCCTTTTGCAGTTTGGGCAGGATTTTTAGAATGATGCCGCCGGCGAAATAGACGCCACCATAGGCCAGAACGCGCAAAGCCAGATTGCCGGCTTCCGCACCGAACGCAGTAATCCACCAATCGAGCACTTCGACGCAGACAGCACAGCTTCCTTCCATTGCATTTTGTGTGATTTCGCTCGCGGAGGCCGCGTCCGGCTCCTGGAAGGTCGAATGACGCACGGCTGGATCCAGGAATTCATGAAGCTTCCGAAAGCCGCGACCGGAAAAAATCTCCTCGCAGGAGACTCGCGGCATGCGCTGCTTGAGGAACTGCAGCAAGCCGACCTCGCGCTCCGTGCGCGGGGCGAAATCCGCCGCCCCTCCCTCAGAGGGTGAGGCGCGATGCTGATGGCCATCCCAGAAGATCATCGCCTGCCCTAGGCCTGTGCCAGCAGCCATCAGCGCCTGAGTCCCGTTTGCCTGCGCTGTGCCCGAGTTCAACACGAGAAAATCCTGGCGCGCCAAATGTGGTAACCCGTAGGCGGTAGCTACAAGATCGTTGATCACTACGAGTTGATCGAGACCAAGCTGCAGTTTGTCCGCTAATCCAGCTGTGGTTAATTGCCAGGGAATGTTATTTGCAACAAGGCGGCCATCGACTACAGCTCCCGCGACGCCGAAACCGGCTGCGGAAATTTTGCCGGTCGGCTTAAGAGCAGTCTCTGCTTTGCATTCGTAGAAAAACTTTTCGATGAGTTGCTCGAGGCTCCCAAACTCACTAGTGCTGTATCGCTGCTGAGCCGCCAAACGAAGCCCCGCCCCATTCTCGACAAACAGCGCCAGATTACATTTTGTCCCACCGATATCACCCGCAAGAATCATAGTCATTACTTGTCTTCAAGACCAGTCCCATCTAATCTCCTCGGGGAATGGATAGCGAGAACCGGGAAACCGTCCTTCGACCTTTCTGCAGTAATTCAGAAATCACGAGCTGCACCCTGAGGCCATATGCCTATGAATTCCTCTACCGGAACCGGCGAATCACCAGATTGTGCCGGTCTGACCGGTAAAAGCCCAAAACGTACATGATCTTTTTCCCGTTGGCCGAAAAAATCACCTGACGAATCCGCAAGACGGGCTCGCGACGTGGCATACCAAGAAGATCTGCGGTCCGCGGATCGGCCGCCGTAGCTTCGACCTCTTCATCGGCGTAGCCGATCACCACTTTGTAGTCACGTTCCAGGATGCCGAACAACGACTCCCGCTGCAGCGGGGCAGCGAGCAAGCCAGAAAACTCGGCCGCGGAGAGATAGCAGGTTTCAAGAGCAAACGGCTCCCCGCCAGTGTGCCGAAGGCGCTCGAGTTTCAGGATAGTGCTCTTCGGAGGGAGAGAAAGCCGCGCGGTCGCCTCCTGCTCGTTGTCGATGATTTTGGCGAAAAGCAATTTGGAAGCGGCTGTCATACCGCGACTAGCCATCTGTTCCGTGTAACTCATCAATTTGTTGAAATGAATCTTCGGAGGAGAGACAAACGTGCCGATTCCTATGCGGCGTTCTACGAAGCCTTCGCGTTCGAGCGAGGCCACCGCGTGACGCGCGGTCATGAGACTGACTTGATGAATTCTTGCCAGGTCGCGCTCCGACGGAACCGCGTCACCAGCATGCAAGTCACCGGATTCTATCCGCTTCCGGAGGCTACCTTGGATCCTCCGGTAAGCCGGCACTCCATTCTTTCGAGTCTTAGTCGTCTGCATGCTCTCCCCAGGGCTTGGTCCGACCCCATCGCTGGCCGCGGACCATTAGAAAAGTGACTTCTCCAGTTTTCGAATTACTTGTATTCCAGCAGCGCCTTTCTGGCGGGGCCCCAGCCCGCCGTGTGCCAAAGGCAAGCCTTCCGAGTGGTCCTCCAGATAGCGCAGAACCCGCATGTCGAGTGCGATATAGAGCACTTGCTGACCCGCTATAGGGCGCCATCCTGGCAGCCTTTATAAAACATAACTTTTCTCTTGACAAGTGAATTTGTGTGCTATATAGCTATGCGACATTCAGACCTATAGCAGTTTCACTGCAAATTTCCGGTCGAGGAACTTGGGGAACAGAGGCGGTTGGGCGGTCGACGGCCTCGAAGCGGAGGAACAAAAATATGCAGAAGATCTACAGCTTGGGGTTGGGGATAGTCATTTGCGCGCTGGTTGCGCTGCTGTGCGGGGCGAACGCGTGGGGGCAAGATGTAACCGCGTCCATCACTGGGACGGTCACCGATTCCTCGGGGGCACCTTTAGCAGGCGCAATGGTGACGGCCAAGGACATGGACCGCGGAACGACGTGGCCTTCGACGACAAACAACGACGGACTCTACAATATCTTGAGAATTCCGGTGGGAACGTACAGTCTTAGGGTTGAGGCGAAGGGTTTTCGCACTACGTTGATCCCACCATTTGTATTAGTGCTGAATCAGACCGCCAGAATTGACGTGCAAATGAAGGTCGGAGCAGTGACGGAGACAGTCCAAGTCACCGGCGCGGCGCCCGTGCTGCAAACGGAGTCCACCGAAGTCAGCATGCTTATCGATTCCAAGACTCTTACGACTCTGCCCTTGGCATCGCGCAACTACATTCAATTGGCTCTGCTTTCGCCGGGCGTGTCGACCAACAATCCGGATGCTCTGATGACCCCGCATATCATGACCGATGAGGGGCGTCCATTCATTAACGGCAACCGCGAGCAGGCCATTGAATTTTTGCTCGACGGCGTCATCAACGACGAAGAGAAAAACAATGAAGTTGCCTACCAGCCCAATGCGGATGCCATCCAAGAATTCAACCTCATAGCCCAAAATCCCGGTGCCGATTTCGGTAATTACGCTGGTGGGGTAATCAGTGTGAGTATCAAGTCAGGTACAAACCAGTTCCACGGTGACGCGTTCGAGTTCTTCCGCAACGACTATCTGAATTCGAAGCAGAAGACATCTGGCTGGGACAACGCCTTTGCGCCGCAGAACCATTTGCGATACAACCAGTTCGGGGGCACCTTCGGTGGGCCGATCCTAAAAGATAAGTTGTTCTTTTTTGGCGATTACCAGGGGTTTCGTTTCCCAACTGCCGGGACCAGCGATGCCCAGCTTCTCACCGGGGCGGAACGTTCCGGGGACTTTTCCGATTGGTGCACGCAAAAGGGCGGCACAGTCAGCGCCGCGGGATGCAGCAATGCAGCCTTTAGCATCCTTGATCCCGTCCATGGCGGGGTTGCTCCGTTTAATTGCTTGGCGGCAACGTGCGGCAGCAATGCGGGAGCGGGAAACACGGCAAGCCCGTTTGTTACCGCGCTAACGACAAACTTTGTGAAGTATTATCCCGTCCCGACCAATAACAACGCTACGGGCAACAACATTTCCTTCGCCTCCGGGAACCGCTTCAACAGTGACCAGGGGGACCTCAGAATCGACTTTAAGAAGTCAGATAAGGACGGCTTCTACGACCGCTATTCGAAATGGCACACGAGCAGAGCTCCCTTTTCGGGTTTGCCTTTCAGCGCCCAAAACTCCAACGCCGCCGTACCCGCGGACCAACCTGGGTGGAGCAATGTTGTGAGCTGGACCCATATGTTCAACCAGAACCTGTTGAACGAAGCGCGCCTCGGCATCAATGTATTCCGTTTCTTCCAGAACGTGACATTGACTTCCGGCTTGGGGCCGATTGCCAACCAGATGCTTGGGATCACCGGCCCAGCTCCGGTTACTTCCCTCAATGGACAACAAGGTGGTCTCCCGTTCATCGCTATAGGTGGAGGCAGCGCTTCGTTGGGCGATCCGATGGTTATGCAAAACTTCAACGATACCTACATTCAATATGAGGACAACGTTGCGATCACCAAGGGGCGTCACGCCATAACGACAGGCTTCCAGTATGTCCGGGAGCGGCTCAATTGGCTGTACGCAGGAAACAATGGAGCCCTCGGCACGATCGGTATTGCTAACGATACCGGAAATCCGTTAGCGGATTTCTGGCTGGGAGATATCGCCAGCGGGAACCGAGACTCAGGATTGGGTGGCGGGCTGTATCACTTCAACCGCGGAGGTATTTTCGGCGCGTTTGTTCAGGACAATTGGAAGATAACCTCGGTGCTCACGCTGAATCTGGGCCTGCGCTTTGAGGACCATACTCCGTTTAAAGATAAGCAGAACCATGTGGTGAATTTTGGGCTAACCACGGGGCAGATCCAAACGCCTGGGAGTGGTAATTCCGATGCGCTCTACGACAATTATCTGGGTATCGGGGACTGGCAGCCTCGCATCGGCTTTGCATGGTCGCCTAGCTCCCTGCATGGCAAGACGGTCATTCGGGGCGCCTATGGCGTCTCTTCCTATAGGGAAGGCGGCGGGGCCAACGAAGAGCTCCAAATGAATCTCCCTTATGGCACGATTACACAGAACAGTCCGGCTACGACGGGGGTGCAAGCGCTCAACAGCAGTTTTGCGTGGCCTGGGCTGCCCGCCAACTGCGCTCAGCCTAGTTTCGCATGCTACGCGGGCTCCCGGATTAGAATCTATCCGAAGAACTTCCGTCCGGCAATGATCCAACAATGGAACATTGCGATTCAGCACCAGCTCACCAAAACTCTGACCGCGCAAATTGGTTATGTCGGTCAGAAGGGGACACACCTCATTAACTTTCAAGATGTGGCCCAGATGGAAGGATTAAATGCCCAGGGCAAGATTGCCAGGCCCGGCCAACTAATCACCTCCTATGCTCCAGGACCATTTCTAGGTGGCCAAGCGGCTGGTGCCACTCCGGCAAACAACCTGTATTATGCAGACAACCCGGCACTCGGTGGTGTGGAGGCGCTTGCCGGCATAAATGCGGACAACGGAAACAGCCGCTATGACTCACTCCAGGCCGTCCTGAAGGAGCAGTCCTGGCATGGGTTGACGGGCCAGGTTGCCTACACGTACTCCAAATGCCTGACCAATTCGCCGGGATATTTTGGCGTTGCCGGAGGCGGCTGGACTTCGCAAGCAACGACCGAAAGCTCCTCCGGAATCTACGGCACGCAAAATATTTATGACCCGCACTCAGACTGGGGTCCGTGTTATTACGACGAAACGCACATTCTTTCCAGCTACCTCTATTACGAGCTTCCGTTCGGCAGGGGAAAGCAGTTTGGCAGTGACGTGAACCCGGTTGTCAACCAAATCATAGGAAACTGGCAGATTTCCGGGATTATCTCGGCTCACAGCGGAAATGCCTTGACCCTGAATTACTTCGGTGGATGGAGTACTCCTGCTGGTCCCGGCCCAAGCTCCTATGGTGATCAGTCGGGCACCAACGGAATTGGCCCGTATACCTTGTCAGAACGGCCAAGTTGCACTGGCCCCATCAAGATCCTTAACCAATTTCACCCAGCTTCGGGAGGCCAAGGAGCCTACATACAGTGGTTTGACACCAGCAACATTACGACACCTACTCCCGGAACGTTTGGTACGTGCGGCGTCGGCAACATCCGTGGCCCGCGCGATCAGAACTGGGATCTGAGCCTCCAGAAACAGTTTGGCCTGACGGAAAGCAAGAGACTCGAGCTCCGGCTCGATATGTTGAATGCCTTCAACTACGCGCACTGGACCTTTGCAGGGAGCGTCTGGAATGGTTCGTTTTCTGCGGGGGAATCTTCTCCGGGTGCTGGCAGCGCGAACACAGGAAGGATCGTGAGTTCGCAAGGAGCCAGGCAACTACAACTCGGCCTGAAGTTCATATTCTGACTTTTTACCTCAACCACCCCAATGGGAACGGCTGACACTTCGGTGCCAGCCGTTCCTTTTTGGAGCAGGGTTTTGAGGGGAGAGCGGATGTACAATAAAACGCGATGAACTATGCTAGGCAAATGACCGTCAGCCTCGCCGTTTCGGTTCTGCTAGTGGGGGGGAGCGGGGCTCAGTCTCCCTCCAAGAATCCCATCGGCCTCGCGCCAGCTGCTTCCAGTTCCCAGCGCGCTGTTTCCCTCGCCGAGACCGGCCACTGTACGGAGGCGCTTCCACTTCTCAGAAAGTCCATTCACCAGGTCACCGACCCCGATTTGAAGAAGCGCATCGGCCTTCTCGGTTTGAATTGCGCAATGACCCAGAAAGGGTCCTACGCCGCTCTCGAGTTTCTCACCGTCCTGCAACGGGAGTTTCCACGTGACCCGGAAGTGCTTTACGCGGCGGCACACGCTTTGTCCGACCTTTCACTTCGCGCTTCGAAAGATCTGGTTCGCGAAGCGCCCTTCTCCTATCAGGTTTATCTGCTGAATGCGGAGGCGCTGGAAACCCAGGGCAAGACCGCCGAAGCGGCGACCGAGTACCGTAGGATCATCGCAATGAATCCACTATTGCCTGGCATGCACGCGCGGCTGGGCCGCGTGCTTCTTTCGGGGCGGCCCACTCCGGAAGCTGTCGCTGAAGCAAAGAAGAATTTCGAGGAGGAATTGGCGATCGACTCCAAAAACGCTGCGGTGGAATATGTTCTTGGAGAACTTTCGAAAGACGAAAACGACCTCCCCGGGGCGGTTCAGCACTACACGAGGGCTATAAGGATCAATGCCGATTTTACTGAGGCCTACTTAGGTTTGGGCTCTGCTCTCGTCGCTCAGCAACAGTTTGCCGAAGCCATTCCGCCATTGGAAAAATACGAGAAACTGGCGCCTGACAGCCCCACGGGGCACTACCAACTGGCGCTGGCGTACAACGGCGCGGGACGCAGGGATGATGCCAATCGTGAAGCGGCATTACAGCGGGAAGCGGCCAAAAACCTCGAACAGATTAAGCGGCGTGTCTCGGAAGGACTGGAGCGTCAGCAGCCTCATCAGTGAGAAACTCTATTCTTCATCTGCCATCGCTCGCTATGAGCCTAGGAGCGGCCATGCTTTTCCTGGGCCTTGCATCTGTCGTGAGCAAGGCGCAAGTTCCAACGCCTAGCTCCATCTCACTGCCCACCTCGCTTCGAATAACTGGTCCGGGTTGGTGGCCGACGAAGGACACAGTCAGCAGAGATGAATTCGTTGGCCCGGATGCCTGCTACGATTGCCACGAACGCGACTTTGAATCCCAGGAGAAATCGGCAATGCATCAAACCGCGAGGCGCGCGGCAGATTCGATGCGGCTTCATGAACATAACCACTTAGAATTTCAGTTGGGGCCGTATCGCTACCAGATTGAGAAACCGGCTGATAAGCCTGTCATGAAGATCAGTAACTCCACAACATCACTTTCTGTTGATTTGCTTTGGGCGTTTGGTTCGGGGCACATGGGACAAACTTACCTTTATCAGAAGGACGGAAAGTTCTACGAGAGTCACGTAAGCTTTTACATTAGCCTGAAGGGCCTGGACATTACTCCCGGACAATCGCTCTCCGTTCCAGGGAGCTTGGAAGATGCTGCGGGCCGTCCGATGCCGGCGGCCGAGAGCCACAAGTGCTTTGGCTGCCATACGACGGGGTCAACGACGAGCAGCCAGTTCGCACCCAATGACTCCTTTGCCGGAGTTACCTGCGAAGCGTGTCACGGTCCTGGCGCGAAACATGTGGCCGCGGCCTGGGCCCACCCTGAGAGACGCGACCCGGGATTGATTCTGAATCCTGCCCGGTTTGAGCGCGTGGATTACGTCGACTTTTGTGGCGCGTGCCACCGTACCTGGCAAGACGTTGTCTCGGGCCAGGTAGATGCACCTGGTGTGTTTAACGTGCGATTCGCTCCCTATCGGCTGGAGAACAGCCAATGCTGGAAAAAGGGGGACAATCGCCTCACCTGCGTTTTCTGTCATGACCCTCACAACCCCCTGGTGCACGACTTAGCTTCTTACGACTCAAATTGTCTCGAGTGTCATATCGCAACCACTGCGGAGAAAAGAACGCCCTATCGGCCGGGCGCCGCATGTCCCGTTGCCAAGAGGAACTGTGCGAGTTGCCATATGCCCAAAGTTGAGCCGCCCCATCTGCACTCCTCTTTCACCGATCACTGGATCCGGGTTGCAAAACCCGGCTCTGCCTATCCGGACTGACCCAATGGGCCCTAATCTCCTTCGCCGCCGCGAGTTTCTCCGATCCTTAGCTGCTTCGGGTGTCGTTGCCGTTTCTCCTGGTTTCGCCTATTCGCCCGATAAGGCCGATCTCTCCCCGCCATTCATTGAATTGCTTCCCTCCGCTACCAAGATCGATTTTGTCCACACCAGCGGCAAGTCTGCGCAAAAGTATCTCCCTGAATCCACTGGCGCAGGCTGCGCATTTTTCGACTACGACAACGATGGCTGGATGGACATCTATCTGGTGAATAGTGGCCCCTGCGATTTCTGGACGCCTGCCAAGTCGCTCCGCAATGCCCTCTATCACAACAATCGCGACGGCACGTTCACAGACGTCACCGAAAAGGCCGGCGTCGTGGGCGGCGGCTATGGCATGGGGGCGGCCGTCGGCGATTATGACGGGGATGGTTTCCCCGATCTCTATGTCACTCAATACGGCCGCAGCATCCTTTATCACAACAACGGTGACGGCACATTCACGGATGTCACGGAAAAAGCTGGTGTCGCAGCCCCCGGTTGGGCCTCCAGCGCCGTGTGGTTTGATTATGACAATGATGGGCGTCTCGATCTCTTCGTTGGCCGCTTCGTCGATTTCAGCAAGATGAAGCACCACGTGTGCAAAGCGCCAAATGTATCCGCACTTGCAGGACTTAACGAATACTGTTATCCGCGTATCTTTGACCCCATGCCGAGCTGGTTGTTTCACAACAACGGGGACGGAACATTCACAGACGTAAGCCAGAAGATGGGAATCGCCGATAATCCTGGCAAGACTTGGGGTGTCGTCGCTACGGACATCAACAACGATGGATTCCTGGACCTTTTTGTTGCCAACGATACGACTGCTAATTTCTTGTTTGCGAATCGCAAGGGGAAGCGCTTTGAAGAAATTGGATTCACTGCCGGTGTCGCCTATGGCCCCGGAGGAAAAGCGCGTTCGGGCATGGGTGTAGATTCGGCCGACTACGATCAGGACGGCTGGATGGATTTGTTCGTGACGAACTTGGACCATGAGTTCTACGGCTTATACCGCAACGAACACGACGAGTCGTTCGCAGACAGAGCCGCGCCCGCTGGCGTGGCCCGTGCGTCGCAAATGATGAGCGGCTGGGGCGCCAAGTTTTTTGACTTCGACAACGATGGCTTGCTCGACCTCTTGATCGCCAATGGCCACCCTGATGATCTGATCGACAAAATCACCCCGGGTGTCACGTACTCGGAGCCGCTTCTCCTTTTCCGAAACACCGGCTCCGGCTTGCAGAACATCAGCAGGGATAGCGGCTCTGTTTTTTCTCGTGAACTCTCCGCACGGGGCCTCGCCCTCGGCGACTTCGATAATGATGGTGCTGTGGATGTGCTGATCTCCGTTAACGATGGCGCCCCGCTCTTGTTGCGCAACAACGCTGGCCGCCAGAACCATTGGCTTGGACTAAATCTCGTCGGGAAGAAATCGAACTCTGACGCTATCGGCGCTCGCATCACCTATCAAGCCGGGGATTTGAAGCAAAGCCGTTTCAAAGTGGGCGGGGGCAGCTACCTTTCTTCGCATGACCCACGAATTGTCTTAGGTTTGGGGAAGCGCCAGAAAATCGACTGGCTGGAAGTGAAGTGGCCACTGCCCTCGGGGGCGTTCCAACGTTTCGTTGATCTTCCCATCGATCGCTACATTACCATTGTCGAGGGGGAGGGCAGCTGGCGTTGAAGCATCCCGAGTATTACGACGAAATCTGCACGCACGTCGGTGGAATTTTCCCTAACCCAAACGGTTAAGCCCCAAAAGGCGGCACCAAGCACGCGAAAGAGAATTCAGGGTACAGGCTTACGGACTCTTCTGTCCTTAGCATATGAGTGTATGTGCGTATCGGAGTGAGGAGAACGGTTTCGAACACAGTTGCACTCCGGAGCGCAACGGTTTCATAGACCGTTGTGGCTGCAGACCGCTACCTCATTAAGATAGCGCTTCGGCGGTTTTCCAAACCGCCGCCTCAGAATGATCCTTACGGATGAACGAGTTTCCGAGAAACGAAAATGTAGATTGCCACAGAATTCGTGGACTCTTCCAACCCACAATCCAACCCACAACATTCGATGTCTTGTACGACTTCCGCGTATTTTGGCAGTCCCCGCGGTCTTGTAAGTTGTTGTAAAACCTAACCACGCTACTCTGTCGCGGCAGAGGTCGCGAGTTCGAGTCTCGTCGTCCCCGCCATTCTTTCTAAAGGAGTTACCGGACGTGACACCGGAAACTCCAACCCACAACGCAATCCACAGCTTTTGATTCACCGCAGTGCTCATCCCCACAGCGTTCAGGAATTCGCCTTGTGCCGCTTTTGTTTCGTCGCTGTCTTCCTGCGTATGTTAAGACGCTCTACATGTCAAGCATGCAATACTTATTGTATCTCATGAGAATGTGAGCTTTCGCGGGTCACTCCCATAGGGCTCGGTCACTGGACGACGGTCCCGTGAGAACCTGAAAAGGTCACGTGTTGTGAGGGGAGCGGATGCTCCGCGGCTGGTCCAAGTGTCTCATCGGTTCAACTTTTGAGCGGACATGTTATGCGCAGATTGAGAAAAAGTTTGCGCAGTTTTTGCCGAAAGGCCCTCTAAGATGAGGTCAGGGAACGAACTCCTTTGGTGGCTGGATTGCACGGTCTCATGAAAATCAGTACTCAGTCGACTTGTAACCAGTGGGTTGATTGAGGTAGTTGGGCCTATCCTCTCTCAGTCGGCGTCTGTGCGTTGGATAACACAATTGAACCACTACCCAAGGTGATGGAGGGCACCGATGAGCCCGAAAACTTGGCTGGCGCTGCTTGTCTTCTCCTTGACACTTCTCTTTACCACCTCCCCGGTATTGGCCGATGGGCTGCCGGTGGGGGTTCTATCCTTTGATCTGCTAAAAACGGACGTGAGCGGCTCGCTTGACGGCCTGGATGTGACCGACTATACCCAGCCGGGTGGGGGCAGTTCAGTCTCTTCCTTCCTGGGCTTCTCGACGTTAGCGCTGCATGTGGTGACGGCCGGGGGAACTACGACGGAGACCCTGACGGCTCAGGATGCTCTTGGCGACTTTTCGACAGGTGCATTATTTGCGTCCGGGGGAGTGCTCTCCGCCACATTGACAGGTTCTTTTTCTGCGACGAGCGTCATGTTGGCCAACGGAAGTAGGGTGAACATTGACTCTGGGTTTTCCGTCGCTCTTAAGGATGCAAATGGAGGTCCGCTGCAGGAAGGCGATTTTATTTTGATCAATGCAACCTCCGTAGCTCAAGGAGTACCGGAGCCGGGCACGCTCGTCCTGCTCAGCCTCCCGCTGGTGGTCTTGGTCGGGCGGGTTCGAAGAAGCTCGCGACGCCTGATTCGTAGTCGTAATTCGGAAAAAACGGAAGGCCGCTAAGCCGCAACCTGCCACAGCTTGCCGAAAGGCGAGTACTGAGTTCCTGGGTGTAATGAACTAAGGTTTTTTGATCACGCGCCCGGATTTTTCTGCTGTAGAAATCTGCGTGCGTCCTGGGGGACATCCAATGTCACGACGCCGCCTCGCCCGTCTTTCCTACATATCTCAGTCTGTTGTGAGCACGATTTTGAGCTTGCTCCTCGTTCCCGGCTCAAACGGAGGTGCGGGCGTAGCGCAAGCGCACGCGGTTGCAAGTTCGGCGCCCGCCTCTTCTGCTTCTCTCTATAGGTTTATCACATCCGTATCCCACGGGAGGGAATTCACGTCCGCTTCAGAGGGAACCAATCTGCAGCCTGCTTCTTCTGCTGCCTCCGCCGGAGCGACCCCGCCGGCTCCAGTTACGTTGACCGCGTCAACGGTTCCCAGTCAGGGTCAAGCGGGAAGCGGCGTGGTCTATGTGAGCGGCACAGGCTTTCCGTCTGGAACCATCGCCCCGTCCAATGTTACGGTTCACTTTGCTACAAGCTGTGGGGGGAGTGCAGTGGCTTCGGCGACGCCTTCTGCGGTGCAAACTGTTTTTGGCACAACGCGAAGAGTGCAAGTACTGCTACCGGCAACGATTGCTGCCAAAACGTACTTCCTATCGCTCGGCGGGACGACCTCGTCTGGCACGGCGTTCGCGAGTACAAATTGTTCCACGGTGCAGGTGACTTCAGCACCCAACCCGGCGGTGCTGAGCATCAGCAAGACGCACATGGGAAGCTTCACGCAGGGGCAGCCAGGCACCTACACGGTGATGGTGTCCAACACGGCCGGTGCTGGCCCCACTAGCGGGCTGGTGACGGTGACTGAGACGGTGCCTGCGGGCATGACGTTGGGATCCATGGCCGGAACCGGCTGGAGTTGCTTGGCCAACACTTGCACGCGCAGCGATGCGCTGACCGGTGGCGCGAGCTATCCGGCCATCACCGTGCCGGTGACTGTGTACAGTAACGCCATCTCGCCACAGGTGAACGCCGTGGGCGTATCGGGGGGTGGATCGGCGAGTGCCAGTGCGAGCGACTCCACCAACATCACCGCCAACCCGGCGGTGCTGAGCATCAGCAAGACACACGTGGGAAGCTTCACGCAAGGGCAGTCGGGTGCCAGCTACACACTGACGATAAAGAATGCTGCCGGCGCCGGACCCACGAGCGGTGCCGTCACGGTCACCGAAACCGTGCCTTCGGGCCTGAGCTTGGTTTCCCTAGCCGGTACGGGCTGGAGCTGCGCCGCCAACAGTTGCTCCCGCAGCGATGCGCTGGCCGGAGGCGCCAACTATCCACCGATTACCGCCACGGTGAACGTGGCAGCCAGCGCCACTTCCCCGCAGGTCAACGCTGCCGGAGTTTCCGGCGGCGGATCGGCAGCTGCAAGCGCCACTGACTCCACCAACATCGGCGCCAACCCGGCGGTGCTGAGCATCAGCAAGACACACGCAGGAAGCTTCACGCAAGGGCAGTTGGGTGCCAGTTACACCCTCACAGTAGCGAACGCTGCTGGCGCCGGGCCCACGAGCGGCGCCGTTACAGTCACCGAAACTGTGCCTTCGGGTCTGAGCCTGGTTTCCCTGGCTGGTACGGGTTGGAGTTGCGCCACCAACAGTTGCTCCCGCAGCGACGCGCTGGCCGGAGGCGCCAGCTATCCACCGATCACCGCCATGGTAAACGTGGCCGCCAGCGCCACTTCTCCGCAGATCAACGCTGCCGGAGTGACGGGCGGCGGCTCGGCAGCTGCAAGCGCCACTGACTCCACGAACATCACCGCCAACCCGGCGGTGCTGAGCATCAGCAAGACACACACGGGAAGCTTCACGCAAGGGCAGTTGGGTGCCAGTTACACTCTCACGGTAGCGAACGCTGCCTCCGCCGGACCCACGAGCGGCGCCGTCACGGTCACCGAAACTGTGCCTTCGGGCCTGAGCCTGGTTTCCCTGGCCGGTACCGGGTGGAGTTGCGCCACCAACAGTTGCTCCCGCAGCGACGCGCTGGCCGGAGGCGCCAGCTATCCACCGATCACCGCCACGGTAAACGTGGCGACCAGCGCCACTTCTCCACAGATCAACGCTGCCGGAGTGACGGGAGGTGGCTCGGCAGCTGCCAGCGCCTCAGACTCCACCGTCATCACCGGCGGCACGCTTCCCGCACCGACAATCAGCATAAACAGTCCTGTTCCAGGATCCCAAATAACTCAGCCGTCCGATGTCTTCGCCACCATTACAGACAATACTCAAGGCGGGCCAACAATTACATGGACCGTGGATCTGCGCAGAATCAACACCACTGGCGGCGGAATCCGGCTTGGAAGTGGCACTGGTTCGGTGGCTGACGGAAAGGTGGGCAGCATCGACCCTACGCTCCTTGCGAACGATACCTATGCCTTAATCGTGACGGCCAATCAAGGCGGGCAGGCGACCACAGCACAGTTCAGCTACGACGTGACCAGCGCAAACCTCAAGCTTGGAGAATTTGAAGTAACGTTCGCGGATATCTCGACGCAAATCGCAGGGCTGACAATAACTCTCCTGCGCGAGTACAACAGCCTGGATGTTTCACAAGGCGATTTTGGCGATGGCTGGCGATTGAAACTGCCGGGTAGAGTCTCGATTTCTACCCCACCCGGCTCTCCATTCACAACGACGACGCGAGCCTATGTCACGCGTCCCGACGGACGCAGCGAAGGCTTCACGTTCAACGAAGTGCCACAGCCTTTTCCCTTCTTCGGCAACAATCCTGTTTTCATACCCGACCCTGGCGTTACGGACACTTTGATCCCGCCCTCGACGACCATATTCTGCGGTTCCACCGGCTGCCACGACTTTCTCGGCAACCCATACGATCCGACCAATTTTGTCCTGCAGACAAAGGATCAGTTCCAATACACAATCGATGAATTCGCCGGCCTTCAGCAGATCAAGGACCCCAACGGCAACACCATCAGTGTGACTCCGACTGGCCTGGTCAGCTCGACGGGAGTGTCTATACCTTTTACCCGCGATTCCCAGGGGAGGATCACGAGTATCACAGGGCCAGCTACTGGCGCGAATCCGCCCAAGGTGACCTACGCTTACGATGCCTCGGGCAATCTGGTTTCATTCTTCGACCAGCTAGGCAATAAGACGCAATACTTTTATGAAAGTGCCAGCTTTCCGAACTATCTGACGAGAGTGGTGGATCCTCTTGGGCGGGCGCTGATCCGAAACGTCTTCGACAGTTCCGGACACCTTATCGCCACCTGCAACGCGAATGGCAATGTGACGACGCTTGCGGGGTGCACGACATACAGCCAGGACACAGCCACGCTGACCCAAACGACTATCAGCCCTCGCGGATTCCGCACGGACTTTATTTTGGACAATCAGGGCAACGTATTAATAGAGCGGCACTACTTGGATAGCGCAAACTTCCTCGAAACCGATCGAACCTATGACGCGAACAATAACAAACTGACGGAAAAAGACCCGGCGGGCAACATCACCAGCTATACGTATGACAGCAAAGGGAACATCCTGACCATGACGAAGCCTGGCAATCGGACGACAACCTATACCTACAGCAGTTGCAACCGAGTGGCCACGAGCACAGACCCGGCTGGGCAGGTAACCACCTTCACGTACGACAGCAACTGTAATTTATTGTCCGAAGTGGATCCCTTGGGGAATACCACGACCTATCAATACAACGCCCTTGGCGAAGTCACCAACTTAACCGATGCCGTTGGCAACCAGTGGAGCTCGACCTACGACGCAAGCGGGCTTTTGACCAGCAACACCGATCCGTTTGGCGCGGTAACCACTTATCAGAATGATCCGGCTGGCTTCCTTCTGAGCAAAACCGACCGGAACGGCCGCCGCATCGATTATCAGTACGATGCGGCCCACCACCGAGTGCAAGAGACGTGGAACACCACCCCTCCCAGGGTCACAAACTATTCTTACGATGGGGCGGGCGAACTCACCGGCACCGCCTCACCGGACTACTCTACGACCCTAACGCACGATCAGCTTGGGCGGTTGATCACTGAGGATAATCAGGGCACGCCGGGCGCGACGCACATCATCCTTAACTATTCGTATGACGCCGATGGCAACGTCACGAGTGTGCAGGACTCTCTGGGAGGATCGACGCAGTATACTTACGATCCACTGTCAAGGCTCTCACAGATGGTTCAAACGGGGACGGGCGTCTCGGCCAAGACCCTGAATTTGCTCTATGACGCATCCAATTTGCTCACTGAAGTCAGGCGTTTTGCGGATGCGACCGGAACATCCCCCGTGGCCAGAACGCTGTTCCAGTACGACTGTGGCGGCTGCGCAGACCGGATTACGGGGATTCAGCACCTGCGCTCTTCCGATGGCGCAATCCTCGATAATCTGACCTACGTTTTGGACGCCGCAGGCAATGTCACTTCTTCCAGCGACGCCGAGGGGTCGCACCAGTATACATACGATGCTGACAGGCAGCTGTTAACAGCGACTCATACACAGACGGCGGTTCAGCCCAACGAGTTTTATACCTACGACAAGATCGGGAACCGGCTGACCAGCCACCGCAGCGCCACGTATACGCTCAGCTACATGAATGGTGGAAAGGGTAACCGCCTGCTGAACGACGCCCAGTTCACGTATGTCTACGACGCCGAAGGTAATTTGACTCGGCGGACTAGCAGGGCTGACAGTTCCCACACGGACTTCACCTGGGATCACTTAAACCGAATTACCTCGATGGTCCAAACCAGTGGCACCGGCACGCAGATGGCGAGTGAAACCTACGTGTACGACTTTGTGGGGCGGCGAATTCGCGTGGTGCGTCCGCAAAGCGCCGAGCAGTATTTTTATTTCGGGTTGAATCCCGTTCTGGTTCTGGACAGCTCTGGAAATGTTCTTAGCCGCAACTTGTACGGGTTGCGAGTGGACGAGCTGTATGCGCGGGAACAAACGGGGCAAACGAAATGGACGCTGTTCGACCGTGTGCAGTCGGTGCGCGATACCATTTCGAATACTGCGATAGTGCTCAACCATTTCGTTTACGATTCCTTCGGCGATCTCAAAGCCCATTCCAGCGCCGTCGGCTCCACGGAAGACCTGTTCACCGGCCGCGAGTTTAGCACCGCTCCGCTCGTGGGCTACTTCCGCGCCCGCTACTACAGTCCTGACATCGGCCGTTTCCTCTCCGAAGACCCTCTGGAGCCCTACATCTACTCTTACGGCGGCAATAACCCGTCTTCCTTTACCGACCCTCTGGGCCTCGCCACTGGAGAGTACGAGGAAGTCCATATCCCGAGCCTCCGCACCCTAATCCTCAGGAGGATTCAGGATCCTCGGGCCGTGTATTGGCTAGAGCAGTTGCATTATCTGCGTCTCGTCGGCGTGTCGCCATCGAACGTATTATATGTGTACATACAGCTGAAGCTATATGAGGCGTTGGATTTGTTTCCCTGGTAGTTGTAGTCTTGATTGCTACCCCGTAGACGTCGCCATCGGCGGGTGGCCACGCCTTCCGCACTCTTGGGTGCGCTTTCTGCGGAAAGGGTGGGGCGTTCCTCGCGTCGCTCGAATTGCCGGGATCGATGCGTTGACCTAGTGCGCTGCGCGCCGGGGGCGGGTGGCCCGGGTTCCGGTTTTGGGAACTTGGGTCTTAGGGTTGCTTTTCCCCCAGAACAGGGACGCTCCCTTACCAATAAGCGGACTTCAGGTGTGCAATGGGTTGGCGAAGCAGGTCTCAGCGTCGCTGCGGGAGAAGCCGCCTGCTCTCCACCGCTGGGCAGGCACTTTACTTCGGAGTTGTGTGAAATCTTTGTAAGCTGTCCTCCACTTCTCCGGCAGGCCTTTTATTTCTATTTCCCGTTTATCGCTTACGGAACTCCGGCTTGTCAAATTTGGTCAAGCGGCTTGCTTGGTTTGGGAAATGGTTTGCACAGGTACTTACGTAGGAACGTGGCTAACTTTTAGTAAAGACTGCTTAGGACTCGAAACGCTTTTGGCAAGCTAATTGCAAGATTGTTAACTTATATTTGTGCGCCACAGGTGTCTCCTCTTGACCGTGTTGTATTGGCAGAACGAACAGACCGAACCTGTGTCAATAGGCTCGAAGACGAAGGAGGGGATTGATGAGCTCGAGATTTCCCCTGGCGGCCATTATAGGCTGCCTCTTATGGCTTCTAACTGGCTCGGACGCAAGAGCGGATGATCTGCCGGTTGGACTTTTGTCCTTCGATCAGTTCACGAATGGGTATGCCGTCGACCTTACGAATCTTACGCAGCCTGGAGGCGGTAGTTCCGTAGTCACCTTCCTCGACTTCAGCTCCTTTACTCTTACGCTCAACCTTTCAGACGGCAGTTCGTCCACGGCTGCTCTTTCTGCCGTTGATCCCTTCGGCGATCTGGGGACCGGGCCCATTTTCCCTGCTGGTCAAGTCAACTCCGCCACTCTAACGGGCACTTTTTCCCCTACTACAGTTGTCTTGGCCGATGGGAGCACAGTGGCGATTGATCCCAACTCAGTGACCTTGCTGAGCGATTCCGCGGGCCCGCTGGTGGCCGGGGATTTTACCCTCATTAACGTGAGCACTCAGCCTCAGGCCACTCCGGAACCGGGTACTGCGCTTCTGTTAGCTGCAGGACTACTGTTACTCGTTTTCCGCTCGCGTTCACACTTTCGCCTCTGGGCTGCTTTTTAGTCGCGATACGTACAACAGTTTCGACGGGTCGGCGTTTGGCCAATTAATCGTTCGTCTCAGTTGAGGGTGCCGTGACCTTCTTCGACGGTTCATTCGCATAACACGGCAAGTCTTTGCAAGTCTGGGGGCGACATGCACGTCTCATCCCGCCGTCTCGCGGTTCTGTCCTACGCGGCTCGCGTCATCCTCTCCGCCATACTATCGCTGGTACTGGTCCCGGGACCCGATTGGGGTCCCTCGCTCGCCCAGGCTGCTGTTTCGCCCAAACCTGTTTCGCGAAATCCCATCTTCGGGCTCAATGCCCCGGAAGCGTTGAAAGCCAAATTCTCTGGTTCGAAGGAACTTTCTGCTGTCGCTGAGAACCCGCCCGCCCCTGGTGGGCGTGCCGATACCGCCGTTGCCGCTACTGCTCTTCCGAATCCGCCGGTTTCCGTTACTTTGACAAGTTCGGTCGTCCCGGGTACGCAGCAGGCAGGCAATTACGTTTATGTAACCGGTTCTGGCTACCCCTCAGGAACGATTCCTGCGGCTAATGTTTCTGTTTTCTTGGCGGCCTCTTGCGGCGGTGCGGCAGTCGCGACAACGACACCATCTTCTTTCCAATTAATCGTCGGTTCAACCGAACGTGCCCAGGTCTTGCTCCCCGGCTCGCTGGCCGCTGGAAAATTCTACGTCTCCGTTAGTGGTAGCACCTCCACTGGCACTACCTTCGCGAGCACCAATTGTTCCACTGTCACTGTCACATCACCGGTTGGTCCGGCGTCGAAGCTGGTGTTCACCACGCAGCCAACGAACGGCACGGCAGGTTCGCCGTTGGCAAGTGTCGTGGTGCAGGTGCAGGATGGCAGCGGGAACCTGGTGACGGGTTCGACCGCTTCGATCACCATCA
>Ga0308309_10000654_pt1 | contig 21529 bp, 11 predicted proteins | sample HubBroMetageWFT5_FD_192491 | JGI IMG/M metagenome (GOLD analysis project Ga0308309, IMG submission 192491) | Warmed and freeze-thawed soil microbial communities from the Hubbard Brook experimental Forest, New Hampshire - Hubbard Brook CCASE Soil... | ecosystem: Environmental > Terrestrial >...
CCGAATCAGCGTGATGCTGGTCGGGTCCTCGTTGTCCTTCGGGCTATTCTGCGGAGTATATGCCGCAATTTTTCTCGGACTTCAGCGTTACTGGATTCCGATGACAATCTCAATTGTTAACCGGGGGTGTTACGCCGCAATCGTCCTTATCGTTGTCGCTCTCCATGGCAGCTTGACCGACATGGGAATAGCTGTCGCGCTGGTCAATGTGGTCACTGGCTTACTGCAAGTTCTTGCCTGGCGCAAGAGAGCGTTCCGGATCCGGCTATCCGTCCGCTCTGTCAACCTCGGCGTTCTTAAGACTATGGGGCGTTACTGTTCGCTGCAGTCAATTTGGATCTTTGGGATGCTGTGCGTTAGCGGGCTTGACGTAACCATCGTGGGCCATTACGACTACGTGCAGACCGCGTACTATTCTATCGCCACATTACCTACCAACTTTGTTTTGTTGATTATGACATCGATGTTGAATCCGTTTATGCCTGCCTCTTCCGCCATGAGCGCGCGGAGCTCAGCTTTGGAGATGGGCGATTTTCTCGCAAAGATTACCCGTTACACGACTATGGTGCTTCTCTTGACGGGGCTGCCTCTGATTGTCTGCGGATTCCTCCTCTTGCGCCTTTGGCTTGGTCCTTTTTACGCTCAACATACTCTCCTATACCTTCGCATTCTTGTCTTAGCAAATGTGATTCGCAATCTGTGCGCACCATATGCCACGATGGTCGTTGCTACTGGCAGACAGGGACCTGCAACCGCAAGTGCTGTATCGGAGGCTGTTGTGAATCTGAGTAGTAGTATCTATCTCGCCAGTCGCTACGGGGCAATTGGAGTTGCCGTTGGTACCGTCCTTGGTTCGCTCGTGAGTGTGTCCCTGCATTTCATCATAAGCATGCGCTTCACCCGTTCGACCCTTGCGATACCTCGTTCAACGCTGTTTTTGAAAGGACTACTCCAGCCAGCGCTCATTGGAATTCCATCCCTCGTACTTCTCCCCATCTGGTGGACGCCGTACCGGACAACCTTTGGCCTCCGATTGGTAATCCTCTGGAGCTTCAGCACGATGGTTATTGCCTGGTTTACGGGGCTGAGCTCGAAAGAACGAAACGATCTGAGGCATCTCTTTAGAAGTCACCTTGCAGGGATCTCGAAGGTGCTGCCTTGAATTCTGCTCTGGAGCCGTGCATCCCCGACTTTTTCTTCGTTGTTGTTATATGACCTAGACATTATCCTCAATGCGGGAGATTTGAGGAAGACAAGGGGGTAACGCGAAAAGCTGACAGAGCACATCAAGCGCAACTCAAGTTTTCGAATAAGAACACCTGAACTAAAGAAGATTGCTATGCGAATTGTAAAGGCAGCTCGAAGAGTTGCACGGGGTATCCTAGGTCCGCGCCTAACGGCTCGTGTACGGCAGGAATTCCGGCGAAGGCTAGGCTTCACAGCCGACTATCGCTCCCAATTGCAATCAAGAATCGGTGTTGAAATCGGCGGTCCCAGTGCACTATTAGCACCCGATGGCTCTCTTCCGATTTACGATGTTTTGGGGTCGTTAGACAATTGCCTCTATTCCGGAAACACAATTTGGACCGGAGAAGTGCGGGAGGGAAATACTTTTCTTTATGATCCAAGAAAGGAACCTGGCGCTCAGATTATCTGTGACGCGACCGATCTCCGACCTATCAGGGATTCCACCTACGAATGCGTCCTGGCGTGCCATTGCCTTGAGCACGTCGCTAATCCTTTTCGTGCGCTCGCCGAGTGGAAGCGCGTTTTGAAGGATGACGGGTTGCTGCTGTTAATACTGCCGCACAAAGATGGAACCTTCGACTGGCGCCGACCTACGACACCACTGTCTCATATGATTGAAGACTACGAAAATGCAGTCGGGGAAGAAGACTTGACCCACCTTGCTGAGATACTGGAACTCCACGACCTGTCCAAGGATGAGCCGGCGGGAACGAAGGAACAGTTCTACCGCCGCTGCTTGTCGAATCACTCGAATCGTGCCATGCATCATCATGTTTTTGACACTATGGCCGCACTGTCCATGGTGAATCACGCGGGTCTGAGAATTCTTCGCGTTGATAATCTTAAGCCGTTCCACATCATCATTCTCGCCGCGCGAACGAATCAGATTGTTGATAACAGCCGATTCATGCAACCGGGACGTGCGCACCGGCCCCGTAGCCCTTTTCCATCTGACCATAAGCACCGCGACAGTTGCAACGCTCTATGAGGAGCACGCGAAATGACAGGGCAGCCTGTATGCGCCGTGATTGTCACCTATCATCCCAGCGTAGAGGCAATCGAAAACCTATCCAACATTCTCACTCAAGTGCAAGGATTGGTTCTAGTAGACAATTGCTCAAACTTCGAAGAACTTGAGCGCTTGCGCGCGGCCAGCCAGGCCCTCAGCTTTCAACTGATCGAGAATGGGGAGAATCTTGGCATTGCCGAGGCCTTGAATGAAGGTATCCGTTGGGCCAAGAGCCAAGACTACTCTTGGGTACTTCTTTTGGATCAAGACAGCGGAATCACCGACGGTTTTGTTCGTCAGATGTTTGCGGCATGGGAATCCCATCCCAACCGCGAGCGGGTAGCCTCGATTCATCCCAGATATGTGGACCCACAGACACACGTCGAGTTGCTGGGTCCACGAGCCAGCGATGGTAGTCCGATATTTCCTATGACGTCCGGAGCACTCATGCCGGGGTGGATATTCGAGCGAATCGGATGGTTCGCGTCAGAATACTTTATCGATATCGTGGACTGGGAGTACTGTTTTCGCATCCGGGCGGCGGGCTATCTTGTCACCGACTCAAAAGAAGCCGCACTCTTGCATACTCCGGGCAATCCGAAGACAGTCACTGTCATGGGCCACAGTTTTCAGTCCAGTCACCACAGCGCCATCAGGCGCTATTACATTTCTCGGAATTCCATTGCTTTTTATCGGAAATATTTTTTCTCATTTCCGGGATTGATTATGAATAGTATCTACAGACAACTGCACGACACAGTCGTGTGTTTCATGACCGAGGAGAATCGTGGGCGCAAGTTCCGGAACTTTCTGCTCGGAACCTGGGATGGCCTGACCGGCAAAATGGGGAGACGAGAGGGCCTCTAGCGAATCAGCCTAGCTTGGTACGATGTTTCGCGCGCAATCCGCCGCGCAGCTAAACATAGCGAATTACTAGATCCTTCGCGATACTGTTCCACCCCGTCGAGTAGCGCCAATAATCGCCGTTCAAAGTTTGCCGGAGAACCTTTGGTATCCTAGCAAATCTCGTGCGCGGTAATTGGGCCCGGTGTTCAAGATGCGAGATTTTTCGCGTAATCTCGGTTAGGGCGAACCCAGCAGATGGGAAGGTCACGCTGCGTTCTTCCAGTCTGTCCTGGAATTCACGGAAGCGTTCGACCTCGTCGAGGTAGAAGTTCGCTGTCGTATGCCTAGCTCGCAGCGTTCGCTCCCGCAGAGTCCGCGGTCCCGGTCCCACTTGCTGCCCCTGGTGTTGACGATACCGCATCAGCGGATCAGGAATTACTTCGAACTTTCCCCGCGCCGCCAGCAAGAAGGATATCCACCTGTCGTGAATTTGTTTCACCGGAATTGGCGCCAACAGATCGAAGCACTCCCTGCGGAACGCCATGGTCGCGCCCGTCACCACGGGATGTTTGAGCAAAACGTTCAACGCGTGACCCTTCGCAAACTGGATCTGTTCGGCGCGATCAAAGGAAAAGGTGGACCAAAGCCGCATTCCCAACGGCCTTGCATCGTCGTCGATCAGATCGGCATCGCTGAACGCTAAAATTATTTTATTCGATCGCAAGAAAGCTTCCTCGATCCTCCCCAGTTTGTGCCGATACCAAACATCGTCTTGATCTGCCAAAGCGACGATCGCACCCTGACAAAGAGAAATCGCCTTCTCGAAGTTTTTCGTCGAGCCGAGATTTTTGTCATTGACTACAAGCCGAGTGGGAAATGGCGCGCGCCGAGCAAACTCCCCTACGATTTGAACGCAACCATCCGCCGAACCATCGTCACAGACTACGAGTTCGTCTGGAGGCCTATCTTGGGCGGCGATGCTCGCCAGTTGCGCGCCGAGAAACCGTCCTCCGTTAAAGGTGCATAGCGCCACCGAAAGGCCAAGATTCAATGTCTCTCTCTCCAGTTCATCGAGGCATAGATCAGAATGTCAGGCAGTGTAGGGCTCTTCAAGTGCAACGCGCTCGGTGCATTCACCTTATGGTCAAGTTTCCTGCTCGGGGCGGCGTGCCCGTTCGTACAAACAATTTGGAATCCTAGGAGCGAGTCGCAAGATGGCAGCGGCATCTGTACGAGCCGTGATGGTTACGTATCGACCCTAGTGAAGTTCATCTGAAATATTGTAGCCGCCATCTTTCAGTTATTCAATCAGCGGTGCTCGGTAGTGGGCAAATGATGTGCCACAATTGTTTTAAGTCACTACCCGGTGCTCTTGCACTCGCTAGGGAAAACTAAATATTATCGTTTGTCGAATGCGCTGTGCACTGATCACCATGAGGGCCGGTCGGTAGTAGATGATCCGCAATCGCTCAGGGCTGTTGGCCACTATAAAGCCAGGTCCGATTGGAGGTGGAGAGCGTGGAAAAGAGCCTCTCGCCCGGCCAAAATCATGTTGGCCAGATACGACAAAGGCGTGGTATGGCACCGCAGACGCGCTGCGAAGCGGAAAACAGTGGACTGATGAGCTCTAGACGAAAAATCTCGGTATGCATGGCGGCCTACCAAGGCGAAAACTATATCAGTCTCCAATTGCGCTCAATCCTTGGGCAGTTATCAGGTGACGATGAGGTCATCGTTGTCGATGATGGTTCGACTGACCGCACCTGCGGCGAAGTCTTCGCCCTGCATGATCCTCGTCTAGTCTTGATCCAGAACAATCAAAACCAAGGAGTCCTCCGTGCCTTCGAGACGGCGCTTTCCCGCTGCTCTGGAGAGATCGTGTTTCTCAGCGATCAGGATGATCTTTGGTTGTCAAAAAAAGTAGAGACGGTCCTCGCTGCATTCGCCCTTGACCCTGACCTGACGCTGGTGGCAAGCGATGCAATACTCATCGACGAAGATGGTGGCAAAATTGGAGATTCTTTTTATGCTAAGCGGGGTAAATTTCGTCCTGGACTGTGGTCAAATCTGTTGATTGGGAAATTCCACGGATGCACGATGGCATTTCGCTCCACTCTACTGCGGAGCGCGTTGCCTTTTCCGCCCGGCAGGCTTGTGCACCATGACACCTGGATCGGGTGCATGAACGCGTTGACTGGTGGTAAGACAAAGTATATCGCTGAACCCTTGGTCGCATACCGGCGGCACTCGACAAATGTAACTGGCCGGGTAAGGTTGAGCAATTATACGAGACTGCAAATGAGATCTCAGATGCTCCTGGGACTCCTGGCGTTTTGGGCGGGTCGTAGTCGGAACAAAGCAACTAGAGTGCTGTTCTAGTGCATGCTGAGAAAACTACAATACGGCTGCCTGATTGGCAGCATCGGCTTGATTGGCGCTGATCGCATCGATCTATTTGCCGGACGCGGTCCGTTCACACTCACTCCGTTTTTGGTTCTTGCGCCGTTGGTCCTTTTGATTAGTTTCTTTCGCGCACCACCAGCCGGGATGTTTCGCGTAACAATCGCAACACCTATCCAGCGACAGGGCCCTTTCTTTGTAGCGGCCAGCGTGTTCTTGCTTCTTTCGTTTGGTTCCATTCCAGTCGGCCTTGGCCCGGAAAGGGGGCTGGTGGCTTTTTCCGATTTGTTCCTAGTGGCTGTTTTGGGCTATTACATTTCTCTGCAGGTTTTAGAACAGCCAGCACAGGAACAGTTGGTCGTACGATCCGTCATCTTTGCCTTGTTCGTATATGTAATTTTTTGCATTGGTGAATGTATCGCGTGGACACATGGGATTGTCATGATGCCTCAGCGCGAGGGGCCATGGCTGGAATCAATATTTGCACCGGCTAGCTTAGGACCTTGGGCCCCCACGCTCTCAGGAACTGCATATGACTCAAACCGCTCCGGCTTTGTGTTAACCATGTATCTAGCGCTGCTCGACAGGTTTGCACCTAAGTCGCGCTACGCTCCCCTGCTTCGTTTCGCGATTGCGGTTCTCGTTGGTCTGACCCTGTCGAGATCCGGCGCACTGTGTTGGGTGGCATACCACCTATTCTCCCGCACTTTCTGGACGCGTTTGTGGTCGCGACGGGTGTTGGTATGGGTAGCCGCTATCACCATGGTTAGTTCGCTGGTTTTCGCCATGTACCAAAAAGAAGTGATTGAACTGGCGGAAGCATGGGAAATCTCGAATGCCGTTTCTGCCAAGATGTCGATGGACCCGGGTAGCTCGGGAGAGAGTCACGTTCTTTTGATAGAGCGAGGTCTTGAAACTTGGTTAACCTCAACAAAAACTGTTATGACAGGCATCGGCTATGCGGCCGCGCCGAAAGTCCTGGGAGATTTCTTCGGAAACGATAAGCGCGGAAACTTTCACAGCTTATATGTCACTACTCTCGCTGAAATGGGACTCCCTGCTTTTTTCGCTTTGGCGTTCCTCCTCGGTTTTCCCATAATTGGCAGAAGCGGGGTTATGCCATCTATTGCCGCGATCATGATTTTTAACGCGAGCTATCAAACCGATACGGAGCCTATGTTTTGGCTAATGCTCGCGCTTTTGTGGTCGTATGAACGAAGAGCATCCAAACTTCGAAGTTTTGCTTTGGATAGTGCTGCTCGTCAACACTGCTAGAACGGTGATCTAAACCAAGGCCTGGACACATTCGCTCACTAATTTTGGAGCACGACTATGGCATTATCGCTAGGGCCGCAGCGGTCAAGGCCACTTGCAAAGAAATCTGCGTCCAGTCACGCAGCCCCTGACGAGGCTCCGGTTGGAAGCTTGTTGGGCACAATAACCTTGTTGCCTGGGAATAACCATGGAGGGATTTTCCCAGCGGCAATCCCGCCACCCAGCTAGGCGCGAAAAGATACCCTGTATCCTTTAGAATTTTCTTCTAGAATTTTCTTCATCTGCTAGTGCACGACGGCGAGCGCTGCAGCCGTTATCGCCAGTTGCGAACTGATCTGCGTCCAATCCCGCAGTCCGCGAATAAAAGCTCCGGTCGGCAACTTGTAGGGCACAACAACCTGATCCCCAGGGTACAAACGGATGTGGTCGAACTTTGATCCTGTGAAAAGGCCGTTCACATTATTTGCAGCGACCACGATTCCGTTGGCGCGGAGCACAAACGCGTGGTGCAGATCAGACTGGGGTTTTCCCTTCCCGGCCAAGTCCAGGTAGGCTCCGGTTGTGTTGTGAACTTCGAAGATGAACGACCCCGGATTGTACACGTCTCCCACGACCGAGACTGTCGACGGAGTATGAGGAATGGTGAGCCGATCGCTATCCTCCATCACCATATTCGGAAAATCGGTCAGGTTTTTGTCCTTTGCCTTCACCGGAAGCGCCACCCGACCGCTGGCGCGAGTGTCACGAAGTTGCGTGATGATGGCCTCCTGCGCGGCTAGCATTTGGGGCAGGTCCCCGGGAGCAGACGATGCCGCCACCGAGATAGCTGACTGCCTTATCTGTACCTCCATGGTGTGTGCCAACTCGTCGAGACTTTTCTGCTGGTCTACACGAGCGGACTCGCGCGTCAATTGCGCGCCATAAATATAGGCATTCGGCGTCAGCCCACCGGCGCGTTGCAAGACCGAGCGCAGCGTTTCGTTGGTTTCAAGTTTGTAGACACCAGGTCGATTCACTTCGCCCTCGACGATCACGTACTGCGAGCGATCCACCTGTGGCACGCTGATATCTCGTTGAGAAAAAATCGTTACGATATCGCCCGGCTCCAATTCCAGATTGCTTTCTTCGTCCCGCTCGATGATGGCTTTCCGTGGGCTCATCCAAAGAAGCTTGGAAGAAAGGTCCGTCGGATTGACGCGCTGAATGATGGCATAGTCCCAATTGATTTCCGGAGCATAGCGCCGTACGTCCTCGGCGACGTCTCGAACCGTATTCGGATTCGCGTTGCCTGTGGTAGTTTGCGCTGGCGACTGGTTCGCCTGCGGAGTGCGATTTCCGCCTCCTGGAGGCTCGTTATTGCTGTTGGCAGCATTTTGTGCATTTTGCGCATAAAGAGCATCCGCTTGATTTGGGGAACCGGTAGCATTGCTCGAAATATCCGCAGAATTGGAGCTTCCTGAGGAGTTCGCAACATTCGGAATCGCATTTCCCTCAGGCGTCGTGCCGTTATTTAGTTGTGCTGGGCCATTCTCCGGACGCTCGGTTCGCATCGGATACTCGGTCGCTTGCCCATTTACGATGGCGGCCCGATTGCGCCAGTAGCGGCGAGTCAACAGGGCCTGCGAATCTGGAATGAGGTCACGAACACGCATTCCCGGCTTCCATGCATAGCGGCCCGGATTTGCCACATTGCCCCGCAAAGTCACGGTGTCGACGAAGCGCGGAACAATCGAAAACACCCGAACGATGTCGCCGTCTTTGAGCGGCTGCGCGCGGGCTTCCTGATCGTAGGGGAATTCCAGGGTCTTTCGCGCCTGATGATCGATGAAGCGGTCAATCGTGATCTTGCTGGTGTCGGCCACCGTGCTCAAATCACCGGCAACTTCTATCAGATCATTCAGCGTAGAGCTATCCTTCATCTCATAGATGCCGGGGGTATTGACCGACCCGGAGACGGCAACCATCGGCCCCACGTGAGGAATGTAGAGAACATCTCCAGGCAGCAGACGCACATCCTTTGACTTATCACCTTTGATCAGCAAATCGTAGAAATCGAAGTCCGTAATCGCCTTACCGTCGCGTCTCACCTCAATATGCCGCAGCGATCCCTGCGGCGAGGGGCCGCCTGAAGCGAAGATCGCATTGACCAAGGTGCTCAGTGAACTAATGGTGTAAGTTCCCGGATATCGCGCATTCCCTACAACCACCACCTGAATCGAGCGAAGCCGGCCCAGGGTTGCTGTCAAATTAAAATTCTTGAAAATCTTGGAAACTTCGCGTTTCAGGTTTTCTTCCAATTCTTCGTAGTGCGTACCGGCCACGCTTACTTGTCCGACCTGTGGAATGTAAATTTGACCGGAACGATCAACGATTACCCGAAGACTGGCCTGCACTTGACCCCAGATCTTGATCTGCAGTTCGTCGCCAGGCCCAATAATGTAATCACTGGGAACTTGCATCCAGTCGACCGGAGAGAACGTGCTCGGCGCCTGCACAAACAACGACTGCCCGAATAACGGCAGTGGGCGGCCGACAGCATCCGCTACCATTTGCTCGAACTCCGTCTCAGGCCTGGTAGGAGTTTGCACTCGCCGCATCTGCGAGGGATTCAGCGGAACTTTGGTGGGAGCGAATTGGTCTTGATTGGAAGCTCCGGGATTGGTCAGCACGGGTGTTTGCATTGGCCCTGAGGAGTTATCGCGGCCTTGCGCACCGGCGGACCCCTGAGCTCCAACACACTGCGCGCTTCCCGCCATCGAAGGGTCGTTGCAGTTTGGCACTGATCCTTGCGACTGCGAGGTGCCCTGAGCCTGAGAAAGAGGGTCATTAAGCGTTTGCGAAAGACATACGCCGACGGAGAAAAGGATGAACGCGAGCAGAAACTTTTGCATGATTGTTCGGAATCCTTGCACCGCATCTTCGAGCGCGTCCAACGTGCGGCTGACTCGTGCGGCCGGATCAGTGTCATTCTACCAACTGCGGACACCAGAACGAGTAATCTCTACGATACTGGGCCGGTTGTTCAGATCTACGGGCATTTTCCCCTCGGCGGTGAGGCGCCGCCAAATCCGTCTACCGAAGGACCTGGATGGAAGATGCTAAATCAGAATTGGGCGCAGGAAGAGGAAAACTTCGCTGAAGATAGTCGCTGGAAATAAAAATGAACTCTTTTTGGCGGCGACTTTTTTACCGCGGCTTATCAAAACGGTAACCCATTCCCCGAAAAGTCTTCAGGTATTGAGGATTTCCCGGATCGCGTTCAATTTTCTCTCGAAGACGCCGTACATACACATCCACCGAACGGAGGGTGACCGATACACTTTCCTTCCACACCGCGGCGAGCAGTTGATCACGCGTGAAAACTCGGGCCTGGTGAGTCGCCAGGTATTCCAGCAATCTGAATTCTCGCACCGTGGTTACGACGCTCTTCCCTTCGACAGTTACGGTCATAGACGAGCAGTCGATCTCCAGATCGCCAACCTTGAGCACTCGAGGCGGAAAGAGCTCGGGGGCGGCTCGCAACACAGTACTGACCCGGGCGACCAGTTCGCGCGGACTGAAAGGTTTGGTAATGAAATCATCACAGCCCAGCTCAAATCCCTGGATGCGGTCGCTCTCCGTCGTTCTGGCACTGAGGAAGATAACCGGGGTATTTGTCAGCGAAGGGCTCTGCCGAATCTGCCGGCACAGCTCAAACCCATCCATGCCGGGAAGCATAATATCCAGGACAAACAGCCTGGGGCTCTCCTCCAACGCTCGTGCAATGATCGATGCTCCTGTAAGGAAGGCCCTTACCTCATAACCGGCTGATTGCAGATGGTGCTGGATCAGCGCACAAATATCTCCGTCATCCTCGACGACAAAAACTGGTCTGCTGCTGTCGGTTCGGCCCAGTTCGATCACTCATGCCCCAGGAAGGTCATTTCAGCGGTAGTTAATCCTTTGGGGTACATTGTAGGAATCAAATGTTTCGAAATTGTTTCTCCTAGGTTACGAGGCCGTTAATTTCTGGTTACCTGGCTGGTCCACGTCGGCATCCATCGGGTGTCGATGAAAAGCGGCTTGCGCTCCGTCTGCGGTGAGGATTTTGTGAAGAGGAGGGCGTATAATTTTCTTATCATGGATCATATAAATATCGAGCATTCATCCATTTCGGAAGTCTGTGACGGAGTGAAAAAACTGGGTTATGCCGCGTTCGAACACGTCCGGCTCTACGGCGAGGAATTTCAGTTGGTATCAGATCCGTTTCCCGATGCCGACGGCATTGCGGTTCGGGCCAAGACGGTAAAGGATTCGAGCCCGCGAATTGTGCAGATTCCTGCGACAGTGATTCAGACGGTCCGCTCTCGTAAGGCTGCATAGGACTCGTTGCCTTGCCGATTCTCCCCATCGATGGGGTTCCTTGCGCTCTCTGAGCGAAACTTCGTCGTAAAGTTCCATCAATCCTCCGGGACCCATGATTTCAAGGCACTTTTACCCCGAAAATGGGGTAAGATGCTAAGGCTCCTCGGCGGGAGTGTGCCATGGATAGCCCTTCGTCACCCAGAAAATTAGCCGGCCGTTACGAGGTCAAGCAGATCCTTGGCCAGGGCGGTATGGGCCTCGTCTATCGGGCCTACGACACCGTTGTACGCCGCGAAGTCGCCGTCAAAACCATCCTCGACATCCCCGATCCTGCTTCCCTGCAACTCTTTTATAAAGAATGCGATGTGCTCGCCTCCATGAGCCATCCCAATATCGTTGAGATCTTCGACATCGGAGAATTCGAAGAAGAGGGCAAGAAGAAACCTTACTTCGTGATGCCCCTCCTGCCCGGTACGACGCTGGAGAATTTCATCCGCAAAGCCAGCCATCGCCTAACCGTCGAGCGCACGATCGATATCATCTCTCAGACTTGTCGCGGTCTGCAGGCGGCTCATGAGCGGAATCTGATCCATCGTGACATTAAGCCGAGCAACATCTTCGTGATGGAAGACGACTCCGTGAAGATTATTGATTTCGGCGTGGCTCACATGTCCGATGCCCACACCACCCGAGCGCAAAAAGGCACGCTGCTCTACATGTCTCCGGAGCAGATCGAGTTGAAGCCCCTCTCTCCGGTCTCGGACATTTTTTCTCTCAGCGTCGTCTGCTATGAAGCGCTGACTGGTCGCAATCCCTTCCAGCGCGCGCGCGCCGACGAAGTCGTCGAGGCTATTCTTCGGCAAATCCCACCCCTGGCCACGGAGCTGAATTCTACTGTCAGCCAGCCTGTCAGCCGCGTCCTGCACAAAGCCATGGCCAAGCAAGCCTGGCATCGTTTCGCCAGCGCCCGCGATTTTGCCGACACGCTCAACAAAGCTGCGCGCAACGAGGCCATCGACATTTTTGATCCCGAGCGCACGCGCCCGCGGCTGCAGCGCGCCACCAAGGCGCTCGAGGAGGGCGACTTCCAATTTGCCGGAGAGATTCTCGGTGAACTCGAAGCCGAAGGCCACATGGACACCTCCATCGGCAACCTTCGCCGCCAGCTCGACGGCGCGGTTCGCCGCAAGACGCTGTCTCAGTTGCTCGACGCCGCACGCGCCCGCTTCGAAGAAGAAGAAGATCCCCTTGCTCTTCAGAAATTGCAGGAAGCTCTCCAAATCGAACCCGATAACGCCGCCGCATTAACGCTGAAGAGCAGGATCGAAAACCGCCGCAGTGAGCGCCAGATCGACAACTGGTATCGCCTGGCAAGACAGCACATCGAGAACCACGCTTACGGCCACGCGCGCGAGGCGTTGCAGAACGTTCTTCAACTTCGTCCCAAGGAAGCTCGCGCCCTCCAGCTGCTCGCCGAAGTCGATCGTCAGGAACAGGAGTACAAAAAGCTCCGTCAGGAAAAAGAGCAAGTGCATCGCGCCGCCATGGATGCCTGGCACAAAGGCGATGTAAGCAACGCTCTCGCCAAGCTGGGCGTCGTCCTCGATCTCGACCGCCGTGCTCCTGATTCCATGAATCAGGAAAGCGGAGCCAACTATCAGAGCTTCTACAACGAAGTCCGGTCCGAACACGACGCCATGAACACTGCGTACGCCGAAGCGCGCAGAAATCTCACCGAGCACAACTTCGCCCGCGCGATGGCATCATGCCAGACCTACCTCAACAAATATCCGGATAACGCTATCTTCCAGGCTCTTCGCTACGATATCGAAGAGCAGCAGCGCCAGGAACTTTCCTCGTTCATCGCCTCGATCGACCGGCAGGCCGACACCGAGCCCGACCTCGACAAGCGGGTCAACATACTGCGCGAGGCGCTCGACCAGCATCCCGGAGAATCGCATTTCGAACGCGCCCTGCGCCTGGTTCAGGATAAGCGTGACCTGGTGAACTCCATTGTCGCCCGCGCTCACCTGCACGAAGAGCAGGGAGCCTATGGAGATGCTCTGAACGACTGGGAAGTCCTGCGCACGATTTACAGCCAATACCCCGGCCTGACTTTCGAAGTCGAGCGCCTGCAGAAACGGCGCGATCAGCAAGCCCGCGTCGAATCCAAGACGCGATTGGTGGAACAGGTCGACGCCTGTCTGCACTCCAGCGATTATGCCCGCGCCATCGATCGCTTACAGAGCGCAACCGCCGAATTCCCCAATGACGCCGAACTCATCGAACTCGAAAAACTCGCCCAGGAAGGCCTGAAGCGCAAAACGGAAGCCCACCGGCTGATGACAGACGGCCAGGAACTGATCGCGCAACAAAAGTCAGCCGACGGGCTCAAGTTGCTGCGCACAGCCTACGAACTGGACGAAAACAATTCCTTCGCTCGCGCAATTCTCGCCAACGCCCTTGTCGAGTATGCCCATACCGTGGTTGAAACGGACTGGCGTGAAGCCGAAAAACTCGCCAAGGAAGCACTCGATCTCAATCCCGCGCATCCTATGGCCAAGACCATCCGCACGCTGATTCTCGACCAGAAAAAAGATACCTTCGTCGAAGACTGCGTTTCGCAGGCGCGCAAGCAACAAACAGCCGCTGATCTCTCCGCTGCTCTATCTCGAATTGAAGAGGGACTGTCCGTTTATCCGCGCGAGCCGCGATTGATTCAGGTGCAGGAAGCAATCCAGCGCGATCTCCAAACCCAACGCCGGCAGCTGCGCCGGCGCGATCTGGAAGACCTGCGCCGCATGGATGCAGAGGTCGAGGCCGCCGGCGACGCCGCGTCGAAACAAGCCCTGGCAGAACGAATTCGAGCCGTCGCCGGCAGGTATTCGACCGATGGCGAAATCTTATCGATCGCTAACGGATTTCTTCACCGCATGGGATTGCTCGATGTCGGCCAAAGCGTTTCCCCGGTGAAGCCCGGTAACGACAGTGCGACGCTGACTCATCACACTCCGCCTCCCAGTGGGCCAGAAGCTTCGACCCTGGTGACTGGAACTCCAAATCCCCCCGCTATCTCGCGGGTTAAAGATTCGGCGAGTAAAGGGCCGGCGAGCAAGGTTCCGGCAAGGGAAGATCGGTCGAGCAATGTGCCCCCAAAGGCTCCGCCCGTCGGTGCGCCGCCAATTCCGGTTTCCTCGAGCAAAGCCGTGGCACCTCCGCCCGCGCCGCCGGCCGCTCCACTTGCCCCACCACAACCGCCGCCATCAACACCCGCTGCGTCCGTGCCCTTGGAGCCGGCCGCGAAGGTAACGCCTCCATCAGCGAAGAAAACACCAGCTCCATCGAATTCCAGAACTTTCATCCTCGCCGCCGTCGCCGCAGCGATTTTGGTCGCTGTGATTTTTCTGTTCGTTCGAGGCCGCCGCTCCGCAGCGCCTATCGCGCAGGCGCCGGAAGCCACGCCCGCAACTTCAGCCCCGCCTGCCACCCCAGAGCCCGCTGCCGCTCCATCGACGCCAACAACCGAGCCTGCCCTTCCGGCGCTGAAACTTTCTTCCGATACGGCCGCAGGAAAAATTACCCTCGACGATCAGCCGCCTACGGAATTTCAGGACGGCCAGTGGGCTCTCAACAAACTCCCTCCCGGCGATCACAAGCTGAAAATCGCCGGCGCAAAGGGAGAAGCCTCCTTTTCATTCTCGAACAACGCCGGAGCCCCCTCCACACTCACTAGCCCCATCTCCTCAAAAGGCGTCCTGGCGGTTGTTGTCAGCGCCGCCACCGACCACTTCCATGTCTATTCCAGCGATGCCTCAGTCAAAGTAAAACTTGATAACCAGGCCCCTGTAGCCCTTCCACAGAGTGGCTTCGACTTCCCTTCCATTGCTGCAGGCGCGCACTCCCTGACCGTCACTCGCGGAGCGGATGAATACAAACTCGACGTTGACGTTGGAGCGTCACCCACCCTTAGCACTTTTCTGGAATCCGGCCAAAACCTGGGCACTTTGGTTGTAGTCACAGGTCAGGACAAAACCAAGATTTTCCTCAACGGCAAAGCTCTGCCGCAACTCACTCAGGGTGGCCAGTTGCGCATCCCGAATCTCGAACTCAAGGAGTACACAGTCCGCGTCTCCAAATCCGGGTATCAGGATCTTCCCGAACAGAAGATTCGGCTCCGCAAAGGCGAAGGCAAAGTTATCTTTAACCTGCAACCAGTTCCACAGTTGGCTTCCCTGGGCATCCAGGGCGGCGTTCCAGGTGCGACAGTACTGATCGATCAGACTCCAATTGGCTCAATCCAACCCGATGGATCACTGACTGTCGCGACAATCAAGCCGGGCGATCACACCATCGAACTTCGCAAGGATAAATTCAAGCCTCGCCAACTCAAGAAACACTTCGCAGTGGGTACGCCGGTGACGCTGGTCGCTGCGGATCTAACCCTGGACGCCGCACCCGCCGAGCTAAAAATCACCTTCACGCCGGCCGATGCGCAAGTCACGGTCTCCAGGTCGAGCGACCCTCCGATCAATGTAATCAGCGGCAACCCTCTCAGTTTGCCCGCAGGCTCCTATACTCTGACCGCGAAAACCGCCGACAACTTCACGCGCGCTGCCGCGCTGGAGGTTACCGCCGGCCAATCCCGCACGCTCGATCTAGCTCTCGCGCCAAGCGGCATGTCGCGGTGGGACGATCCCGCAGGCTGGAAAGAGGAAAAAGGCTCCTACCTTCGCAAAGGCGGCGACTTCGTTACGTACAGCGTCTCACCCACCTCGGGAACATTCGTTTTTTCCGCCATGCTGGCTAAGGGTCACCGATTGCAGTGGGTGATGAACTACACCGACGCCAAGAACTACGTCCTCTTCCAAATGGACGACAACAATTTCTACCGCACCATTTATCAGAACGGAGCAAAAGGCGACGAGCTCAAGCTTCCCCACAAGAATGACAAGAAGAGCTTTCGCACTTTGCAAATCCACGTGACGCCAACCGAGATTGTTCATCGCGTAAAGCAAGGCGACACCTGGACTGCGCTCGACCGCCTGCCCCAGTCTGGAACCAACCTGAGTCAAGGCAAGTTCGGCTTCTACATACCGGGCAACGATCAGGTGGTCCTCGCAAGCTTCGGTCACTACCTCGACCTGAACGCGCACTAACCCTGGGTCACAATCAAATTCTGAAAAAATATTCATTTTGTTTTAATCACTGCGTCACAAAGCCTTCCTAGAATTCTGGCTCATTCTGCCATTCAAAATATTTTCCGAATCGTGGAGGGGTGCAATGCTGAACCTCATTCTGCGGATGCGTCATTCTGCAACCCGTCATTCTGCAAGTCGAGCGTGTCATTCCTTAGGCAAGGAGATTCCCATGAAGGCGCATCGTTCTTCGTCCGTTTTCTTCCTGGTAGTTGCAATGCTTTCGCTATTTTCAACGGCTGCCTTCGCGCAGATTGATCGTGCGGTCCTCGAAGGGACGATAACCGATCAAACCGCGGCCACGATTGCGGGCGCAACCGTGAAGATTGTAGCCACGGACACAGGGATCACAGACCAGCAAACCACAAATTCGAAGGGCTACTACCGGTTTCCCGGTCTCGCAGTGGGCCGCTACTCGGTGACCGTTTCCGGTGCCGGCTTTAAGACCAAGGTCATTGACCGCGTCGTCCTACAAGTCGGGCAAACGCGAACTTTGGACACGGCTCTGGCTGTCGGAGCGCCGGCGGAAAAAGTAGAAGTGCAAGCCAGCGCCGCACCGGAGAATCGCACCACAGCTGAGGCCTCGACGGTCATCACCGGCGACCAGATCGCCAACCTACCGAATAACGGGCGCGACTGGGCCAGCTTTACACTTCTCGCTCCGTTCGCCCAGGACGATGGTGGCGGCGACCAACGCACCATTCGTTTTGCTGGCCGTGCCCGTGACGACAACAACTTTCAGATCGATGGCGTGGACGCCGGAGGCATTCAGGAACAGGCCCAGAAATCGCAGACGCGCCTGCAAATCTCTCAGGATGCCATCGAGGAATATCGAGTCAACAGCGCCCTGTATGACGCCGAATACGGCACGCAGGCGGGCGGGCAGATTGATGTCGAAACCAAGCACGGCACCAACGAATGGCACGGGGGCGTTTTTGGCTATCTACGAAATTCCGCTTTTGATGCCAGGAATTTCAACGACTTTGACGTCAATGGAAATCCCGCCATTCCACCATTCCGCTTCGGACAGTACGGCATGACTCTTGGCGGTCCCGTTCAAAAGGACAAGCTATTCTTTTTCCTGAATTACGAAGGGCTTCGGCAGTTCGGATCAACGACGAATCAGGTGTTAGTACCTACCGCAGCGACTGCGCGCGGTACTCTGCTCGGGGGAGACGGGATAAATCTAAACCCTGGCGGATCGCCTCAGATGTGCTCCATTCTTCAAGCCTACCCGTGGCGCGCGTCAACGGGACCAATCGGAAACTGTGATCCGCTACATGTTTATCCTGACACGGCTTTTGCCGCACCATCGGCAATTAACAACAACCCAGTGGATGCCGACCTGCTGACGGCGCCTGCCTCAACCACCGTCCACGAGGACACTTGGCTTGTCCGGATGGATTACAAGATCAACGAAAAGACCCTGCTCTACGGCAGCGCTCATCGGGACATCAGCCTGGTCAGCGGCACGAATGGCAGCGGTTCTCTTCCCTATGACCTGATTCAGACCATTAACCACCCCGCGGGCTACTACGTCGCATTGCAGAACACATTTTCCCCACGACTGGTGAATGAGGTGAAGGTTTATGTAAACCGCGCCCCGTTCATCAATCCGCAGAGCCCGCCTCTACCCTATTCTGTGCAGACCAACGATTGGGTCACGATTAACAACAACCAGACGGATCACGAAGTGGGCACTACGTATGGAATTGTCGATAACCTCACGTTCGTGCACGGCCGTAATACATTCAAAACGGGCATGGAAATTCGACGAGTGCGTCTGAACCAAGGCCTGACGGCGGGCAATTCGCTTAGCTTTGTAGACGGGCAAAGCCCGAGTGATCCGGGTTTTGAGAGTGGCAATCTTTACGGAATTTCCTATACTTCGACCTGGTGTTGCCACAAGCTGCGCCGCACATTCTACATGCCCTACTTCCAGGATGAATGGAAAGTAACCCCCACCTTGACTCTGAACCTCGGAGTGCGCTGGGAATACTATGGCGTGGCGCATGAGGCAGACAATCGCACCACGGTCTTCGATGTCACTCAATTTCACGGAGTCTGCTTCGGGTCAGGCTCCACCTGGCGCAACGCCCTCCCCGCCCCGATTCCGACACCTATCAATACCCCGCCGTGTCCGGCAAATCCTGAGCTTTACAATCCCAACTACCGGAACTTCGATCCTCGGGTCAGTTTTGCCTGGGCGCCAACCGTCTTCAACGGCAAGACTGTAATCCGGTCGGGTTTTGGAATTTATCACGGCGCGGCGCAAAACGACGATCTAAATGCCGGGCTTGAAAGCGACCGCTTTACCGCATTCGCCAATTTCGATCCGAGCTCGTTGGGGACGCCGCTGTTGCCGCAGTATCAGCAGACGAACCCGGACCTGAGCAGCCTAGCAGTCCTGCCCGCACAGCAGCCTCGCGCCCTGCAGCGACATGGACGCCGGGATCTATATGTCGAGACTTGGGGCGTGACCATCGACCACGAACTTCCGGCGCACTTTCTTTTCTCGGAGGCGTACCTGGGATCGCGAGGAGTTCGCCTGTTCTCCCGTGGAGGCGTAAATTTCTGCCTCACGCCACCGAGTGGAACGGACGCTTCCGGTAACATCATCTGCACACGTCCGCTGGACCAATACTATCCTGGAGGAGACCCGTACGGGTCGGTAGACTACAAGTCCGACATCGGATCCAGCACTTACAACGCAATGCAACTGACCCTGGAGCGGCGCTTCACGAACGGCATCTCGTTCCAGGGCCGCTATACCTGGTCCCATTCCATTAACGACGGATCGGTCGGAGGAGGAGAATCGAACGGTCCGGAAAATGTGAATTGCCTCCACTGCGATAAGGGGCCGAGCGTTTTCGACGTTCGGAATAATGTCACGATGAACGCCGTGTATGAACTGCCCTTCGGCCCCGGGAAGCCCTTTCTCAATAACTCGGGAGTGTTGGGTAAGGTCTTCGGCGGATGGCAAATGAGCAGTATCGGCATATGGCACACCGGCCACCCCCTGACCATCATCATGAATATCTCTCCGGACCAGTTGCCGGACGGCAACGATCAAACCACTCAAAGACCGGACTTGGTTCCCGGCGTACCAATATTTCTGCCGGGCGGCGTGCAGAATCACACCCTGCCGATTAACCCCGCCGCCTTCGCCCCACCGCCGCTCGATCCAAGGGGGATGGTCACGCAAGTCATCACTAACCCGGACGGGAGTAAAACCGATATATGCCCGGCCACGTGCGGCCTGTTAAGCCGATTTGGGGATTCGTCGAACGGCGTGATTCGGGCGCTAAATACCTGGCAGATCGACCTGGCCCTAACCAAGGAGACGAAGCTGACGGAACGCGTGTCAATGGAGTTCGGGGCGCAGGTCTTCAATATTTTCAATCACACCCAGTACGGCGATCCAAACCAAAGCGGCAATCTCGCCTTCAACTACACTCAGGTGGTAGACCAGAATATGAATCCCATACCCAATCAGTGGGTCCTGCAACCGGCGGGCAGCCTGGGCCTGATAGACAGTACAGTGAATTTCAACAACAACAACGACAACGCCGCATCTCCCAATACTGGTACCGGCTTGCCGCGCCAAATTCAACTCATGCTGCGATTCAAGTTTTGAGATGCTGCGATCCGGCTTCAGACTAACTTCAGGGAGGATGAATAGACTTTCGTCGAGGTGGAAAGAATGTTCTGTCGCGCCCTTTGTCTCTCCGCTGTTCTGATTCTCGGCGGTTCGTCATTCGCAGCACCCGCGCCCTCCGACGGCTACTCGATCACCAAGAAAATAACGATCCCCGGCGAAGGTAGTTGGGACTATCTCGCCGTCGACGAAGCGGCGCGCCGTTTATACGTCTCTCACGGAACACAAGTCGAAGTCATCGACGTGGATTCCGAATCAGTCGTGGGAAACATTCCGAAAACTATGGGCATTCACGGCATCGCCGTCGCGCACGACCTCGGTCGCGGATTCACCAGCAATGGACAGTCGTCCAACGTCACGATTTTCGATCTGAAGACTCTCAAGCCGATCTCTGACGTACCCACAGGCAAGAAGCCCGACGCCATCATTTTCGATCCGGCGACCGCGCGAGTTTTCGCCTTCAACGGCAGCAGCAATAGCGCAACGGCCATTGATGCGGCCACCGGAAAAGTCGCTGGAACCGTCGATCTGGGTGGTGGTCCGGAATATGCCGTTGCTGACGGCAGCGGCTTTGTTTACGACAATTTGGAAGATGAGAGCCTGGTTCTCAAAATTAACTCGCGCGATCTGAAAGTGGAGCAGCGCTGGCCCACCGCTCCTTGTTCCGCGCCTAGTAGTATTGCCATGGACGCAGCCAACCACCGCCTCTTCATCGGCTGCCGCAGCAAAGTCATGGCGGTGATGAACGCCGACACCGGCAAAGTCATCGCCACGCTGCCTATCGGCGATCACGTCGACGCGACCGCTTTCGATCCCGAGACCATGATGATCTTCAACTCGAATGGCGAAGGCACAATCAGCGCGATTCACGAAGATAGCCCCGACAAGTATTCCGCCGTCGAAACCGTCAAGACTTTGCCAAAAGCCAAGACCATGGCTCTCGATCCCAAGACGCACAAACTTTTTCTCTCGACAAGCGAGGCAGGGCAGTTTGAAGTTCTGGTCGTAGGCAAGTAGTCCAAACTGCTGAGGAGCGTAAACTCTAGTCATGCTTTTATATTGCAGATTATTCGCACGAGCGCTGCTATCGCTGTGCCTCATGGCGGCGCTCGGCGGTTCACATAGTTGTACCGAAAAGCCCTCCCCCGCCACCGCCCAGTCGCCCGTGGATTTAAAAATTAAACTGGACGTTCCCTTCCGCTTTGTAGCCTACGGCGACACGCGTTTCCACGACCCCAGCGACAAGCAGGCCGCTAATCCTGAAGTCCGCGTCACTCTTGTCCAAGCCATTGCAGCGGCCAACCCCGCTTTCGTTTGTTTCACCGGAGATATCGTTTACAACGGCTATGACGTAAACGATTGGAAAGTCTGGGACAGCGAAACCAGCATCTGGCGCGACAAGAAAATTCCCGTCTATCCGGCGCTGGGAAATCATGATGTGCACGGCAATCTGGATACCGCACTCGGTAACTATTTCCAACGCTTCCCCGACCTCAAGAACAGCCGATACTATTCCGTACGAGCCGCCAACACGCTCTTGCTCGTGCTGGATAG
>Ga0308309_10000657_pt1 | contig 21426 bp, 20 predicted proteins | sample HubBroMetageWFT5_FD_192491 | JGI IMG/M metagenome (GOLD analysis project Ga0308309, IMG submission 192491) | Warmed and freeze-thawed soil microbial communities from the Hubbard Brook experimental Forest, New Hampshire - Hubbard Brook CCASE Soil... | ecosystem: Environmental > Terrestrial >...
CAGCCCAGCATGGCGGCGTAGAGCAGAGCCGCCAGCATCAGCAGGACGATGGTGCCGACGGGCGCGCGCGTGCTGGGGTTTTTGGCCATCGCCTTGTTTCTACTCGGCCGCTTCCTCGCGCATCGCATTGTCGGCGCGCGTCGGATGGATGGTGCGCTCGGCGACGCGGTAGTGGCTGACGCTGGTCATTGGCGGTGGTCCTCCCGGCGCCGTCGAGCCTAGCAGACAATGGGGGCTCGGCGAGCGTGCTCCTCGTTCGTGCTCCTCTCCCCCTTGGGGGGGAGAGGAATATGAGGTGACGTGATCTCGGGCCGGGCTACGCCAGCGGCAACGCCGTCGCCTGCTTGACCGGGCGCAGGGCGAACGAACTCCTGATCTGGGCGAGGCCCGGGATCTTGGTGAAGTCCATGACGAAGCGCTCGTAGGCTTCGAGGTCGGGCACGACGACGCGCAGCAGGTAGTCGCTGTCGCCGGTCATCAGGTAGCACTCCATGACCTCGGGCCGCGCCGCCGCGGCGCGCTCGAAGGCCTGCAGCGCCTTCTCGACCTGGGTGGTGAGCGACACGCTCATGAAGACGTTGACCGAGAGGCCGACCGACCTGGCATCGAGCTGGGCGGCATAGCCCTTGATCACCCCCGCCTCCTCGAGCGCCTTGACCCGCCGCCAGCACGGCGAGGACGACAGGCCGACCTGCTCGGCGAGGTCTGAATTGCTCAACCGGCCATCCCGCTGCAGCCGCTCGAGAATGCGTCGATCAATGGCATCAAGGGAGATCATTGCGCCAAACCGCCAAATGGAGGATGAATCTACCCTATACAGCCCGTTTGGACGGCCAAACGCAAGGACCTTCCAACGGCTGAGGCGTATGCCCATGGCCATGACCACGATCGCCCCCGTCCGGGAGTTAAAAGGGCAACGACTGCGGCTGCTGCGTGAGCTCGAGCGCAAGGTGCTGTGGCTGAGCGCCTGGACCGTCCATCACGCCAACCACCTCCGGCCCAACCGCGATGGGCTGAAAGTCGGCGGCCACCAGGCGTCATGCGCCTCGCTGGCGACGGTGATGACGGCGCTCTATTTCTCGGTGCTGCGGCCCGAGGATCGCGTGGCGGTGAAGCCGCACGCCTCGCCGGTCTTCCACGCCATCCAGTACCTGTTCGGCCACCAGACGAAGGACAAGCTCGAACGCTTCCGCGCGCTCGGCGGCGCGCAGTCCTATCCGTCGCGCACCAAGGACGTCGACGACGTCGATTTCTCCACCGGATCGGTCGGGCTGGGCGTCGCCATGACGCTCTTCGCCTCGCTGGTGCAGGACTATGTGCGGCTGAAGAATTTGGGTGACGAGAACCGTCCGACGGGCCGCATGGTGGCGCTGGTCGGCGACGCCGAGCTCGACGAAGGCAACATATTCGAGGCGCTGCTCGAGGGCTGGAAGCACGACGTGCGGAACCTGTGGTGGGTGATCGACTACAACCGCCAGAGCCTCGACGGCGTGGTCAATGACCGCCTGTTCGGCCGCATCGGCGAGATGTTCGAATTGGTCGGCTGGCGGGTCGTCACCTTAAAGTACGGCAAGCTGCTGGAGACGGCCTTCGCCCAGCCCGATGGCGATCATCTGCGGCAATGGATCGACGACTGCCCCAATTCGCTCTACTCGGCGCTGGTGTTCAAGGGCGGCGCCGGCTGGCGCGAGGCGCTGACGCGCGACCTCAACCAGTATCCCGGCATCCGCCGCATCCTCGAGCAGCACGACGATGCCAACCTGCACCGGCTGATGACCAACCTCGCCGGCAACGACATGCAGGCCGTGCTCGACGCCTTCGAAGGCGTTCTGGACGACCAGCCGACCTGCTTCATCGCCTATACGATCAAGGGCCAAGGCCTGCCCTTCGCCGGCCACAAGGACAACCATTCCGGCCTGATGACTCTCGACCAGATGGCGAGCTTCAAGAAGGGCATGATGATCGAGGACGGCCAGGAGTGGGACAAGTTCGCCGGACTCTCCGCCACGCCCGACGAATTGCAGGCCTTCATCGCCGGCGCGCCGTTCAACACCGCGGGACGGCGCCGCACGGACGCGCCGGTCGTGGCGATTCCGGCCACGCTGCCGCGCCCGACCGACAGGAAGTCGAGCACCCAGGAAGGCTTCGGCAAGATTTTAAACGCCATCGCCGCCGAGGACAGCGAGCTCGCGCGGCGCATCGTCACGACCTCGCCCGACGTCACGGTCTCGACCAATCTTGGCCCGTGGGTCAATCGCCGCGGCCTGTGGGCCCATACCGAGGCCGAGGACGTGTTCCGCGAGCTCAAGGTCGTGTCGGCGCAGCTCTGGCGCAAGACGCCGCGCGGCCAGCATCTCGAGCTGGGCATCGCCGAGAACAACCTGTTCATCCAGCTCGCCGCGATGGGCCTCAGCCATCAGCTGTTTGGCGCGCGGCTGCTGCCGATCGGCACGCTCTACGATCCCTTCATCAATCGCGGCCTCGATGCGCTGAATTATGCCTGCTACCAGGATGCGCGCTTCATGATCGTGGCCACGCCGTCGGGCGTGACCCTGGCGCCCGAAGGCGGCGCCCACCAGAGCATCCATACGCCGCTGATCGGCATCGGCCAGCCCGGCTTGCTGAGCTACGAGCCGGCCTATGTCGACGAGCTCGCGGTGCTGATGCGGCACGGGCTGGACTACATGCAGCAGGACAAGGGCGGCTCGGTCTATCTCCGGCTGTCGACGCGCAGCCTGCCGCAGCCCCAGCGCACGCTCTCGCCCGCGCAGGAGGCGGACATCGTGTCGGGCGGCTACTGGTACGCAGCGCCCGAAGTCGGCGCCGATATTGCTATTATCGCCATGGGCGCGGTCACGCCCGAAGCCATCGCCGCGCATGAAAGCGTGGCGCGCGATTTCGCCGGCGCCGGTCTCCTCGTCTTGACCTCGCCCGACCGCCTGCATGCCGACTGGCTTTCTGCCCAGCGCAATCGCGGCCGCACCGTGGGCCGCATCGACAACGCGCCGAGCCCGGTCGAACGGCTGCTGGCGCCGCTGTCGCGCGACGCGCGGCTGGTCACTGTCCTCGACGGCCATCCGCTGGCGCTTTCCTGGCTGGGCTCGGTGCGCGGCCAGCGCGTGGTGCCGCTCGGCATCGAAAGCTTCGGCCAGTCGGGCGACATCCCCGACCTCTATCGCACCTACAGGCTCGATGCCGCCGCGATCATCGATGCGGTGGCGCGGTCGATCTCCTGACAGTCTTTAGCGTCCTCTCCGCCCGCGCAGCGGGGGGAGAGGACGGGGACCCGCGCGTGAGCGCGGGGTAGGTGAGGTGGGTCCTCGTCTTCGTTTTCCGTTATTTGTTTCTGTTAGACACCACCTCACTCTCCCATTGCTTCGCAATGGGCCCCACCCTCTCCCCCGCTTCGCGGCGGAGAGGGATTCTGAGCCAAGCGCCGCTCGCGTGATCCCTTGACCTCTCCCGCCGGAGGCTCGACGTTCGGCGCCATGGCGCTCGACGTTCCGCCCGGCTACCGGGCGCTCAAGGAAGCCGATGTCGCCGCCTATCTGGCGGGCGTCCCGGCCGTTGCGACCATTCTCGGGCCCAAGTCGGCGGAGTGGAAAGTCCGCGAAGTGGGCGACGGCAATCTCAACCTGGTCTTCGTGGTCGAAGGTGCCGGGACCGGCGTGGTGCTGAAGCAGGCGCTGCCCTATGTCCGGCTGGTTGGCGAGAGCTGGCCGCTGCCGGTGCGTCGCGCCTTCTTCGAGCACCAGGCGCTCCGGGCGCAGAGCGCGGTGGTGCCGGCGCACGTGCCCAAGGTCTTCCATTTCGACCAGACCCTGGCGCTCACCGTGATGGCCTATCTCACCCCGCACATCATCCTGCGCAAGGGCCTGATCCGCGGCACGGTGTACCCTAAGCTGGCCGACCACATGGCGACCTTCATGGCCGAGACGCTGTTCGCGACCTCCGACCTCGGCCAGCCCGCCGCCGCGAAAAAACAACACATGGCGTTGTTCTGCGACAATACAGAGCTGTGCAGGATCACCGAGGACCTGGTCTTCACCGATCCGTGGCGGATGGCCGAGGGCAACCGCTGGACCAGCCCGCAGCTCGACTTCACCGCCGCTTCGGTGCGCGCCGACGGGCCGTGGAAGCGGGCGGCGCAGGAGTACAAACTGAAATTTTTAGGCGAGGCGCAGGCGCTGATCCATGGCGACCTGCATTCCGGCTCGATCATGGTGACCGAATCGGAGACCTATGCCATCGATCCAGAGTTCGCCTTCTACGGCCCGATGGGCTTCGATATCGGCGCACTGCTGGGCAACCTCTATCTCGCCTACTTCGCCCAGAGCGGCCACGAGGCCACGGCCGGCGCGCGCGACGAATACAGCGACTGGATCCTGTCGACCGCCGAACAGGTTTGGACACTCTTCGACCGGCGCTTCCGCGCGCAGTGGAACGACAGGCATGCTGGCGATGCCTTCGCGCCCGGCCTGTTCGCCGAGGGCGCCGGACCGGCCGCGCTCAAAGAGGCGCAGGATGCCTATATGCGCCGCCTGTTCGTCGAGTCGCTGGGCTTCGCCGGCTGCAAGATGACCCGGCGCATCCTGGGTTTGGCCCATGTCGAGGACCTCGAGAGCATCGCCAACCCCGACCGGCGCGCCGAATGCGAGAAGCGGGCGCTCAAGCTTGCCCGCGCCTTCATGGTAGAAGGACAGGGCTTCGCCGACATCCGGTTGGCGAGCGACGCGGCACGCGCCTTGCGGCGCGCGACAGTGAAGTGAGGCGCTAACGTGAAAGTCGACGGTAAACCCTACCGCACCATCTGGCTCGGCGCCGACGGCACGACGGTGCAGGCGATCGACCAGACCCTGCTGCCGCATGCCTTCGTCGTGCGCGATCTCACGACCATGGAGGACGCCGAGCGCGCCATCCGCACCATGATCGTGCGCGGCGCGCCGCTGATCGGCGCCACCGCCGCCTACGGCATGGCGCTCGCCATGGCCGCCGACCCCTCGGACGCCATGCTGGCGCGCGCCTACCAGGTGCTGCTCGCGGCGCGACCCACGGCCGTCAACCTGCGCTGGGCGCTCGATGACCTGCGCGCGCTGCTCGGGCCGCTGCCGCCGGGCCGGCGGCGTGAGGCCGCCTACCGGCGCGCCGCCGAGATCTGCGACGAGGATGTCGAGATCTGCCGGCGCATCGGCGAGCATGGCCTGGGCGAGATCCGCCGGCTGAGGCCCCGCGGCGATCGCATCAATGCGCTGACCCACTGCAACGCCGGTTGGCTCGCCGCCGTCGACTGGGGCACGGCGCTGGCGCCGATCTATCAGGCCCACAATGCCGACATTGCCATCCATGTCTGGGTCGACGAGACGCGGCCGCGCAACCAGGGGGCCAGTCTCACGGCCTGGGAGCTCGCCAAGCACGGCGTGCCGCACACCGTGATCGCCGACAATGCCGGCGGCCACCTGATGCAAAGAGGGCGCGTCGATTTCTGCATCACCGGCACCGACCGCACGACGCGACGCGGTGACGTCTGCAACAAGATCGGCACCTATCTGAAGGCGCTGGCGGCGCACGACAACGGCGTGCCGTTCTATGTCGGCCTGCCCTATCCCAGCATCGACTGGACGATCGAGGACGGCCAGCGCGACATCCCGATCGAGGAGCGCCACGCCGACGAAGTCTCGCGCATCTCCGGTCGGACTGCTTCGGGCGAGGTCGTGACGATCGATGTGTTGCCCGAGGGCAGCCCGGCCGCCAATCCCGCCTTCGACGTAACGCCGGCGCGGCTGGTCACGGCACTGGTCACCGAACGCGGCGTGTGCGCGGCGAGCGAAGCCGGACTCCTGTCGCTTTATCCCGAACAGTCGCGGGCGGCGTGAACGTCTCGCCCGCAACCCGGGCGACCGCAGGTCTCGGCTTCACCCAGATCGTCGGCTGGGGCACCACCTTCCTGATGCCCTCGGTGTTGGGCCGCCACATGGAGGATGCGCTCGGCATCCCGAGCGAGATCGTGTTCAGCGGCATCACCGTGATGTTCGCCGTGGGCGCGATCTGCGCGCCGCGCATCGGCCGGCTGATCGACCATACCGGCGCGCGCACCATCATGGCCGCAGGGTCGGTGGTCTACGCCCTCGCGCTCGCGGCGCTCGCCTTCTCGCAGGGCCCCGTCACCTACCTGCTGTGCTGGGCAGGCCTCGGCGTCGCCTCGACCCTGGCGCTCAGCACGCCGTCCAGCATCGCCATCGCCCAGGTCGCCGGGCCGGGCGCGCGACGGGCGATCGGCATGCTGGCCATCATCGGCGGCTTCGCCTCGACGGTGTTCTGGCCGCTGTCGGGCGCGCTCGACGTGGCGATGGGCTGGCGCGGCACGCTCCTGGTCTATGCCGCCATCCACCTGTTTGCCTGTGCGCCCATCCATCTCCTGGTCCTGCCGAGTCGGCCGCCGGCCCACCACCTCTCCGCTTCCGCCGCTCCCGCGCCGACCGGCGTGCCAACCGAAATCCGCTCGCGCGTTTTCCTGCTGCTGTCGCTCACGCTCTCGACCGGCGCCTTCGTGTTCACCGGCGCCATGGTGCACATGATCGAGATCTTGCGCGGGCTGGGCCATCCTGCCGCCTCGGCGGTGCTGCTGGCATCGCTGATCGGCCCGGCCCAGGTCACGATCCGCCTGTTCGAATTGCTGTTCGGCCATCGCTACTCGATCATGAATTCGGCGGTCGTCGGCTCCGCCATGCTGCCCATCGGATTGGGGCTGGCCCTCCTCGCCGGCGGCAACTTCGTCGTGGCGGTGATCTGCATCGCGGCCTACGGCACGTCCAACGGCCTGAAGGCGGTGCAGCGCGCCACCTTGCCGCTTGCCTTGTTCGGCCGCGGCCAGTTCGGCGCCTATATGGGCCGGCTCGCCTTGCCGCAGGGCATCGTCTCGGCCGCCGCCCCGCCAGTGGTGGCCGCCGTGCTGAGCTACTTCGGCGCCGCCGGCGCGCTCTGGCTCACCTTCGTCACCGGCACCGCCTCGCTCATCGCCATGATCCTGCTGGCACGGCTGGCGCGAACGGTTCGCTGAGAAAGCACAAGCAAGGTCAGCGCTTCGCCAAAAGGTCGATCTCGACCTTGGCGCCGCGGGCCAGGCCGGTGACGCCGATGCAGGTTCGCGCCGGCCGGCGGTCGGGCGGGAAATAGCCCGCATAGACGGTATTCATGCGCGCGTAGTTGGCCTCGAAATCGGTGATGTAGATGCGCGCGCAGACCACGTGCTCGAGGCCGAGCTTGAGGCCGCCGAGGACGATCTTGAGGTTCTCCATCACTCGCACCGTCTGGGCCTCGATGTCGGGCGCCAGCGGCCGGGCGTCGTCGTCGGGATCGGTCGGCATCTGGCCGGTGACGAAACACCAGCCGTCAACCTCGACGGCATGGCTGAACGGCGCGACCGGAGTCGGCGCGCCGGGGATCATGAAAAAAAGCGGTGCGCTCATGGGTTCTTCATTCCGTCGTTGGGTCCACACAACCTAGCCATCGGCGCGATCGCCGCAACCCGCCGGGCGACCGACACAGTCCCGTCATCGCAATACTAGAGTGTTGGCGGTGAACAAGTCAGGAGGCGAGAGATGGCTGAAGCAACTGCCGGTCTGCAATTCTTCCCCGCGACGGAGATCCAGAAGGCCATCGACGCGAGCGCGACGACCGGCCTGCCCGTCTATGTCGCGCCCGGCATCTACCTGGCCACCGAGCCGGTCACTCTCCGGAGCGACCTCACCCTGATCTTCCAGCCGGGCGCCATCCTGCGGCGGGAGTTCGCCGGCCCGGATGCGACCCTGACGCAGACCGACTGGACCATCAAGCTGGTCAACATCCAGCTGAGCGGCGGACTGATCGACAACCCGCAGTACAACGTCGGCCCGCAGATATCGATTTACGGCGACCATGTCTCGATCTCCGGCATGGAGGTGTTCGACTTCTACTCAGGGGACTACGAGACGAAAAAGATCGGCGGTGTCGGCATCACCATCGTCGGCAACGACAACAAGCTCTCGAACCTGCGCGTCGTGACGTCGTGCCAGACGGTCGGCGCCGGCGGCATCCGCATGGCCGGCGGCAACAATTTCCTGTGCAGCAATTGCTACGTGACCAGCGGCGACGATGCCCTGCAGTTCGTACCCATAGCCCCCGACCGCGGCGACCCGAACGAGAACGTGAGCATCGCCGACTCGCAGTACGTGAACTGCATCGCCAATTCCGCCGCCGCGCGCGCCTGCGTGGTCTTCCTGGAGAACCGAAGCGACACCGATCCGATGACCGCGAACGTCACCAACTGCGGCTTCATCGGCATTCGCGGGCAAGGCGGCTCGGTCGGCGCGCTTTGCTCCAGCAAGGCGAAGGGCAGCAAGCCCTCCACCGGAATCGTCTCCAACATCCAGTTCATCGGCGTCAGCCTGTCGCTGGGCAGCGCGGCGAAGGGCCCGACCTTCCAGGTGCAAAGGGACAGCACAAGCGGCGGGCCGATCCAGCAGATCGACTTCATCGGCTGCACGGCCTTCGACGGCGGCGAGGGTGCCGGCTTCTACGTCGAGCAGGCGTCGCGCGTGCGTTGGATTGGCGGCAGCATCGCGGGAGGGTCAACGTCGAATCCCGTCGTCGACATCTTCTCCAGCACCGATTGTGCGGTGAAAGACGCGACGGTCATTTGCAGCGGTGCCGGCTCGGGAACGGGTATCTACGTCGGCAGTGCGAACACGACGCTCGCTCCGACCGACAGGATCCACATCTCCGGCGTCTCGGTCATCGACATCGCCCAAGACTGGGGCGGCATCGTACTGCAGGGAGCAAATTCCTGCGTCGCGGCATCCAACACGTTCCTGCGTGCGCCGTCGGCCACGAATGCGAACGCGATTTACGTAAGCGATTCGGACAATTGTATTCTCGATAACAACAATACCTTGTCGGTCGACACGCCTTATTCCCTGACGTCGGGTTCCGGCTACATCGCCTCCGCACTTGGCATCGCGACCTCCGCCACGGGAACCGTCACGCTGTCTTCCGGCACCGCCGACGTGACGTTTGCCGTCCCGTTCCTGAACGATGGATATTCGGTGCAGCTCACGGGCAATGTCACCGGCGAGACCTTCGCCTTTTCCAACCAATCGACCGGCGGCTTCACCGTCAGCAGCTCGAACACGTCGAGCACGGCAGAGGTATGCTGGACAGCGCTGATCGTCGGCTTTTCCATTCCGTCCCACCTCAAGCCGAGCTAGACCGGCCCCGGAGCCAGCGCCGGCTATGCCGCTTGGGCCTTCGCCGTGTTTCCCGGATAGTCCGCGTCGAGCACGGGCGCGAACGGTCCGTCGAACTTGCCGATGGGCACGGTGTGCGTCACCAGCCCCGCCTCCGGTGACCACAGATGCAGCTGGAAAGCGGGAGGCTCCATCACGAAGGTCGTCGGGCTGTTCGGGATCAGGTCGAGCGTCACCTGGTGGGCGGTGCTGGGGGCCACCGAGCCGATCGTGCCACCCCAGCGCACGGTGATCGGCCGGTGATGGTGGCCGCAGACCACGCGCTCGATATTGTCGACGCGGCGCAGCACGCCTGACATCGCCGGACCGTTGCGGCAGTTGATGCGGTCCATGTCGGCGAGCCCGGTGCTGAACGGCGGATGGTGCATGAAGACCAGCGTCGGCTGGTCACGCCGCTCCGCCAGCCGGCCCTCGAGCCAGGTGAGCCGTTGGGCGCACATCTCGCCGTGGCCGTGCCCCGGCACCACGGTGTCGAGCCCGATCAGCCGCATCTCGTGACCTTCGATCGTGTAGTGCAGGAAGCCGTCATCGTTCTTCATGTAGCCGTCCGAGCCGAACTCGGCGAAGAGCTCGGCGCGGCGGTCGTGGTTGCCGGGTACCAGGTAGACCGGCATGGAGAGCGGCTCGAGGATATCGCGCAGCGCCTCGTATTCCTCGGCGAGACCGCAGTCGGTGAGGTCGCCCGTGGCAATCACCAGGTCGGGCTTGCGCGGCAGGCCTTCGAGCGTGGCCACCGCCGCTTCGAGCATGGCGTTGGTGTCGACCCGGCCATAGGCGATCTTGCCGCGCGGCCGGATGTGCATGTCGGTGATCTGGGCGATCATCATGGCGTTGATCCTCTTCTTCAATCATAAAGCCGTCATCCCGACCGGAGCCGAGCGAAGCGAGGCGGAGTGGAAGGACCTAATCATACCAAGACGAGGTCCCTCCACTTCGCGCTGCGCGCTCCAGCGCGGATATGATCCGCGCGAGTCGGGATGACGGAAGGGGCGGTGGTCACGGCAACTTCAGTGACGTCTGTTCGACGTAAGGCCGCATCAGCTCGTCGGCCTTCTTCTGGGCGTCCTTGACCGCCTGGTCGGCCTTTTTCTTGCCGTTCATCATGGCCTGGATCTCGTCCTCCAGCGCCTTGCGCACCGCCACGGTCTGGTAGGTCGCGAACCACGGCTTGGCGTAGGGGAGCTGGTCGAGCGCCACCTTGGCATCGGGGTTCTTGGCGATGAATTCCTTCATCTCGGGCTTGTCGTAGGCCGATTTGCGCGGCGCGAAGTAGCCGGTGAAGCGGCTCCAGCCGCCCAGGGTCTCGGGCGTCGTCAGCCATTTGATGAACTTCCAGCCGGCCTTCTTGCTGTCCTCGCTCTGGCCCGCGAACATGACCAGCGAGGCGCCGCCGATCGGCACGGCGTTGCGCACGTTCTTCGGCACGAAGGCCACGTCGTAGGCCTGCTTCATGTTCTCCCGAATGAAAGACAGCGAGCCGGTCGACAGCAGCACCATCGAGGCCTTGCCAGCGAAGAACGACGTCGACACGCCGCCCGCCTCGGTGACGCCCTGCGGCATCACCTTGTGCTTGAAGATCAGGTCCTCGACGAAGCGCGCCGCGCCCAGCATCGAGGGCTGATCGTAATAGACCTCGCCGCTATACTCCTCGTTGAAGTAGCGGCCGCCGTTGGACATCGACAAGGCTTCCATCAGCCAGCCGAGATAGTCATAGCCCGCGGGCATCAGGAACCCGTAGCGATCGCCCTTGGTGAGCTTCTTGGCGGCATCGACCAGTTCGGCCCAGGTGTGCGGCGGTTTGGTCGGATCGAGGCCCGCCTCCTTGAAGTGCTCGACGTTGTAGTAAAGCAGCGGCGTCGAATTGTGGAACGGCACGCCGTAGAGCTCGCCGTCGACCATGGCGTTGGCGTGCAGCGCCGGCCAGAAATCCTTGAGGTAATCGTCGCGCGTCGTCTCGTCGGCCTTCAACATCGGTTCGAGCGAAATGATGTCGCCGGAGAGTTTCAGGTCGACATTGAAGTTGGCGCTCATCAGCACCACCGACGGCGGCTTGCCGGCCTTGGCGGCGGCCTGGGCCTTGAGCTTGGTGTCGTCGTAGCCGCCGGTATAGACGGCGGTAACTTCGACGTCCTTCTGGCTCTCGTTATAGACCTTGACCAGCCGGGTCATCTCGCGTGCGAGCTTGCCCTCGACAGGTACCGGAAAGAAGAACTCGATCTTGGTCTGTGCCCAGGCCGGCAGTGCGGCCGAGGCAAAGGTGAGCGCCAACGCCCCCAACCCCAAACGTGTGACGATCGTCATGAAGACCTCCTAGCCTTTCACTCCACTGAAAACGAAGCTGTCGACGAAGCGGCGCTGGAAGGCGACAAACGCCACCGCCAGCGGCGCCATGACGAGAAGCGTGCCGGCGGCCAGCACGCCCCATTCCTTGCCGCCCTCGGCGCCCATCGCGAAGGAGGCAAGGCCGATGGTCAGGGTCTGATTGCTGGGGCTGTTGATCACCATCAGCGGCCACAGAAATTCGTTCCAGTGCGCGGTGATCGAGACGATGGCGAAGGCCACCAGGCCGGGCTTGGCCATCGGCAGCAGCACGTACCAGATGATCGCCCACCACGGCGCGCCATCGATGGCGGCGGCCTCCTCGAAGTCGCGCGGTAAGGCGAGGAAGGTCTGGCGCATCAGGAAGGTGCCGAAGGCCGAGGCGAAGTACGGCGCCATCACGCCGGGCAGCGTGTCGTAGAGGCCGAGATCGACCACGGTGCGCAGGTTGGGCACGATCAGCGCCGGCGGCACCAGCATGAGCTGCAGCAGGAAGGCGTAGAACAGGAAGTCGCGCCCGGGAAAACGCAGGCGGGCGAAGGCATAGCCGGCAAGGCTCACCGTCACGCACTGCACGGCGAGGACGCCCGCGACCACGATGAGGGTGTTGGCGTAGTAGATTCCGAACGTGCCGCTCTCGAGCGCGTTGCGGAAATTCTCCAGGGTCGGATGCCGGTCGGGCAGCAGCGACGCCATGTCGGCGCTGCCTGCGCTCTCGGGTCGGAACGACGCGACCAGGGTCCACAGGAACGGCGTCGCCCACAGGAAGGCGACCGCCGAGAGCAGGGCAGCGAGCAGGGAGGCGGAGAGGTGCTTACGGAGCCGCATCGTCTTCATGCTCCCTCTCCGCCGCGCAGCGGGAGAGAGGGTGGGGCCCATTGCGAAGCAATGGGAGGGTGAGGTGGTGCGCGATACGAAGGCGGCGTTGGGTGGGTGGCGCGGATGACCCACATCACCCTCCCCGCGCTTTGCGCGGGTCCCCTCCCTCTCCCCCCGCTTCGCGGGCGGAGAGGGCTATTCATGGACGGGCCTTCCGCTGCTCTACCCATTGCCGCGCGCTCCGCGTTCCATGATCCGGAGCGAGCCGAACGAGATCGCGAGCAGGACCGCCACGCTGATCAAGGTCGCGGCGGCGGCCTTGCCGTATTCGAAGTTCTCGTGCGCCGACTGGAAGATGTAATAGAGCAAGAGGTTGGTGGCGTTGGACGGGCCGCCGCGCGTCAGCACGATCACGTGGTCGACGCTGGTCAGAAGCTGGATCAGGGCGATCACGGTCACGAAGGCGGTGGTGGGCGCCAGCGCCGGCAGGATGACGAAGCGCAGGCGCTGCCAGGCATTGGCGCCATCGATCATCGCCGCCTCGACGGCGTCGCGCGGCACGTTCTGCAGGCCGGCGATGTAGAAGAGCATGTAGTAGCCCGCGTTCTTCCACACGGTGAGGCCGATGATCGACCACAGCGCCACGTCGGAATCGCCCAGCCAGTTGGGCCCGTGCAGGCCGAGCTTGGCGAGGTAGTAGTCGAGCAGGCCGACACCGGGCAGGAAGATGAAGAAGAACAGCGAGGCCGCGGCGACCAGCGGCACCAACGAAGGAAAGAAGAACACCGTGCGCAGCACGCCAGCGAAGCGGGTCGAGCGCTGAACGGCGAGCGCGAAGGCGAGCGCCAGCACCAGGGTCGGCACCAGCACGCCCACGGCATAGACCAGGTTGTTGAGCGCCGCCTGGTGGAAGGCGGGATCGGACAGCACCCGGGCGTAGTTGCCGAGCCCGACGAAGGTGGTGGCGGCACCGGTGCCGTGCGGCTTGTCGTAGAGCGATTCGACCACGACCCGCGCGACCGGCAGATAGGTGAACAGGCCGAGGAACAGCAGCGAGGGCGCCAGCAGGACATAGGGCAGCAAGCGCATCCGCCGTCGCCGGGCCGATGCCGCCATCGCACTGCTACGCTGGACGCTATCGAAAATCCCGGTCGCGCCGGCCACACTCATGCTCACCTCCGGCGCTGCTTAGGTAGCATGGAACAAAGCCAGGTTACAGAATGGCTACGGTTACGTGACGGCGCCCGGGACAATGGGGATAATGGCGGTCGATGTTTCCCCTCCATCCCCTCTTCCTCGGCTTCCTGGTGGCACTGGGCATCGGTCTGCTGATCGGTATCGATCGCGAGCGCAAGAAGGGCGAGGGTCCGACCCGTCAGGCAGCCGGCCTGCGCACCTTCACTCTCGCGGCACTGCTGGGCGCCGTCGCCATCGTCGCCGGCGGCGAGCTGTTGCTCGCGGCCGCGGCGCTCGGGGTCGTGGCGTTCGCCGGCCTGTCCTACTGGCATGCGCGCGACAGCGATCCTGGCCTCACCACCGAAACGGCTCTGGTGCTCGTGACCCTGCTCGGCGGGCTGGCGGTCCGCGAACCCGCTTTCGCGGCGGGGCTGGGCGTCGTCACCGCCGTGCTGCTCGCCGCCCGTTCGGCACTGCATCGCTTCGTGCTCGCCGTGCTGACCGACCAGGAGATCCGCAGCCTCCTGATCTTCGCCGCTGCCACCCTGGTGGTGCTGCCGCTGCTGCCCGATCATGCGATCGGACCCTACGGCGCGCTCAACCTGCACACGATCTGGATCGTGGTGATCCTGGTGATGGCGGTGAGCGCGCTGGGCTATATTGCGGTGCGCCTGCTCGGTGCGCGCTACGGCCTGCCGCTGGCTGGCCTCGCGGCGGGCTTCATCTCCAGCATCGTCACCATCGGCGCGATGGGCGCGCGGGCGCGGAAGGAGCCGGAGCTGTTGCTGCCCGCCGTCGCCGGCGCCGTGCTGTCGTCGATCGCCACCACCGTGCAGCTCGCCATCCTGATCGCCGCCACCAGCCTGGAGACCCTGAAGGTCTTCTATCTTCCGCTGGTCTTTTCCGGCGCGGCGGCGTTGCTCTATGGCGGCGTCTTCACCTTGTGGGCGCTGCGGCACAAAGCCGATGACCATGAGGCGCCCGGCAGCGCCTTCAGCATCCGCACTGCGCTCACCTTCGCCGCGATCCTCGCCGTCGTCCTGCTGGTCGCCGCGGCGGCACAGGACTGGTTCGGCGAGGCCGGTGTCGTGGTGGCAGCAGCGAGCGCAGGCTTCGCCGACACCCATTCGGCCGCCGTCTCGGTGGCCGCGCTGGTGCAAGAAAATCACATCGCCGCGCCGTTGTCGGTCATCCCGATCCTGGCCGCGATCACGACCAATACCATCAGCAAGATGGTCTTCGCCGTGAGCACCGGCGGGCGCGGCTTTGCGCTTTATGTGATTCCCGGCCTGATCCTGCTCGTGGCCGCGGCGTGGGCCGGCGCGTTCGTCGCCGGCCCGGTGAGACTCTGACTGCCAACTGCAGGCCTACCTCACCCTGAGGAGGGCGCGGAGCGCCCGTCTCGAAGGGTAGGCAACGCGCACGTACCTGTGGCCCATCCTTCGAGACGCACGCCTTCGGCGTGCTCCTCAGGATGAGGATGGGCGGTCAGGACGGCTTGATCTCGATTTCCTTGGCCCGCTCGTGGCCATTGGCCGATTTCGGGATCTGCAAGGTCAACACGCCCTTGGCGAAGTTCGCCGAAATGCCGTCGCGGTCGGCATCGGACGGCAGGGTGAAAGCCCGCGTGAAGCCGCCGTAGCTGCGCTCCGAGTAGTGGGTTTTCTCATCGCTCCGTTCGACGTGCTTCTCGCCGGATACCGTCAGCATATCGTCCTCGACAAGGACCTTCACATCCTTCTGGTCGAGCCCCGGCAGCTCGACGCTGATCGTGTAGGTCTTGCCGTTCTCCTGCACCTCGACCTTCGGCGCGTGATCGAAGGCGTGCAGGGCGCGCGGCTGGGCATGGGCCATCGGCTCAAGCCAGCCGAACGGCCAACCGCGCAGCATACGATTGAACATTTGATCGAAGTCGCCGCCAAACGGCGTGAGTGCGGCGGGCGTCACAGCTTTCGGCACGTTCTCGGCCATCGCAATCCTCCTGGGTTGAATCGTCTTCGATGTAGACCCCGCTCGTGACAATGCAATCACAGAGGATTTGGATGCTGCGACATTCACGCAATCTTCACGGTGGTTGGCCGCCGCTATTTTTGACGATTGCAAATCGCGACTGTCACACGGGCAAAACGGCGTGGTACTTGCCTCCGAGGATCACCAGCCAGCAAGACGCAGGGGGACCGATGGCCGAACGTCAAGAAGTGCTTCGGCTTCGTCACCGATTCGGGGAAGATCCCGAAGGCCCTGAAGAAGTAACCAAGCGATTGCGCGATCTCGTCCTGCTGCCCGGCTTCATGTGCGACCAGGATCTGTGGACCGACATGGTGCCGGATCTGCAGAAGCTGGGCACGCTGCACTACGGCAATGTCTACGAGGATTCCACGCTCGACGGCATGGCGCGGCGCGTCCTCGACTCCTCGCCCAAGCGCTTCGTGCTGGTGGGCTTCTCGATGGGCGGGTTCGTCGCGCGGGTGCTCTGCCTGATGGCGCCCGAGCGGGTGACCGGCGTGGCCTTCGTCGCTTCCTCGGCACGCGGTTATTCCGAGGAAGAGACCGAGCGACGCAAGAAGGGCTACGGGCCGGGCGGCCGGCCGCCGCGCGCGACCTCGCGTGCGCCGGGCCTGCATCCCGACCGCGAGAACGATCCGGTGCTGATCGGGCGCCTGCGCGGCATGCAGCAGCGGCTGGGACGCGAGGTGCGGGCGCGCCAGGCGGCGCTGGTGCGGCGCGACGGCTATGCCGACCTCGAACGCATAGCCTGCCCTTCCCTGGTCGTGGCCTGCCGCCAGGACCGGCTGCGCAGCTTCGCCGAGAGCGAGCGCATGGCACGACATCTGCCGAGTTCAAGTTTCTCGGTGATCGAGGCTTGCGGCCACATGGCGCCGCTGGAACGGCCGCACGAGCTGGCGGCCGTGCTCGATCACTGGATCACGTCGCACGGTCTTTAGTGCTGACACAAATTGGTCAAGTTTTTCGACAAACTGCGGGGCCGTATCCTCGATCCACCTTTGGGCGTAACGTCTGACCATGAGCGAAGCACAAGAACTGTTCGCGGTCCTGCAGCAGTCGGCCGACGCCGACTGCGTGGCCGCCCTTGAGCGGCTGGTCCGGGAGGCGCCGGATCGAAAGCTCAGTCGCGTCAACGTGGTCGACTTCGCCCGGCGCGAAGGCCTCGACGAGGAGCGCGCGATCGCGGCGTTCCTGCACGCAGCGCAAATCGGCCTGTTCGATATGTCGTGGAACGTGCTGTGCCCAAGCTGCAGCGGCGTGCTGGACGCCAACGCCTCGCTCAAGAGTGTGCGTTCCGGGCAATACTATTGTGCGTTCTGCAACCTCAACAACGAGCCGGCGCTCGACGACACGGTCGAGGTCAGCTTCACGGTGAGCCCAAGGGTGCGCCGGATCGCGGCGCACAGTCCCGACGAACTGCCGATCTGGGAGTATCACCGCCAGATCTTCTGGGGCACCGGCGTCGACCTGCCCGAAGATAATCTCGACGCAATGATGCAGCAGATCACGCTCGACGCCGTCGAACTGCCGGCCGGCGACAAGGCGATCCTGTCGCTGCAGATTCCGGCCGAGTTCATCATCGTGCTCGAGCCGGTGACGCATGCCGCGCAGTTCATCGAGGTGAAGGGCGAACCGACCCAGGAGCGGCAGACTCTGTCGCTGGCCTATCACAATGTGCACGCACCGACGAGCACCGTGGAACTGCGGCCGGGCCCGCTCAGGCTGTCGCTGGATAATCGGACCAGCGGGCGCGTGCTGCCCGGCGTATGGGTCGTCAACGACGCCATGAACGCCGTCGCCGGCAAGCGGCGGCCGTTCCTGACCGCCAAGCGCCTGCTGTCCAACCAGACCTTCCGCGACATCTATCGCACCGACACGCTCGACGTCGAACAGCGGCTGAAGATCACCAGCCTGACCTTCCTGTTCACCGACCTCAAAGGGTCGACCGAGCTCTACGAGCGGGTCGGCGACCTGGTTGCCTTCGACCTGGTGCGCGAGCATTTCCGCGCGCTGCATGAAATCGTCGCAGCCGAGGGCGGCGCCGTGGTCAAGACCATCGGTGACGCGGTGATGGCGACCTTCCTCACACCCGACCGCGCGCTCGCCGCGGCGCTGCGCATGCGCGAGGCGATGCGCCCGCTGAACGAGGCGCATGGCAACGAGGATCTGCTGCTCAAGATCGGCATCCACGAAGGACCCTGTCTTGCGGTGAGCCTGAACGAGCGGCAGGATTATTTCGGGCAGACCGTGAACATCGCCTCGCGCGTCCAGGGCCTCGCGACGTCGCGGTCGATCCTGGCGACCGCCCCCGTGGTGCAAAATCCACGCAGCGCCGGCCTGCTCGGCAGCAATGGCCAGAAGCCGATGGCCCACAGCCACGCCCTGCGCGGCATCGCCGCTGAAGTGGCGGTCTACGAGATTCCCTGAGGCGCCCGCCAGCGCCGCCGCGCCCAGCGCGACAGCAGCACCGATCCGCCGAACAGGAACGTCACGGCAAAGGGAACTGCCGACGGCAGCCAGAGATCGAGGAACGACACGATGCGGGCGTGGATGGGATTGGCCGGATCGTAGATCACCGCCACGCGCTCGCCCTGGGCGAACGCCGTGCCGCTGCCGCCGCTGCCATGGAACTCGATCTCGCGGCCCTCCGACGCGATAAAGCGCACGACGGGCGTGTAGTAAACACGCTCGACATCGCGCTGCCGTTCGCTGCCGTCGGGCCGCCTCACGTCCTCCTGCTCGGTCCGTCGCGTTTGGCGGATCTCGATCACGGTGCCCTGGGCGCGCAGGCCGCCGGTATAGAGGTCGGCGGCGTTCCAGACGACGAAGATGCCGATCACGGCTGCCACCACAGCGATCGTGCCGAACGCCCGCTCGCCGATCACGAACAGATCGCCGCCGCGCGAGAGCGCCCAAGCCATGGCGCCGAACAGCAACCAGAAGCCGCCAAACAGCGCCACAAAAAGGGCGGAGAACCACAGCCGGTCGAACGTGCCGATGCGGAAATCGTCGAGATCCTGCGGCATGTAGAGGATCGCGACCCTGTCGCCCAGCGCGAAGTCAGGCGCGCCGCTGGCCAGATCCTTGACCTCCCGGCTCTCACCATCGGCAAGCCGAAAGCGCACCACGGGCGCGTACATGTCCCCCTCGCGACGGATCTCGACCACTTCACCGTCGGCGCGCGCGGCGTAGAGCACATGGCGCAGACTGCCCCAGCCCAGCGCCAGTCCACCCAAAAGAATCAACATGCCGATGCCCGTGATCAGCCAGGCAATCCAGCGCCAGCTCCGATCGACGGCCACGGCTTGTTCAGCCCGAACGCCGGCGCAGGGCGTCGATGATGGTAACGAGCCGATCGCCTTGCGGTGTCGCCGGGTCGAGCAGCCTGTCGCGCGGCGTCGTTTCGGCGAGCTGGCTCAGTTCCATCAGGGCGCGCACGTGCTGGCGACGCGTCAGACGGTGCTCGCTCGAGCGATGACGGAAGAACAGGCGGAACATCTGGCCCTCGCCCAGCAGTGCGCTGAGCTCGGTGGCGGCGACGTAGATCAAGAAGCAGGTGAAGAGCCAGATCTGGATAGCGGCAAAACGCCGCCACGAGAACTCATCGACAGCCGCGCCGAAGGCCAGCGTAAAGCCTCTGTCGTCGATCGCGAAATGGATGAACCGCTCGAGGATGCGCACGACCATCACGATCAAGGTATAGAAGATCGTCTTGTAGAGGATGGGCTGGATCAGCGGCGCGCCACGAAAGCGGTCGATCAACCTGATCTCGTTGGCCACCAGCACGGACTTGCCCACGACCAGGGCCGTCGTGGTCGCGACAAGGAAACCCGGCAGACGGAACCAGTAATCGTGGACGAGCAGATTGGTCGTGAAGACGATCAGGTTGAAGGCGATGAAAAAATAGAGCGTCGGCGGCAGCAAGTGCTTGAAGAGGCCCAACGCCGCGCGGCCAACCCGCACCGGCAGGGACGCCGGCAGGCTCACATGCGACCCCCATCGACCACGAAGTTCTGCGCCGTCACCAGCCGGCTGTCGTCGGCGGCGAGCCACAGCGCCATGCGCGCGATATCCGGCGGATAGAGCTTCTCCTTGAGGCATTGCGCCTGCATCAGCCCCGCCTCGGCGTCCGGCGTCAGCCAGAGATCGATCTGGCGCTGGGTCATGATCCAGCCCGGCGTGATCGAGTTCAGCCGAACGCGGTCGGGACCGAGATCGCGCGCCAGGCCGCGCGTCATGCCGATCACCGCAGCCTTCGCCGCCTGGTAGACGGCGAGATTGGCCGTCATGGTGTGGTAGCTGACCGAGCTGAAATTGACGATCGAGCCGCCGCCCGCCTGCTTCATGCCACGAGCGATCGTCTGGATGGCGAAGAACTGGTGGCGCAGGTTCACCGCGATACGCTCATCCCAGTAGGCCGGCGTCACCTCCTCGAGCGAATGCCGATCGTCGCGCGCGGCATTGTTGACCAGCACGGTGAACGGGCCCAGGCGAGCCGCCATGCCGATGATCGCGGCCTGGTAGGCCGGAATGTCGCGCACGTCGCACTTGGCGAACAGCGGCGCAGGATGGCCTGCCGCCGCGATCTTGGCGCCGAGCGCCTTGGACGCCGCCTCGTCGACATCGACGAAGCCCACCTTGGCGCCCTCAGCGGCGAAGTGTTCGACGATCGAGGCGCCGATGCCCGAGCCACCGCCCGAGATGAACACGGCGCGATCTTTCAGGCTGGGATAGGTGGCGAAGGTCGACATGGTTCCTCACAAGTCGGACAGGTGGAAGGCGATTTCGCCGGCAAGCGTCGCGCCCGGCGCCAGAAGAGTCTCGCCCACCTTGCCGTTGGCGTGGCTTACCGGCTCGACACAGAAATACGGGCGGCCGGGCGGGACATAGATGACGGCGTGGCGAAACGGTTCACTCGCGACGAGCTCGAGTTTCAGCCGCTGGCGCGGCCAGACGACGGTTGCCCGCCCGTCCCAGCCATCGAAACAATTGTCGAGCACGACGGCGTCGACCTTGCGGGGCTTGGAAAAGTCCCATTCGGCCGGCACGGCGACGCGCGCCGTCGAAAGCACCTCGGCGTCGGTGAGCCAAACCGCCTGCGTGCGGCAGGTGAGTTCGGTTTCGGCATCGCGCCTGAAGTAGGGATGTAGGCCAAGGCCCGCCGGCACGGCTTTCTGCTCGAGATTATCGATGGCCATGATGAGCACAAGCCGCTCGCCCTCGAGGCGGAACGTCTGATGGGCGCGGTAGCGGAACGGCCAGCCGCTCCGTCCATCGTGGGCGTAGGCTAGCTCGGCTGAATGTGCGTCGTGGCGAACCACCTCCCACGCCTGCGCCCAGCCGTCGCCGTGCATGGGATGGCGCAGACCGGGCCAGTTGAGGGCAAGGGTGATCTCCTCGCCGGCGAAGACCAGCCGGCCGTTGGCGATCCGGTTGGAGTACGGCACAAGAGGAAAGGCCGACGCGTTATTGCCTTTGCCGGAGGCGACGGCTTCCGGCGTCATGGGGCGCAGCACATCGGAACCGTCGACCGTGAAGCGCGCGATGGATCCGCCGGCCGAGGGCGCAAGATCGACACCGAGGCGGCCTGTCCGTAACGACAAAAGCGTCATAGTCTCGCCTCTACCCGCATCTCGACGTGAAATCCAGATCGGCGCGTTTTTTGCAGCGACAGGATACGGGGGGCAAAGATATGGAGGATAGCGACATGACTGACGATCTTATTGGCAAATGGGAGTTGAGCCGACGTCGCGTTCTCGGTGCTGCTGCCGGTCTCGGCCTGGCCGGACTTTCGGGTGGCGCTTTCGGCCAGCAAGCCGGCCAG
>Ga0308309_10000658_pt1 | contig 21423 bp, 14 predicted proteins | sample HubBroMetageWFT5_FD_192491 | JGI IMG/M metagenome (GOLD analysis project Ga0308309, IMG submission 192491) | Warmed and freeze-thawed soil microbial communities from the Hubbard Brook experimental Forest, New Hampshire - Hubbard Brook CCASE Soil... | ecosystem: Environmental > Terrestrial >...
CTTCAAATAGAGCTGATGAGCGGCGCGCAGAGTTTCGCGCGAGATTTGCCACACACCGATCGAGTAGTCGCTCACGAGCACGCGTTTGCGGTTGCGCTGGAGAACGATGTCTCCGCGCTCGGCGCGTTTTTTCCAAACCGCGTGGGTGAGATCCCCGTTCACATCCATGTAATTATTTTCCATCGCGCCGACGCCGAGAAAATAATCCAGCGGCAGATCGTAAAAATGCGCGACGTCGAGAATGTCGGAAGCCAGCCGCAGCGCTTGATGATGAGTGAGCGGCTGAGGCGCTCGCGAACTTTGGCCGACGACCCGCCAGTCGGTTTGCGATTTGAAAACAAGAAAGTCGGCCAGAGCGGGAAGAAGCTGAAAGGAAGGAAGCGTTTCGAGTTTTTGCTCCGTCGGAACGTTGTAGGCGTTCTCGAACATGCGGCTTTGCTGCTGCGCAAGAGCGAGATCTTGCCGTGTCCAAGCGACAAGTTCGTAGTGAGTGATGAGACCGTGTGATTCCATTCGGTTGAGTCGGGGGATGGCAGTGAGCTGATCGTTTTCGACGAGTAGAAAAATGTTGTAGCTCCCGCGCTTGCTCGTGTGGTCGGCGGTCAAAAAGATTTTTGCAGCGTCGTCCGGATCGCGCCCGCGCAGGTATTCGTAGCGAAGAAAAGCCTCGAGTTGATCGTCGAACGAAGCAATTTCGGCGCAAGCAATTTCGTGCGAGATCGGAAGAGAAACGTGCCGGCCCTGGACTCTCGGAGCGAGATGGCGATGATGCGCGGAGACGCGCATCTGCCGCGGCCAGAGTCGGTCGGCAGTCCATGAAGTTAGCGCTAGCGCCGAGAGAGCAAGCGCTGCTAGCGCGCGCGCGGAAAAGAGTTTTGTTGCGGTGGGACGGCGGAGGTTCCGGGTGAGTTTTTTGGCTGACATGGCTGCAGCCCTCGTTGCGTTCGGTGGTGATGCATACTCGAACGAGGAGAGTGCACTCCCAATGCCGAGGAAACCGAATCTTAATCGTCGCGCAAGTCACAGAAAACAAGCGTCTTAGCGAAGTGGTCGCTGGTAAACGTGACTCGGCTGTGGCAGAGGTGCGTGTTTCCGCGTCCAGGCTTCCACAGAATTTCGTCTGCGGAGACGCAGCTCGAGCTATTGAGCCTCGAAGCTTGGCGCATTGAGCCATCGTGGTTACTCGAAGCGCAGGGCGACCAGAGGATCGATGCGGGTTGCGCGGCGCGCGGGAATATAGCAGGCCAGCAGGGCGACGGCTATCAAAAGAAGAGTGATGGAGATGTAGGTGACGGGGTCCCAGACGCTGACGCCGTAAAGCAACGTTGACGCGAACCGGGTGATTGGCAGCGCGATCGCAACGCCCACGAGAACGCCGACACCGGCGAGGAGCATGCCTTGCCGGAGGACGAGCTTCAGGACTTGTTGCGATTGGGCGCCGAGCGCCATGCGAATGCCGATTTCGCTGGTGCGCTGCGTGACGGAATAAGACAAAACTCCGTAGATTCCGATGGATGCAAGGATGAGAGCGAGCAGGCCGAAGAGGCCGAGAAGGGCGGCGCCCATGCGCGCGGCCCAGAGTCCTTGCGCGAGTAGCTGCTCGACGGTTTGGCCGTTGGTCAGCGCTAGATTGCGGTCGAGCTGGTTGATCTGAGCGCGGACCGCACCCATCACCGCCTCGGGTTCACCCGTGGTGCGAATAATGAGAGAGCCAAAAGGAGAGTATTGCTGGCGCAGCGGCAAATACGCTACGGGCTGGGGATCTTCTCCGACCTGGCCGACGAGCGTGGTTCCGACGACGCCGACGACTTCGTATTGATGGGGGTCGACGACGATAGTGAAGCGTTTGCCAAGCGGCTCCTGGCCCGGCCAAACGAGATCGGCCATGGCTTTGTTGATGACGACCACATATTTTGTGTTATCGCGGTCGAAGTCCGTGAAATCGCGGCCACTGATCGTGGGAATGCGGGCGGCTGCGAAGTAGCCTGGCATAACGTCATCAAAACCGACAAGAGTGCCGCGGTTATTGGGATCGGATTGTTCGCCCTCGCGGAAGATGGTTCCCAAAAAGCCGCCGCCAAAGATGCCATTGGAGGAAACGGTGGCATCCGCAACGCCAGGAACGGACTTGGCGCGCTCGACGGCTTCGCGGAAGAATTGCTGGCCGTGCTCGGGTTCGTAGCGCAGAGCGCCAAGATCGAAGTTGTACTGGAAGAGGTTTTTCGACTCGAAGCCGGGATTGAGTTCCTGAGCCTTTTGCATGCTGCGCAAGAAAAGACCTGCGCCGATGAGCGCGACGAGAGCCAGAGCGATTTCCGACACCACCAGCAGGCTGCGCAGGCGGTTGTGAGCCCAACCCATGGTTCCGCCGCGGCCGCCGGCTTTCAGGACTTCGTTGAGATCGGTGTTGGACGCTTTGAGCGCGGGGATGATGCCGAAGACGAAACCGGTGAGAAGAGAAATCGCGAGGGTGAAGAAGAGCACGCGAGAGTCGAAGGAAAGGTCGATCGAGCCATCAGCGAGGAACGGCGGGCGGAAAGACCAGAGAAGTTTGCGGCCCCAAAAAGCGATGAGAAGGCCCGCCAGGCCGCCAACAAGAGAGAGGAGAGTACTTTCGGTCAGGAGCTGACGGACGAGGCGGAAACGTCCCGCGCCGAGAGCGGCGCGAAGAGTGAGCTCTTTTTCGCGCTTCGCAGCCTGCGCGAGGAGGAGATTGGCGAGATTCACGCAGGCGATGAGCAGCACCAGGCCGACTACGCCCATAAGGACACCTCCGGCGAGGGAGAACTGGGAGCGCTGATTGATGCCGAGCGCGGACTGGTTGAGCGGGTAGAGTTCGCAGGTGCGGCCGGGATTGTCGCGCGGGTATTCCTTCTCGAGAGCGGAGGCGATGGTTTTCATGGCGGGGCGGGCCTGGTCGACGGTGAGGTTGGGTTTCAGGCGACCGAAGATGGAGATCCAGCGCATGCGGCGGTGATTTTCGAGTTCCTTGAGCTGGCCGGTGAGGACGTAATCGCGCATGCTGAGGGGAACCCAGAGTACGTCGGGACGAGAGAGCGAGACGATACCTTTGAAATTGGGCGGCGCGATGCCGATGATCGTGTAGGAGGTGGCGTTGAGCGTGATGGTCTGGCCGACGACTCCGGGGTCGGAGCCAAAGCTGCGAGCCCAGAGAGAGTAGCTTAGGACAACAATGGGATCGGCGCCGACTTTCTTGCCTTCGTCAGGGTAGAAAAACCGGCCCCGATAGGCCTTTACGCCAAGAACGTCGAAGAAATTCGGGCTGACGAGCGAGGCCTGGAGCTGCTGAGGCTCGGCTTGACCACCCCAGTTGAGGGGAAGAGGGAATGTGACCGCAGCGAGGCCGGTGAAGACGTTGTTCTGGTCGCGGTAGTCTTCGTAGTTAGGGAGGGACGTGGCAGTGAGCTGGAAGTTGGCGTTGGCATTGACTGTTTTGGTGTCGCGGGTAAACATTTCGGCGAGCTGAGCCGGTTCCTGGACGGGGAGGGGATGGAGGAAGACAGCGTTGATGATGGTGAAGATAGCGGTGTTGGCGCCTATACCCAACGCGAGCGAGAGAACGGCGACGAAGGTGAAGCCCGGGCTTTTCTTCAACATGCGCACGCCGCTACGCAAATCCTGGCTAAGAGTTCCGGCCATTAGGCACCTCCTGGGCACGCTCGCCCGCGCAACTGATTGGACAGCTGACAAGTATACTGACGCGCGAAGGTCCTGCCCGTTTCCTGGGACGGCAGTTTGCGTGAGGCCCGCGGATTTCAGGCGGAGGGACATACCCCACCCCGGGCGTTTTGCGCAAAGAGTGCGGAAGCTATTGAAGGCAAAGGGCTTGACGAATTGCGCAGGGCAAAAGAGTACGTAAGAGTATGAAAACAAAGGGTGGATAAATGCTTTGAAATGATATTGATGTGGACTCTGCGGGAAGGGGGTTGAAACTCGACAGCTCAACATGAAAGGGGAAGGAAGAAAGTTAAATGCAGAGACGACGAATGTGCATAGGGAAGAAAAACAGATTGAGGAGAGTGATTGGTCGGAATGCGAGGAAAGCATAGGACAGGGTAGCACGGATTCGTATTACTGTCAAGGAGTATTATTGAGTAGTATCATTCGAATGAGACGGGCGGAAGTCGAGCGATTGGAAGGACTTGGCGGGGATTTCAGGAATTCGTGAGACAGTGGAGAAGAATAAGACACGCCGCCGTTGCAAAAATGGCACAAGGAACGACACCAGGCAAATCGCGCGGGCTGCACCACGCCATGTTCTCCCATTCTTAAGAGCTTGCTGCGCGTCTCCGTGGATTAAAGCGGATAGCCTAGGATAGCTCTGTGTTATTTTGACTTCTCTAAATAAATTTCCCTATTAACTCCGATGAAGATCTCCACAGGCCAGGTTCGGTTGAGCGCGTCAGATTTGAGCAATCATTTGGCTTGCCGGCATTTGACCACGCTGGATTTGGAAGTTGCGCGCGGCGAGCGGGCGGAGCCGGACTGGGCTGCGCCGGACCTGAAGGTGATTCAGGAACTTGGTTTGCGGCATGAGGCGGCATACCTGGCGCACTTAGGCAAACAAGGTTTGACCGTCGAAAACCTGGGGCATATCGATCACAAAGACGAAAAGCGATTGCTGGCAGAGACGTCGGCACTCATGGAGCGTGGCGCGGAGGTGATCGCGCAAGGCGCACTTCGAGACGGAGAATGGTTTGGGCGGCCGGACGTGCTGCGGCGAGTGGAGAAGCCTAGCGCGAGGTGGGCGTGGTCGTATGAAGTGGTGGATACGAAATTGGCTCGGGAGACGAAGGCGACTACGATTTTGCAGTTGTCGTTGTATTCCGAACTTTTGGGAAAGATTCAGGGTGCGATGCCGGAGTTTTTGTGGGTGGTGCCGCCGGGAGCCGAGTTTGCGGGCGAGAAATACCGCGTAAGCGAATACACGGCGTATTACCGGTATGTGAAGGGGAGACTGGCGGAGGCGATAGGGCGGGGAGTCCCTGGGGTGAAAGAAGTGGCGAGTGGGCAGAAAGTGGCGCCGACAAAAGCACAGAGCGATGAACAGTATGGGTTGGCGTTCGCGCGCGAGATTGAGGCGAGTTGGGAGACGTATCCGGAGCCGGTGGAGCATTGCAATATTTGCCGGTGGTTTAAGGAGTGCGATGCGCGGCGACGCGCGGATGATCACTTGTCGCTGGTGGCGGGGATTCGGCGGCAGCAGCGGGATCAATTTGAGGAGTGGGATGCGGAAACGATGACGAAGCTGGCGGTGCTGCCGATTCCACTGAAAGAGCGTCCGAAGCACGGAGCTCGTGCGGGTTACGAACGTGTGCGAGAGCAGGCTCGTGTGCAGGTGCAAGGACGCACCGAGAAAAAGCCGGTGCATGAGGCGCTTTTGCCGGTTGCGGCGGGAATGGGACTTTGCCGATTGCCGGAGCCTTCGACGGATGACATGTTTTTGGATCTGGAAGGCGATCCGTTCGTGGGCGAGCAGGGATTGCAATACTTATTTGGGTTTGCATTTCGGAGCGCGGAGGGCGAATGGAATTATGAGAAAAAGTGGGCATTGAATCGCGAAGAGGAGAAGAGAGGGTTCGAGTGGCTGGTGGACGAAATCATGCAGCGGCGGGCGGCGAATCCGAAGATGCACGTGTATCACTTCGGGTCGTATGAGCCGGGCGCGCTGAAGCGGCTGATGGGGATGTATGCGACGCGGGAAGACGAGATCGATCGGATGCTGCGAGCGGGCGTGCTGGTGGATTTGCATCAGGCGTTCAAGCAGAGCACGCGGGCGAGCGTGGAAGAGTATTCGCTGAAGAAGGTCGAGGCGTTCTACGGATTTGAACGCGCGACGCCGCTGGATTTATCGCGGGCGGCGATGCGGTATGTGGAGCACCGGCTGGAGCTGGGGCGGCTCGAAGAGACAGAGGAGGTTCCGGAGAAATTTCGCGAGACGCTGGAGGGATATAACGGGGAGGATTGCGTTTCGACCGGGAAGCTGCGGGATTGGCTGGAGGAGGAGCGAAGGAAATTGGTGGTGCGCGGAATCGAAGTTCCTCGGCTGCCGGAGAAGAGCGGTGATCCTTCGGAGAAGCTGGAAGAAAAACTGGAGCGCGCGGCTGCGCTGACGGAGTTGCTTTCTGAGGGAATTCCGGTTGATCCGAGTGCCCGAACGGAGGAAGAAGCAGCGCAATGGCTGTTGGCGCAGCTTTTGAGCTGGCACCGGCGCGAAGACAAGCGAGCATGGCAAGACGGCTACCGGTACGCGGAGATGAATGACGAGGATTTGCTCGATGAACGGGTTGGATTGACGAAGATGAGTCTCGTCGAGCGTGTGGAACAGGTGGGGCGCGGCAGACAGGTTCCGATAGATCGATACTCTTTCGAGCCGCAGCAGGCGAGCAACGTCCGAGCGGAGAAGGAACTTTATTTCGGCGACGAGAAATTCGGCGAAGTGGTGAGGATCGACCACGCGAAGGGCGTGGTGGATATCAAGAAAACGAAGAAGACGGCGGAGGTGCATACTCCGACGGTTTATATGTGGGATGCGCCGCTGAATTCGGATGCGCAGGCGGGTTCGCTGTACCGGATCGGTGCGTGGGTGGGGGAGAACGGCGTTAATACGGCAGGACGTTATCGCGCGGGCCGGGATTTATTGTTGCGAAAGCCTCCGCGGCTCCTGAACGGCGAAAAACTCGGGCAGCTTGCATCGGAAACTGCAGTGAACACGGCAAACCGAATCGCAGTGGCGCTAGACGACTCGGCTTTTGCCATTCAGGGGCCGCCGGGCTCGGGGAAGACGTACACGGGCGCACGGATGATTTGCGAGTTGGTGAAACGCGGAATGAAGATCGGCGTGACGGCGCTGAGCCACAAAGTGATTCGCAAGTTGCTGGACGACGTAGTGGAAGCGGCGCATCGCGAAGAAATCGAGGGAGTGCACTGCCTGCATCGCGAGAATGAAGGCGAAGAGAGCGAAGGCGTGGCGGTGGCGAAGGAAAAGAACGAGGAGGCTTGGGACGCGCTGCAGTCGGGCGCGGCCAACGTTGTGGGCGGGACGTCGTGGCTGTGGTCGCCGGAAAAGGCATTTGAGGTGGTGGATGTGCTGTTCATCGATGAGGCTGGGCAGATGTCGCTGGCGGATGTGCTGGCGGTTTCACAGGCGGCGAAGAAATTGGTGCTGCTGGGCGATCCGCAGCAATTGGAGCGGCCGACGAAAGGAAGTCATCCGGAGGGCGCGGAGAAATCGGCGCTGGAACATTTGCTAAATGGGCGGAAGACGATTGCGGCGGATATGGGGTTTTTGCTGCCGGAGACCTGGAGACTGCATCCGAAGATTTGCGAGTATACGTCAGGGTGTTTCTACGACGAGAAGCTGAGTTCGCACGCAATAGCGCGCAGCCGGGTGATCGAAGGGCATGCGTGGATTGCGGGAGCGGGGTTGTGGTTTGTTCCGACAGAGCATGAAGGAAACCGCAATTCGTCGGCGGAGGAAGTCGAGCTAGTGGCGCGGATCGTGGAGGGCTTGCTCCGGCCCGGCGTGAAATATTTTTACAGCGCGGGAAACAGCCGAGCGCTGAAGGAAGAGGAGATTTTGATTGTGGCGCCGTATAACGCGCAGGTTGCGGATTTGAAGACGCGGCTGCCGAAGATGCGGTTTGGTACGGTGGATAAGTTTCAGGGGCAGGAGGCGCCAGTGGTGATTTATTCGCTGACGACTTCGTCGCCGGAAGAGGCGCCGCGGGGGATGGAGTTTTTGTATAGCTTGAACCGGTTGAATGTGGCAACTTCGCGGGCGAAGACGGCAGTGATTGTGGTGGGGAGTCCGAGGTTGTTTGAGCCTGAGTGCCGGACGCCGCGGCAGATGCAGTTGGCGAATGGTTTGTGTGCTTATCGAGAAATGGCAGTCGAGATTGACCCGGCGATGATTTAGGGCATCCACTAACCGATTACCGACAAAAGAAGTTTGAAGGTTGCAGGCGGATAGAGGGCACGATGAATCGTGCCCTTACAATTGCACGCACAAGAGTTAAAGCGAGACGGGGAGAAGAATTGTGGCGCAGACCAACCAAGTTCGCGATTCGGTTTTGCAGGCGATTGGCAATACGCCCGTGGTGCGGTTGAGGAAAATTGTGTCGCCGGGGATGGCTGAGGTGCTGGTGAAGCTGGAGTACTACAATCCCACCGGCTCTTACAAAGATCGCATGGCGCTGGCAATGATTGAAGGGGCGGAGTTGCGGGGAGAGTTGCGTCCGGGGATGCGCGTGGTGGAGTGGACGGGAGGGAGCACGGGATCGTCGCTGGCGATGGTCTGCGCGATCAAGGGGTATCGGTTTACGCCGATTTCGTCGGACGGATTTTCGGACGAGAAGCTGCGGACGATGCGTCTTTTCGGCGCAGACCTGGAGATTTTTCCGGCGGAGGACGGCAAGCTCGTGCCGGAGCTTTACCAGAGGATGAAGCGGCGAGCGGAAGAATTGGCGCAGCAGCCTGGGACGTTCTACACAAATCAATTCAATAACCAGGACGCGATTCGCGCTTACATGGGAATTGGCAGGGAACTCGTGGAACAAGCGGGGGACGGGTTGACGGCGTTTTGCGGCGGAGTGGGGACGGCTGGAATGATTGTGGGAGTGTCGCGCGCGCTGAAGGCGGCTGGATGCAGAGCGCGCATCGTGGCGCTCGAGCCGGCATCTTCGCCGGTGCTCACCACGGGGAAAGGCGGTGCACACCGCGTCGAGGGCACCGCCGCAGGTTTCCGGCCGCCGCATTTGAAGGACGAAGACTACGATGAGGTGCGGACCGTGGAGGAGAGCGAAGCGCGTGAGATGGCGCGAAGGTTGGCCAAGGAGGAGGGAATATTCGCGGGCACGTCGTCCGGGTTGAACGTTACCGCGGCGTTGCAGTTAGCGCAGGAGCTTGGGCGTGGGAGTACCGTCGCCACGGTGGCTGTAGATACTGGCTTCAAGTATCTCGCCGGGGATCTTTATAGAGAGTAGAAGAATATCCGGCAGCGTGGCTTGGAGTGGCGACGCAAGCCAAATCGAAGAGGCCAATCGTGCCCCTACAGAGGACAAGGCAGATGCGGAAGGCGGAGAGTTATTCGGAGGCGCCCAGGGGCAGGAAGTATTGGGTGCCTTTGACGGGGTCTTGGAGGCGGCGGAGGAGTTGTTGGAGGTCTTCGCTGCGCTCCACGAAGTCGATGTCGGAGGTGTTGATGACCAGGAGGTCGGAGGCGGCGTAGCGGAAGAAGAAGTGTTCGTAGGCGTGGGCGACTTCTTCAATGTATTCGGGGGAGATTTGGGATTCGTCGCGGGAAGCTTTTTTGGCGATGCGGGCGCGGAGGACTTCGGGCTTGGCTTGGAGGTAGACGACGAGATCGGGAGCAGGAATATCGGCGGTCAGGGATTCGTAGTAGCGGTCGTAGAGTTTTAGTTCTTCGTCATCGAGATTTAGGTTGGCGAAGATGCGATCTTTTTCGAGCAGGAAATCGGAGAGGACGGGGCCAGGGGCTTCTACGGCGAGAGCCTCGCGGATGCGTTTTTGGCGTTCGATCAGGAAATACATTTGGGCGCGGAAGGCGGCGCCGGCTTTTTCTTTGTAGAAGTCGGCCAGGAAGGGATTGTCTTCGCAATCGTAGATGCGGCGAGCGTGGAGCCGCTCGGCCAGGATTTTGGCGAGAGTGGTTTTACCGACGCGGAGCGGGCCTTCGATGACAATGAAGCGGGGCGATTGCGGGCCGCGCTCGGGTTGAGGGGCGCGCTTGGCTGCGGTGGATTCGTTGGCCGCCATTGGTTAGTGGGACCTCGGGAGAAGACCCTACAGCAACTTCAAGAGAACCTTCTACAGCAAGCTCGGCAGAGCCGGGCCGATGGACGAGATTATAGCAGAGTCGTTCTTACGTTTAGCGACAAGACACGGCGTCTTGTGCGCGGGAAGCGCGCGGTTGGAAGAAACCGGGAACAGGGCTCCCGCACTCCAAGTGCATTCGAAAGGGGCGGCAATGGTGTGCCGCAAATGTGAAAACTTGTTCATGTCGAGGGCTAGTACGGGAGTCCCGAAATGCGCAAACGAAGGGTTCAGAGGAGGGTACTAATTAGAATGTGACCGATGGGCCAGTGCGGACTGCCCTTTCGGCCAGTATATTCTCCGTAGTTGAGAGTGGGGACTGAAGTGCATAGCTTTCAACTACTGAGGTGACAAATGCTGCTCGCAACGATCCTTTTGCTTTTCCCCCTTCCGCAAAGCGGGGATACAGTAAAGGCAGTAGTGGAGCGCCCCGCAGGCGTTTCCGTGGACGCGGCGAACGACTCTTCCCTCTCAAAGGCACTGCCTTCGGTGCCAGATCCAAAGATTAAGACGGACGCGGAGATTGCAGCGAATTCGAATCCCGCAGGCGTGACGGCTGCGGGGGCGGCGGAACCAATCGCGCCGGGGAGCGCACCCCTGGCCATTCGGCCAGGCAAGCCAGCTTTCAACCGCGAGGATGTTTCGGAGCGGCAAAAGAAGGTTTGGTATGCGCTGACATTCGCTTCGTCAGGCGCGGCGGCGTTTGACGCATGGTCGACGCGGCGCGCGATTTCGGGTGGGTACGGCACGGAAGCCAATCCGATGCTGGCGCCTTTTTCGCATTCTGGCGCATTGTACGCGGCGACGCAAGTCAGCCCAGTGGTGATGGACTACATCGGGCGAAAGATGATGACGAGCCAATACCCCTTGCTGCGTAAGATGTGGTGGCTGCCGCAGTCGGCGGGGACGGGAATGTCGCTATTTGCGGGAGTGCACAACGTGGGCGTGGTCCCGTCGCACTAACGCGCTTCAACAATTGAGAAAATCAAAAGCGTCCCGGTGAGCGATTCACCGGGACGCTTTTATTTTGAGGCGGAGACGCGGCGTGCGCTGGCCTGATGCGCACGCTCTCGTAACGGCTACTTGCTGACGACTACAATTCCGAACGAGCCGGGTTTCATCTTGCCGCGGCGTTCTCCGGCAGCTGGAGCATCGAATTCGGCGGACGGCAGAAAGACGTTGTGGGTTTTCAGGTCGAGGCCCATGGTACGGGCGCTGCGCTTGGTGGAGACGTTTTCGACGACAGTGTACTTGTCAGGGGAATCTTCGTGGATGACGGTGAGATTTCCGTCGCCGCAGGAAGCAAAGACGTAGCCGGTGGCGGGATCGAAACCCGCCGCGTCGGGACCGTCACAGATCGCCGGGGTAGCAACAACTTTGCCCGTATCCGCGTCGGTCACAGCCATCACCTTTTCATCACAAACAGAAAAGAGACGGCGGTTCTTCACATCCATCGCCAAGCCTGAAGGCGACTTGCATGGCGCGAGAGGCCAGTGGTGCAAAACTTTGAGATTCTGCGCGTCGACATGATACAGCTCAGAGGTGTCCTCGTTGTTCACGTAGACACCGCCTTTGCCATCGCCCGCAGCGAATTCGGGCTTACCACCCATATCGATCGCGCCCAGCACAGTGCCGTCGGCGGCGTTGATGGCCGTGGAGTTCTTGCCACCAGGCGTATTCCTGCGGCCACCATTGAAGGTGAAGACGCGCTTGGTAACCGGCTCGTAGAGAATGGCGTCAGGGTTGACGTCGGTCTTAACGTTGCCGATGGTCTTCAGAGTTTTCAGGTCAAAGATAGTGACATCGTTGGTGGCGCCATTACTGGTAAAGCCGCGGCCGAGGTCGGAAGCAATGGCGATGCCGTGGACGCCTTTTGTGTCTGGAATATCGCCAACAATGGCGTACGAGTCGGCATCCATTACGACGGTGCGGTCGCCATGCGAAATGTAGACGCGGCGGGCGGCGCTGTCGACATAGAGATAATCCCAGCCGGTGTCGCCGGGAACCGAAACGGTTTTGATGACGTGATAGCCGGAAGGACCCGGCGCTGGTGCGGCGGCGCGCGACATTAGGCCGGCGTCGAGGACTACCGCGACGGAGAGGGGACCGAGGACGGCTAGTGTTGCAAAACTTTTACGCATGGAAATTTCTCTCCTGGAAAATCTCGCCCTTATTTGAGATGGGGCGCATTCAGATATACAGAGCGCAACCTAAACCCAAGATAAACGACTCGAGATTTGAAACGGTGTGCGTCTGGGACTCGCGGGCCGGGCAAGCCCGGCCCCTACAATCGAGATACTAGTTGGTGGATTTGTGTTGTCGGAACCAGCCGGCTACGTAGAGCATTTTGGCGATGTGATGGCTAGGGCGGCGGCCGATGCCGTGTGGTTCTTCGGGAACGCGGACCAGGACGGCGTCGATGTTGAGAAGCTTGAGGGCGGCATAAAACTGCTCCGCTTCAGAGATGGGCGTTCGGTAGTCTGCTTCGCCGGTCATGAGGAGAGTCGGCGTCTTAATTTTAGAAACGAGATTGGTTAGCGAGCGTTGCATGTATTGATCGGTGTTTTCCCAAGGATTGCCGGGGAACCAGTATTTTGCGGTCCAGGGAATATCACTGGTCAGAACGAAGCTGTACCAGTTGATGACGGGATAGAGACAGGCGGCGGCGCGGAAGCGTTCGGTGTGCTCGATGGTCCATGCGGTTAGGACGCCGCCGCCGCTGCCGCCGGAGACAAAGAGATTGTTTGTGTCGATGTATCCTTTGGCGACGACGGCGTCGACGCCGCTATTGAGGTCGGCGAAATCGTCGCCGGGATAAGCGTGGTGGATAAGGTTGGAGAACTCTTCACCGTAGCTCGTGCTGCCGCGGGGGTTGGTGTAGAGGACGACATAACCCATAGCGGCCCAGACTTGTTTTTCAAAGTCGAACCGATCGCCATAATCGGCAAAGGGCCCGCCGTGAATTTCCAGGATGAGGGGATATTTTTTCGCGGGATCGAAATCGGGCGGTTGAATGATCCAGCCCTGGATTTCGCGCTTGTCTTTTGAGGAATTGTATTTGATTTCTTCGACGTGGCCAGGCTTCTTCTGGTCGAGCAATTCCTGATTGAGCGAGGTGAGCACCTTCATCGCGCCCCTGTCGCTGATGGCGACATCGCCGGGGATGTCCGTGCGGCCGTACGTGAAAGCGATGGGGCCGGCATGAGCGACCGAGAAGGAGCCGCCGCCGCCCGCGCCGGTTGTGGCAGCGACATGATCGGCGACTTTCTTGAGAACTCCGTCGGGAGAAAGGAAGCCGATTTTTGTGTCGCCTTGATCAGCGTATTGAAAATAAACGCCGCTGTTATCGGGCGCCCATACGGGGTTCTGAATGTCGCGGTCGAGTTTGTCGGAGATGGAGTGGGAGCCGGAGCCGTCGCGCTTCATCACGTAGAGCTTGGTGGTTTGGTGGCCTTGGAGGCGGTCGTCAAAACCGGTGTAGGCGATCCACTTTCCGTCAGGAGAAATTGCGGGATTGTTGTCGGGGCCTTTGCGATTCGTGAGGGCGCGGAGAGAGCCATCGGTGACGCTGAACTCGTAGATTTCGGTATCAAAGACCTCGTGGTCGGATTCCGGGTGGCGATTGGCGGAGACGAGGAGAAACTTTCCATCCGGCGTCCACGCGGCACGGCTGGGACCGAATTCGTTGCCGCCATTGGGGAAATTGCCGTTGGTGATTTGGCGCGCGGCGCCGCCTTCCGCCGAAACGACAAAAACCTGCATGAAGCCTGGCTTCAAATAGCCCGTGCCGTTGAAACGATAGACAAGGCGATCATAGGCGGTTGCGGGGTCGGCCCACTTCGCTCCCGCGGGAGGCGTGGGCAGATCGGCGAGGTGAGGACCTTTACCGAGAACAAGAGACGAGAAAGAGAGCATTTTTCCGTCGGGAGACCATTCGATGGCATCGGGAGATTGATCGAGATTGGTAATGCGGGCCGTTTGTCCGGAGTCCATCCAACGAACATAGATTTGTTGCTTGCTTTCGGTATCGGAGAGATAAGCGAGGCGAGCACCATCGGGCGACCATCGAGGGAAGGCGTCATTGTGGTTGCCGGTTGTGATGGGACGATGGTCCGTGCCATCGGAATTGACGATCCAGAGATTCGAGTAGCGGCGGTCGGTCATGGGGTCAGCGAAGCGGCGCACGTAGACGATTTTTTTGCCGTCGGGCGAGATTTGGGGATCGGTGGGGAGTTGGATTTGAAATTCGTCCATCACCGTAAGTTTGTGTGACGATTCTTGCGCTTGAAGGTCGCTCGGATGCACCGAAAATAGAGCAGCCACGGCGGCAAATGCGGACACGTATAGCTTGAATCTCATGCGTGGGAACCTCCTCGCTGCGGGGAGTAAACAATGAGCGGGAAATTGTGTCAAGCCGGGCGTCAGTTCAGCTTAGCGAGAAGCAATTCTCTTTCAAGTAAAGAGGAGTGAGGCGTTTTGCGCCGTTCGTGAGCGGCGTGGAACAAGACAACCCTTTTTGATAAAGTAGAGCCGCCGCTTCCGATAGGAAGTTTTTCGCCAGCCCTTGTTCCAGGAACTCCGTAGCCCATCGTTCTGGAAGGCGCATTCTCAGATGTTTCGTAGAGGCGTTCCATGTCTCGCTCGGTGCATGCGCTCACAGACCTATTCGTCCCCGACTTCTCCCGGCCCTGTGGGAGCCGCGCTTCGGTAAAAATATTTCGGCGCTGACCTTTTGCCCATTGGACTTAGTCGAGTTGATCGGCCGCATTCTTCAGCTTTTCCACAAACTTCACGGGGGAGTCCTTCCGTACCATTGACGATGTTACTAGCCACTCCGGAAACTAAGTACAGTATGGCCCGCTATTCTGCTTTCCTTGGGCGCAAGGTTGAAGTGCAATACCGCGCCGGAGACATCCTTTTGCCTGCGTCCGGCACCTTTGTGGCGGATTCGGGCCGCTCTATCTTTCTGGAGCAGATTTTCGAGCAGCGCGGCTCGCAGAAGCATTTCCGCTGGGAGATTCCCTACCAGTACATTGTTCGCCTAGAGGAGAAGGTTGAGCCCCCACAGGCTTCCGCAAGTAGCGCTGACGCTCCAGCGCCTGCAGCCGCTCCGAGCGCGGAGGCATCGACTTCCTCGCCTGACCCTAAGTTGCGTAACTCCACCAGCCCGATAAGCTCCGGTGGCGGCGCCCCCGGAATACTCCCGCTACAGAACCGCCCCAAGACCGCCTGAGGGCGACTTTCTTCGCAGCCTAGCCACCACGATTCCTCGGCGGTTCGGTTACAATCAAGGCGCTAGATAACCTATATCGTCGCCCTGGGGCGCCCTTTTATGCCCTGTGGAGCGCAGGAGGCTATTTGTGACCCTCGATGACCGCCCCAAGACATCCATCGGCCCAGGAGTAAAAATCGGCCCGGGAGCGAATGTCAGCGCCACAAAAAACATCGGACCTGGCTCCAAAGTTGGACTGATTGGGCTGGGCCTGATGGGCCGGCCCATGGGTTTGAATCTCTTGAAGGCTGGCTATTCTCTTACCGTCTGGAACCGCACCGCCTCGCGGGCCGAGTCGCTCGTGGGTGCCGGCGCAACGCTTGCCAATTCACCCCAGGAAGTGGCAGGCGCCTCGGATGTGCTCCTTACGATTGTCAGCGACCCGCCTGCTCTTGAGGGAGTGCTTTGGGGCGGCTCGGGCTCCAGCCAAGACGGCGGTGCCCTCAGCGCTCTTCGCCCTGGCAGTATTTACATTGACTCAAGCACCGTTTCACCTGCCCTTGCCCGCAAAATTGCGGCGGCCTGCGAGGAGCGGCACATCGCATTCTTGGACGCTCCCGTCACGGGTGGCACCTGGGGTGCCGAGAAAGGGGAGCTGGTGTTCATGGTGGGTGGCGATGGTCAAGTGCTCAAAGACGCCGAGCCGGTCTTTAGCGTGATGGGCAAGCGGTGGTTTCACCTCGGCCCGAACGGGGCGGGCCAGACCATCAAGCTGGCTATGAACCTTATCCTTGCGCTTCAGGTGGACGCTTTGGCGGAAGCACTGGCGTTGGTGACAGCGGCTGGGCTCCAAGGCGAAAAGCTCGTCGAGGTGATGCAATCCAGCATGGCTCGGGCAGCCGTTTTGGACGTCAAAGCCCCGCTCCTTCTTAAGGACGAATACCCGCCCAGCTTCCCGTTGCGGCTCATGCACAAGGACATGGGGTTGGCTCTGGATCTTGCGAGGGAGGCTGGTGTAGTGCTTCCCGCTGCTGCGGCGGCCTATTCGACTTATTCAGCCGTCAAAGCCACCGCAAAGGAAGACCTAGATTATGCGGCAGTCATGAAATTCTGGCAGCGCAGATCAACGTCATAAACTATTTATTATCAATGACTTGAATGTTTCCTGGGGCTGGAGCCACGAAAAGAGGCTTATGTCGACCGCGTCAGACAGCGGAATGACCTTCTACAGACTGCGAACGGCCGCTCGTTGATCGAGATCTAGCGAAAGGTTCTGATCAAGGAGCACCGCGACATAACGCGAACAGACTTTCATTTCGGAAGATGCCCACGCGGATAGGGCCGGCTGAATCGACCGGAAGGTTTTCTCGACTCTTGCCACAATCGTGTAATAGCCCTTAACCTCGCGCAGCCAAGGCGTGCCTTTTTTGAGGAGTGGCGACATTTCGTCGCAAAGGCCGAGAAGCTTGCCAAAATCGTTGGGGCCGATGGTTTCGGCCTCGATGCCGGTGGCTACCCGTAAAGAGTCCGAAAGAGGCTGGTTGGCGGTTGTCAGCCAAATCATTCGCCACTGGCTGATGCCGAACTGCACCAGGGCTAAAACGGCGAGCACGAGAATGATTGCGGCGGTCATGGTCTTTGCTTGCAGGATGAGTGTGCCAGCGACCTGTGCTGGCTCCTATAGAACCCCCGTACCAGCGTACAGGTACCGGACGAACGGCCAGGAAGAGATGTTTTTCGGCCGGCCGGAGGCGATGGGCCTTCTTTCTCTTAGGAACTCGTTTACGGCAAGTCGATAACCTCTCAGTAACTTTCCGAACGCAACTTCTGCGAATGCGCTTGACCCCCGGAGGGGCAGACCTTACGGTGGGTAGTACGGTTTGTTGCGCTTTCCCTCTCATGGACGCCCAAAAGAATCTGCCGAATCCGCCTGCCGAACGCTCGAGCGCTCAGGAGATCGCCGAGAATTTGCGCAAAATTGAGAAGAGAGATTGGTGGATCTGGGCCAATACGATCTTGGTCATGCTGCTTCTCGCTGGAGCTCTCATCTCCTTCGCTCTCCCCTCACTTTTGGAGGGGGCGACAACCTTTCTCAAGATCAAGGTTACGGAAGCGATTTTCGGCTTGGTTGCCCTTGTCATTCTCTTCAACATCTACACCATCTACCAGCAAGTGCTCATCAAACGTCTGCGGCGTCAGCTTGCGGAAAAGCAGAATCATTCACAGATACTTCGCGATCTGGCCATGATCGACGCCCTCACCGGGTTGTACAACCGCAGGTTTGCCGAGCAGCGCCTCGCGGCGGAGGTCGCTCGCTCCGCCCGCAAGGGCCATCCCCTCACTGTCGTCCTTCTCGACCTGAATGAGTTCAAACATATCAATGACACCTACGGGCATCCAGCGGGCGATTTAGTGCTGCAAGAGTTCGCTGCCGCTTTGAATCGCGCCGTTCGTGGCGGCGACCTCGCGGTCCGCATGGGTGGCGACGAATTCCTGCTGATTCTTCCCGAATGCAATCACGAGCAGTTGAAACTTGTCCTGGATCGGATCGGACCTCTCGAGGTGGCCTGGGAAGGGCGCAAATTTGCGATCAAATATGCCGCTGGCTGGAAGGAATTCGTAGCGGGCGACCAGCCCGAGGCGATGCTCGCCGCCGCCGATCAGGCGCTGTACGAAAACAAGCGCGCCACAAAGAATACACCTGCTCCAGTCGTCGCCTCCGTCTGACCCTTCGCCTACTGGCTCGCAAATTTCACTCCATGGCGTGCCGCATTGTTGCCCGTCTGCGTTACCGCGGGGATGATATAGAATGCTACGGTTCTTCAGCTACTTCGGCGTGTGCTCGAACAATCGGGAGGGTCCGCAAATGATGCGGAGACAAAAAACACTCGCGTCTGCGTGTGCATTCTCAATCGTTATGGCGCTGGGAGTCGCCGTGGCTCTGCCCCAGGCAAACAGCTTGGGAGTCTTTACGAATGAGGGCAGCGTTGGACAAACACCGGCGGGCTGCAAAGCCCAGTACGACGCGGCCAAAGGCGAATACCGCATCACTGGGGGCGGCGCTAATATGTGGGGCGCCACTGACGCGTTTTATTTCGTCTGGAAAAGAGTATCCGGCGATCTCACTCTCACCGCCGACATACAGTGGGTCGGCACGAGCGCTGCGGAGCATCGCAAGGCTGTGCTGATTGTACGCCAGAGCCTCGATGCCAGCTCGCCCTACGCTGACGCGGTTTCTCACGGCAACGGGCTTACTTCGCTCCAATTCCGGGGCGCAGCGAACGAACTGACCTATCAAATCGTCGCCGCGGAAGACGGGCCGTCGCGGCTGCGCATCGTCAAGAAGGGCAGCCGCTTCACGATGTATTTTGGCAAGCCGGGCGGAGAGCTGAAGCCTTCTAGTCCCGTCGAATTCGTGACCCTGCAAGAACCTGTCTACGTTGGGCTCGGAGTCTGCTCGCATGTGGCCACAACGCTCGAAACCGCTGTTTTTTCCAACGTAAAGCTCGAAGAAAGCGCGGCAGCAAAATAGGCCGCTATTCTGACAAGGAGGAACTCATGCCCACCGTCGCATCCGTCATGGCAGAGCTGAAGAAGAAAGGCACGGAGAAAACGCGCAAAATCTATGCGCGTCATGGCATGGCCACGGACAATATGTTTGGCGTGAGCGTCGCCGACCTCAAGGTCATCGCGAAAACAATTAAAAGACAGCAGGCTCTCGCTTGCGAACTCTACGCGACAGGCAACATGGATGCGATGTACCTCGCCGGGATGGTGGCGGACGGCTCTCAAATGACTTCAAAACAATTGAATGAGTGGGCCGAGGGCGCGGCAAATTTGCAGATGATTGCCGAATACACCGTTCCCTGGGTGACAGTGGAGAATCCGAACGGCCGCGACCTGGCGATGCAATGGATCAAATCAAAGAAAGAACACGTCGCATCTTCAGGTTGGTGCACCTACTCCGGACTCGTCGGTACGAAACCGGACGACGCTTTGGATCTCGCGGAAATCGAAGGCCTTCTCGGCACGATCGTCAAAGGAATCAAGGGCGCGCAAAATCGCGTCCGCTACACCATGAACGGTTTCATCATTGCGGTGGGAAGTTACGTCAAGCCCTTATCGAAACAAGCCAAAGCCACGGCTCGCCAGATTGGGGTCGTTTCGGTGGACGTTGGCGAGACCGCTTGCAACGTGCCGCTAGCCACTGCATACATCGAGAAGATGGAGGCCGCCGGCCGCGCCGGGCAGAAGCGAAAAACCATCCGTTGCTAATGGGCAGCACCCTGTACGCAAATCTCTCGTCCTCTATCGCACGGTCTCTTGATGGAAATGCGGTGAGCACTTTTGCCTTGCGTTGGGTTTGCGTGTGGAATACCTGCCATACTGGACGCGTTAGGACCTCGGTCAGGGGCAAAGCAAGCATATGTTCTGCGCGTCGCGACCGCTTCGCAACTCCATTGATGCGTTCCTCTCCGCTCAGCAGAACCAGGAGTTTTCGTATGCGGAAGTTGGATCTTCCCGGCAAGAAGCGCCGAACGGGTACACCGCCGACCACAATCGAATCCAGCTGGGCCAAGGGACCGATGTCTTCGAACGGGCCAAGCGCGCCATTCAGCAGTGGAAAATGTTCGAGATGGCTTGGGTTAGCTTGTGCTGGCCAGATATGGCCATCTTGCCAGGCGCTAATGTTGCAGTCGTCGTCTCACATTTCGGATTCTGGTCTATGAATGCCTGCCGGATCGTTTACGTAGTCGAAGAGCACGGTTCACTGGAAAAGTACGGCTTCGCGTACGGCACTCTGCCCGAGCATGGGGAAATCGGAGAAGAGCGATTCACGGTGGAATTACATCACGAGGATCAAACAGTGTGGTACGACCTCTACGCATTTTCGCGCCCGACTACGCTCGCACGCCTGGCCTACCCCTTCACAAGACGGTTGCAGAAGCGTTTTGCCAGAGACTCAAAATCAGCTATGCAGAAGGCAGTTCAACTTCCGGGGTGATATTCCCTCTCGATGTGCCCTTGAAGTTGTGAGCGGTAGAAATAAACTTCCCGCAAATCGCCCGTGCTGTATCGCTGAGCTTCATCGTTAAAATGCGGCGACGCAGGGTTTCCACTTTCGCCGCCCGCGGTAACAGCCCTGGCTCGCACTTTCTCACCAAACTCGACCGCCGCGACAAAACTGTTCCCGCTGGTGCCATACCACTTTTTTGTTCCTGGATACGCACGCGCTCCGAAGGACGCGAGCGAACCCCATACAGCCGAGGTGAATTCCACAGGTACGCTCGGCCCCGCGTCACTGAACGGCTGGACGATATCGCCCGTAAGCCTCTGGAATCGATTGATGCCGCCCCACGGCGTCTTCCAACTCCCGAAATCTGCGGCGAGTCTGTCCGACGCATCTGACAGCGATTGCAGCAGCAAATCTGGCGGTGCCTTTGTACAGATGTAATCGCTCATGTAGATGCCCGCCTTCCTGGCGTCGGCACCAACCCGTTTCTGAATATCCTCGCCCCAAAACACCGCGAGGGAGGTCGGCACGGACGCCGCTCCCCAGCGCCGATCCCATGCGCGCAGCGCGCCAATCTGCTCGGCCAATTTCGCTTTCGAGGGATTGTCCGCCGCCGCATCGTCCCACGCTCTCGCCAGACAGGGGATGGGCTTCTCGAACCACGTCAAATAGCTGTCGTATGCGGCGGCAATGAGCGATCCTATGGCAAAATCCTTTATATCTTGCAGCACGCGAATGGCGTGCAGCCCGCGCGCGGATTCTCCGCCCGTCTCTACATAAACAGGGAAATCTTCCCTTTTCGGGCTGCTCGGTCCGGCCGCCGTCCAAGGCCAATTGTTCGAGTTGTACAGCCAGCCGCTCTTCGGGTTCAGAAGATGCGGCGTCTCATCGACCGAAAGAAGTCCCTTCCACTCCGTCGCCGGATTGCTCCCGTCGACCGGCTTCGTCCAGTCAAAGCTCGTGTCGCGCCTCGGAATGAAATTGCCGTGAAAATACGCGATATCCCCGTCGGCATCCGCAAAAATCGTATTGTTTGAAGAGTTCGTGTGCAGCTCCATCGTTTGCCGGAACGATTTATAGTCCTTCGACTTCGTGCGCGTGTACGACTGCGTCAGCGCCTTCACCGGCTCTTGCATCAACCGGATACTCACCCACTTCCCGTCCGTCTCGCGCACAATCGGCCCATGATGCGTGCGGTACACGATGAACTTCTTCTCCGCCAGTCCGTCCACGGTCTTGTAAGGCACCACGATCTCTTTCGCATCGACGGGCCGCTCTTCCCGGCCGTACCTGTAGACGTAACCGCTGCCCTTCTTCTCTACCGTCTCGCGATACTCGCTCG
>Ga0308309_10000659_pt1 | contig 21419 bp, 21 predicted proteins | sample HubBroMetageWFT5_FD_192491 | JGI IMG/M metagenome (GOLD analysis project Ga0308309, IMG submission 192491) | Warmed and freeze-thawed soil microbial communities from the Hubbard Brook experimental Forest, New Hampshire - Hubbard Brook CCASE Soil... | ecosystem: Environmental > Terrestrial >...
GAGCTTTGACCAAGGCAGTCGCCGCGTCCCAACTCTCCGGAGTCGCGACGAATGTTTCAGAAAACAGGCGGCCCAAAATCTGCTGTGCCAGCAGACCTAAAGATTCATCAGCGCCATTACTCCTAATCCAGTTCGACAGGGGCTCAAGTTCTTCAGGCCCCAATTTCACCTCGGGCACCTTAAGACTGAGACGATTCCATAATGCTTGCTGAGCCGACTTGCGCGCCACCGAATCGCGAGGACTCATCGTCGGAAACCGATTTCCCGCACACGACAACACACTCAAAGAGCGCTTGAGAAGAAGCCAGTTGAGCGGACAGGTCGGTGAATCGAATTGACGATCGATGCGAGGATCGTTGTTTACGGCTTCGATGTCATCCGGATCGGTGACTTCAAAGACATTCAGAACGCCGGGAATGTGATGTCGCTTCAACGAATTCTCCTGCTTCAACCGCGCCTTACAGCCGTATCAACGCCTTCCCTCGTAGCCCACCTTTCTTCAACTTCTCAATAATCTCTCCCGCCTTTTCCAACTCGACCGTCGCCGCAATCCGCGCGGTGATCATGCCGTCTGCCATCATCCGCGCCACGCGCGTCAATCCTTCCGTGTTCGACAGAGGATTGGTCAGCCCGGCAATGTTGTGCGCCGTGATTTTCCGTTCCGCAAACCATTTCTCATCCGCCGCATAAATCGTGGACACCAACTTCCCTCTCGGTTTCAGAATCTCAGCATCGCGCCCAATGGCATCCTTACCATTCACTAAATCGAAAACCGCGTCCACACCATCCGCATGCGCCCTGTGTATCGCCGCAATCGCATCTTCCGCTTTGGTGTCGTACACTTCTTCGGCGCCAAGCTTGCGCGCCTCGTCCGGATCGCCGCGGACCGTCGCGATCACATGCGCGCCCATCGAACGCGCCATCTGCACCGCGTAGCCGCCCACTCCGCCCGTCGCTCCCATCACCGCCACCCAGCGCCCGCGGGGCACGCCCAACATTTCCAGCGACGCGAGCGCTGTGATCGACGGAATCGGCAGCGCCGCGGCCTGTTCATCGCTCACGCCTTCCGGAATCCGCGCGATCGGATCCGTCTTCACCCCTGGCGCAACCGCCGTGTAATCCGCATACGCGCCGTGCTGCCGCGCCATCCCGAAAATCCTGTCGCCAACGCGGTAGTCGCTCTTTCCCGCCGGCACGCGTTCAACAACTCCCGCAAAATCCGCACCCAGCACAAACGGGAATTTCGAATCCGCCGTTAGCCGATCGACAAGTTTGTAGTCAATCGGATTCACTCCTGCAAATTTCACGCGTATCAAATACGCGCCGTCTTCAGACGGTATCGGCAGATCCACAATCGCCGGCTTCTCCCCAAATTTTCGAACCGCGTATGCGCGCACCTTGGCCTCCTTTCCCCTTCAAAGAAGAATCTAATATAGCGGATGTTCTGAACCCGACAGAAGGCCCTTATTGAGTGAGAGATGTTTCCGCAGAGCATGCGGCTCATCGTCCGCTGACTCAGCTGAGTCCCTTGCATGCTAGTGTTGAGAGTTGACGCCATGAACAACCTGCTCGCTTTGATCGTGCATCACGGATACGTCGTTATCTTCCTGATCGTCTTTGCGGAAGCCATCGGAGTGCCGGTACCGGGTGCGGTGGCTCTTGTCGCGGGAGGTGCCGCAGCGGCGTCGGGGGCCTTGAATGGGACGACGCTCGCCTTGCTTGCCGTGCTCGCTATGCTCTTGGCCGACACGTCGCTTTACGTTCTTGGCAAGCACACGGGATGGACGATCCTGAAATTTCTGTGCCGGATTTCAGTCGATCCGGAAACATGCGTTCTGAGCGCCGCGGAATCATTCTATAAGCGCGGCCGCCCGACGTTGCTGGTGGCTAAGTTCATTCCCGGAGTGAGCACAATGGCCGCGCCGCTCGCCGGAAGCATGGAAATGCCATTCCTTCAGTTTCTAGGACTGGATTTTCTGGGCGCCGGCGCTTACGCGTTCGTGTATGGTGCGGTCGGATTTATCTTTCGCGACTTCGTAGCGAAGATCGTCAGTGGAATTCGCGCGGCGGGACATGCCGTCGAGATCGCAATCATCATCGCGGTGATTGTGTTCATTGGTTATCGCGTTTCGTTGTATTGGGAAAATCGAGCCGATCGCGTCGTACCGCGGATACAAGTGCAATCGCTGGCGGCGAAGCTGAAGGCCGAGGGTGCGGCAAAAATACTGGTCGCGGATGTGCGCAGCCATGGTTATTACAGTACGGACGCTGTTCGCATTCCAGGCTCGATTCGAATTGAGCCCAACAATCTGAGCACTGAAATACGCAATTTCCCCCGCGACAGAGACATCTACCTGTATTGCACTTGCCGAAACGAAATGACAAGCGCAAGTGTGGCGCACTTGTTACGCCAGGACGGATTTAGCGCATTCGTAATCGTCGGCGGACTGGCCGCTTGGCGAAGAGCGGGAAACCCCACAGAGCCTGTGCCGAAGACCGATGTAGTGCATCTTCCGACGTTCAGGAGATAGGCATTCTTGGTCATACCGGCAGGCTGGCGTGCTCACCGGAGTATTCCGTTGCGTTACGCTGCGACCATCCGCTCGCTAGCCCATCAAACGTCACACTATTCAATCGGCCGATTCGGCGGATACATTCTGCGGGCAGCCAACTACGTACGTAATCCGGACGGGCAACAATCCTCCGAACTGCTCCCCGACCTCCCATCGGTACCCGCTGCATTCAAGTCCGCTGGTCATCTCTCGAAGTTCCCCAAGCGAATAGGACCGTAAGCAAGATACCAAGCCGTCGAAAAACAGCACGAAAGGAATCACCGGAATGAAATACGTCCATAGAACTCGCGACCAACGGAAGGGACGCCGAAAAGGTAAAAATAGCCATGCACCGATCGGAACAAATAATACGGTTACAAAGGTTAGCAAGTGGAACGCGGTCGCCTCGAAGATACCGATACCCTCTCGCCTGTCGACGCTGTTCTGTAGAAGGCTGCGCGCCTCGTCGGGTTTCAAATGGTGGAAGGAGGAGAAGAGCGTCCTGAATCCCTGAAGTTGGCGCGGGATCTGCGTCGCGTCGATCGAGTTTGGAATGAAATGGATGCGATTGGCGGTCAGAGATTCCAAATCGAGAAGTCTTGTTGTATTCGGATATTTGTCAGTTAACAAGACCTCGACCGGACTCCCCCCGTGTTTCTCGAAATCACGCACCAGAGATGGCCAGGGACCGCCCGCTCCCGAACAGAGGTCCACCACGCGCTGGGAACCACATTCCTCCAAGCGTTTTCGCAACAGGTGCGCGATCGGCTGGTAAGTATTCGTAACCTCTAGGATCATCTGTAGCCCATCGACGAATTGATCCCGGAGGGATTGCGGAAACCATGGTTGCTCGTGAATCTCGAAGAGGCGCAAAGCGCTAGACACTTTCTCCCGGGTTGGTAGGCTGCATTCTCATCTAAAACTCGATCGCAAGCATTCTGCCGTGCCGCTTTTGCACGGGCGCTACATCTGCCGTTATACCAACTATCGGCTTCCTCCAATGTCTTAAACCGGACATCCCAAGTTCGGCTTGTCCGGTAGGTACATTTACACAAACGACTCTACGCCCAAGCGATGAGCTCAATCTCGATGCAAAGACGGAAGCCGACAAGTCGGGTTTGTAAGTAGTGCCCGACCATCGCCGAACAACCGAAGAACAAAATACTCCCTCCAAGCTCCCTATTCTTGGACGTTGATTTCGCCCGATCCGTTTCCTGCCACAGTCCTCTCATCATGGATATCGTCCTCGCGACAGATTTGTTTCAGCATCGCGAGCGCACTCGGAAGCAATCCGTATCGCCACGTTGACTTCGAGTTCAGACTGGTTCTACCATCCCTCGCGTCTTCTTCGCTTTCCGCTGTGTCCGCGTTTCGCAGCACAATCTTGTGCGGCTCCCGAACTTGGCCGCTCGCAAACCGCGCTTGCGCCTTTTCCACTACTCTCAGCGCCCGGCGCAATCACCGCCTGCTGGTCGAGGGTACAGGAACTCCGCCGCCCGCGTCCCTTTGCCTGTCTTTCCCGATGTCTCGTGGCCTTCCACCCGCGTCCTCCGGACTACAAGCTGTGTTTAAAGTTGATCCTACACTGTCACCCCATTCATCATCAGCAGCGAAGTCCGGGCGCGTTTCTTCTCTCCTATGCCACATCGAGTCCTGGTACTAGCCTTTCGCCCATCATTTATTTCTACGATATGCTATACAATGTGCGCTTGTGAAACGTCTGATACTCCGACGGCTGTGTCCCCGCCAGCCGTGCCAAGAGTTTGCGCAGTTACTTTAGGAGAGAGAAAATATGAACAGGAGACAAAAAGGCTTTTCGTTGATCGAATTGCTGATCGTCGTCGCGATTATTTTAATCATCGCGGCCATCGCAATTCCGAACTTGTTGCGCGCCCGCATGGCAGCCAATGAAGCTTCCGCGGTCGGTTCGATCGGCGCCATCAACACATCGGCAGTCAGCTATGCTTCCACCTGGGGAGTGCAATTTCCAGCGTCAATTGCGGCATTGGGCGGAACGGCAGGCGCAGTCGCAGTTTGCGGCGCAGCTCAGTTGATCGACCCGGTGCTTTCTAATGCAACTTCGGCGGCCACAGCCAAAGCTGGCTACTACTTCACATACGTCGGCGCCACTCCGACACCTGCGGTTGGCGGCTGCACCGGTTTCCAAACCTACACACTTGTGGGACAGCCCGCCACTTTCGGGCAAACTGGCCAGCGCGGTTTCTACAGCGATCAAAGCGGCGTAATCCGTTACAGCACCGACGGCACGCCTCCCACGATCGCCAGCCCCCCGCTCCAGTAATTTCCGCGACGCTATCTCAAAAGACAAAGGCGGGGAGAGAAATCTTCCCGCCTTTTTTCATATCGAAGTTTCGTACCGCTTGCTCTTTCCTATTCCTCCGCGATCTCCCTCCACGCATCACGGGCAAGCCGAAACGCCACGCTGTTGCGCAGCTTTGTTCTCCACTGAGTCGGGAACCCGTGCTGCCGATGGCGCGAACAATCGGTCCTGACGATTGGGCCATACTTCGAGGCGTAAACGACCGGGTTCGCGACGCCGCGCACTAACAGCTATAGATGCTGACCCAGTTGTTGTAAAGCGAGTTCACGCCTTTGAATCCGGCCGGTACATGGTTCAATGCAGCGAAGGCGAGCATGACCGTGTTACCCGAAACGGTAGCGTCGTGGCATCCCATATCAATGCCGATATTGGCGCCTGAAATCTTATTGGACTTGACCGTGGGGCCGTCCACGTTGATGAGGATTCCCGTCCAATCAAGTCCGAAGTCCTCCTCTTCCCAGGCGTCGGTGGTCTGAATGCTATTGCCAGAAATCGTCACATCAGTCGCAGCCACGCCGTCAACTTCTATACCGGGGCTCGAATTTGCCTCTTCCTGAGGCCCACGCTCGGAAACAAAGTTTGTTTCTACTATCCCACTTACCTGATACACGTAAATCCCGTAAGCCAGGTCTGGGGCTGTCAGGGAGACCTGGTTTCCAGTGATCTTTACCGCAAGTTTTCCAGGCACCAGGCTGCCGGCAACGATTCCGTCGTCTGAATAGCTGTTCTCAATGGTCACAGATGTTTGGGAATTGTTGGCGTTCTCCGCCCAGATTCCAACTGCGGATCCTTGGCCCAAAAAACCCACATGGTTTAGCGTTCCCGACGCGCCTGATGAGTAATAGAATCCAACCTCTTTGGCGCCCCCAGGATAGCCACCGGCGCCATACACAGAGATGTTCTGAATATTCACGGTTCCGGCTGTGACCCAAATGATGGGAGCAAAGGTAACTTTGAGTATCGGGTTACTAGCAAATACCGCGCTGTTCGCCGTCTCAACCGATGTGACATCGAAAATTACCGCGCCACTTCCAAGTGAGCCACTCTGAACTGCGCTCGGGCCATCGAGCCCTTGCACCGTCAAATCCTTCGAGATAATCACCTGTTCTTTATAAAAACCAGCACAAATCTTGATTGTCGATCCCGGCGTGACGCTTGACGAGTTTACGGCCGCACTGATGGTGGGAAAGCTGCCAGGCTTGCAGGTTCCTACGTAGTACGTCTGTGCGGCTAGAGGGTAATTGCAGACAGCCAGCGCAACCAACAACCAAATGGTCTTGGGCGACATGAGCTCTCCCTTTTCTCCGGATTGCGTCGACACAAGGTATTCGGCACGATAGTTCACAGGTTAGTTTTCAATCTGCATCGGCACGACTCAGTCCTCGATGTTCAATCTGAACATCGCCGTATTTCGCCGAGGGATCGGCATCACTCACAAGCCGTAAAGTCATTCTGCACCGCGACGTACGTGTTGCTCCCGCTGAATCCCGTGGGCGATTTGATGTAGCCGGCAGCCAAATATTCGAACGTGTTCGAGTGCACCAATGTCCCCACCGTCTTGCAGTTCAGGTCGATTCCATCAAATAGCGTATCTTGGATTGTGTTTCCGGTAATTTGCGAAGTCTTCAGATTCACGTTCAGAAATATTCCATCTCCGGAAAGGACATACATTTTGTTAGTTTTCAAGGACGGCCCATCGTCTTGTAACGAAATCCCCGTTTGCGTTCCGATAATCGAGTTGCCCGAAATGACTGATCCTGCGTTAGCGTCCACGGTCATTCCAAAGTTGCCGGGGGCGTTGGTGGCGCCGATAGAAAGATTCCCTGTCACCGTATCCAAGGTGCTCGAACCGAAAAGCATGTTATGGGCCTCGTCCACCAGCGAGGCCACAATGTTGTTCTCAACTTTCGCAGTGATCTGACCCGTAGGAACGTCGCTCGTGACGCCGGAGCCTCCAGCGATATCAGTCGGACCTAGCGGGCCGGTCACATAAATTCCCCCGAAATCGAAATCATGCACGCTGCAGTTTTCCACTGTAACCGTTGGATTCGAACTCCCGCCTTCCATATAGATTCCGTACCCAAGATTGTTGGCCTGTTGGTGAACGGCGATTACGTGATTTACCGTTCCTGAGGTATGTTGATACAAGACGCCCACAAGAAAAACGTCGGACGGTACTTGATTGTTGGTGCTGTCCACGATCAGGTTCGTCAGATTCACGGCACCCGTCGCATTTTTCACAAAAACATGGACAGCTGCAGGATCCGAGCCGTTAATTGTCGCGTTGGTCGCGAGTCCCCCGGCCGGCGATGAAATCCGAATTGCGGAGGAGTTATTTGCCACGATGCCCTCCAGCGTAACCGCGTTGATGATGGTCAGTTGCTCCGGATAAGTCCCCGGGCAGACCTCTATCACATTTGCCAGCGGCGATGCATCGAGCGCCTCTTGAATGGTGGTGTATTGCACGCCTGTTTTGCACGTTCCCACGATGTACGTGGTCGTGGCGCACAGTTCCTGGACCCCGAAAGCAAACACAAAAGCCGAAATCAACAGCGCCAGCATCAGTTTGAATGAGATTCGCAGCATGGGCTCAATCCTCCTTCGCGATAGTGGTCATTCTTCCGCATCGGATTTGCGGCCTTGCGATTCATTTCTGCAGACTCTCGAGCGAGCGTCAATCTAACCGCAGGGGATCATCGCATCGGTGGTCACACCGATAAACGTGCTGCCCGTGGTGATGAATCCAAACGGAACGCTATATCCAATATTCATGTCCTCAAACGTATTCGAATGTAGCTTGTTGAAAGTGCCCGAAGAACCGCAGAAAGCAATTCCGATCGTTCCGATCCTGGAGAGTGTGTTGCCCGTAACGTCGGCTGTTAATACCGCAATGTCCAAGTTGATGCCAAACTGCGAAGCACCGTAGATCTTGTTGGACTTGATCGTAAATCCAGCGTCGCCTTCCTCGATCCCGTCTTGCCCGCCCACAATCGTGTTACCCGTCACCGTCCCCGTGGAACCAGCAAGAGCGATTCCGATCACTCCATTCACGTTGATCGTATTGTTGCTGATGGTGGCGGTGGCGCCGGAGGCCACTTCGATGCAAGTGGCACACGAGCTGGCTAGATTGTTTTCGATGATTGCGGTGAGCGCGGAGCTGGTTGAGTTGCTCTGCACCCAAAGGCCGGTCTCGTCGTGGTCAAAGGTGGAATTTTCTACCGTGACTTTCGGATTCTGGGTGCCTCCCCCCAAATAAATCCCATACCCGCCGGCGCCGCCCGACACGTTGAATGTAACCACGTGATTAATCGTTCCGGCGGTGTTTCTATAAAGAATGCCCACCACCGCCGCGCTTCCCACATCGGCGTCTGAGCCGTTCACCACAAGGTTCGTCAAATTCACAGGGTTGCTGACGTCTTCAACTAATATCTGGACCGCAGCGGGATCTCCGTTTAGAAGCGTCGCATTGGTCACCAAGCCACCCGGGGGAGGCACCAGCGTCGCGACGGACGAATTGCCGGACACGATGCCTTCCAGTGTGACCGTCCCGCTGATGGTCACCTGCTCGGGATACGTGCCGGGGCATACTTCCACAATCGTCGGTTTCGGAGTGGAGTTGAGCGCATCCTGAATCTTGCTGAATCGTGTTCCTACTTTGCAGGTCCCTACGATAACCGTGGTCGCGTGGAGTTCCGGGGCCGCGAGCACAAACAGAGTGGCCGAAAAAAGCGGCACGAACATGAACTTATAACCGGTTCGCAACATGAGCTTGGCCTCCTTTTAATTGAATGTCAGGATTAAATTTCTTGTAGGAACAATCAAGAATCTCCGGCGACGCTCCACAGGATTGCATGTTCCATCGCAAAACTGGGGGATCGTCTTAGGCCCGCGGCATCCTAGCAAAATACGTGGTATACACAAGTATCCTATTAGGACCATACACCCCTTAAAAACCTGCGTGAGGAGCCGCCATGGCCCTGCGATTTCGCCCGATGCAACCGAAGGATATTCGCGAATGCGCCGAGATCATCAAGGCGCATTCTGTAATCGGCCCACGCTACGGTCATGCCATCGAAGAATTGCACTCCGCTTGGCGGCGCTCAATCGATAGTGAAGCCATGACCACCGCGGTGTATGAAGAAGTCGATGGAGCGGCGGTTAGGAAATGCGGAGTTGCCGTTGGTCTTTTTGTCAACCCAGAGTTTATGCGCGAGGTGAAAACCCCGCCATTGTTCTGGTTCGGCGCAGAGCTGGTGAGGCGGATCACGGCGGGGCGTTCGCCCGCCCTCTCTGACAAAGAGGTCCGCGAAGCGAATTCGTGCGAAGGTCTCAACCTGATCGTTTGGGAAGCCCTGCCGTGTCTGGACTTCGCCCAGCGCTCGGACCTTTTTCACCTGATGATCGAGGCGTTTCGTGAGGTGCACCGGGGCTTTCGGTTGAAGGAGATGATCACTTCGCAGGCGGAAAGCGTGGAGCGGTTGAAGTGGGCCGTTGACGCCGGGGGGTTAATTTGGGATCCGGAAAGAGCGCGCTACGTGAACTCTCCGAGGAGAAACGCCGAGGAATTTATCCGGAAACCGCACATCGTAGGTATTACGCGTGAGCTGGAGTTCGGCCGGCTTGGCTCATGGGTTGGCACTCTGTTCGACTATGTGCCGCCACGGTTCGGCTTCAGCCGAAGCGAACAACGGATGCTGCTGGCGGCCCTTGCTGGGAAGAGCGGAACCGATGAGGAATTGACCGAGGCGCTCGGCGTTTCGCTTCCCACGATCAAGAAGATGTGGCTATCGGTTTACCGTCGAATGACGGATGGCCAGTCGAAAACGATTCGTGATTTTACGCGGTCAGGGGTGGCCGAACGAGGGAAGGAAAAGAGGCGCCATGTCCTGGCTTATCTCCGCGATCATCCGGAAGAATTGCGCCCTGTGTCTCAAAAGCATTTGCAACAGCAGGCTCTTGTCACGAAGCGGATTCATCGCGTGCAAGCGTAATTTTCAACCCAATACTCAAAAAATTCGGCTTTTGCGCAGGTTCCGATGCAAACACCACGCGACTGGGTGAGCATCCCAGCGACGCCTTTTTGCTTGGATACTAGACGGTACCGTGGCGTACTACGTGAAGTAGTACTGCCGACCTAAGTAGTACGCCGTATTCCCCGCCGAACACTTTTCGTGTACACATACTAAAGGCAGGCAGACGATGCGCCCTCTAACCAGCCGCGCCCGGCTAAAGACATCCGTCCCGAGAAGAATTCGTTTCGGTTTTATCTCGGCCACATGGTTCGCTGCTGCATTTGCTTTCTTCGCCTTAGCCGCTTGCCCCGCCCGCGCGCAGGGTCTCGCCAGCTTCGTTCAGCGACCAACACCGCGCTCGCGCTCCGCACGATCGTTCGCGGCGCTAACGTCGTTCGGCGCCACTTTCTCCGTTAGCTCGACCGCCTGGCCCATGTACCCGGAAAATGCCGCGAACGGATTCGCTTTCCGCCCGGGCACACTTTATCCCGCCCAAAATTTCGGCTCGCTGCTGCCCTTACATGAGACCAAGACTTCCTTTGTCACCGAACTGCATGTCCCGCTCGCCGAGCTCTACGGCTCCCGAGTCCACCTCGGCTTGTTCATCCTCACGATACAAACCGGAAGCTTGACCCTCGGCCCGCTGGCCACACTGCAAGCCCTCCACTCACCTAGCCAGCCGCGCTCGATTAACCTCTACGGCATCGGCCTCAGCGTTCCACTGGGCAAACAATCCACACCGGAAATCTCAAGAAATCTGTGGAACGTCGCCCAACACCTCTTCAACGACCGCTAATCCCGCACAACAGCCCTGGCTCGCGACTAAATCGCAGCCCACCTCGTCCATCCCTTGCAACCGCTGCCCGCTGCTTTCCCATCCGCTATCCTCGACACATCTTTTCGGCGAGGTCCAGAGTCTCCATTGAAGACGTGGCTCACAACCTCGCTAGCGGTCTCGATCGCGCAATCTCATGCGCGGCAAAAAGCGCTCCCACGCGAATCATCGTGAACGTCATGGGTTCCTACTCCGGCCCAATCCGCCTTTCGCCCTGCCAGCAAAACGCCACCAGTTCTGTCACGCTGAACTACACCGGTGTCACCGAGACCTCCGCCTGTCCAGCCACCGATGACGTGGAAATGATCGTGATCAAGGGCACCAAATCGATCGATATCGCGCCAGAAAAAATAAACCTCGCCAGAGCCGGCGACAGAGTTCCCGTAAGCATCACCGCCGTCATCCCGTAATCTCTCGCACGCCTCAACCGTTCCTCCGGTTTTTCCACTGAACCGAAACGCGTACCTGCCGCTCCGCATCACAACAGATGATTGACGCCATAGCTCAATCCAGAGAGTGCAGTGAGTGCCGCATCCTTTGCGTTTCCGTATTCTGCAAAGGGTGCGAGTTTGAACCGTGGCCGTGATCCTCTACCGCGCCGCGCCCGCCGGCTTCGCCGTGTCTCCACCGTAAATTGGCCCAAACGACCTCGCCAGCATCAACGCCATCACAAACCCGCCCGCGCCCAGCACGATCGCGCAATCCACTTGTCGCAAATGAAACTCGCCTACGCGCGTAACCAGAAAATATCCAACCGCAAAATTGAACGTGCCCCACAACACATTCACCGTAGCCGTCGATTCTCCCTTCCCCGGCGGCGAACTAAACGGTGAGGGAAACCGCCGCCCCGAAACTCCCTGCACAAAATGCGGCACCGCATTCACCAAAAACGCGCCACCAAAAAACCAAGCCAAGTACACATACCAGGCCATGTGTCATTCTCCTTTTTCGCGCGCCAAGCGAAAAACCCTGCTTGCCCTGGCAAAGGAAAAGGGCGGAGTTGCCGTTGCGAAGGGTATCACGCGAAGCAGACAAACAATGGTAGGTGGATTCTAGTCGTGAAGCGCACCGCGCACCGGCAAATAACTATGTTCGCCCGGCGAATATACCGACCAACTTGCCTTAAGGTGTAAATGTATGAAACTCAGGCCCCAGCCGACTTCTTTTTCCCCGGACCTTTTCCTCCAGCCGCAAAAATTCCGCCACGACAATCTCTGGCTGCTCGTGCTGCATAAAATGCCCCGCATTCGCCACTACCAAATGACGCGTATCAGCTGGCCAGCGCTGTTTCTGTTTCTCCCAATCCTCCGGAGGCTCCATCGGATCCTCCTCTCCAAACAACACCACCGAGGGCACGCCAACCGGTGGCAGCGTCTGCAAACGAAGTTCTGCATCGGCGAACTCCTGATTCGTCGGAGCATTCCCGTAACGATGCCGATAGGAATGAACTACAATTTTCACGAAGTCCGGATTTTCCCAGGAGTCCGCCACACTCTCAAATTTCTCAACACTAAACTTCCATGACGGCGACCACTGCGTCCACAACAACCGCCCAATTTCGCGACGATATCTTTCCAACCCGCGCACTCCGCGCTCCGTATTGAAATACCATTGATACCACGTAGGCGCCTCACGCACCGGCAACCCCGGTGCCTGGTTCGCCAAAATATTGTAGAGAAGGTAGCCGTTCAGCGCGGTCAGCGAACGCACGCGCTCTGGATGCAGAATCGCCAGCCCCTCCGCCGCGCGCGATCCCCAGTCGTGCCCAATTACCGAAGCCTTCGGAATTGCCATTGCCAACATAAAATCGTTCAGATCGTTGGCCAACTCCGATTGTTGCGAAGTGCGCGGCGTCCTCTCCGACAAAAATCGCGTCTCTCCACATCCGCGCAAATAAGGAGCCAGCGCGTAATATCCCCGCCCAGCCAAATCCAGCGCCACAGCGCGCCATCCCTGCGCGTCGTCCGGAAACCCATGCAGCAACACCACCGGCTCGCCGCCAGGATCACCCCAACTGTGATAAGCCACCTTCAACCGCGGCGTCTTCACAAACTCAACATGCGCCTTCGGCTTCGATTTCGCGATCGCCGTGGTTTTCGCATCGGCTTTGGCAACCGCGCTAACTTTCGCCTTTGCCTTTGCACTTACTTTTGCATTTGCTTTTCGTTTCTTAACCATTTAATTCCCGCCATTTGCACCGCTCTCTTCCGCAACCAGATGTCGGCCGCCACCTAGCTTCTGATGTTATCCATCGCTGACGGACTTTCTTTACGTGCCGTATCCTGCGTGCAATCGTCGCCGGCGTTTGCAGTTCGGGACATTCCTCGCAAAGTTGTTCCACCACCCGCCATTTCAGGCCGCGGAACGGGACCGACATCTCGTGCGCTCGGCGCCGACTCTTGGTTTTGAGCAAATCGTGCCTGCAGTTAGCAGAGGCAGAAAAAAGAAGATGCAGGCGGCAAATCGAACTCGCATGGACTACCTCGCGCAACGATAGTTGCCGGAGTGATAGCTTGCCGGGGAGTATACGCCTGAACAAACCAGCGCGCACCTCTTTGCCTAACTCAGTTGCGGCAGTGTTGTTTTCCTTCCTGGTTGACGGCCATTTGCTGAACTTTCAGACTTGGGTAACCTCCCATATATTTAGGATATTAATTCCCTGGGAGGACGCGCGGAATGGTGAAGAAAATGAAAATGCGGAGTCGCGCGACGACTCCCCTCTGCCTTATTGAAAGCCGCGACGTCGAAGGAAAACTTCGTGAAGCTCGGAGTATAAAGAGGTGAGAGGGGGGAAGTTATTCCATGCAGTTTAACACTTCTGCTGGTCAGGTTTGCTTGCGCTAATGGGAAAAGTTCTTAGAACGCGTTTACGGCGCTTCTTCAGCGTAAACGTTGTAATGCGCACCCCAAAATTCGGCGGACGCTTCGCGAAACTCTATGCCCAACTTGTACGACCCGGTCCCGTCCTGGGTCCCGCACCAGACCACTCGTCCATGCGTCTCGACACCAGTTTCGCCGTTTCTGATGCTGATTTCGGAGCCCGCCGGTAAGTTCACTGGCGACAATATTAAAGCCCCATTCAGGTTGATCACCGCTGTCAAGGCGGACCGCTGCGCGCCATGGGACTGAATCTCTAAGGGGACGCTCGCCAGGATCCGCTTGCTTCGGCGCTGGTCTCTCACGATTCCAGTCTGGGACCCTTGCCTAGCCGACACAATAGGACAACCGTTCCCCGGTGGCGCATGAACCATTCAGCGCGCGTCTAAGTGGCTGTGTTCACAATATGCGAGCACAACGCGTAAGGGGTTTCCCTTATGACGACTTGGACAATTTCGAATGTTATTTAAACAATCCGCGGATACGACGCGATACATTTTTGTGCGGAGAATAAATAAAGTAGCGCGCTCCGTGAAAGTCGTGCTAAAAAAGTAGTGTTATTAAAATTTAATGAAAAGCGGCGTTTGACTGCTATTCACGGCTTTAAGCGTTACTTGGTCGCCGCGCCTGATCCTGAGAGGAAGATGCCCCATTCGATTTTGGTAGCCGACGATAGTCCTGTGACCCGGGAAACACTTTCGCGCGTCTTTAAAACCGAACCTGACTACGACCTTTGCGCGCAAGCCGTGAACGGCCGCGAAGCAATCGATCTCGCCATCAAGCATCGCCCCGAGCTGATCATCCTGGATTTGGTGATGCCCGAAGTGAACGGCATGGAAGCGTCCCAGCAATTGAAGGAAATTATGCCGGACGTGCCAATAATTCTTTTCACGCAGTACCCTGACCTTCCCAAAGCTCTGCGTCACGGACAACTTCCCATCGACTGCGTGGTCTCAAAGGACGACGCCGCCAGCCTGCTGACCCACGTAAAATCCCTTCTCCAATCCGACGAATAAAATTTCCAGCCTAAGCAAATTTCCCGCTGGCCGAGTCTCGAACCACGCGTAGCTGTCACACCACATCCAACCGCCGGGACCTGGCGACTCGTTCTTGACGGTGCCGCACTCTTTGCCGTTTTGGGCTCTGCAGAGGGTGCGGGTTAGACGTCACCCTGGGGCAAATCTTTCACGAAACTCAAGCCTCATCGCTTTTCCTGGCGGGATCCCGGCCGCGAGCCTCTACGCTTTCGCGCTCTTGCTCTTTCGCGTCGCAACCGCCTTGGCCGCGGCTGCTTTCCGATTCCGTTGCGGATGAACGCCGAGCTCGTGCCACGACTTCTCCGAAAGACCTACGCCATAATGTTCCGCGGCCTTTTTGATGTTGGCGAACGCCAAGTCGCGGTCCGCGTCCGACACGCCAATCACTTGATCGAACCGCGCAATAGAGTTCCGCACGTGCGACGCGTCCGTCATCGGCTCTTTCCTCTGCTTCGGAAACGCATAAACGCTGTCCGGCAAATCGCTCTGCGCCGTAAGCTCACCATGCTTCTCATGAGGTTCCCAAGTCGCTTTCATTATTTCCTCCTTGCCGTCACATTTGTTCGCAGAGGCGCGAGTCCGTACGCACACGCCTCGCCCCGGCGAAGACTCCTCATACCTCACTAAGGATGCCAAAGGTGGTTGAAAAGGCTCACCACTTCTCGGGACTTGCAGAAACGGTCGAGAAACCAGATCCCGAGGCGGAGGAGTGGCTAAAAGAGAGGAATTTTCGCTTCCAACAGTGTGCCAGGTTCAGCGCGTGACAATGTCAATTCGCCGCCCAACTGTCGCATGCGTTCGCGCATTCCGGCGATGCCCACGCCCATGTTCGGCAAAAGCATTTTGCCATCCATTTCTCGTGGCAATCCTTTGCCGTGATCGCGAACGCGCACGAACACCCATTCCGATTGCTTGTCGATCTCAACTCGCGCGCTATCGCTCTCCGCGTGACGGTACACGTTCGTCAACGCTTCCTGAACTACGCGGAAGATCGTCATTTCAATCTCTTTCGAAAGACGCGGAAAAATCTGCGGCTTCACGCTCAGCGAAACCCGGATTCCGCTGCGCTTCGTAAGTCCTTCCGCATACCAATACAATGCCGAGCGCAGACCTGTTTCATCCAACAGCGGAGGGTGTAACAGATAAGAAAGATTCCGAACCGAAGCCACCGCTCTGTCCGCCGTCCGCAGCGCTTCGTCCTTGTCCTGCGGGTTTTGCATAAGCATCTTCAGCGCGCTCAGTTGTTGACCCAGATCATCGTGAAGCTCGCGAGCGATCCGGCGGCGCTCCTCGTCTTGTATATGCAGTAGCTGCCCGGAAAGCTTTTGAAGCTCGATAGTGCGTAGCTCGATTAGTCGCCGCGATTCCTCTAGTTGCGACAATCGCTGGCGTAATTCGCGGTTTAGAGCTTGCACGTGCTCTTCGCTTCGCCGCCGCTCGGTCATGTCCTGCGTTACCTTGGCAAACCCAGTGTGTTTGCCGTCAGGAGAGCGCAGCGCCGTTATGATCACCGAGGCCCAAAACGACGTGCCGTCCTTCCTCACACGCCATCCTTCGTCAGAGAACCGCCCTTCTTTTTCGGCCATCAACAGTTCCCGCTCGGGCCAACCACTCTCTACCGCCTCGGGAAGATAAAACTTAGAAAAATGCTGTCCCACAATCTCTTCCCGGGTGTAACCCTTCATAGCCTGAGCGCCGGGGTTCCAGGTGAGCACCCTGCCCTCAGGATCGAGCACAAAAATTGCATAGTCTCGAATACTCTCCACCAGCAGCTTGAAAAGTTCGGCTCGTACGGTGGGAGTTTCTGAACCCAGAGGTTGAAGCGCGACGGAGGAGCCTTTTTTGGGCGGTTCGGTCAAACGAAATCCTTTAACTTTCCCGTGCTAGAAGGAAAGGTTACCGATAGCCTGCCAGCCCACAATACAGTGATTACCGTAGGCGGTTCATAGCAATAGTTTCTCACAGCACTACAGACAGAATTCATCCTAACTCGCTTAAAGCAAACCAGAGGACATTCTAGCCGGCCCAGAACTCGCATTGAGGTTTGGAGTTGGGAAAGTGTGCAATAGAGAACAGAATCTCCAATACTTGCTATGCGCTAATGGAATCGCAGACGCGCCCGGCGCCGCAATTTGACAGGTGTAATCCGCGATGAAAGTTGAATAAGCAAGCGCCAACCTCCCGTGCATTAATAATGTGTGCGTCGGCTTCCCCACGCACGGTCCGGACGGGCTTGACTGAGCCTCACGCGATGGCCTCGTCGCATTGTTCGCGGAACGTTTTTAGAAAGTTCCACTGCCTCCGGCTCTACGCCGCTCTCGCCTGTGCATTACTGCTGCTGTGTCTGGTTCCTGCGAGTACCTTCGCTCAGCAACAAGCTACCGTTCTCGAAGATCGGGGCACTTCCCTCCCAGAAAAACCTCCTCCCAAGACAACGGGCACGATTGGGTCAGCGAACGTGACGGGTACCGTGCTCGACGTGAGCGGAGCCTCCGTTGCCAGCGCAGAAGTGAGATTAATGAATGAGGGCGGAACGGAATTCCAAACGATGCTGTCCGGGGTGAACGGCGAATTTGATTTCGCGAAAATCCCTGCAGGCTCCTACGTAGTGATGGTCAACGCAAAGAATTTTTCGCTGTTTACATCGGCAGAGTTCGTCGTCACAGCGGAGCAGACCTACGACGTGCCGAACGTTTCGCTATCCGTCGCAACGGAAAGCACAGAGATGACGGTCCATCCGGACGAATTTATCGCTGCTGAGCAGATTAAAGCTGCGGAGAAACAACGTCTGGTCGGCATCATCCCAAATTTCTATACCAGCTACATCCATGACGCTGCTCCGCTCACTGTGAAACAGAAATTTTCGATGGCAGCACGCGGCACATTCGATCCCGTTTCCATGGTCGGTGTAGGCGTCGGCGCCGCTATCGAGCAGGCAATGAACACATATCCCGCGTACGGGCAAGGTGCTGAGGGATACGCCAAACGCTTTGGCGCAAAGTTTGCCGACGGACGCGACAGCGACTTCCTCACTCACGCGGTCTTCCCCTCGCTCTTTCATCAGGACCCGCGCTACTACTACCAGGGCTCCGGCTCCATTGAGTCCCGCCTGATGCATGCGCTTGGCTCAGCATTTATCACGCGCAGCGATAGCGGGTTAACTCAGCCCAACTATTCCTATTTACTTGGCGACTTGAGCGCAGCGGCACTGTCTAACCTTTATTATCCGCAAGCGAATCGAGGAGCGAGCCTTGTCTTCACGAACGCCGCCATCGGCCTCGCTGGCCGCGTGGCTGGAAATATACTCCGCGAATTCTCGAAGCGCGCGACGACCAACGCGCCAGGCGAATCGGATCAGCCCTCCCGCTTCTCCTTCGGGCTTAATCATTAACCGCCCAAGCATTACTCCAAGATCCTTCGATGCACCCAAGTACATGCGGCGCATATCAACCATATAAAAATGATATAACCCGCAAGGAGCAGGACTTTCATAATAGGTTCGAGGGCACGGAAGAAATATTTGCTCCGATCGTCGCGGAAAGCACGAGGCCGCCCAATCCAGACGAAGCACTGCACAAAAGATAAAATCGCGATTGCGCCCACTGCTTTCCGTCCATCAGCGAAAAACATCTTGGTCGCAAAAAGAAGGAGACCAAGCACCGTGGCGATTGCTGACACTGTGGGCAGCCGCCACATTGCAATCCCCAGGGTTCCAATTAGCGAGAAACTCGAAGCAAAACGGGTCAACGCGTCTTTCACCCCGAAACGGACGGCGGAATAGCAGGTGATTATCCAGACCAAGCTCACGAGAAGCGTAAGAGTAGTCGTCCAGGAAGGCGTCCGGTCTCGCTGTGCATGCGTCCCAAAGGCGGACAGTTCCGGGCCACCCGCCAGATGCAAGGCTGCTAAACCAAGCCACAGCATTCGATTAACAGCGACGGCTTATGGGCCGGAACCTGCTTTAATTACGAAAACTCGTCTTCGGAGGTAGCGCGATGACCTCGTTCTGGCAAGACATACGATACAGTCTGCGAATGATCGTCAAGGCCCCCGGTTATGCGGCGATCGCCATCCTGACGCTGGCGCTGGGTATCGGCGCGAACACCACGATTTTCAGTTGGATCAATTCAGCATTGCTAAACCCGGTTCCCGGAATCTCCAATCCGAATGAGGTGGTTTCGTTGACGTTAGGGAAGCCCGGCGAGCCTTTCGGGTTTACCTACCCTGATCTCGAGGCTGTGCGCAACGGGCAGCATAGTTTTACCGGCATCGCCGGCTGCTGGTTCGCTCAAATGAGCGTGACGGGCAAGGCTAAGCCCGAGCGCATCTGGGGCATGGTAACCTCCGCGAATTACTTCGACGTACTCGGCGTCCGGCCGATCCTTGGCCGCGCTTTTCTTCCTGCTGAAGACGAGAAGCCTGGCGGTGCGCCTGTAGCTGTGATCAGCTACCGGTTGTGGCAAACACATTTCGGCGCAAATCCGGATGTGCTGGGCCAGAACATTGAAATCAACAAACACGCCTACACCATCGTGGGCGTAACGCCAGCGGCGTTTCAAGGAAGCCAGACCGGTGTGCGTACGGAAATTTGGGTTCCCATCATGATGGAGGCGCAATTAGACGCAAGGGGCGACCTGCTTCACGACCATCACAATTTCTGGTTATTGATATTTGGAAGGTTGAAACCGGGCGTGTCGCTGGCGACTGCGCAGGCGGAAATGACGCTACGCCTGAAGCCGGAGGCAAAGAATTATCCCGAGGAGCATAAAGGGAAAGACACCGTAGTAGCGTACCCGCTCTGGCGAAACCCGTGGGGCTTGAATTCGTTTCTCTCCACTCTGCTTCCAATGCTGATGATTATTGCCAGCTTGGTGCTTTTGCTGGCCTGCGCAAACGTAGCGAATCTGATGCTGGTACGCTCGATAGCAAGGCGCCGCGAAATCGCCATTCGAATGTCGCTGGGCGCGGGCCGATGGCGTCTGGTTCGCCAACTGCTCGTGGAAAGTTTGATACTAGCGCTCGCAGGAGGCGGAGTCGCGCTGCTGATCACCTTCTGGACCGCGGGAAGTCTGATGAAATTCATGCCTGATACGGATTTCCCTTTGGGTCTCACCATCGGGACAGATCGCACGGTTATGTTCGCGACTCTGGTTATCGCGCTGCTTACAGGTATTATTTTCGGGATTCTACCCGCGCTGCGGTCCTCGGGAGTGGCGCCGATTACGGTGTTGAAAGAGGACAGCAGCAGTGCCTCCGGCACGTTGCGCAGGGCGCGCCTCGCCAGCGGGTTGGTGGTAGCGCAAATTTCGCTGTCGCTGCTGCTGCTGATCTGTGCGGGATTGTTTATTCGCAGCGTCAGGAGCGCGCAACAAATCTATCCGGGCTTCAACTCGCATAACGTGTGGATCGCTTCCTACGATTTATTTACCGCGGGTTATTCGGAAGGAACCGGGGGCGAATTCGACCGCCAACTCGTCGCGAAGCTGGAAGCGCTTCCGGAAGTGCAGTCGGTGTCTTTGTCGAACCGCGTACCCTTGGGATTTAGCGGAGGTTCCACCAGCGTGAAGCCTGAAGGCTACATATCGCAGCCGAACGAAGTGATGGAAACACAGGCAGCCGTGATCACGCCGAATTACTTCAACACCATGCAGATTCCGATTGTGAAGGGGCGAGACTTCTCGGCGCAAGATATCAAAAGTTCGCAACGCGTCGCGATCGTCAGCGAAGGATTCGCGGAGCGCTACTGGCCGCATCAGGAAGCGCTCGGTAAGCAACTCAACTCCGACTTTACGGACGAGTGGTACACCGTTGTCGGCGTGGCGCGTGATACGAAAGTGAAATCTCTGAACGAAACGTCAACTCCTTTTGTGTACTTGCCGCTGTATCAATATTACAAAGCCGAGATGATGATCAATGCGCGGGTGGCCAGAGATCCGTTGACTGTCGGCAAAAGCATTCAGGATGCCGTCCATGAACTTAATTCCGACTTGGTGATGTACAACGTGAACACCCTCGAATCGCAGGAGTTATTTGCCAGCTTCGGCCAGCGCGTGGCCGGGACTTTTGTCGGCGCATTTGGCCTGCTCGCGTTGGTTCTGGCTGCGGTGGGAATTTACGGAGTCACGGCTTACACTACGCGGCAGCGCACACACGAAATCGGCATCCGCATGGCGCTAGGTGCGAGCAAGGAGGACATTCTCCGGCTTGTGCTCGGCCATGGTCTGCGCTTAACGCTTATTGGCTTGGGATTTGGCCTGGCCGCATCGTTCGCTCTAACTCGCTATCTGAGCGGCCTGCTTCTCGGCGTGACGAGCCACGACGCATTGACGTTTTTCAGCGTCGCGATTCTGCTCTGCGCAGTATCCCTCTTCGCCTGCTTCATACCCACACGCCGCGCCATGCGCGTGGACCCCATGGTGGCCCTGCATTACGAATAATTACGGAGGTATTTAGGCGGAGGTCGAGCCGGCCGAGCCGCCCACGCGCTGCTGGAGTGTTGGCATCAGGGCGAAATACGGCCGGATAGCTGGGGAATCCGAACGGCCGAAATCCTCGTACGTGCCGTCGAATATAATCTTCCCTGCATCCAGCATGATGACCCGCGGCTGCAGGCGGAAAAGTAAATCTTTGTCATGCGTTATGATAAGGGTTGTTCGCGAAAAGCCGGACGATGTTTTTCCTCGATGCACCGAGCCGATCAAATCCTGGATTTTTTCGGCCACCTGCGGATCAAGTCCGGTGGTGGGTTCATCGTAGAACACCAGA
>Ga0308309_10000661_pt1 | contig 21378 bp, 17 predicted proteins | sample HubBroMetageWFT5_FD_192491 | JGI IMG/M metagenome (GOLD analysis project Ga0308309, IMG submission 192491) | Warmed and freeze-thawed soil microbial communities from the Hubbard Brook experimental Forest, New Hampshire - Hubbard Brook CCASE Soil... | ecosystem: Environmental > Terrestrial >...
CGACGCCACGCACGGATTAGAATGTGGCCTGCCTGTCACGAAACTTGGACCTCTACAGTGTCAGCCAAGAGGGACCGGAGGCGAGAGGTTTAGTACCGACTTTTTATAGGAAAGGCCGTATGGATTCGGTTTTCAGATGACCAGAGAATTTCGGTACTCACCAGACCACCCTCATATCTGACACGGGCATCCTCCTCGACCGGTGCCAGATCCAAGCTGACAGGCTAACAAGAACTCAAGATGGCTCAATGGAGGGGGAGTACGCCAATGATACTGCACTTGGTCGCGTTGCTTGTTCTGGGGCTGATGTGTGGGAGTGAACTGAATGTCGCGCTGTTCAGTCATCCCCTGCTTAAACTGCAGCCGCTGGAGACACACGTACTGGTTCGCTCATCGCTCGCTGTGTTGCTTGGGCGCGTCATGCCGTTTTGGATGGCAGGCTCCACGCTGCTCAATCTCGTGCTGCTACTGCCTTTCGCACACTTGAACGAGTCCGCTTGGCGCTTCGCCGCGATTGCTTTTGCCATTCAAGCGATCGCCGTCGTGTTTTCGCTGGTGGGTCCCGTACCTATCAATAATAGGATTGCCAAATGGACGCCGAGCTCTTTTCCGGAGGATTGGAGTGCGCAGGAGGAGCGTTGGGATACTTATCATTTCGTTAGAACGTGCGGTCTTATTGTGGCTTTCGCGTTGCTAGCGCTCAGTTTTCGTGTGCGTTGATGACGCGGCGCTTTGCTGATCACTTGGCTGGAAAACGCCGCGAGTTCAACCGATCGAATCGGGCGCTATGTCAATGCGTGCCGAACGATTATTCTGAAGTGTGACTGAAACTCCAGAGATACCCCAGAAGCCTCCACACTGGAAAGGCTCGCTTCGAATCTTCGTTCGATGGTTTCTGATCGGAGTGGCGGCGCTTTGGTTGCTTGCTGCGCTGATGCTGGTGGCTGTGCGGTGGATCGACCCGCCGACCACCGCGGTACACATGCAGCGACACGTGCAGGCATGGATTCACGGCGCGCCGTATCACGAACGATACGAATTCGTTCCGCTGAGCCAAATCTCGGTGGATTTCCAGCATGCTGTCGTCGCGGCGGAAGACGCGCGCTTCTACGAGCATCATGGATTCGATTGGCAGGCGATGCAGATCGCAGCGGAAGAAGATATAGAAGGCGGGCGGATTCGCGGCGGGTCTACGCTTACGCAGCAACTGGTAAAGAATCTGTTCTTCGGAACTGGGCGCTCGATTCTGCGCAAGGGAGCGGAGTTCACACTTGTCCCAGTGGCCGAATTGGTGCTGGGCAAGAAGCGCATTCTGGAGCTCTACCTGAACGTGGTCGAATGGGGCCCTGATGTTTATGGTGCGGAGCCGGCAAGCCGTTACTACTACCGAACTTCGGCGCGGAGTATCGACAGGGAACAGGCGGCGCGACTCGCTGCAATTTTGCCGTTGCCGCTGAGGCGACGGCCCGATCACATGAATCGGTATAGCGGACTGATCCTGGAGCGAATGCGGCAAATGGGTTGGTGATGGCGCAAACGTTTTTGAGAGCCGTGGCTTGATTCATTGTTCGACTTATCAGGATCCCGGGGGCCAGAGATTCTTCTTTACACTTCACAGGCTCCGCATTAATCTCTCCCCATCCCTACCTTAGTAGTTGCCCAGAGCCAGCGGTTATTCCAAGGAGGATGCAATGAAGGTTTCCCTAGCTTTACTTTCCCTGCTACTTGCAGGAGCCATATTCGCTGCCGTACCTCCGGGCGCCGCCCAGGAAGCATCGGCCGCGAAAAAAGAGACGAAATGGCAGGGCACTGTCGTCAGAATCTATAAAGACCTGTCGCAAATGGACATTCGCGGCGGCACAACCGGCAGCTCGAATGATTTGAGGAAGGTCGCCTACGATAGCTCGACGCAATGGACCAAAGGCGGAAAGCCCGGGCAACAGGAGGAGGTTAAGGAAGGCTCGTTTGTGATTATATTGGGCCAAGTAGACGACAAGGGCGTTCTGCACGCGTCGCGAGTCGATCTGCGTCTACCGCGATAAGCTAACCGTGAAAGACGCCCCTGGGACTGCTGAATCGTTTTGCAGTTGCTTGTCAGCGACGGCGTCCCCAGGACTACCGCTCACGAATCAGCTTTATCCGCTTCAAGACGCAGTTTTGCAGTGCGGGCGGTTTCCCGCAGGAGCGGGTCTACGTGACTTAGGCAGCGCTCCAGCTCTCCGGCCATGGATTTCATCCGGAAGGATCCAATCGCATATGCGCCACACGTTTTCAGCCACGGGTCATCGTTGGAAACGAGTTCGTTGACCGCCTGCTCGCGGCTCTCTAACTTCGTGTGCACCAACTGGTTGGCCAGCCGCGCACGCTCTTTCGGCGTCACCCGCCCATCCAGTAGCGGGACAAGCGTTACGCGCAACGCCGACTTCAAAACGTTCTCGAGGAACTCGAGCGAGTTGTCATGTACGATTCTGTCCTTGGATTGCAGTCCCAGATAAACCGCTTTCAAATCCAACTGGGGATACAACAAGCCCAGCAGGCGGAAGATCCTCTCCAATTCCTGCTCCAGTGAACTCGCCAGCGCCCCTCCCACCAAATCTTCGCTGCCACCCGGACTCGAAAGGGCCTCGAGGATCTGGTAGGTGCGATAGTGCCCCAGGATCTCCCCCGCCAACACGGTCTCCAGCAGCTGAAAGTCGAGCGGAATTTCGGGGAAGTCGCGGTGGAGCCTGTTCAAGCCGCTGATGACCATGAACCGCAAGGTCGCGTCGCCTTGCATTACATTCTCCAACAACGCTTGTGCAGCGGCGGGCGTTCCGATGCCGGCGAGGACATCGGGAATTTCTTTGCGTTCCTCCGTCGGCGCGTTGGGATCTCCCAGGCGCTCATTCAAAAGTCCGACGATCGAATCCCCAAATGCCACAAGCGCCTTTGTCGCATTTTCATGAAGCACAGGGTCACGAAATTGTTTCAACAATTGCGGAGCCAAAGCCTGTTTTCGCAGCAGACCTACGGAGCGAATCGCTTCCTGCACCACCTCGCTCGAGGGATCTCCCAGCAAGCGCGAAAGTAGGGGATCGAAAGAGTCCGGGAGCTGCCCCAGAAGCCGGGCGGCTTCGCGTCGCGATCTCTGGCCGGCTTTTCCTTCTTCGCCAACCATCTCCTCCAATATTTTTCCTGCGGTCTGCAAATTCTGGGCTTCCCCCGGACGCGCCAAATACGCGGCCACCGCCGAACGAACAGAATAATCCTCAAATTCGCTTAGTTCTTGAAGCAGCATTAGCGGATCGACATGCGCGCGATGGACCATATAAAGCATCGCCTCCGTGCGCACCGCCATTTCCGGATCCTTGAGCATCTCTTCTACCCTTGGCAAGATAGAGGTGTCCTCCGATGCCGAGAGAATGGCAAGTGCTTTATGCCGTACCTCGCCTGACGGGTGTTGGAGGAGATCCCGGATCACCGGGTGAGGAATCCTGGCACGTTCAACCTCGTAGAGGCTGAGTGCATACAGAATTTCCTTATGGTCGGAAAGTTGGAGTCTACTTGCCAGCAGTTCCGACGTGGAGCGGTCCAGGGCCAGGGCGGAGGTCTGGGCGGCACTGAGACGGTGTTGACTGATGGAGTCCTGAAGCACAGCAAGATATTGCCTACCCGCGACGAACACCGACACCAGCCATCCCGCGACCAGTAGAAGAACGACAACGCTGATTTGCTTCGGTGCAAAGTGCAGGTAAGTCGCGAAAATAAGTACGAGTACGCCAGCAAGACCGTCTCCGAGTCGCCAAATCACCGTGTCGATAAGCCATTTCGCCTGCAACTTCACACGAGGCGCCAGCGGCAGGTAAAGCAGCTCTACGGTGGACTTATCGAGCGAGTAACGCAATATCTGGTCGCCGCCTTTCAAGAAAACCACGGCGGCCAGGGTTCCCCAAATCAGCAAGCCTCCCGAGCCCACGAATACAGTGAGGGGAAGTACGAACAACATGGTTCCAATTCCAAACCGGCGCAGGGAGCGCGTGGTGAGCAGGAGTTGGAACAAGAGTCCCAGGATCCCGACGTAGAAATAAAAATCACCGAAGAAAACCGCCAGACGGTCTTTGTTTACGAGGAACTCCTTGGCGATTGCCTTGAACTGCCATCCGGTGACCGTAGTCACGACTGAGGAGATGCAGATCACCGCCGCCACCGCCCGCAGATACTTCGAGGAGAATACCAAGCGTAGGCTGTCCTGTATGTTCTTCTGCTCGTTTCCCGGCGTTTCCCCCTTCTGCTCTTTCGATTCCGCAAGCTTGAATTCGCCTGTCGTCCACCCGACGTACATCAACAAGCAGGAAATCACCAGAAACGGAACCATCCCAAGCAGGAGACTTTCCGTACCAAACGCATGTGCCGCCGACTTCGAGACAAACCCAGCAAAAATCGACCCCAAGATCGCGCCGCCCCCGACCATTCCAAATAAGCTCTTCGCTTCCCGCGTGGTCAACAGGTAGTTCGCGAGCGTCCACACCTGCGTCGGAGCCAGCACTCCGAAAACGCTCACCCAAACGTAGAAGACTGGATACAACCAAGCGGGATGATAGAGATGCGCCAACACCCAGAACACCATGCAGTTTGCCGCGAAGAAGAGCTGACTGCCGATCAGCAAATTGCGCAGGGAAATTCTACGCGCCAAACGCAGATAACCTGCCACGACGAATCCTACGAGAACGGCGCTAGCGATATCTACATACGGGAGCTGTATAGCTTGGAAACGCGCCAGGAACAACGCGTCTCGCGCTACCTTCCCGATCATGTAACTGCTGATGATCAGGAAGAGACACGAACTCAGAAGCAGGCCGCGAGCCAGATCCCCGGGATGCACGTTTAGAACACGCCCGATCCACCGTTTCATCTGCGGACCTTCTTTCGTAGCGTTCTTGTCTTATTGCGGCGCGGCCATCGTTGCCGAGCATATGCGGTCGGCGGGTAACACGGCTGACTTTTCCGAAGGCACGGCCCCGTTTCCCGGACGCTCCCCGGCTGCTCCGTTTTGAGTTGAAGATGCAGCGGAATCGAGAAGCACCACCTGCTGATCCAGATAAACAGCGATGAATTGGGTATCGCCGCAGACTTCCAGAGCTGACGCCCTGCCTCCTGGGTAGTAACTGCTGAGCATGCCGGTGTCGATCAGGAACACTTTGTTTCCGAAGCGGGGCCGGATGCGACCACCCTTCTGCACGGTGTGCCCTACTACAATGTGTGTCGAATTGTAAGCTTCCAACAGCTTGGTCGCCTGTGGCGTCCCTTCTTCTTCGCTCCACTGGTCGTAACCACGAAACCACAGCGGTCCATCAACCTTCACGCTGAGCCAATCTTGAAACCTCAAGAACTCGATGATCTTGGTCTGGCGTTCATCGCTGGCAGTGACTCGTGACTTGCGCTCAGCAATGACTTCCGCCTGAAGCACATTAGCCATTTCCTGCAAATTAAAAAATGGCAGGATCAACTTTTCATTTTGTAGATAGTGCTTCGTGGCATCAAACGCCTTTATCTCTTCTTGGATTTTGTGATCCATAGCATCAATCTTTGTCTTAACCAGATCAGGATGAATTCCTCCATGCAAGAAGATGATTCCTCCAATCTCGGCCACGGCGGCGTGCCCTCGCAACCACGCACCGTATTGTCCCTCTGGAGCAAACGCCTCGCGCTGCTCAATAAAGCCTAGCGGATGGCGTGCCATCCACTCCGCCTCAGTCAACTCCATGGGCTGGGGAAGTTCGGCCAGTAACGAAGCGTGACTATCCCTCCATTTCACATACTCCTCAAACGCAGCTTTCTGTCGTTTCTCGGAATTGCCATCGGCAAAACTGGCATAGTTCGCAGGAGTAACGTAACGCAGGTCTCCCATGATGTTCATCATCTCGTGGTTACCAAGCAGGCTTACCACCCGGCCGCCCGATTGCGCCGCTTCTTTTTCGAGTGCCATCATCAGGTCCATGACCTCGCGCGGCTTGGGACCGCGATCAATGAGATCTCCGACCTGAACGAACGTTGTCTTTCCGCCTGTCCAGTGGTTCTGCTTGTCTATCAGACCGGTGCGCTGAAGAATGGCGACGAAGTCGTCAAAGTCACCGTGAACATCCGCGATTGCGACCAAGACTTGTGGCGGCTCCGCTGGAACCTTCGCTGCTGCCGTCCACGTCATCCCGGCCGGCACCGCGACTAGCAGGATAAGGAGGATTGAAATACGAGTGCGGTGGGTAAGAACACAGACTGAAGGGCTGAACATACCCCACCCTTCTATAGCCGAGCGCTGCAGAATTTTAGAGAAGACATTGCGTTCCACCGGACGTCCATTCGGCGCACGTCAGGCCGCCAGAGTTGAACAAGTTAACAAGCCGAAGAGATGTACCCGCAACCTTCGCAAAGCCGGCACGCGGACGGCCTGCGATCCCCTGGGGTACATCCATAGCTTCAAACGCGCGCGCTCAAAACAAAAAGACGCTCACTTCTTCCGGGCCAAAAGCCTGACACGGTCAGATTGAGATGACACTGCAGGCTGTATGCTGTATTTGGCGGCGGTTAACCCAAGATAAGACACAATCGCGGAGCCATCGCCATGAAGGCCCCGCGACCCGGTTACTTGGCGAAACCTGAAGCACGAAAGAATCCCGGCACTTCAAGTTGCGCCATAAAACTTGTTGCCTACTGGGAGTGGGAGAGGCGCTTAGAGATTAGAGTCGCGTGGAGGACGCCTGGCTTGTCCCAAGTGCCGGTGCAAATCACGCGGTCCCCGTCTTTAACGTCACTGGGGGTGATGTCGTTGGTTTTTGTCTCTCCGTGATACTGACTGACCCATTTCGTCGAGCTGTCGTACTGAACGGTCCGCTGATCGGCTGACGTGCCGACTTTACGAACAGTCAAAGTAGAATCCTCCTTGCTGCTCCTTATAATGGTACCTTCCCAGCGTCCCTCCTTCGGCTGAGCAGGAGCCTGTTGTCCGGCTATTGCTATTGCCAGCGGGAAGATAAGCACCAACGCAAACAGCAGAGTGAACTGCTTTCTTAGCATGTTTTTCTCCTTTTCATTGTATCCCCGGGGTAAAACGTCATGTTCTAGCACGAACAGTAGACCTCGCGACCAAAAAGAGCAAGCTGCCGTCAAACTCGGGCCGCCAATCCCGCGTCTCCGCCCCTTGTACCGGTTGCGCCGCTCGGAACCTGCCGTCGAAAGCTACTCGGCCAATCGAGTACAATTCAGTACAGCACTTCTCAGTACAGCACTTCTTTCTCGCCTTTTTCAGCGATTAGCTTCTGGAACTGCGCAACAATCTTGTCGCGCCGCGCCATCACCGCGCTCACTTCCGACTTGTTGAGGTAGTGCTTGGTTGCTTCTGTCACCGTGTTCACGTCCAGCGCCTTCAGTTTCTCGAACAACTGCCGGTTGCAGCGTACCAAGTCGTTTGGGTTTCTGAGTTCTTTGTTTTGGCGGAATGCGCGGGTGAAATCAATCCTCCAAAGCTGCCAATTCTCACCGATCAGCACGTTGGTCAGGTTGGGATCGGAATCGTAGACCAATTGATCGAAGACCCGAATCTTGTACATCTGATTGTTCCAGGCATCCGGATCCGGCGGAGATATTTTCTTCGTGTAGCGCTCCACTTCATCCATCTTCACCGGCAACCACCAACTCAGCGAGCCGACCTGACCTTTCCATGTGCGTTCGACATACACTGGCAGCATGTCGTCGATGCCGAGCAGCTCAGCCAGCTTATAAGCGGCGAGATTGTACTTATAGGAGTCCACGAAGTTCAGTTCGGTGCCGCCGGTCAGCTTCATCTCGGCTTTGTGTTCATCAATAGGTTGGAACGAGGCGTCGTGTGTAACAGTGCCGTCGGAGAGGGTAAGCCGCCAAGTGCCTGTAACCCCCTTCTTGGACTGCTTGCTGTCCACCACCTTCGCAGTGAGAAGGAATTGCTTGATCTGCTCCTTGGTCAGGGTCGATTCGTCCGCGGACACCACGCATGGTAAGCAAATCAGACACAACAGCGCGGCAAGCATACATCTGCGCCACTGGAGATGAAGTGGACTCATACAGGCACCTCCCCTGAGCGGCTCGAACGTTACTCCTTTCCGCCACGGTGTACAACCCGAAATATCCGGAACGGCTGGCGCAAACCCAAATACCGGCGCTACCGGCGAACGCGGAGTCCGTGGCTGGAGAGCTGATTTCACAAAGTGCGACTACAAAGGATGGAACAACAAAAATACCGAGGACTCTTGCTGCCCTCATCGAACAATTTGTGCTAGTTCCGTGCAGAACGAATCGCAGATGTGGCGAAACGATTTGACACTTCGTACGTAATAGTAGATTGCGGATGTTCGGAAGGAGATCCTTTGACGAACCCGCAAGAGGGCGTGATTCCACGAAAGGTGTTTCATGAACAAAAGACTGGGTTTTGTGTTTGTTGCACTGATGGCAGTTCCGGTTGCTCTGCTGGGGCAGGAGAAGTCACCAGCGGAGGCCGCTCCGCCCGCGAACCCGATTACCGCGAGCGAAAGAGGCTTTTACTCGTATGTGAGCAGCGCGGTCGTCGGCGCGGCGCAAAAAATGCCGGAAGAAAACTATTCCTTCAAACCGACACCGGAGGTTCGCACTTTTGGCCAATTAGTTGGCCATGTAGCCGAAGAGTCGTACATATTTTGCTCGCAGGCAATCGGTGAAGCAAACCCAGTAAAAGACATCGAAAAAACAAAGACGTCGAAGGCCGATCTGGTGGCTGCGCTCAAGGACGGAGTTGCGTACTGCAACAAGGCATTCGAGGGCATGACCGATGCAAAAGGCAGCCAGATAGTGAAATTGTTCAACTTCGATCTAGCGAGGCTCACAGTGTTCTCGATCAATACGGCACACACGGATGAGCACTATGGGAACATGGTGACCTATTTGCGAATCAAGGGTATTGTGCCGCCGACAAGTGAAAAACAGCCCCCACAGACACCGAAGTAAGAGGCTCAAAAAACACCACTCTTTTTGAATTTGCGGGCCGGGCGCAGGCGTCCGGCCTTTTTATTTTTTGGGACGAGAAGTGGATTGGAGTACCCCAAGACCCAGGTACCAAAAACCGGAACCTGGGGCACCCGCCGCGTCTCTGCACATTTCTGAGGGTTAAGAGGAGGGATATCCTTTCGGCGATTCGTAGTTGAGAAAACCCACGGAATTCAATCCGGGCCACCCGCCGGTTATTGGGCTACCAGGAGCTAGGGTTCCTCTTTGATGTCATATGCGCGTGCAATCTCGGGTTTCAGCCGATGAAGTTCCTTCCAGCGCTTTACCAGTTCTTCTACTTCGTCAATTTGGGCAGGAGTCATGTGGGCTTTCGCTTCTGAGTTTCTGCAAATGCCGAGACCGAGCGATTCAACAAGTTAGCTTAAACAAGGAGCATCGCCATGTCCTCGAAGTTTCCTTCGGCCCAAGGGCTCGATTCGTAAACGGGCCGACCCGACGCGTAATGCTCGGAGCCGAAAAGACGATTCTTGTCTGAGTCATGGAGGGAGAAGTCTGTTTCGTGATAGGCAGCATAATTTATGCCTTCGATGACCAAATGGCGAGCTTCATCCGGTGTCATATAGGTGATTGAAAATCTTACTCTCGCGGCGACCGAAGCTCCACGCTTAAGGGGTAGTGCCAGATTCATGCGCAGAGCGGACAAATGGGTGCGGTGCGCGGTGAGTTGAGAAATCGGGAGTTGGATGCTTGGACGCGTTGTAGACTTTGGTGATCGAAGGAACGGCGCGACATGGCGAGTCGCACACTTATTCTGATTCCGCTAAGGCATTTAGCTCTTGTCAATTTGGAGGCTCACGATGAACGGTCAACAACAGACGGCGCAGTATTCCGCAGCGCGAGATCAAGAGATCCGCACGGCACTGGATCAGCATTGGGCGGCGTCCGATGCCAACGATTTTGAAACGGAGCATTTGATTTATCACGAGGACGCGGTGCTGGAGTACCCGCAGTCGGGCGAGCGAACCCGGGGTCGAAGCAACATACAGAAGCAACGCGCCAGTCAGCCGAACAAAAAGCGGTTTAGCATCCGACGAATCATTGGCGGCGGTGATCTTTGGGTCACGGAATTCATCCTCACGTATGACGGCAGGCCGTCCTACACCGTGAGCATCATGGAGTTCAGCGGCGAGAAGGTTGCGCGGGAAACACAGTACTTCGCGGATCCATTCGTGGCTCCGGCATGGCGCGCTCAATTGGTCGAACGGATGGATGCATAATCTGGAGGCGCGAGAATTCGCTAACGAGGGCGCCATTTGCGGTTTGCGGGACCGACTAACTCCCGATCGAACGCGTTTACCGTAGAAGCCGAACTGTGTGATATAGGATATCGTCGCGGGGCATCCTCCGATGGAGGGACAAGAGATGGATTGGAAACGGCTGATCGAGTTTACGCTGTTGGGTAGCAGCGATTTGGAACAATATGCCATCCTGCTGGTGCGCGTTTCGATCGGGCTGTTCTTCGCCATCTCCGGGGCAAACAAATTGTTTTCCGCTGACGGCACGAAACCTGTTTACGAAACGCTGGTTAAGGCCAAAGTCCCGTTTCCGCGCCAGACCGCTTATTTCGTGTCGGCCGTCGAGTTCGTTGGCGGATCGGTGGTGACCGTGGGATTTCTTTCGAGCCCGGCTAGCTTTGCTTTATTGATCGATATGATTGTCGCCACCGCGACAACCGCGGTTTCCACGCTGCCCAAAGGGCTTTCGCCGCTTAGCTGGCTGGACGATTTCCTGTACCTGCCGGAAGTCCTGTACGTGCTCTTCTTTATCTGGCTGATCTGTTCTGGTCCGGGAAGGTTCAGTGTCGATTACTGGCTGGCCGGCAAGCTACTGAGGTGATCGCGGTTCAGGTGTGTATCGCAACTGTTCGCGCATTTGCGGGGTGACCCAGATGAGTTTTGCGCCACAGCCTTGAATCACGTCCATTGCGTAAACAGCATCCCTATAAGCGGTATCAACGTCGGCCTCTAAATAGACGGTCCATTCCGCGCGGCGCCCCGGCTGCTCAGTGAGTTTGGAACGCAGGTCGTTGCGGTTAACTTCTTCACCGTTTACGAAAAACCGCGGAGGAGTTCGGACATATACCTCGAGTGTATCGGGCCATGGACTTTTCTCCCAAACGACAGCATCTGGCTTTCTCCAGCTTACAAACAAGCCATGGGAAGGGAGTGGACCGTAAGCCACAGAGAAAAAAACTACGATCCACAGGACCGCTCCGCAGAACAGCCCCCAATGCGGCACTTCGTGAATAACCCGAAGCGGCGGGTGTTTTGTAATCGGCGTCACATTCCGCAGAACCATATCGGGGAAGATGCGCGGCGCCAGGGCCCGAGCGAGTTTCGATCGAGCGACGTATCCCCCAGCGACCACGGACAACGCCAGGCCCGTGCCACCTAAGAAGAGACAGAAAAGTTGGGTCAGTCCTATGCCTTCCCGATAAGCAGTGGAATCGGTAAAGACCAAAAGGCGAGGATGCCTAGAATTCAGACACGGCGCGGCCGAGGGGATATCCCACTCCAACTGATATTTGCCTGGAGAAGCAAGGAATGCATTCGAACTAGAACCATCACTGCGGGTGAGTTGTTCAGAACTTACCCAGAGTTCACGCGACTGCAGCGTAGCTGAGCCAAGCCTATACACGCGCCACTGCGGATACATAATGATTTTGTAGTTGCAGCGATTGGCTTCGTTCCAATCGTCCAAGCTATCGTCCAAGTCGAGGAAAGCGAAATAGGTTTCCTTGAGATTGATCGCAAAGGGTGGCGACTTCAGGTGCCGATCGTCCAGTGAAACAGCGTAGTCGAGAGGAATAAAGATTCTTGAGTCGAGCCAACGTTCTGTACAGAGGTAGGTGGCCGTCGCTACCAGGAAAAGGCCCAAGCCCAGACGAAATAGGATTTTGGGTGGCATCCCTTTCTAGTGTAGTTAGACACCAGGACACGGTGCGGTGTTCCGTTACGAACGATTCCATATCGCAATCGGCCAGGTCATTGTTTGGAGGAGACGACAATGAGGACTACTCGTAACGGAGGGCCACCAACGGATCGACCCGCGCCGCCCGCCGCGCCGGAAGGTAGCACGCGGCCAGCGTCACTACGGCAAACAGAACGGGTACGGCAAGGAACGTGAGCGGATCATTGGGTGCCACCTGGTACAACTGGCTTGCAAGCGCGCGTCCCGCACCGAGAGCGCAAAGCACACCTACCGAAAGTCCAATCAGCGCTAAATTCAATCCTTGTCGCATCACCATGCGCATCACCTGCCACGGACTTGCGCCCAGCGCCGTGCGGATTCCGATTTCATGGGTACGCTGCGAAACCAGACTCGACATCACCCCATAAATCCCAATCGCCGACAAAAACATCGCCAACGCGCCGAAGAAAATCATCAATTGCGTGACCATTTGATCTCCGTAGTTCACGATGGCCATCACATTTTCCAACTCCTCCACCGAAGAGATCGCCTGACCTCGGTCGACGTCCCAAATCTCGTCACGAATGGCGGTCGCCATCGCCGTGGCACTCCCGGTAGTCCGCACCACAAAGCCGAACGTCGCAGAAGGGAATTGAGCTAAAGGAACGTACATCTGCCGGCGCGACCGCTCCCGCAAGTAGTACATCTTGATGTCTCGCACCACGCCTACGATGGTGCACACGTTATGCTGATCGCCATATCGCAGTTGCCGCCCGATGGGGTCCTCATTCGGCCAAAATTCCCGCGCAAGGGTTTCGTTGATAATCGCGGAAGGGGCATTGCCCTGCGCGTCGCTGGAATCGAACGTCCGGCCTTCGACCAGGCCAATCTGCATCGTCGAAAAATACTCGTTCGAAACGGCAGCATAGGTTGTGTTTCGACTTTCTCCCGGCCTAGGCGCGGGTTTTCCTACCGCTTCGATATCCACGGACGCTCCAAATCCCCCGAACGGTACGGAGCTGGCTGCGCCAACCGCCTGCGCTTGCGGCAATGCTCGCAATCTTTGCAGCACATCCTCGCTGAAATTTCGTTTCTGCGATTCCTGCGCATATTTCGTTTCTGGCAGCGCCAATTGCGCCACCATCAGGTTTGCCGGGCTATATCCTGGGCTGGTGTGTACAGAAATGAAGAAGCTCTTCACCAACAACGTCGCCGAGATCAGCACCACCACGGCCAGGGTAATCTCCGTCGCTACAAACGTGCTCCGCAATACGGTACCTCGGTGCCCTCCCAAAGTTTGTCCCGATCTTTCCTTCAACGTGCGGTTCAGCTCCAGGCGTGAAGTTTCAAAAGCAGGCGCCATGCCAAACGCGACGCCGCAGAGCACCACAATGCCCAGCACGAATCCCAGTGTCGTCAGATCCAGGTCTACATGGCCGTAGTTCACGATGTAGCCGCGAATGTGCTCCGGCATTTTTGATTCGAGCCAGTGCATTCCGAAAAACCCGAGGAGCACCCCGGCCGTGCCGCCCGCGAGGAACAATAACAAAGACTCCGTCAGAAGTTGCCTCACCAACCGCACCCGAGTGGCGCCCAGCGCTCCGCGCACGCCAAACTCCTTTGCGCGGCTTGCTGCTCGCACGAGCATGAGATTCGCAACGTTGGCGCAGGCGATGAGCAGGATCAGCCCAACAATGGCAAAACAGATCAGCACTTCAGGCGCGCCTTCGTTCCTGGCAATGGCTTCCGCCATCGAGCCAACCAGCAGCGTCAAGTTCGTATTGGTTTGCGGAAACTGCTTTTCCAGACGCGAAAAAATCGTTGTGCTTTCGGCTTCGGCCTGTTCGCGCGTGATGCCTGGTTTCAGCCGGCCAAACGCCGACAAAAAAGAGCCGCCGCGGTCCGTGCGCTCCTTGTCGGTCAGCGCGAGCGGCGTCCAGATGTTTGCGAATCCCCTCAACGGAAATTGAAACGTACCCGGCATCACTCCTATTACTGTGTACGGTTCGCCTTCGATCGTGATGGTTCGTCCGATGATTTTTCGGTCGCTGGCATACCTGCTCCGCCACAAGCCCTCGGCAAGGATGGCCACGTGCCCGCTCCCTGACCGATCCTCCTCGGCCGAGAAGGTCCTTCCTAGAAGCGGTTTTGTGTCCAGCACATCAAAATAATTCCAACTTACGCGTGCACCGTCGACCAGCGCCGGCAGGCCATCCCCGGTCAAATTGAACGCCCATCCCGCCCACAGAGCGGTCTGTTCGAAGGACGCATTCTGTTTCTGGAAGTCCAGGAACGAAGCCGTGGATGTCAGATACTCTCCAGTCCATCCACTTTTTTTGTCGTGCGACTGAAGGACCATCAAGCGGTCGGCCTGCGGATACGGCAGCGGCTTGATGAGCCATGCGTCGATGTAGCTGAAGATCGCTGTATTGGCCCCGATGCCCAGCGCCAGGGTCAGCACCGCCACCGCCGTGAAGCCCGGTGACTTGCGCAGGGTGCGAACTCCGAAGCGCAAGTCCCGCCATAAGGTGTCCACAAACGATTCCCAGCGCGCATCGCGTACCATTTCCTTCGTGGCATCGAGACCGCCGCGCTCCAATCGCACTGCCCGCCCCGCCTCCTCGCGGCTCATGCCTCGCTGCATCTTCTCTTCGGTTGCAGCTTCCAGGAAGCCGCGCAACTCTTCATCCAATTCAAGCTCGGCCTGTTCCTTTCGAAACAGCGATCGAATTCCGCCGGCAATGTTTCGCAGCAAAGACATGGCAGTCTTACGACGCCTCCAGAATTCTGGCGATCGCCGCCACTTGTCTCTCCCATTCTTGCGTTTCGCTGCTGAGTTTCTTTCGCCCCTGCTCAGTCAGAACGTAATACTTGGCTCGCCTGTTGTTCTCGGTAGCTTTCCACTCGCTTCTGATCCATCCGGCTCGTTTCAACCGTTGGAAGGCAACGAACAAGGAGCCGGCATTCACGCGGAACACGCCCTTACTTATCTGTTCGATGCGGACGGCAACGCCATATCCATGCATGGGTTCCAGTGCCAGCGTTTTTAGAATAAGCATGTCCAAGGTGCCTTGAACCAGATCGGTCGATTTGTCGGGCATAGGCACGCTCCTACTGAGAGCCAAGAGGAATGATATTCGACTTCACCTGATTGTCAAGAGGAGAAAGAAGTCGAGCTGGCAATTGAGGCTGCGCCAATCTAGTAAGCAGGTTGTTGCTAGACAAGAGCTTGACGGTTATTGCCAGGATTTTTCAGGTGCAGGGTCACGTGCTGTCGGCCTGATTGTGCGAGGGGTGTGATTGGCGGACCGCCTCCCATCCTTCGTCAGGGCAAGCAGAAGGCGGTCCCTACAAAAGAAGAAACATTCCGTGATTGGTAACTCTACACAGGTGGATAAACAACTCTACGACCACTGGAGAGTGTGGACGGAATCGGCGGGTAGGTCGAGGGAGAGTGCGCTGGAAGCTAGTACGAGTTGGATCCGTTTTTCGGGGCCGCAGTTGGAGAGCACTAGCACATAGCTACCATCGGGATTACGGAATCCCACGTGGGAGACAGGATCCGCGGAAGCTTCGCCCGGGATGTCTGAAACTCCATCGGTGCGAAACACCTTCGCGCCTCTGCGGACATGTTTTGTGTAGTGAGCGAGGGCCCAGAAGCGTCCGCTGCGGCTGACTTCGAGCGTCTTGCTGTCAATCGTAATCACGCCGCGACCCGTGGTCGGCGCTCCCGGCACAATATCCCCTTCCTCATGATGGCCGATGTATGGAGTTCCACTCTCATCGAGCGCGAGGTTCCACATGGTGATCGAGCGGCACCAGTTTCTGACCACGTGGTTGGCCCATTCTGCCCAACGAGCCCAGGCGGTCATCGGGTCAGGGAAGGGAGCACCCGCCGCACGCGGCTCGCGCTGCGGTCCCCCTTCGGTAAAGTACGCACTTTTGAGCGGAAACGCGTTGTGGACCTGCGACATTGCCGAGGGTTGACCCGCATACCCATGCCAAGCAATGCCATCGATAAACTCGTAAGCCCGTGGATCGCTAAGTTCCGCGATGGCGCGTCCCCACAACGTAAAGTTGTGGTCCAGCACCCAGATCTTCGTGGGGATGTTTGCTTGCCGGAAGAGCGGCCCGAGATATTTGTACACAAAGAGAATCTCGTCTTCTTGCGACCATTGGCAGGCGGCGTAGCGGCCATCGACAGTGGTATCGACCTCGTTCTGCACCGTGACTGCGTTGATGTCCACGCCTTCGGCTTTATAGGCATCGAGAAACTTTTGAAAGTATCGCGAATAGGGTTCCAGATTGCTTTTGCGAATTGTTCCGCCCAGCATGGAGCGGTTGAACTTCATCCAGGCCGGCGGACTCCACGGGGAGGAAAAAAGGAAGAGGTCCGGATTGAGCTTGCGTGCTTCGCGGAGCAGCGGAAGGATGTAGGCCTTGTCATGATCGATGGAAAACTTTTCCAGCTTCGGATCGTCCTGCTCGCTATCGTCAAAGCTGTAGAGGGACTTCGAATAGTCGCTGGCACCGATGCAGGTTCGGCAGACATTCAGTGCCATCTGGTCGGGCGCGAAGAGTTCATGCATCAGAGTCGCGCGCTTGTCGGGGGAAAGCTGGTTCAGCATGTAGCAGGCCGCATCAGTGAAGGCCGCGCCGAAGCCGAGCATCTCCTGGCGGGTCTCGGCAGGATTCACCATGATGGCGTCGGCGGCGATGGCGGTGGTTACAGGCTGCCAGGTCAATGGTTGCGCGGATGCGTGGCGTCGATCGCGGAAGGTGCTCCACACTTGCACCGATGCGCCAGTTGCTGGACCGGCAACTACTGGAGCATCGGCGGCCCGGGCTGGCATTCGTTTTAGGATTGTGAGACCGGCCGCTGTGACCGACGCTGACCTCAGAAATCCTCTACGCGAACTGTTTGGCATGTTGGCGGTCTCCTTCTCAAGGCCGGTAGATGTTACTCGAGTCTCGACAAACGCGAACACGCTACAGGAATGACAAACGATTGTCTACTGGCGATTGGTCTAAAGTCGAAAGTCGACAGTTGAAAGTTCGGAGAAGAGGGATCCCTCCGTCCCGGTGAAGCACACGGGATGCAAACACCGCGGTTCATGGCCGGCAGGAGCCGGCCACTCCGGCCGGGATGACAACGTAAGAAAAAGGGTAACCCGAGATACCGATCTCAAGATCGGCCACTGCAGAAAAACTTTTGACACAAGTGGCGCCACGCCTAGTAAACGCGTTGCCGGAGAAGCGGAATCGAGACAGGCAGCGGGGTTAAGACCCAACTTAGCGTGATGTTAGTTGGCGATGAGCGGATCTAATTGAGTTCGAGCGAGGGGCGTCGAAGCTTCGGCAACGACACTCTTGTCCCTTCCGAAGAGAACAACGTGGAATTGACCCTGTGAAACATGGAAGCGGTTGCGGGCGCTGGTGGCCGCGTCTGGTGTGAGGACCGCAAGGGAAGAGGGGGGCTTGTAGCTGAGTCCGGTGGGATCTTCGAGCACGGCAACGAATTCGACGCGAGGAGGCAGGGAATTATTTTGCTGACGGAGCGCCGCGACTTGTTGGAGGTAGAGGGAATCAGTCACGCTGGGTGCAAAGACGAAGAGAGCGTAAGAATGCGGACTCAATTGGCGTGTGTCCGCTATCTCGCGGGGTTTTTGACTCCAAGTAAGGTTGAGAAAATAGCAATTCGCATCGTGGTCGAAGAGGAGACGCCAAGAGTAGTTTCTGCCCGTGGCTTTAATGATTTGCCGCAGTACGTCTCTAGCCGGAAGGTTTTCGGCTTGGACACTAATTTGCTTCTGAATCAAGAAGTTATTCGCTGTCGGGCTATTGCCTTCAACTTGGATGCCGCTTGCCACCGTGAGTTCGCGCGCCCACTGACCGAACGCTTCTTCAGCGGAGATTGGCCCGATGTTCAAGGTAATGTTCGTATTCAGAATCGGGGTTTGCGGGCCGTGGGCGGCCGCGTTTCCAACGGCCACGAAGGATCCATCCTCAAGGGCGAGCAGTTCAAACCGCCCAGGCTGGGGACTTTGGTTGTAGGCCTTCAGGATGGCATCCAACGTACGAGATTCATTTTGCGAACCAGTCAGCTCAAACTCCGACAAGGAAACTGAAAAGGAACCGCCAGCGGGGATAAACGCGTGTTCGCCGCCCGGATTTTGTGCTAGCCACGACGCTGCCGTAGAGTCGACCAAATCTTCGGGAGAATCGTATCGAGGGTCCTCGTAGCCCGGGTTCCAATCGAATCGCTTGGCGAGCCCGTCGAGCATCTGCGCGAGCGGCCGGGGATCGTTAGCGGTGGCTCGCAGGATTGAGTCTTGCACCTCGATGTCTGCTTCGTCTAAGTACGCTCGTTTTTGTGGAACAGTTTGGGCTGGTGAGGCGGGCATGCAGGCGAGAGCCAGAATCAAGCAAAGGCAATATCGCAACGTTCTGTAGTGCGCTGGGAAATAGAGCATAAAAATCCGACACTGGTTGAATAGACGCCGGTAGAGTGCGATAGGTTTCCCAAGCTGGATGGAAATGAGTGCCAACGTCCCATGAACGTGCTAGCCGAATGGGAGTTGGATGCTTGACGTTCATAGCCATCACGCACTCCAGGGTGACGATCGAATACTTGACATGGTTGCAATACGGATGTACACCTTAGTCATTCTTGTGACACCGGCCCGCTTGACGGGACGTCCACGCCCGATGCAGTCTCTCGATTTCTACCGGTAATCTTCATTCGAAGGCACAAAAACAGGCCCTACCCAACAGGTTTCTCTGCGGCTTATTGGTAAAGGAGTTTATATGCGAACTTCTCTCCTTTTCTGCGTTTTGGGTTTCTTTTTTATTTTGGGATCTGCGGGCTGCGGTAGTAGCAGTGGAACCGTTTCGCAAACGCGAGGTCCGGTGCCGCTGGCGATTACCACTAGCACGTTGCCAAGTGGGACGGCTGGGGCTGCTTACGGCCCGGCAACCTTGACGGCTACGGGAAGCGTGGCTCCGTACACATGGAGCTGGACGGCACAGGCGGGGTCGGCGCTGCCTCCGGGGTTGATGATTGATAACGGCGGTACGATTTCCGGTACACCGACCACCGAGGGAACTTACAACGTGACGGTGACGGCAAACGGAGCCGACTCTGAGAGTGCGCACGCCAATTTCGCAATTGTGGTTGCCGCACCCGCGAAGCTGACGATCACGACTACGGGTCTTGCTTCCGGGAGGGTGGGAAGCAATTACGGGCCCGGTGGAACGGGCGTGGTGTTGCGTGCGACGGGAGGACAGGCGCCGTATGTGTGGACTTGGGGGTCATTCGGGAGCACGAGGGTGGGTCTGCCGCCGGGGTTGGAGATATCCACGAACGGCGCGGATAACACGGGGTTGATTTCGGGAACGCCGACGCAGTTCGGCGTTTTCAATGTAACCGTGATTGTGACCGACTCGGAAACGCCCGCGGTGCAGGCGGTGGCGAATTTTTTGATCGAAATCGGCGCTCAATCGGCCTGCGGGCCCAGCGGCACGACGCTGTGCGGTCAATACACTTTTCTCGCACAGGGAGCAAAGGCCAATTCCGAGGCGCCGGTGATGATTGCCGGTACGTTCTTTGCGGATGGAAATGGGAACGTTACTAACGGATTGTTCGATCGGAATAACGCCACGGCTTCGGGCGGCGGGGACCTGTTCAACAAGCTGGTAGCCGGCGGGAATTTCAGCGTTGGAGGTGATGGTCGCGGACAAGTGACCTTGAACACGAGTACGATGGCCGGCCCGGTGAGCATCACGTTCACCTTCGCCTTGAACGCGACCGGTACTTTTGGTTTTCTCTTCGAGTCTGATGATCAGACCGGCGCGGGGAACCATGTATCCGGTTTCCTGCAAGCAGCCGACAGCAGCACATTCAACGCCGCGTCCTTCAGCGGAGGTTACGCCATGGGTCTTCTGGGCGGGACTCTGGCGGCGAGCCGTCCGCGAGCAGTGTTGATTGCGGCTGTTTCGGCGAGCGGCTCGGATTGCGGCCTCAGCAGCAACGGCAATAGTGTTTTCATCAACTATAACGCCGGCACAGTGACGCCCAGCCCGCTGCCGTTTAGTTGCGCAAGCGGGGGACTATCGACGATCGATTCCACGACAGGGCGCGGGACGGTTGCGATCGAGCTGTCGGGCGGACCCTTCTCGTCTCAAACTTTAAATTTCGCCTTTTACGTGGTTGACACGACGAGCTTGGTTTTGATTTCTACTGATGTCGCGGACGCCAATCTACCGATTCTGAGCGGCACGATGGTGTTGCAGACACCCATAGCGACTTCCGGCTTCACCCCGGATGATCTTGGGTGCGGACACGGGGAGTTGGGCAATGTACAGGGGTGCATTCTCGCTGTCTCGGGGGAAAGTGGAACGGGATCTCACGTTGGAGCTGGACGCGCCACTGGTACGGCGCAGGAACTGCTGAAAATAACTTACGATGACAACAATGCGGGTGTGGTGAGTTCGCAAACGGCGAACGACTGGGGCGTGGCGATCTCACCCAGCGGAGCCGGAACGTTGACGCCACCTGCATCCTCGCAATTCGACGCGGTGGCATTCGTTTTGGTCGGTCACGACCAGGCGATTCTGGCGTTCGCTGATGAGTCGGTGTCTTTCGGTTTCCTGCGAGCACAATCTGAACTGGCGCCACAGGCCAGTCCAGGAACGTTTGTTGCCGGCACTCAATTCGTGGCGAATGGAAGCGTTCCGAATATCAGCGGCGTGATCACGCCGACAGGACCTGCGAATGGGAGCGGCACGCTTACGGGGACCCTGGATGCGGAGCAGATTCTAGTGGCGGCGCCTGCTCCCACTGAAATATCGGGAGCCGCGACAACGGGGAATTACACGCTGGACTCACCAGCGACGGGGCGGGGAACTGGTGTAAGTACACAGCCGGGACCGTCTAGCTTCGTGCTCTACAATGTCAACGTCAATGAGATAGTTTTGGTGGAGAGCGATCCCACGAGTCATCAGCCGATGCTGATCGATTTGATTCAAAGCGGGACGGGTTCTCCCTGGGATTACTGAATGGATGCGCCGCCAGAATTCAGGCGCAGGTCTTAGGTTTGCGAATGTGGCGGCGGATCACGCGGGATTGAATCCAAGAAAAATAGTGGTATATTCCTGCTTCGGATTATGAGGTTGGCTCGATGAGATTCTTTGCCGAGCTGGTTGTTTGCATGTTTCTTGCGGGTACTCTGCTCGCTCAGAATTCCGCTGGGCCATCGCTTGGACCTGACGGCGACACGCGGGTCAGCATAAGCGGCATCAAGATTCTCCCCGTTACCGGCAAGCCCTTCTCGGGCTCGGATAGCATCGACTGGACTCGCGCGTTGGAAGACGGCAGCGTTGTCGCCACTCATCAGGACGCCAAGCTTGCCCGCGACGGAC
>Ga0308309_10000662_pt1 | contig 21350 bp, 13 predicted proteins | sample HubBroMetageWFT5_FD_192491 | JGI IMG/M metagenome (GOLD analysis project Ga0308309, IMG submission 192491) | Warmed and freeze-thawed soil microbial communities from the Hubbard Brook experimental Forest, New Hampshire - Hubbard Brook CCASE Soil... | ecosystem: Environmental > Terrestrial >...
GGCGTAATCGGAAGCGTCATCTTCGGGTGGGCCGACGCGAACCTTTGCGGAGGCTTCGCTCAGCGGTAAACGCAGGATGCTGGTGGCCTTCAGCTCTTTTTCATTTGGCTGGCGCGCGTCGTCCCATCGGCCAGGCAGTATCTTTTCTGTGAAGGCGCGCAAAGCTTCGAGTTTTTCGTGCGGCGCATCGACAAGTGTTGCTTTGCCGAGCGCCACGACGGAGCGATAGTTCATCGAGTGATTGAAAACTGAGCGCGCGAGCACAATGCCGTCTGTGAGCGTGACCGTCACGCAGACATTCGGGCCCTCGCTGACACCGCGGAGCATCCGGCTGGCGGCAGAACCGTGAAAATAGATGGCGTCGTCGACGCGCGCGTATAGCGTTGGAATTACGAACGGCTGGCCGTCGGCGGAAAAGCCCAAATGGCACACAAGTCCTTCATCGAGGATTTTATAAATCGTTTCGCGGTCGTAGACGCCGCGCTGCGGCTCGCGCACTACACGCGTGCGCTCGGTCGGCGTGAAGGGTTCGGACACTGTGCACCTCTGAAAGAAGCGTGGCGCGAAGACGGCCCGTTCGTGGCCGCTCATTTGATTTGTAGCCGGCGCCAAAGCGGCATGAGTGAGGAACAACCAATTAAATGCTAACACGTTGCGCGCGGCTTCGTCCTCAGCCCGCCCTGTGAGAAACTAGCGGACGGAGAAAATAATGAGCACACCCGTGATGCACGGATCGGAAAGCAAGCCGCTGGATGTCTCCTGGGTCAGGGAGCAATTCCCGTCGCTTCAGTTGCAGGTGAACGGGCATGTAGCCGCGTTTCTGGATGGGCCTGCGGGCACGCAGGTGCCCAAGCAAGTGATGGACGCGGTTCAAAACTATTATCTCAAGTCGAATGCAAACACCTGCGGAGCGTTTGCTACCAGCCGTAGCAACGACGCCATCATTGCCTCCGCGCGCGCGGCCATGGCCGATTTTTTCAATTGCGATAAGGACGAGGTCGTTTTTGGACAGAACATGACCACGATCACGTTCGCGCTAGCACGCGCTATCGGACGTCTGCTCGAGCCTGGCGACGAGATTGTCGTGACTACCCTGGATCATGACGCGAATGTCGCGCCGTGGCGTGCGTTGGAAGACATGGGCATGGTGATTCGCCAGGTGGACATTCACGAGTCGGATTGCACGCTGAACCTCGAAGATTTGAAGCACAAGATCAACGCAAACACGAAGCTGGTTGCTGTCGGATACGCTTCGAATGCCGTCGGCACGATCAATCCCGTCGCTGAAATCACAAAGCTGGCGCATGCCGCGGGAGCGCTGATGTTCATCGATGCGGTGCATTACGCGCCCCACGGGCCCATTGACGCGCGCGCGCTCGATTGCGATTTCCTGGTCTGCTCGCCATACAAGTTTTTCGGCCCGCACATGGGTACGCTGTACGGCAAGCGCGAACATCTGTTGCGCTTCAAGCCGTACAAGGTTCGTCCAGCACCGGATTCGCTCCCCGATCGGTGGGAAACCGGAACGCAAGTGCAGGAGTTGATCGCAGGAATCGGCGCGGCGGTGGATTACCTCGCGGAGCTAGGCAGGCATTGCGACGCGTCCGTGACGGATCGTCGTAGCGCTTTGCTTGCGGCGTACCGCGCGACACGGCAGCACGAGATGGCGCTCCTCTTGCGCCTGGTCGAAGGGCTACTCGCGATTCCCGGCCTGCGATTTTTCGGCATCAGCGATCCGAAGCGGTTCGACGAGCGCTGCTCGACGGTCTCCGTGCGGCTAGCGAATCATCCCCCCGCAAAAACTGCTGCATTTCTCGGCGAGCGTGGCATCTTCGCCTGGGATGGCAACTACTACGCACTGAACCTGACCGAACGCCTGGGCGTCGAAGCCAGCGGCGGCCTCCTTCGAATCGGGCTGGTTCATTACAACACTGCGGAAGAGGTAGATCGCCTCCTCGCGGCGCTGAGGGAGATTGCAGCAAACTAATCTATGGCCAAACGACCAAGACCTATTGTTCTGACTGTGTTGGATGGATGGGGCTACCGCGCGGGAACGAAAGGCAACGCCATCGCGTTGGCGCGCAAACCCGCCTATGACGACCTGATAAAAAAGTTTCCGAACACCCTTATTCATACCTCGGGTCCCTACGTAGGCCTGCCCGAAGGGCAAATGGGCAACAGCGAAGTAGGCCACATGAATATCGGCGCCGGCCGAATCGTCCACATGGACATCACGCGCATCGATCTTCTCATCGGCAACAAACAACTGCAGAACGTGCCGCTCTTTCAGCAAGCCATGGAGCGCGGGCGGCAGCGCCAGTTGCATTTACTGGGATTATTGAGTGACGGCGGCGTGCACTCGCACATCCAGCACCTGTTCGCGCTGCTGGAAATGGCCAAGCAACAAAAGGTCGAACACGTCTTTGTCCACTGCTTCATGGATGGCCGCGACACGCCGCCCAACAGCGGCCGAGACTTCGTGAGGCAGCTCCAGCAAAAGATACGCGAACTTGGCGTCGGCGAGATCGCAACGCTCACCGGCCGCTACTACGCGATGGACCGCGACAACCGCTGGGAACGCGTAGAACTAGCCTACCGCGCGGTGGTTTGCGGCGAAGCAGAAACGCATTCGAACGATCCCCTCGCCGCGCTCCAAAAAAGCTACGAACAAGGCGTCACCGATGAGTTCGTAAAGCCCATCGTCATCACAAAAGGCGATGGAGCCGCGGCCGCCCCGGTGGGAACGATTCACGATGATGACGCCGTGATCTTCTACAATTTCCGCGCCGACCGCGCCCGCCAAATGACGCGCGCCCTGGCCGAACCGGGCTTCGACAAAATCGCCGATGCGAAGCGCCCCAAAAATCTTTTCTACGTAGCGATGACCCAGTACGATAAAAACTGGACTTGGCTGAAGTACGTAATCGCTCCCGAAAAGTTGGAGCACATCCTCGCGCAGGTCTTCGAAGAGCTGCAATACAAAAACCTGCGCTGCGCGGAAACAGAGAAGTACGCGCACGTCACGTATTTCTTCAACGGCGGCGTCGAAAAGCCGTTCGGCGGCGAAGAGCGCATTCTCGTACCGTCACCCAAAGTCGCCACCTATGACCTTAAGCCGGAAATGTCCGCCCAAGGAATCACGGACACGGTGGTAAAAGCCATTGAGAAGGGCGATTTCGACGCGATCATCATGAATTACGCGAATGCTGACATGGTCGGCCATTCAGGCAATCTCGAAGCCACGATCAAGGGTGTCGAGGCCGTCGACGCAGGCCTTGGCCAAATTTATCAGACTCTAAAAGCGCGCGGCGGCGTCTGGCTCATCACTGCCGACCACGGCAACGCCGAGACGATGATCGATCCACTCAACGGCGGCCCGCACACCTATCACACCACCAACCCCGTCCCGCTCATTCTCGTCACCGAAAGCGATTCTTTGCAATTGAAACCGGGCGGCTCCCTGCGCGACCTCGCCCCCACAATGCTCGCTGCACTCGATCAGCCGAAGCCCTCGGACATGACTGGCCGAGACCTGCGTGTCACCTCTGGGCACTAATATGAGCCTTAGCTACGAACCCGGATCGAAAAAACCACTTGAGCCAGGCCAGAATCGCCCGCGTTCTTTCGGCACGATCACAATTCCCGGTACGCCAGTCGGCGCAATAGTATCCGTTGGCCTCGTCGTCATTTGTTGGTTCGCACTACCGCTCTCACGACCCTTCATTGTTGGCACCGGCGGCCTCGGCCTAATCGTCGGCTTACTCCTCTATTGGAAACACCGCGGCCCGCGCGAATGAATCGCACCAAACCAGCCGAGACAAAACTTCTCATCTGCGTCTGGCATCCATTCACGTACTGGCGCCCGCAGCCGGTTATGCCCCAAACCATCCGCGCGCGCTGGCCAGAAATGCGCGTCGTGCATTTGCCCGATTACGACCGCCTGCCGCAAGAATTGCCGGACACGGATATTTTCATCGGCTACTCCCTTCGCGCCGAACAACTCACGCACGCAAAAAAACTGAAGTGGATTCACTCCACCGCCGCCGGCGTAGCCCAGCTGATGTATCCCGAACTCCGCGATTCCGGAATCGTGGTCACGAACCCCAGCGGCGTTTTCTCTCCTCCGATGGCCGAGCACACCATGGGCCTTCTCCTCGCGCTCGCCCGCAATTTCCCCGATTCCACGCGCCATCAAGACCGCTCGCACTGGGGCCAACAGGACATCTGGGACAAGACGCAGCGCCTCACCGAGCTAAGCGGCCGAGTCCTCTTGATCATCGGCTTCGGTTCCATCGGCCGCGAACTCGCCAAGCGCGCCAGCACCTTCGACATGCGCGTCTGGGGCGTAACACGCTCCGGCCGAGGTGACTCCACGCACGCGGAAAAACTCCTCTCCGCCTCGCAACTCGAAGAAGCTCTGCCCCACGCCGACTACGTAGTCATCGCCGCGCCCGAAACCACCGAAACGCGCCACCTGATCGGCGCGGCGCAAATCGCGCGCATGAAGCCCGGCGCGCGCCTGGTCAACGTCGGCCGCGGCTCGCTCCTGGATGAAGCCGCGCTCATCCGCGCGCTAGAAAGCGGCGCCCTCGGCGGCGCGGCGCTCGACGTAACCTCCGTCGAGCCTCTCCCAGCCGAAAGCCCGCTCTGGAAAGCCCCAAACCTCTTCATCACACCGCACACCAGCGCCGTAAGCGACCGTTTGTGGCAGCGCGAAACGGCTCTCCTCATGGATCTTCTGGAACGCTGGTTTGACGGCCGCGAAATGTTCAACCAAATCGATTTCGCGCGTGGCTACTAGTTGGCCTAGCAAACGCAAGACACAAGCGCGCCCGTTCCGCTCTCATCCAAAACAATCTAAAGATATCAGTCCCCAGCCCCGGCCTTCTGTGGCTCGTAACCCTCGCGCGCATAAACCACCCACTTCTGCTTTTTCCCCTTTTGATCGTGCACTTCAAACGCGCTGCCATCGGGGTTCACCAGCTCAATTTTCACTTTGTGGAACTTGTTGTCTTTTCCCCCGCTCGTCGGTGTATACGACAAGCTGTATTGGTGGCGCAAGAAAGCCGCCACGTCATGAAAAATCCCCGGAAGTTCGCCGTCGAATTGCGGGAACCACGAATAGCCGCCCGTCAAATTTGCAATCGTCTTCATCTGGTTTTCGCCTTGCAGATAGTTCATGTGCGAACCCAGCGACCCGCGCGATTCGATGAAATTAATGTACGGCTTGTCCAGGCCCACGCAAAAAATCGTCACGTCGCTCTGCCGCAATTGCTTCATCGTCTGGTCCAAAGTGTGCTTCGAAAATGTGTCCACGCCAGTGGCCAGCAGCAAAATCGATTTCTTGCCCTTCACGTCCTTCATGTCGTCAATCGTCTTCAAAACCGCGTCAAACACGTTGGACTCGCTAAACCCGGGGAAATAGAGATGGTAAATGGCGTTGCGAACCTCATCCTTGTTCTGCGTAAAATCCACTTCGTCGTGGATCTGCATATCGAACGTCCGCAGCGCCACCCAGTCTTTCTGCTGCAGATTCGGAAGAAACGCGTCCGCCCAATACTTTGCCTGGTAGGCGAACCATTCGTACAAACCGCGGCTGCTGAATTCCATCAGCATGACGATCGTAATCGGAGCCTCGGTAGGCCCGAAGTTCGTGATCGTCTGTGTCACCCCATCATCGGTAATTTTGAAATTCTCTTTCTTCAGTCCTGTCAAGATGTCGCCGTGCTGCGTAGTGGCGATTACATCGAGAGTCACCACGGGCACTTCGACCGAGATGCTCACCCCGCCCTGAGGCGCCTGCTGCTGCGGCGTAGCCGGGGTTTGCGGCGGCTTTACCGTCGGCGGTGGAGCGCCGCCTTGCGGACCCGTCGGTGCCTGCGCCCTCGCGGGCTGCTCCGCTAGCGGCAGGATAATTACAGCTGCAAGAAATGTCAGCAAAACCAAAGAAACAATCGTCTTCATCTCACCCCTCGATTCGCGTCTAAAATCAGCCCGTCCGCCGGCAGCTGCTCTATCCCTCACCGCCGGCGCTTTTGCTCCGTTTGAATTTACGCAACGCACCGCCAAGCCCGCGGTCGTGCCCCCCACACTGCATGTTAGTATGAAGCGCGTTAACTGCAAAACGTTTGCTGAGCGTGTTACTTTAAAGTTGGGCCGCATCTAAGACGGAGGAAGTCTTCGTGAATTGGAAACGCAGAATGCACATTTTTGTGCCCGCAGTGGCCGTGGCTTTCTTCTTGCCAGCAGTGGGATTGCCTTTGGCGGCGCAGGCCCCATCCACCGCCATGCCCACTGTCCAGTCCACGCTATCTCCAGCCGGGAGCACCGCCGCTCTGGCGAAGGAAGCTGAAAACTGGCTCGCCGATCTCGTCCGCATTGACACGACCAATCCTCCCGGCAACGAGCAAGCCGCCGCAAAATACATCGCCGCTATTCTCACAAAAGAAGGATTTAACCCGGAACTCCTGGACCTGGCTCCGGGCCGCAGCGCCTTAGTAGCGCGCCTTCGTAGCGCTGCCATGCCGAACCCTTCTCGCGCCCTGCTGCTTGTAGCGCACATGGATGTCGTCGGCGTAGATAAGTCCAAGTGGACCGTCGATCCCTTCAGCGCCACTATCAAAGACGGCTACATGTACGGCCGCGGCTCCATCGACGACAAAGGCATGCTTGCCGCCAACCTTGCCGCCTTCATCGCTCTCAAGCGTTCCAACGCCCGCGTCAACCGCGACATCATCTTTCTCGCCACCACTGATGAAGAGCAAGGCGGCGAAGCGAGCATCAAGATGCTTATCGCCAAATACTGGGACAAATTTGCCGCCGGTTTCGCGCTCAACGAAGGTGGGCGGGTCATCCTGAAAAACGGCAAGGTCGAGTACATCGCCGTGCAAGCGAGCGAAAAAGTTCCTGTGAACGTCGCCGTGATCGCGCGCGGCCCCTCAGGCCATGCCTCCACGCCCACCAAGGATAACGCCGTGGTTCACCTGGCTGCCGCGGTCGCCAAGATTGGCGGCTACACCGCGCCCGTTCACCTTACAGCCATCGTTCGCCGCTATTTCGAGCAGCTCGCCCCGCTCGAAGACGACGAACTTTCCAAATGGATTCGCTCAATCGATACTCCGGACCGCGGCGAACACGCCCAACGCGTCATCTCCGACACCAACCCGCTTTGGAACTCCATGTTGCGCGATACCATCGCACCCACCATGCTTTCCGCTGGGGTGCGCACCAATGTGATTCCTTCGGAAGCTCGCGCCATGATAAACGTCCGCCTCTTGCCGGGTGACACCATCGACGTCCTGATCGCCGAACTCACGAAACTTGTCAATGATCCGAATATCCGTTTCGAGGTCCAGCCCGACGCCGGCCTGGCCGCTCCTCCTTCTTCGCTGGAGTCCGATTTCTATGCCACAATCACAAAGGCTGCCGGCGAGGAGTTTTCCGGCGCTCCCGTGCTGCCGTTCTTGTCGGCTGGTGCGACGGATTCCGCTCAGTTGCGGCTGCACAACGTGCAAGCTTATGGTGTCTCCCCGTTCCCAATGACCGACGAGGATTCCCGCCGCATGCACGCCGACGACGAGCGCATTCCGCTCGCCTCGTTCGACAAAGGCGTCGACTTCCTTGCGCGCATCGTGACGGAATTCGCCGCATCAAAATAATTCATCCGTGGACCTGCACGTCTTCTGCCTTGTGGGGCGCAGAAGGTTGTAAACTCCCTCTCGCGAGAGAGTATGGCTTTTCGTCATTCCAAAATCGTTTGCACCATCGGGCCGGCCAGCTGCTCCCCCCGCATGATCCGCCGTCTTCTGGAAGCGGGGATGGACGTCGCCCGCCTGAATTTTTCTCACGGCACCCACACGGACCATGCGCAAAATATCGCTACCCTGCGTGCCGCCGCCGTCGAGCAAGAAAAACCAATCGCCATTCTCGCGGATTTGCAGGGGCCTAAAATTCGCACCGGCCCGCTTGCGGGAAGCAGGCCCGTGATGTTGCGCACCGGACAGCGCTTCGTCATCACGACTTCGAAGGTTCTGGGCGATTCCACGCGGGTCAGCACCGTCTTCCGGCCGCTCCCGCGGGAAGTTCACCGCGGAGACCGCATCCTTCTATCGGACGGCTTGATCGAACTGCGCGTTCTGCAGGTGCGCGGCCCCGAAGTCATTTGCGAGGTTGTGAATGGCGGGGCCCTCGGCGAGCACAAAGGCATCAATCTGCCCGGGATCAAGTTGAAAGTTCCCGCTCTTACCTCGAAAGACCGCGAAGACCTGGCTTTTGCTTTGAAGCACGGCGCGAACTACATTGCCGTGAGTTTTGTCAGGCGTCCCGAGGATGTGCTTCTCGCGAAATCGCTGGTGCGGCGCGCTGGCAAGAACACGCCGGTCATCGCCAAGCTCGAGAAGCCGGAAGCTATTGAAAACTTGGACGCCATTCTTCGCGCCGCCGATGGTGTCATGGTCGCGCGCGGCGATCTGGGCGTCGAGATGAACCCCGAGCGCGTCCCCGTCGTGCAAAAAACAATTATCTCTCGCGCCCGCCACTTCCGCCGGCCCGTCATTACCGCAACGCAAATGCTCGAGTCCATGACCGAGAACCCCCGCCCGACCCGTGCGGAGGCTTCAGATGTCGCCAATGCAATCTTCGATGGCTCCGATGCCGTCATGCTCTCCGCGGAAACGGCCTCGGGAAAATATCCCGTCGAAGCCGTCAGCATGATGGCGAGGATTATCGAAGAAGCGGAAGCCAGCGATTGGGGGTCGCCACCGCGCGTCCCGCTGGAAAAACTGAAGGTCGCGGAAACCGTTGCGGAACTCGTGTGCCACGCTTCGCGCGAACTGCACATGAAGCTGATCGCCGTCTTCACGCACAGCGGCTTCACCGCCCGCCTCGTTTCCTGCTACCGGCCCGCGGTTCCCATCATCGCCTTCTCGCCGGAAGCTGAGACCCGCCGCCGGATGGCACTCATCTGGGGCGTCATGCCGCGCCATATCCCCGACGTCCGCAAAATTGACGGCCTCGCCGCCATCGCCGAAAAACGTCTGCTCGATGAGCGCCTGGTCCGGAAAGGCGACGTCATTGGCATCGTTGCTGGCACCCCCATGGGCATCCGCGGCACTACAAACTTCATGAAGTTTCACGTTATCGGCGGCCCAGCCTAGCGTGGCAGGCATTTGCACCGCGGCAGTACCCCAATTTAAATGGGAAGAGTTTCCGGAAATCTAATTGACCCAGCGGTCCGGACGTGACGGCGGCTCGTTTTTGTTCTTGTTGATGTAAACGTCGAATCGCTTGCGGTTGCGTTTGTGCTGCCAATCCGAAACGCTGTTTCGAACGCTGTACAGGAAAGACCCCCGCCGCAAATAAATGTATGCGACCAGCATTCCCCCGAGATGGCACACGTGCGCGACGGCGTCGCCGCCAGATCCCAGCGTGCCGAAAAATTCAATCGCGCCCATCACCGCGACGTAAGGCCGCATGGGAATCGTAACCGGCAAAGGAAAAAGCCAAATGCGCCGGTCGGGGAAGAGAATTGCGTTGGCCATGAGAATTCCGAAAATCGCGCCGGAAGCTCCGATCGTCGGAACATCCGACGGCATGTGGCCCCAGGACATCGGAATTACTTTGACCAGAATCTCGATCAGTCCTGCGCCGACGCCGCACAGAAAAAAGAAATTCAGAAAACGTTTTTTCCCCCAAACGAGCTCCAGTTCCCGGCCAAACATCCAGAGAAAAAGCATGTTCATCAGCAAATGTAGCAAGCCGCCGTGGAGAAAAATGTACGTGAACGGCTGCCACAGCCGGAGACCTGGGATCGGACCGAGGGCGACAAGCCCGAAGAAGTGATACAACCAAGCGGAGACCTTCGGGTCGAAGAACAAGCCGATGAGCGTCTGGACCAGAAAGACGCCAGTGCAAATGAGGACAAGAAGCTTGACGCCGGGTGTGATGAAGCCGCGCCAATCGAAGTTATAACGCCGGGCGCGGAACGAAGTTGCCATAGGTTAAGTTTACGGTGTTGGAATGCGCGCGTCAAAGTCGCGTCTAGGCGAATATTCTTCGTTTCGCGTCGAGTTTATTCTCTTTCGATCTCTCACTCTTGCCGGATTTGAATTGGAATTTTTTTTCTTTAGGTTGGCTCCTTTAGTTGAGTTTTTTGCGGGCGAAGTAAAAGAGCGAGGCGCCTAGCAGGGCGAACATGAAAATGCCGAAGAGGTTACTGGTGGCGAGTGGGCCCATGATTTTAGGGCCGAAGGAAAAGAGGTCGGCGGGCCAGGGAAGTCGAAAGACCGCGGTTACCCAGTGCGGGACGCGGCCGGAAATTTCGGGATCCTGCAAGAGAGCAATCACGATGCCGAGGAGCCCGAAGACACCTCCGGCAGCGATAAGGCCAGAGGAGTACAGCGCGCCGGGGCTGGCCTCGCTTTCGTCTTTTTTCTTCGTGGTGGCTTCGACGAGCAAGCGTATCAGTCCGCCGATAAACATGGCGGCAGTGGTGCCGAGCGGAAGATAGGAACCCGTGGCAAACGCGAGGGAGCGTACGCCAAGAATTTCCACGGCGATGACCAGCGCAACGCCCATCAGGACGAGCCGCCAGGGCAAGCGCTGATTCAGGATTCCGCTGATGACGGTAGCCATCAAGCGTGCCTGGGGGGCGGGGGCTTTATCGCTGCCGATGCCTTGCGCCCACTGGTATTCGATCTGCTTCGAGTCGGAATCAAAGAGATATTCGCCGTCGGGCACTTCGTGCGAGCCCAGGGAGTTGAGCAGCACATAGGACTTCCCTTTGTAGCCGAAGGTATCTTGTTCGATTTTCACGCCTGCAGGCAGCGATTGAATGTTCACCGGGATTTGCGTAGGGATATATTTTTGCAGTCCTTGATTCATCAAATTCAGAGTAGTACCGATGGCCAGTGTGGAAACGGTGACGCCGATCAGAAGACCCATCTGCTGCCAATAGGGGGTAGCGCCGACGAGGTAACCGGTTTTCAAGTCTTGCGAAGTGGCACCCGCGATTGCGGCGGCGATACAGACAATGCCGCCAATCATCAACGCGAGCACCTGATAGTTCGGTGCGGTCCAGCCGGCGACGAAGAAAATGGCGCAGGTGGCCATGAGCGTGGCGATGCTCATGCCGCTGATGGGGTTGGAAGAGTTGCCAAGTAAGCCGCTAATGCGTCCCGCGACGGTGACGAACAAGAATCCAAAAACGACGACGAAGACTCCGGCGAATAAATTCTGGTACCAGTGCGTCTCCGCGCCGGGGATGGGGTGAAAGGTGAGCAGCACCCAAATCATGGCGACGATGACCAGCGAGCCGACTACCACGGTGCGCATGGGCACTTCCTTGTCGATGCGGCTGCTGGCCACGGATTCTCCCGCGTTTTCGGCACGCACATCTTTCAGTCCCGCGCGCAAGGCCGAAATGATGGTGGGTAGGGTGCGCAGAAGGGTGATGAGTCCCGCGGCAGCTACAGCTCCCGCGCCCATGGGACGAATATAACTTTTCCAGATGTCGTCGGGACTCATCAACGAGATCGGAATTGTGGAGGGATAGATCGGCGTGTTGCCACCGAGCTGACCGTAGAATTTGATGGCGGGCATGATCACAAGCCACGAAATAATGCCACCGGCGAAGAGGATGCCGGATACGCGCGAGCCGATAATGTAGCCGACGCCGAGATACTCCGAGGTAATGGCGGCGCGGAAGGACGCTCCCGGGAACCAGGTTGGGCGCGCCTCGGGTTGCGAGGTCCAGGCCTGCACCGTGTTCATGAGGAAGGTGTAAACGCCGCCGAGGCCGAGTCCCCAGAAGACGCGGCCCGCAAAGGAGCCGCCGCGCTCGCCCGCTACGAGGACGTCGGCACAGGCTGTGCCCTCGGGGAAGGTGAGGTTGCCATGCTCCTTGACGATGAGCTGGCGGCGCAGCGGAACCATGAAGAGCACACCAAGCCAACCACCTAGGAGTGCTAGCGGAAAGATGCGCCAGAACGTAAATTCCTTGCCGAAGCCGAGAAAAATGAGTGCGGGAATCGTGAACATCACGCCAGCGGCGAGCGATTCGCCTGCGGAGCCGGTGGTCTGCACGATGTTGTTTTCGAGGATGGTGGAGCGGCCGAACGCGCGGAGAATGCTGATGGAGAGGACGGAGATTGGGATGGATGCGGAGACGGTGAGGCCGGCTCGCAGGCCCACGTAGACGGTAACGGCCCCAAAAAGGAGGCCGAACAAGGAGCCGAGGATGACGGCGCGGATCGTAAATTCCTTGACGGTTTCCTCCGCGGAGATGTAGGTGCGGAATTCTCCTGGAGGAGCCGTGGAACTCCATGGACGATCGGTCACTGAATCCTCCCCGTTCGCGGGTTGATTTGCGGGTGCTGCCCCTGTGCGGCGGGATTATGCCGTAATTTACGGGCGGGAGGGTAGAAGTTCTCTATGGCGCAGTGAGTAGCGGACAGTGAGTAGTGGATGAGCAGCGTTGAAATGTTTGAAGGTTGGAAGGTTTGAAAGTTGGAAGGTACACCGACGCGCGATCCGCAGTGCGGAGAGGTCCCTCGTCGCGATGCTCCTCGGAACAGGTATCCTTGTCTGATAGCAAGAGAGATCCCTCGTTCCGGCTCGTCGCTCGGGACAGACGCCCTTCGCCGGGTGTCTGCTTAACAATAAGACCCCCAACCCACCCCCTGGTTTTTCTGTAAGTGCGGATTCGGGAGTTAGGGGCGCGTTTTTCGGAAGTGCGGATTCTGAAGGAGATAGTAGCCTTTCGGCTGGCCTCAGGGTAAACGAGTAGTGAGTAGAGAGTGGTTAGATTACGGAAAGAGGAGATCCCCGGCTGAAGGGTGTACCCCCACCTCGGGTGTTTTCTGTAAGAGTGGTAAACAAAGGGGTTATGCTTGACGCGGCTCGTAAGAGTGGCAAACACAGGACTTAAAGTAATTGCATTTTCAATAAGTTGCGAATGATCTGTAAGAGTGGCTCTTCGAAGCTCAGCGTAAACAGGGAAAGGACTTACCGGAAGGAAGTTAACAGTCGACAGTTCATTGTTGAAAGACAGAGGAAGAGAACTGAACGTTGAGGCATCGAGTGCAGAGGGGGAGGAGAAATCGGAGGACGGGGAGGGCGATTGGCTGGATTGCGACGAGAACATAGTGGAGGGTACCATCTAGCTGGCGGACAAGTAAACTATTTTACATGGAATGGTAGAAATTAGAGGTCGAACGGCGTTTTTTTGAGGGGTGAATGGTTGAGCGTTCGGCAGCGATGTGAGCTGAAGAGCGGACAGCTAACAGTCCAGAGGGGGAAACAACGGCTAGGGCAACGTCCTTCTGTCCCGGTTCCTAAGAATTAGGAAAACGGAAATCCTACGATCCGACGGCAATCGCCACATTATAACCTGGCTATTTGGGATCGGGCGCGTGGGCTATTGACAGCGGGTTAGCGGGCTTGTATTGTCCGCCGCAGCAATTAACGCGAGTCGGTAACACATCTTATGCGCCAAGACCCTTCCCAGCGCACCCGTGTAGGTCCCAGGTCTTTCCCTGTAGCGCGCCGACTTGAGGCTATCCTGAAATCAACATTGTGAAATTCGACCCTGGAGGTGTGGTGTGCCTGTGCGCCGGTTATTTCTAATTACCGCAGTACTTTTGGTTGTAGCGGCGGCTTATCGCGTGGGGTCGAGCAGCGCGGATGAATGGATGCCGATTTCGCCGGACGAGCTGAAGATGACGGGTTTGGCGGAGGCGCCCGGCGCGCCGGCGGTGATTCTTTACCGGCAGGTGGACCGGGACGACAGCAACATACACACGCCGCATGAATACAACTACGTGCGCGAGAAGATTTTCACGGAGGAAGGAAGGAAGTATGCGGACGCGGACATTCCGTTCGTCAAGGATCAGTACAACATCGTGAATATCAGGGCGCGGACGATACATCCGGATGGGTCGATCGTGAATTTTGATGGCAAGGTGTACGAAAAAGAGATTGTGAAGGGGCGGAATCTCAAGGTGCTGGCGAAGACATTTACGTTTTCGGACGTGCAGCCTGGAAGCATCATCGAGTACCACTACATGATCGACTTCGCGGAATATTATGTTTTTGACTCGCATTGGCTTTTGAGCGACGAGCTGTTCACGAAGGTGGCGAAGTTCACGCTGAAACCCTCGAATGAGTTCGCATTGCGATGGAGCTGGCCAAATGGGCTGCCGAAGGGCGCGCCTGCGCCAGCGGAAGGCAAAGGAGTGCATCCGGTAATCCAAATGGACGCGAGCAATATTCCGGCGTTTCAGGTTGAGGACGATATGCCGCCGGAGGACGGAATGAAGTACCGGGTGGACTTTAACTACAGCGAGGGATCAGTTGAGACGGACCCGGACAAGTTCTGGAAAAAAGAAGGCAAGAAACAGAATGACCATGTGGAAAGTTTTGTCGGCAAGAAGAAGGCGATGGAAGACGCGGTTGGCACGATCGTGGCGGCGGGCGATACGCCGGAAGTGAAGTTACAGAAGATCTATGCGCGAGTGCAGAAGGTGCGTAACACGAGTTACGAAGTGGAAAAAACGGCGCAGGAGCAGAAGCGGGAGAAGGAGAAAGGAGCGAGCAACGCGGAGGACGTGTGGAAGCGCGGGTACGGAGACGGGGATCAGATTACGTTGCTGTTTTTGGGATTAGCGCGGGCGGCGGGCTTGGATGCTTCGGCGGCGAGGATCTCGACGCGGGACAACCACTTTTTTGCGAAAAATATCATGAATGCGAGAGACCTGCATACGTATGTCGTGATTGTAAAGATGAACGGCAAGGAGGTGTATTTCGATCCGGGGTCGGCGTTCACGCCGTACGGGATGCTACCGTGGCCGGAGACAAATTCGCCGGGGTTGAGGCTGGACAAGGACGGCGGGACGTGGATTTTGACGGCGACGCCGGAAAGCGGCGATTCGCGGATCGAGCGCAAGGCGGATTTGAAGTTGACGCAAGAAGGAAGCTTGGAGGGGAAGTTAACGGTGACGTATTCGGGGCTGGAGGCGGCATCGTTGAGAGTGGAGCAGCGGAATCAGGACGAGACGACTCGCAAGAAGTTGCTGGAAGACCAGGTGCGGTACACCGTTCCGGCGGCGATCGAGGTGGAGTTGACGAATAAGCCGGACTGGTCGACGGCGGATTCCAAGCTTGTGGCGGAATTTGATTTGAAGGTGCCGGGTTGGGTGTCGGGCGCGGGGAGACGCGCGTTGCTGCCAGTGGGAATTTTCGGCGCTCAGGAAAAACGGATATATGAGCACACGACGCGAGTGCATCCTCTTTATTTTCACTTTATGTCGCAGAAGGCGGATGACGTGACGATCGAGCTGCCGCTGGGGTGGAAAGTGAGCAATTTGCCAAAGCCTGGGGACCGAGATGCGAAGTTGCTGGTGTATACAATGAAAGCGGATGAGAAGAACGGGACGCTGCATATCGAGCGGCGCCTGAAGTGCGATCTGGTGATGCTGGAGCCGAAATACTATCCAGCGGTGCGCAGTTTTTATGAGTCAGTGAGGACAGGCGATGAAGAACAAATCGTGTTGCAACCCATGGGAACTGCCGCGAGGAATTAGAGTGATTCGCAGAGCTGCTTGCTTTGCGGTGGTGGTCTCAGTGTGCTGGGCGTTGGCGCCGGAGGGCCTGCGAGCCGCGGATGCGCCGGCTTGGATGCACGCGCTCGTGAATGTGCCGTTGCCGGCCCACGACGAGAAGACCGATGCGGTGCTGCTGTACTCCGAAGAAATTTTGAACGTGCAGAGCAACGGTAAGATCAAGAGCATCGAACGGCGCGCGTACAAGATTTTGCGGCCCGGCGGACGCGAGCATGGAACGATTTATGCATCGTACGACGCGGAGACACGCATCACTGGAGTGCACGGCTGGTGCATTCCGGCGCAAGGAAAAGATTACGAGGTAAAAGATAAGGATGTGCTGGAGACGGCGCTGTTCGGCGTTTCGAATGGCGAGCTGGCGACGGACCTGCGGACAAAAATCCTGAAGATTCCCGCGGCTGATATTGGAAACATCGTGGGCTACGAGATTGAGCACGAAGACCGGCCGTATATTCTGCAAGACGAGTGGGGCTTTCAAGAAGAGGATCCGGTACGCGAGGCACGATACACGCTGCAGCTTCCAGCAGGATGGGAGTACAAAGCGGCGTTCCTGCACTACCCGGAAGTGAAACCGACTTCGGGGGGAAACAATCAGTGGCAGTGGGTGGTGAACAATGTAGAGCCGATTCGTCCCGAAGACGATATGCCGCCGTGGCGGGCGGTGGCGGGGCAGATGATTGTGTCGTTTTTTCCGCCTGGCGGCGGACAGACGAAAGGCTTTGGAAACTGGAACGATATGGCGCTTTGGGAGGCGGGGTTAGTACGCGGGAGACGCGAGAGTTCTTCGGAAATTAAACAGAAGGTGGCCGCGCTAACCGCTTCGGAGACAAGCGCGACGCGCAAGATGGCAGTGCTCGGAAAGTTTGTGCAGGATGATATCCGCTACGTGGCGATTGAGCTGGGAATTGGTGGGTGGCAGCCGCATGCCGCAACCGATATTCTTTCGCATCACTTTGGCGATTGCAAAGACAAGGCGACGTTACTGAGCACGATGCTGAAGGAAATTGGAATTGATTCGTACTATGTGATCGTCAATACGCGCCGCGGCGCCGTCAACGCGAATACACCCGCCGTGAACTGGTTCAATCACGCGATACTGGCAATAAAGATTCCCGAGGGAACAGGCGAGACGGACCTGAAAGCGGTTTTCGAGCACAAAACACTGGGGAAGTTGCTGATTTTTGACCCGACGGACGACTTGACGCCATTTGGGTACTTGCGCGGACCATTACAGGCGAATTTCGGGCTGCTGGTAACAGATTCGGGAGGCGAGCTAATCCAACTGCCGAAACTGGCGGCTTCGATGAATGGTACGCGACGGACGGCAAAGTTGACGCTCACGCCTGCGGGCGCGCTGACCGGCGATGTCACGGAGGTTCGACTCGGAGATCGCGGGACGTACCAGAGATACGCGCTGCGGTCGGCAGCGACGGAGAAGGACAAGGTCAAGCCGATCGAGAGCCTTTTGGCGGAGTCGCTGTCGAACTATCGGCTTACGCACGCCACAGTGACGAATATGACGCATAACGACCAGCCGTTTGGCTATGAGTATTCGCTGATTGTGGACAATTACGCGAAGACGGCGGGAAATTTGCTTCTAGTGCGGCCTCGCGTGTTGGGGAGCAGATCGAGCGCGGTGCTGGAGACGAAAGAGCCGCGAAAGTTTCCGGTCGAGTTCCCGGGGCCTTCGTTGGATTCAGATACGTTTGAGATTACGCTGCCCGCCGGTTATGAGGTGAGCGACCTCCCGCCGCCGGTCGACTTAGACTACGACTTCGCGAGCTATCACAGCAAGACGGAGGCGAGCGGAAATACATTGAAATACACGCGCAGGCTGGAAGTGAAGGAGCTGACCGTGCCGGTGGCTCAGGTGGAGACTTTGAAGAAGTTCTACCGGATTATCGCGGGCGACGAGCGAAATACGGCGGTCCTGCAGCCGGTGGCGCATTGAGAAGAAGGAAAGCGGGTTGAAGGACGGCCAAGGCGGGCGGGGCAATCCCCGTCGCTACAAATGATTGTTACGTTGTGCGCGCCAGGCGGGGACTGACCAGACTTGCGCGCCACGTCCCAGTAGGAAAACTGCAAAACAAAGAGCAAAGACAGAGTGACTGAGGGTTGCGCCGAAGTATTGCCATGCGGGGTTAGTGTCATTGTTCGGGGCAGCGGAAACTGGGGATTGTGGCATCGGGCTTTGGATCTCCGGGAGCCGGTGCTCAGGAGAGGCGGGCGCGCACTCGGTCGCTTAGAGCTTTTCCGTCGACGACCTTGCCCTCGAGCGCGGCTTTGGCGGCTTTGACTACGGCACCCATTTGTTTCATGGACGTGGCGCCGGTTTCGGCGAGGGCTTTGGCGATGGCCGCGTCCATCTCGGCGTCGCTGGCGCTGGCGGGTAAGTAGGATTCGAGGATGGCGAGTTCCTTGGTTTCCTTGTCGACGAGATCCTGGCGGTTTCCCTTTCCAAACTGGTCGATGGATTCTTTGCGCTGCTTGACTAGCGTTTGCAGGATTTGGATGGTTTCGGATTCGTCGAGCGTGTGAATTTTTTCGGTTTCTTTGTACTTGATGGCGGACTTGACGCCGCGGAGGACGCTCAGGCGGAGTTCATCTTTGGCGCGCATGGCGTCGGTTAGATCTTTTTGGATTTTTTCGGCAAGAGTCATCGGTTCAATATAGCAGAAGAGAAAGAAAGAAGAAGAATTTACGCAGAGTCTCCGGAGGGCACAGGGTTCGCAGAAAGCGGGAGGGAGGATTGACAGCCTGAGAGTGGCTCGCTACCGTTGATATCTTACTTTTGGCGGGTTTTCCCCGCCTGTGTGCAGAGCAATTCAATCCAAACTGGACGAGGCCTGATGAAAGTCATTGTTGCGGACAAGATTAGCGAACGCGGCGTCGAGCTGTTGCGAAAGGCGGGTTGGAGTATCGTCCTGACGACGAAAGACAACTTGAACGCAGAGATAGTAGACGCGGACGCTTTGATTGTGAGAAGTGCGACGAAAGTTACGGCGGAATTGCTGGATAAGGCGCCACGATTGCGGGCGGTAGGGCGCGCGGGCGTCGGTGTTGACAACATTGACTTGGACGCGGCCACTACACGCGGGGTGCTGGTGATGAGCACGCCGGGCGGAAATGCCATTAGCGTGGCGGAGCATACGTTCGCGCTCCTGCTGGCTTTGGCGCGGCAAGTGCCAAGGCTGGACAAAGCGATGCATGAGGGAAAGTGGGAGAAATCGTCCGCTGCGGGAACGGAAGTGCGGGGGAAAACGCTTGGATTGATTGGACTTGGGCGGATTGGGAGCGAAGTGGCCATACGCGCGGACGCGTTTGACATGCGCGTGCTGGGGTATGACCCGTACATCAGCGAGGCGGCGGCGCGCGAGGTGCAGGTTGAGCTGGTGCCGCTGGAAAAGCTGCTGGCGGAGAGCGATTTCGTGTCGCTGCACACGGCGCTCAGCCCGGCCACGCAGAATCTGATCAACGCAGGGACCCTGGCGCAGATGAAGGCAGGTGCCCGGATTATAAATGCGGCGCGGGGCGAACTGATTGATGAGGCGGCACTTGCGGACGCGTTGAAGAGCGGGAAGCTGGCTGGGGCGGCGCTGGACGTTTTTGTGCAAGAGCCGCCGAAGGATTCACCACTGCTAGGCATGGCGAACGTGATTGCGACGCCGCACGTGGCTGGGTCAACGGCGGAGGCGCAGGAAGAAGTGGGGACACAGGTAGCCGTGCAGGTGAAGGATTACCTGGCGGAGGGATTGATCCGCAATGCGGTGAACCTGCCAGCGCTCTCGGCGGACCAGTACCGGCGGGTACGGCCATATCTGGCGTTGGCGGAGCGCCTCGGGTCGCTGGTATCGCAGGCCGTGGCTGTCAGGCCGGCGCGGATACGGATTCGCTATGCGGGCGAGGTGGCGGACGTGGGGACGCACCTGTTGCGCAGCGCGGTGCTGGCGGGGATGCTAAACGCGGTGCTGGACGAGAAAGTGAACGTCGTAAATGCGCCGGCTGTGGCAGCGACACGAGGGCTGTCTGTCGAGGAAGAGACGCGGCGGAGGGAGCGCGGGTTTCCCAACACTTTGGAAGTAGCGGCTTTACCTGAGAAGACCGGTTCCGCCAAAGGCTTTTCCGCTGAAGGCACGGTTTTGCACGATGGTTCGCCGCGCGTTCTGCAGATTGACGACATTCCACTGGAGGCGGAGCTGGCGGGAACGATGCTCTATCTGCGAAACCGGGATGAGCCCGGTGTCATTGGGCAGGTGGGGTCGACGCTAGGAAATTTGGGTGTGAACATTGCGACGTTTGCGTTGGGGCGGCGCGAGGCTAGTCAGGGCGCTGAGGCTGTCTCGCTGGTGCGGCTGGATGGAGAGGTTTCGGACTCAATCCTGGGAGCAATCCGCGGGATTCCGGCAATTACGGTGGCACGACTTCTGAAATTGGGATGAAATCATTTCTTTTGCGGATGGCACGCGGTTTTCATCGTATGAATGCCGGTGGTTTTGTTTCGACGTTGTTTTTTTCTCTGCAATCCAAAATCCTGATAAATCAGAATCGAAAGATAATCTAAAGAACTTTTCTTGACACCGACAGGCGATTTGTCCTAAAAGCTAGGTCAACCGTTGCTTGAATGGTGGGGAAGGTTGCCGAAGGTCGAATTTTTCTCCAGGTTGAGACCCGGCGACGAGCCGCAGTCTTTTTTCGCGTCGGTTTGGTGCTGCCCACCAGCGTACAAATCAATTATAGGCAGGGGTGCGCGAAAGGAGCAGTCCATGAAGTGTTCTATTTCTATTGTGAAGCAGAATCTTCTGATTTCCTCTCTGGCATTTCTCTTGGCGGTTACTTGCGCGTGGGGGCAGACCGGCTCGACATCCTTGAGGGGCACGGTAACCGACAAGACTGGCGCAGCGATCCTCGGTGCTAAGGTGACGCTTAGCAATTTGTCCAATGCACTGGAGCGTCAGACGCAAACGGGCGTCAGCGGAGAATATGAATTCCCCGCCTTACCGCCGGGCACCTATTCTCTAACGATCGAAATGTCGGGCTTTAGAAAATTTGAGCAGAAAAATCTTCAATTGCTGGTTAATACACCCACGACCATGAACGCAACCCTTGAGGTCGGAACCGCGACCCAAACAGTAGAAGTTTCGGCCCAGGCCGTCGCCTTGAACACATCCGACGCTTCGATCGGCCTCGCATTCAATGAGAATCAGGTGAAACAGCTCCCGATGGAAGGCCGAAATGTACCTGACTTACTGAGTCTGCAGCCCGGCGTCGCCTATACGGGCAATCGCACGGATGTACCGGCCTCCGACTCACGAAGCGGCGCCGTGAACGGTGCGAGGAGCGATCAGAGCAACCTGACTCTCGACGGAATTGGGGTTAATGATGAAGGAGGCCACGCGTTCACGTCGGCCCTTCCGGTAACGCTGGACTCGGTGGAGGAATTCCGCGTTACGACCAGCAACGCCAACGCCGACCAGGGCGGCTCGAGCGGCGCCCAGGTAGCGTTAGTGACCAAGAGCGGAACGAACGACTTCCATGGTTCAGTTTACGAATATCACCGTAATACCTACACCAGCGCGAACGACTACTTCATAAAAAGTGCGGAGCTCCAGAATTGCACGCTTCCAAACGTCCAGGATTGCAACCAACCTCCCAAGCTAATTCGCAATATTTTTGGTGCATCAGTCGGTGGGCCCGTCAAAAAGGATCGCTTGTATTTTTTCATGTACTACGAGG
>Ga0308309_10000663_pt1 | contig 21337 bp, 18 predicted proteins | sample HubBroMetageWFT5_FD_192491 | JGI IMG/M metagenome (GOLD analysis project Ga0308309, IMG submission 192491) | Warmed and freeze-thawed soil microbial communities from the Hubbard Brook experimental Forest, New Hampshire - Hubbard Brook CCASE Soil... | ecosystem: Environmental > Terrestrial >...
AATACTCCTACGTGGATGTGTTCTTCGGTGTTCTCAAGAATTTGCACTTCGATCTGGTATGTTTTGCCTTCGAATTCGATTTCATAACTTTGTTCGCCGCGTAATTCAGCAACCAATTCCGCGCAGGATTTTGCGCCCCACTTAGTAACCTCGGCATCCAAAATAGGCCGCCATTGTTCGCGATGTTTCATGGTGTATAGAGCCAGCGCAGGTTTACTGACCACTGACCACTAGCCACTGATCACTGCTTCACATGCCCCGCGCTCAACAAATTTACATACAGCCGCACCGCTCCCGGCACACCCGCGGGCAGCTGCCGGAAGAACGCGTACCCTGTATAGATATAAGTTCCCTTGCCGTACTGCGCTCGCAGCAACCCGCCCTTCTGCTGTTCCTCGCCCGGATCGTGACACGCGAGCAGCGGTTTGAAATGCTCATCCCATTTGTCCATGAAATAGAGCCCACGCTCCTGTACCCAGCCGTCGAAGTCGCGAGGCGTGATCTGATTTGGATAATGAAACACTCCATCCTCCGGCGCCAAAATCTCCACGGGAGCCTCCTCCACCGAAACCCGTGCCCGGCTGAGCTCCGCGGAATAGGGAGTGAGATGTCCACCATTGAAGTCCGCGGTGCCGGCATTGTATTGCACCACCAGCGTTCCGCCCCCGGAAACGAAATCGAGAAGTTTCTTGTTATTCGCAACCACATCTTTCTGGGTGTCGTAGGCGCGAATTCCCAGGACGATGGTGTCGAACTTGCTCAAATCCTCAGCGTCCAACTTCTCCGGCGGAATCAACGTCACGTTCATCCCTACCTGCTGCAGCACGGTCGGTATGTCATCCCCCGCACCCATGATGTAACCGATCTTTAGATCGTGAGGCACTTGCACATCGACGATGCTCACTTTCTGCACCGCCGGCTGGTAATAGTAGAAGCTGCCCAAATCCTCGCGGGTCACCAGCGTGTAGCCTTCGCTGAATTTGTTTTCGTTCTCCTGCAGCACGGCACGCACGTGAGCGCGACCCTCCTCCAAACCAGCAGGGAAGACCTTGAACTTGAAATCCTGTTTCTCTCCGCGATGCGTGAACTCTACCGCAAATTGGGCGGGCTGAGATCGCCATCCCGCCGGCAGCTCCAATTGCAGTACGCTTTTTCCAACTCGATTGAGGTTGCTGGCTACTCCCACGGCGACGGTGGAACTTGCGCCATTGTGGGTCGAAATCACTTGCGTCCCCGGCTCCAGAGCAACCGAAAATGCCGGAACCACAGCCAGAGGGCGGGCTCGCTCTTTACCCGCATCGTCAAGGAAAGGAGTTACGACCACTGCGCCAATGCTGGTGCTCTCTCGACTCGCATCCCGGCCGGGGCCCGGCGCCCCTATCGAATATTCCGCCCGTGCTCGCAGCAACGGTGGAGGAAACGGTAGCGTTGCATATCGATCATCATCGATGTGATTTACGCTCTCCGTCTCCGGATCATCGCGATGCCAGTAGGGTCGCGTGTACGGCGCATCCTTAGGAACGATTAAGCGAAAAACGGCGCGCTCATTTTCTCCGGGCTTGATGGCCACCGGCTTCACTTTCTCAGAGATCGTTCCCCATCCTTCCGGCGCCTCAACCTTCAGGCTGTCGAGATACAAGGAAGTCTTCGATCCATTACGCAAATCCACGGCTACCAGAAACTCTTGCCCGGGAGAAACTGTGGTCAGCGCGTCTGATTCCCGCGGGAGTGCGGTTCGTGGGTCAGCCCTGGGAACCACGAGTGCGGATAAACTTACACTCAAGGCATCGTTGATCGCGCTTTCTGCCTCCCCGCGTTTTTCTTCCAGGCGCGCCAGCAGATCAGCCTTGGCCGCTATGCTGAGCCCGCTGGCGCTAACCTCGCCTTGAACTCGCTTCAACCCGGCCGAAGCTTTCATCAGAGGCGCCGCCGCCGACGCAATCTCTCCCTTCGCGCCTTCGCCCGCTTCGGCAACCTCCTTGGCAATCTCCGTCAATTCCTGCCGTAATTTAGGAAGTTTCGATTCTTCGGTCCCCAGTCGCGCCGCCAGCCCCGGCAGTGTCGTATCGATTCCGTCGAAGAAATCTTTTTCGTGCCCGTCCTTGTCCAGCTTCGCCGGCTCGACCGAATCCATCAGTTTATAAAAAGTAAATCGATCCCCCGGATCGACACTCCAGTTCGCTGCTCCCTGCGATAGCTGATGGCGTAATCCCTTCATCGCAAACTGTATGTACGATCCCAGATCTTCGCTGTTCTCGCCTGTATTCAATTTCACTGTCCACTTCGAGTCTTCGCAAGTCATCGCGCCGAAGCCGCATACGTTGCCGATGTAAAGCTTCTTCGCCTGCCATGGCAGCAATCCCTGCGCAATCTGCTCGGGAAACCGCTTCGGATCCGCGGCGGTCCGGAAGGCTTCTGTCGTCAGGATGCTCGAAGCCTGATGGTGCCCGTGGCCATCGCGCTCCGTCCCAGAAAAGCGCGCCACCAGCACATCGGGACGAAAAGTTCGAATCACTCGTACCATATCGGCCAGAGCCGTATCATGCCCGCCCCACTTGGAAAATGTTTCATCCGCGCTCTTCGAAAATCCAAAGTCGGCAACGTGCGAGAACTGTTCCTGAACTCCGTAATATTCATCTGCGGCCAGCAGTTCCAGAGTTCGCAGCACTCCCAGTCCGTCTGACAAATTACTCCCTACTTTGTTCTGCCCGCCTTCGCCGCGGTTCAGCGTCATCAGCAAAACGTTCGCCCCGCGACCGCGCGACTCCAGGGTCAGCATTCCGCCATCTTCGTCATCCGGATGCGCCACCGTCTGCATCAACCGTGCGGTCGTTCCCAACCGCCGTAGCTTGAGACGCAAACCTGGCGCACCCTGATCTTGAGGAAGTTCGGGGGGAACTCCCTGATAGGGGAGTGACGCAAAGTTATTCGGCGAAACGGGAGTGGTCGAGAGTTCGCCAGCGGGTTGAGGAGATGCCAGCAAAGGAAGCGCAAGCCCTAAGAGAAATATCCAGGTCGGCCGCACGGCCGGCAGAAAAGAATGGACGACTCGACGCACCAGGGCGAATAGACTGAATTCCAGATAGTTCACCTTACAAGAATGCGGCCTACCCCCACTCCGACGCAAATTCTTTCCTCTTGTAGCCGTTAGTTTCGTCTCTAAACAGAGAAGTGCGTCCTGAGACGAGGCCAAGAACAAACCACTAAGCGCAAATCCAACGGGCAGCCTTCTGAAGGTCGCGGCTCTCCAAATCGCCCCACCCTTCCTACTGCTTGTGGGCGCTTTCTAACCAAGGGTCCAGCGACACGTACCAGATGTTTTCTCGCCCATTGGCCCAGACCTGCATTTCTTCCAGATCGTGTTGGGCGCGTTCTGGTGATCGAGGAAAAGATACTGGTGGCACCGTATTTGTGCTGAAGTATAGAGTTCGATGGTCCGAGCCAAGGCGCGCCTCGATGTTGCTGCCGGCTTCGTTCACTTCATCACCGAGGTCCAGCGGGGTTCCCCATCCACCGCCATTACGAAAGACAATCCGCAAACGATTCGGTTCATGTTGCGCGGGATGCTTTGAGCTATAGACTATAAAGCTCTCGTCCGGGGCGACGGCCGGATCGACATCTTCCGTCGTCGCATCTCCCACTCCAACTGGTATTGCCGGCAGATAGCTGCCCGAGCGATACTGCGCTCGAAACAGATGAAAATTTCCGGTCGTGCCGTCGGGCCGCATGAAATAAATACTACCGTCAGAGCTGATGGCGGGAGAGAAAACACCGGTACCAGAATTTATGGCCTCGGGGAGGCGCTTTGGCTGACCCCACGCCCCGCTCACGCGATCAACACGCCACAGATTTCCGCCGTTTCCGGGGAAGGTTTTGCCATTGAAATTGCCGTCCAGCGGTTTCCCTTGTCCTTCCGCGGGCCGGTTTGATGCGAAGACGAGAAAAGATCCGTCCGGAGCCATGGCCGGTTCCAGGTCGCTCCACTGCCCGGAGAAGGGAGCAATCCTGGGCGTAGACCAGCTTCCATTTTCCAGGGTTGAGATCATGATCATTGAGGCCGAATTATTCCCACGCGTAAAAAGGACCGTCTTTCCGTCTGGGGCGAAGGCCGGAGAAAGATCGTCCGCTGCGCCTGAGATGACTCCCGGGGCGAACAACTTCGGACTGTTTCTTCTCTGCGCGCCGCTCTCTTGAGTATTAGCTCCAGCAAATGCAAGAAGCGCCGCGAGATAAGCAATAAAGATCGGGTTTGGAGTTCGCAGTCGATTCTCCCGTCTCGGTGGCAACCCAGAATTTGACGCGGGCCGACGAGTTAAGTGAGCGGAGAATTGAGACTCGCTACTTGTGCCGCTCCTTTAGAGCCTGTTGGCACTCGCTTCCCGCGGTCAACACTTGATTGAATGCCGGCTCCTTGCGCAAGCCCTTCAACAGCGGGTCCTCCAGCAGCGCCGAATAAGCGCAATAGTTCTGTTGCACGGCGGCTTTCAGTAAACGCAATGCCGCGTCCTTCTGCCCGCAATAGGCCATCAGTGCTCCCACGCGATACCAGGCCTCCGGATCCGGCTCCGTCATGACTGACGCTTCGGCATCGCGCACAATCGTCTCCATATCGGCCGGACGCGGGGACGAGGTGCACGCGACCATCAGATCACGGTGATAGAACGGAGCCCTGGGCACGCTCTTCGCGGCCTCGCGCGCCTGTCCCAGATTTCCCGCGGTCAGGTAGACATAGGGGGTCGCCCATGCCGCCCACTCTGAACCCACGTCCATGCGAACAAAGTCCATCGCCCGGTCGGTCTGTCCTAATTCCATAAAAGCCCACGCGCACGAGCGGAAATTAAATGCCCCGGGATCGAGCGACCGCGCCGTGTTGCATTCCTTCATTGCCTGCTCCTGCATCCCCGCATACCGCAAAACATAACTCAGTGCAAAATGAGCCTCGGCGCTCTGCGGGCGACGCTTCACCAGATCGGTCGCCGCATCATACGCCGGACCCAATTCACCTCTTTCCACGCGGTTCGTGATCAGACTGCTCACCGCTACTACCCGGTTCGGATCCAGCGCCAGAGCGCGCTCATAAGCGGCATTTGACTGCTGGAACTTTTCCTCTCCGCCACCTCCGTAATAAGAATCGTAGTAGTACCGCTTTCCCAGTTCCTCCCACGCCGGCGCATAATCCTTGTCGACGCCCACTACATGCTCCAGCACTGCGATCGCATCTTTGTTCGGCGCAGGATCGTGGGGCAGCGCCAGACTGTGCAGGTAGAGATCGTATGCTTCCTGACTCTTCGGCCGCGAGGCTGTATTGATGGATCCTCCAGCCCCGCCCAGCACCGGCAATAGCCCTTGTTGGACCTGCGTGCTGAGTTGCTGTTGCAGAGAAATCAAATCGTTCACAGGTGCTGTGATGTTCGTCTGCCACAATAGCCGATCGCTGTTTACGTCCACCGCTTCCAGGGTTACGGTCAGCTGGTCGCCCTGGCGTATAAAGTGCCCTGTCAACAGCCGCCCGACGTGGAGTTGTTGCCCGATCTTCCGCGGATCCTCCTGCAGCCCGCCGTAGTTTCTGGTCGCCGATGAAGGCCGTACCTCCAGCGAACGCGAGTAAGTAAGGGCGCTGGTCAATTCGTCCGCCAGCGCGAAGCGCAGGTAGTCCACGGCCAAGTCGCCGTTCATGTTCTGCAGCGGCAAAACCGCGATTGCATTCTGTTGCTCTGCGCTCATCATGGACTTGTGCTTGAACCAATAGGCACCCACCGCAGCCAACACTGTCAGGAGCAAAGCCGCCGTCCCTCCCAGCAACCAGAAGAGCAACCGGTTGTTTCCACCGCGATCAAAGGTTTTGCTCGAGGCTCGCAGCCGGATGGTCTGCAGCCCGCTCTTGAGTTGCCCAGACTCGGCCTCGCGCTTCAGCACCTGCAAATCCGCCTTGATTTGCAGGGCGCTCTGATAGCGCGCAGTGCGGTCCTTTTCCATCGCCTTGCCGATGATTCCCTCCAACTCCACCGGCATCTTCGGATTCAACTCCCCCGGCGGTATCGGCTTGGCGTGCAGGACGGAATCCAGTGTCATCAGCGAGTTCTTTCCAGTAAATGGCTTCTTGCCCGTCGACATCTCATACATCACGACGCCAAAAGAAAACAGGTCGCTGCGAAAATCAATTTCTTCGCTGCGCGCCTGCTCCGGCGACATGTAGACTGCCGTACCTGGGATTACCCCCACGGCCGTCAAGGAATTGTCGGCCATCGCTCCGTCGCTATCCGTTCCGACATTGTGAACCAGCTTTGCCAGACCAAAGTCGAGCACCTTCACTTGCCCGCTGGGCGTCAGGAAAATATTCGCCGGCTTGATGTCGCGATGAACAATCCCCTTGGCGTGCGAGGCCGCCAGCGCCTCCGCAACCTGAATGCTGATATCCAGAACCCGCTCCGTTGCCATCGGATGCCCGGCGATGCACTGCTTCAGGCTTTCGCCCTCGAGCTTCTCCATCACTATGAAAGGATGGCCGTTGTTATCTTCAATGCCGTGAATGGTGCAGATGTTGGGGTGATTCAGGAGTGACGCTGACCTGGCTTCGCGCTCGAAGCGTTCCAGCGATTTGTGGTCACCTACAAGGTTTTCCGGAATGAACTTCAGGGCGACGTGCCGGCCTAGTTTCAGGTCTTCGGCCTCGTAAACCACACCCATGCCACCGCCCCCAAGTTTGCCCAGGATGCGATAGTGGGAGACAGTCTGGCCAATCATGAGAACACGATGCCCTTGAACGCGGTAATGTTAGGCCCGTCAGCGACTCCGGTCAACTGGCGCATCTTCGCGAAACGTAAGGCGAAAAAGTCGTGGCGCGGCCACTCCGTCCCGGCGAAGTGCATGCGTTGCAATTCTCCGACGGCGTCCAGCACCGTCCGCCTACCCTTCGACCCACAGCCCGGCCGACGCCCCCACCCACTCCATATTCTTATTATGATCCACTCCCATCATCAACCCGCGGCCCATGCGGATAATCGTCATCACGGCCTTTAACTCGTTCACCCAAACGTACATCACCCGCACTTCTGCCTTCGTTCCGCCAAATGGAGTATCAATCACCGGTTCAAAGTTCAGCCGCTCCTGCAAAATATATTCCGATCGTTTCTCAGACGGAATGGCGTCGATGTCTTCTTTCGTGGGCGCAATCAGCACGCCCAGCCCTGCGAACGAATACAGGGGCTTGAGCGCGTAGTTCTGCAAATCATCCGGAATTCTTTCCATCTTATCCAGAAACCAGGTCTTCGGCACGGACTCGTGCGTGAGATACGGAATCGAAAACTTGCTGATCCGAAAATACCAATTCGGATGCCCAGCCCACTCGACGTTCAGATCATCGCGCCAATCGAATCCCAGTTTCACCTTCTTGCGCTGCAACTCGTCCACAATCGCCCGGTTGTAGATTCGCCGGATGAGAACCCGCCCACCGTTTCGCTCGTAATAAAGCTGCGACCCCATCTTCTTGATCGCCTGTATGTCAACCGTTCTCACTCCCAGCATTTTTTCGGTGAGCAAGAAGTCCGGCAGAGTCTTCTGCTCCTCCGGATGAATCTCCATGAGAATCACATTCTCCGGATCATGCGTACCCACAATTGCAGTGCGCAACAGTTCGCGATAGGACTTGTTATCCAGGCCACCCAGGAAATAGTTGAGCTCCGCTTCTTCAAGTGGCGAAGACGAAAGTCCGGAAGCCTGCCCTGAGCTGGTTGAAGAGCCCGCAGCCCTCTGCTTCAGCCCGTACACATCGATGTAGCTCTGCGCCAGCGTCACCTGATACGCATACAGGGAAGGGAACGCCTGCAGTTCCACCAATTTTGGTTGCAACTCACCGCGACTATTCCGCACCAGCCCAAAATCTACCTGCACAAACATGGGATGATCAGGCTCGTTCGGTACGCGGAACGCCGCGGGAATCGAAGCATCCGACCGCTTCCGATATTCGGGACTCTCCACCAGTTGCCGGATCAACTCCCTCCCATCGTCACTCATGCGGTCAAGCAACGACTTTGGAAAGAAGCAGGGGGTCTCGGACAGGCGAAATTCCACGTGCGTTCCGCAGGCGTCATCAATCCTGCGCAAAAATGTCTGATATTTCTCGGGAGTAAAGCCTGCATTGAACTGCTGACGGAGGGGAGAAAGCATGTACGGAATTATGCCGCATAACTACCCCGATCGCGGACGGAAAACACCCGGCGACGGTCGTTGGTGGTCAGAATCGGAGGAAACCAACTCTGACCACGAATCGTTGGCCCGCGGTCCTATCGCACGATCTCGTAAATTGCGCCGCAACCGACTGTGCCATCGACACTACAAGGGCCGTTCGTATAACCACCGTAAGTAGTCGCGCCGAAGAGATTACCGTGGCTATCGAGAAGCACTCCACCCCAGGGCTGCTTGGGGCCGCCCGGCGTGGTCGGAAAGGAGTAAATAATATCCTCATTCCATGTGCCACTTCTCATGCCTGGAGGCGACAACTCAAAAACCACACCGCATCCGTAGGGTGTGAAATCGTAGTAACACGTATTCCCTCCAAACAAAGTCGTGCCAAACAAATTGCCGCCTCTATCCTGAATCAGCGTGGCCATTGGGGAAGCGCCATCAGTGCTGCTACTGCTGAAATTATGGATTACGGTCTCGGTCCAACTACCCCCCGGTTCGACTGGGGGCGCAAGTTCAAATACCGTTCCGGCCAACGATGTCCCGCCCGAGGACGTCGTCCCGTAAAGCCTGCCGTTTAGATCCAGCGTCAAGCCGCCTTCGGGATTAAAGCCATCGTCGCCCCCACCAAAAGAGTGGATGATCCGCTCGGTCCATGCGCCTCCCGGTGCCGCAGGAGGACTCAACTCAAATACCGTCCCGCATTCAATCGGGCCGCACCACTTGTTGGGCTGGCTTCCTCCCCACAATGTAGTTCCGTACAAGTTCCCAAGCTGGTCGCGAACCAGCCCATCGTGCGGCTGAGTGCCATCGGTTGTCCCGCCCAAAAACTTATGAAGCAAGTGAAACGCCCACGCTCCACCCATTTGCCACGGCGGGCTCAACTCAAAAACGGTATACGTCGTCGTACCGTAGAGATTGCCTTTTTCGTCGGATACCAGCCCGCCCAACGGATTCGCGCCATCGACGCCGCCCCGGAAATGATAAAGGACGGATTCCGTCCAAGCTCCGCCCTCCGTAGTTGGCGGTGAGAGTTGAAAGATCTCTCCGTACCCTCCGGCATCGGTGTCACTCGTAGTGCCGTATAAATTTCCCTTGTTGTCGAAAACTAAACCGTTGGTCGGCCGCGCCCCGTCGCCAGTGTTCGTGAAGCTGTAAAGCGTGGTCAACGTCCAGGCCCCGCCTTGTTTCGCCGGTGGTGCGAACTTGAAGACTGTTCCGTAGAAACTGGCTCCATATTCGGTGGTCCCGTAAAGGCTCCCCGCGTTGTCAGAGATCAAGTTACCCATCGGATTCGACCCGTCTACCAACTGGAAGCGATGGAGCCCCAGTGCCTTCTGGGCGATAGCGCTGCCCATGAACTGGAGAACGGCCGCCATCACCGGCGTTACAGAACGCACAGAAAAGAAGGGCAAGAATTCTCTGGCTTTCATCGAAGGGACCTCCACGAAAGGAAAGAATCGGACAGGTTCAGGATTGGGCCGCAGACGAGCCTGTGAACCAACGGAATTCTAGCTTGCTGCCGCTGAGGCGACAACGGCCAAATTCATCGTATTCTCTCGCACAAAAGCCGGAATAGGGACCTAAGACCCTAATCCGGCCCGAAACTACAAACTTGAAATGCGTCGCTACAACTTCTCGAAGAACTCACACGCCGAGCAAGAAATATAGATGCCGCCCGGAACGCCGCGCTCGCGGTCTTTCATGCGCTTGACGATGCGTGTCGTTTTGCCGCACTTGGGACAATCTGTGCTCTTGCTGGTGTCCATCACCTTCTTGCGATCCGCAGTTTTTGCAATCTTCCCGCCTATTGCCATGGTTTCTCTCCTGATCTCAGTTGCGCAGCGATCCCGCTAACGTGCCGCGCAGAAAATTGTGGATGGGATGCTACAGAGCGCTTACCAGAAGGCTTAAGCGGGAACCCCGGCGATCCACTCTGGAAGATTCGCAGCCGCGCTGCGCTTCTCTTCCTTCGAGTTTGATTTTACAGTAAGGTTGTGCCGGCTGTCTTGCTTGGCTTCCCTTCGCATGAATCGCTCCGCTACATCGAGCGCAATAGGTCCGATCCTGCAAACGCTGCTGTTCACGGTTGTCGTTCCGGGAACCGTGGCCGTCATTGTGCCTCGTTTTCTGATCCGGGGCTTTCCGACTCCCACCATTGGTGTGCTGCCTGCGCTTGGAGTAGTTGCGATCATTGTGGGCGTGTGCATTTATTTCCGTTGCGCCTGGGAGTTCGCCGTCCGTGGTCTGGGCACGCCCGCCCCTATCGCTCCCACGAAATTCCTCGTCGTCAGCGGCCTGCACCGCTATGTGCGTAATCCCATGTACCTCGGCGTCGCTCTGGTCATCCTGGGAGAAGCTGCGCTGCTTCGTGCGCTTCATCTTGCGGAGTACGCAGCTGTCATGCTTCTGATCGCTCATCTCTTTGTCGTTTTCTACGAAGAGCCTACGTTGCGCCGACAGTTCGGAGAATCGTACGAAGAATATCGCTATCGTGTGCCGCGGTGGGTCCCGCGATTCTGGCAGTGAATCTGGGACTAGCCCCGAAGCCGTTGACCGCGCCCGCTCGCCCCTGCTACCGTCAAATGTTTGCCTCCCGGCACGTGCGACGGTAGTGTGTCGGCAACCTGTCCGCAGCTCGGCGGATTCATTCCACGGAGATTTATCATGCCTGCCATCAAATTCAAAGGTGTCGATTTCATCCAATACGATTCGCTGCTCACCGAAGAAGAGCGCCTGGTACGCGACACTACGCGCCAGTTCATTGAAGACAATCTCATTCCGATTATCGAAGAGTGCAACCGCGCTGGCCGCTTTCCCCGTGAACTGGTAAAGCCCATGGCCGATCTCGGCTTTTTCGGCGCATCGCTCAAGGGCTACGGTTGCGCCGGCATGGGCAACGTCGAGTACGGACTGATGACCCAGGAACTCGAGCGCGGCGACTCCGGCGTGCGCAGCTTCGTCAGCGTGCAGTCCGGACTTTGCATGTACCCCATCTACGCCTTCGGCAGCGAAGAGCAAAAACAAACATGGTTGCCGCCCATGCAGAAGGGTGAAAAACTCGGCTGCTTCGGACTCACCGAGCCCGGCTTCGGCTCCAATCCCGGGGGCATGCTCACGCGCGCGCGCAAGGTGGCAAACGAATACATTCTTAACGGCGAAAAGATGTGGATCACCTCCGGCAGCATCGCCGACGTGGCCATCATCTGGGCCAAAGTTGAAAATGAAGACAATAAGATTCGCGGCTTTCTTGTCGAAAAAGACCGAAAGGGTTTCACGTCTGACGACGTTCACGGCAAGTGGTCTCTCCGCGCATCGGTGACATCGGGCCTTTCACTGCAAGACGTTCACATTCCCGAAGCGAACTTGCTGCCCAAGAGCGACGGCCTGAAATCCCCGCTGATGTGCTTGAATCAGGCCCGCTACGGCATTGCCTGGGGCGCGATTGGAGCGGCGATGTCCTGCTACGACTGCGCGCTGCAATACGCCATCCTGCGCAAGCAATGGCGCGACCAGCCCATCGCCTCGCACCAGCTAGTGCAAGACAAGCTCACCTGGATGATCAGCGAGATCACCAAAGCGCAGCTTCTGGTGCTGCAAGTCGGCCGCCTCAAAGATGCGGGCAAGGTCGAGCACCAACACATCTCCATGGCCAAGCGCAACAACGTCTGGATGGCCCTTGAGTGCGCCCGCCTCTCACGCGACATCCTCGGCGCCAACGGCGTCGCCGACGACTATCCCATCATGCGCCACATGATGAACCTGGAATCGGTAAAGACCTACGAAGGGACACACGACGTTCACTCGCTGATCATTGGGCAGAGTGTTACGGGGATCGACGCGTTCTAGCAGTCTTCTCGATTAAGAATCCACTTGACGTGTTCGCATTATGCGAAGTATGCTTGTTCGCATGATGCGAATCCGAGAAAAGGATTGGTGGCTAAAGCTTTTCATTAGGCTTTGATGCATTAGGTGTTTCTCTCTCGTCCGCGCTCCGACAGCCGGCACGCGTAACCGCAAGAAGTGCCCGGGAGCCGTCTATAGAAGAGGCAACATTGCAGAGGAGAACTCATGACAGTACCCAGGTCTACGACTACAAAGTCGGGCTGCTCTGGGCAAGGGTATGCACGTAATCAGGCGCAAGAGGCTCAAGGAAGCCGTGGCGAGGCGAGGCGATCTTGAAGTTTCGCTGGACGTTTGGTTTCGGATTGCGAAGAAGGCTGAATGGAAAAATCTAGGAGATGTACGTAAAACCTTTTCGAGCGCAGACGCCGTCGGGAAGTGGACGGTCTTTAACGTTAAGGGCAATCGATACCGGCTGATTACCGAAATCAACTACGCGTTCCACAGAATCTACATCCGCCATGTTTTGACCCATGCCGAGTATGACAGAGGACTTTGGAAATTATGAGTGCAAGCGCTGTCCGATCTGAATATGCCGCTCTGCTTTCCAGCACGCTGCCGGCTGTTATTCGCAGCGAGGCGGAGAACCAGCGTTACCTCGCCTTGCTGGAAGAGTTGGACGGCAAAGGTAGTAGGATGACCGCTGCCGAACGTCGTATGACGGAACTTCTGACATTGCTGATTGAAGATTTTGAAGAGAAGCACTACGCGTTCAAGGCGGCTAGTCCTGTGGATGTCTTGAACGAACTGATGCTCGCGAACAATCTGAAACAGAAGGATCTGTTGGATGTTTTCGGGACACCTAGCATCGTCTCCGAGGTTCTGCATGGAAAGCGGCAACTAACTACGGAACACATTCGGCGTCTCAGCCGTCGATTTCAGGTCTCGCCCGAAGTCTTCATCTAAAATGAGGGACGCCTGCGGACAGAGGCGCTCGCGAACCTGGGAATCATCATGTGCTCCACCTTCGTTTTGCATATCTCGAGCCTAGCCTGCGGTGAGCCTCGCGAAAAGTAAATTTGCTCTCACGCGGTGGGCTTCTCCCTCGGCGGTTCCACCGCCGTAAACTCCTCCGCGAATCGTTGCGCGTAGCTCTCGAGCAGCCCCTGCACGCGCCGCTGATCCGTCGACCGCAGCACCAGCCCCGCGTGGTGATGCTTCTTAATCCGCAAATAAACTTCCGGATCGTTATATGTCGAAGTATCTGGTTCCTCCTGCCGCGCCAGCGACAGAATCACTCCGGCGTACTCCTCCTGCACCGGAGGTAGCTTATAGCCGCCGTCTCCGCCGGCGACTTCGATGCGCGCCCACTCGCGCCACAGGTTGATCCCCGTAGCGGCCTCGACCATCTCGTTGATGTAAGCTCCGCCCACTCTGGCAGCGCACTCCAGAAAATAAAAATGTCCGTCCGCGCGGGCCTGAATGAATTCGGCATGGGCTACACCGCGCAGCAGTCCCAGCGCCGCGATCAAATCGCGATTGATCTGCCGAAGGGCTGTGTCTTCTTCGCTCCCGCGCGGCACTGTGAATGTTGTGAACACTCCTCCGCCCTGTGCCACGTTCATTGGCGGTTTGCCGTACTTGCTGACGTTGGCGAAGACGACTTCGTTTTCTGAAACCACCGAGTCTACGTGGAAAACGTCGCCCGGAACAAATTTCTCCAACAGGAATCCAGACTGTTTATCTCCAAGCTGTTCGAGCACCGGCCACAACTCTTCGGCGGCGTGAATCTTCTGGATGCCGATGGCCGAAGCCTCTTGCCGCGGTTTCAGCACCCACGGCCCCAGTACATGCTCGAGATAGTAGCGAACGTCGCCGTGATTGAACACCGGAACGAAATCCGGCACGCGAATGTGGCGATCCAGAGCCTTCATGCGCATGGCCAGCTTGTCGCGAAAGTAGCGCATCGTGGTAAGGCCCATCCCCGGCACGCGCAGGTGCTCACGAAGGGTTGCGGCCGTCTCCATGTCGAATTCGTCGAGGGCAACGATTCGGTCAATTTTCTGCGTGCGCGCCAGGTGCGTTACCGCCTGCACGATGTCGGGGATGGGAATTTCTTCCGGCAGATAGAACGTATCGTCGAGGCATTCGCGCGGCCAGTCGGCATCGCGCAGCTTCTCCGCCGTGAGCAGGATTACGCGGCAGCCCTGGCGTCTGCACTCGCGCATGAACTCCTGTCCCTTTTCGTAAGTCGTGATGCAGAGAAAAGTTAGCGGTCGCGGTTCAGCCATAGGCCATTCACCAACAGGGTTGAGAGAATATCACGGCGGCAACGTTGAAGGCATCGGATATTTCCATCGTCCCGCACGTTTCTTTCAATCTCGCTAGGATTGAGTTATAGTCTCAGGCCGGCTGCAAAATGGCCGATCATAAGCGGTTTCGGAGGCTCTCATGGCTACGCAGACTCGTCCAGAAGGCAAGGCCCGCAGTTTTGGGGAGAACATAGAAAGCGACCTCGCATCGCGATTTCTGCGCGTGGTGGAAGTGGCGGCGATCGCTTCGGCGCGCACCATGGGCCAGGGCGAGCGCAAGCTCTCCGACCAGGTAGCCACCGAAGCCATGCGCCAGACCATGGACTCGATCCCAATGCGCGGCACCATCGTTATCGGCGAGGGCGAGCGCGACGAGGCGCCCATGCTCTACATCGGCGAAAAAGTCGGCGCCGAATTTCCCGACGGCCGCGAAGTTCCCGAGGTCGATATCGCCGTCGATCCGCTTGAGGGTACAAATCTGTGCGCAACAGGCGCGCCCGGATCAATCACGGTTCTCGCCGCTTCTGAACGCGGAGGCCTGCTCAACGCTCCCGACTGCTACATGGAAAAAATCGTCGTCGGGCCTTCTTGCAAGAACGCTGTCGAACTCGACGCTCCCGTCGCCGACAATTTGAAGAATATCGCGAAGAGACTCGAGCGCGACGTGGAAGATCTTGTAGTGATCGTTCTCGACCGCCCGCGGCATGAGCGGCTAATCGCTGATATTCGCGCCGCTGGTGCCCGTATACGGTTGATCGGTGATGGCGATTTGTCAGCCGGCATTGCGGCTGCCGTAATCGGCACCGGCGTCCACGCCGTCATGGGCTCGGGCGGCGCGCCGGAAGGCGTGATTACCGCCGCCGCCATCCGCTGCCTCAACGGCTACATGCTCGGCCGCTTGGTGGTAAAGCCTGAGCAGGAAGAGCGCCTCGCCCGCATGGGCGTCAAAGATAAGAACCGAATTTACGAAGCAGAAGACCTCGCTCCCGGCAAGCAGCTTATCTTCGCCGCCACCGGCGTCACGGATGGTGCGCTGCTCAAGGGCGTGCGCTTTTTCGGCGAAGGGACGCGGACATCGTCGGTGATTCTCACCTTGCAAACCGGCAAAGTGAGATTCATTGAAAGCATTCATTTGGAGAAAGGGCCGGATATTAAGGTGAGGTTCGCGTAGCCACGGAGGGACAAGACGGAAGAGTCCACGACAGGAGGAAGGTATGCAGATCATGTCGTTCCGAGTAACTCCGGTCGCACGAGTACTGGCCATCAATTATGCTGTGTTGGGCCTGACTTACCTGTCCACGTTGCTACTCACGGGCGCAAAAGGAATGATCCCGCCGCTCGGAATCGTAGCCCCGCTTGTATTTTTTAATCTCAACCTTCACCTCGCGCTACCAACTCACTTTTTGAACGGAGTGTTATCCCCGGTGGCTGCTGCCCTTTGTTATACGGTGACAGGATGGTCGACCGGGGCGGCCGCAGTCTTGGCATTCAACTTTGCGGCCCAACAACTCGGTGGCATCGAAGCTTCCGTCGTAGTGAAAGCCTCCCGTCCGGCGGGGGGCTCAATGCACCTGCCTTCCTAGTGCTGCCATGCATTTTGCTTCCTAATTCATCTAGACTGTTCATCTAGATTGTTATGGGGGCTTATGCGCACCATTGGCCGGAGTTCCTCTTTTCGCTTGAGCCATCGCCTTAACCGCCTATCTATTTCAGGTACTCCTTCCTAACCTCCTCCGGAACCCTTGGCTCGGGCGGGAAGTCCTGCGAAGCCCCCTTGAACATCGGAAGAGTATTTTCCGCGCGCCGAGTGCCGTCATGCACCGCAATCTTGTGCGGCTTGCCGGGTTCGTAACCTTCCCACAGCGAGACTCCGGCGTAAGCGCCGTCTTTGCGCAGGATGTAATAGGTCATGTCGACGAAGCGCAGCTTGTTCATGTCGCTGTTGTAGTTGCGGACAATGCGCTTGAGCGCGTCCATCCCAGCTTCCTGCGGAGACATTCCACGTCGCATGTTCTCGACCATCGTATGCGCGCCCGCGACCTTGATGTTCTCTTCGCCGCTGCCTGTCGCTCCAGCCGAACCGATGTCCTGATCTGTATAGCAGCCCGCGCCGATGATCGGCGAGTCGCCGCAACGTCCCGGCAGCTTGTACGCCAACCCGCTGGTAGTGGTGCAGCCGGAGATTTCTCCTTTATCGTTCAGCGCTGAGCAGTGGATCGTGCCCGTCGGCGGAAACAGCACTTTGTGGATCGCATCGCGGCGCAACTCCGGAGCTATGCCCAACTCTGCCGCATGTTCTTCCAGCTTTCGGTAGCGCTCTTGCTGCAGCTCCGAATGCGGCTTATCGCTTGGCTTCGAGTCCGGGGCTTGCCAGCGCGGGTCGGCCAAGCCTGGTCCCCACCAATCTTCGTTCGAGTGATATTCCTTCCACAGCAGCCAGATCTTGCGGGAGTGGTCGGTAAGCAGATTCTCGCGCGGGAAACCGACGGCCACGGCGAAGCGCTCTGCGCCTTCGCCCACCAGCATGACGTGGCCCGTGTGCTCCATCACGGCCTTCGAGACCAGCGAAACGTTCTTGATGTTGCGCACGCCGCCGACGGAGCCGGCGCGGCGCGTGGGTCCGTGCATGCAGCAGGCGTCAAGCTCGACCACGCCTTCTTCGTTGGGAATTCCGCCCAGGCCGACGCTGGTATCTTTGGGATCGTCTTCCGGCCCCTTGACCACTCGCAGTGCGGCGTCGAGCGTGTCGCCGCCGCTTTTCAGGAAAGCGAACGCGTCGTCGAGATAGTTCAGGCCGTTGTGTGCGCAAATTATGATGGGGCGCTTGTGAGATGCAGATTTCTCATCGCGATCCTGAACTGCTGTTGGTCTCGCATCGTCGGCATGGGCGATTGTTCGTACTCCGGCAGCGACCGCTCCGAGTGCGGACGTCTTCACGAAATCTCGCCGTGAGAATGGCATCGATTCCTCCTGTTCCCGAAAGCGGAGGATATCATGCGGTCGCGACTCTCAGCACAGAGACATCCTTAGGTTTCGCTCAATACAGGCTCCGGCACAGAGAAAATCTTTTTGGAATTTTAATTTTTCTATTTTTGGTTTTCTGTGACTCTATGACTCTGTGGTGAAGAGTTTTAGGTGAATGGTGTGTCGCCCAACACAATCCAGGGGGGCATTCGTGAAGAAAACATCGAAACTGCTTCAGTCGAACCGGCATCCAATGAGCTTCGCGAGATCGGCTCAAAGTTTAAGGATTTAAGTCGATTTAAGTCGTAACCATTCTGTGCTCGATGTCCGCGGATAATCAGCAAGTTAGAAAGGTAAGTGCATGTATAACTCGAAAGTTTTTTCGGCCAGCAGTGCGACTTCGGCAATGGCTGCTACCAAGATCGCACGGCGCGATCCCACCGAACATGACGTACAAATCGAAATTCTCTTCTGCGGGATTTGCCACTCCGATGTTCATTCGGTGCGAAATGAGTGGAGCGAGTTTATGCCCACCGTCTACCCAATAGTTCCCGGCCACGAGATCGTTGGCCGTGTCATACAAGTTGGCTCTGCAGTCACCAAGTTCAAGCCCGGCGACTTCGCTGCAGTCGGCTGCATGGTTGATTCGGATGGAACTTGTCCCGAGTGTCAAGCCGGCTTCGAGCAGTTCTGTCCGAACATGACCCTGACTTTTAATTCTCCGGATAAACATCTCGGCGGCGTCACCTATGGTGGCTATTCCGAAAGCATTGTCGTAGACCAGCGGTTCGTGTTGCGCGTGCCATCGAACCTGGACCTCGCCGGAACCGCTCCTCTGCTCTGTGCTGGAATCACAACTTACTCGCCCATGCACCACTGGAAGGTCGGCAAGGGCAAGAAAGTCGGTGTCGTTGGGTTGGGCGGACTGGGCCACATGGGCGTCAAGATTGCCCACGCACTCGGAGCCCACGTCGTTGTCTTCACCACTTCGCCGAAGAAGAAGGAGGATGCTCTACGGCTCGGAGCCGACGAGATCATCGTCTCCCGCAATGTCGACGAGATGCAAAAGCATGTCGAGAGCTTCGACTTCATCCTCGACACCGTTTCCGCAGACCACGACATCAACGCCTACCTCAACCTGCTCCGCCGTGACGGCAACATTACCCTCGTTGGAGCACCGCCAAAGCCTCTCTCGGTCGCTGCCTTTGCCCTGATCCCGCGCCGCCGCAGTCTTTCCGGCTCGAACATCGGTGGAGTCGCCGAAACTCAGGAGATGCTCGATTTCTGTGGCAAGCACAGCATTACCGCCGATGTCGAAGTCATCCCGATCCAGAAAGTCAATGAAGCCTACGAGAGACTGCTCAAGTCCGATGTGAAGTACCGCTTCTCCATTGACATGGCTTCTCTCAAGTCTGAATAGACCGTGAAGGGTATTTCACAAAAGACAAACCCATAAAAGAATCTTATGTACGGCAAGGAAATGAAAGATGGAAATCAAGAGAGTGGGATCGCAGCCTTCCGCGAAGGGTCCCTCAGAGTGGTTCACCGGAACAGTTCGAATCGATCCACTATTTCAGGCACCCGATCCAGCGATGGTTCAGGGCGCCAGCGTCACATTTGAACCCGGCGCTCGGACCGCCTGGCACACGCACCCGTTGGGTCAGACGTTGATCGTGACAGCGGGCTGCGGCAGGGCACAGCGCTGGGGAGCCCCGATTGAAGAGATCCGGCCCGGTGACGTGGTCTGGTTTCAGCCAGGAGAAAAGCATTGGCATGGTGCGACCCCGAAGACGGCCGTGACACATATTGCCATTCAAGAAAAACGCGACGGCAAAGTTGTCGACTGGATGGAACACGTCAGCGACGAACAGTACCAAGCGACCCAATAACTCGCCGCATTCACTGACTCGGACCGTACCATCCAGATTAACCACTTGCCAAGCCACGGTAACGGCCAACTAATCCCTCTTTGCGGCCATAAGCGGGATTGGGTGCTTGAAAGACGGAACGAACGTTCTTGTTTTGTTCGGAGCGAAAGCGTAGCAGGGCAGCGACATTTCCGATTTTGTCGAACTCGGCATTGTCCTTCACATAAAAAAGTTCGATGTTGCGGCGGATGACCGTAGGCAGAATTGCTTCGGCTACATCGACGACCTGGCGCGTTTCGCGGCCGCAGACTGGGCAAAAGCTGATGAGGTGGGCGTCGAGATGGCCGCAGCCGGCACATTCCACGGCCTGAGAATGATAGTTCTGGCCGAGCAGAAGAGTTTGCACTTCGCCGGATTCCAGCGAGCGCAGAACGCGGCGCAATCCAGTGACGCCGCGGCCGTTGCCGCGGGCTTGATCGATTGTCTCCTGGACAAGTTCTTCGCAGCGTTTTTCTTGCGACTCGACGAAAATCCGTTCAGCGTTCGCGCGGACTTCTTCTGCGCTCGCGTGGGCAACCTCGGCGGAAAAGCGGCCCAACAGTTTCTGCGAAGCGTAGGAGTGCAATTGCGCTTCGATCTGTGGCCGGTGAATTTCCTGGCAACCGAGAACCCATTTTTCAAACATCCCTTTGTCGAGCGCATCCTTAATAAAGTCAGCCACAAATTTGTAGTGGTGAAGCGCCTCGTCTTCGACCCGGCGCTGCGCGTGGCCCCCATCATATCCGGCGAAGCCGTCGCCACGACCGCGGCGAGAGAGGGAATGAAAAAATCCTTCGCGCTCGGTCAGTTCGCCGAGGCGAAGTTCGAAGACGCGAGCGCGGTGCCGATCGACAAGCACGACGCCGAGGTTGGGGAAGGAACCTAGAAGCTGGGCCAGGGGCTTGAGGAGAAAGTGGCGATTGATCAGAAGTTGCGTGCCGCTGAGTTGCGCGGGTAAGTCGTACTCGCGCCAGAAGCCTTGCGCAGAGCACGCGAAGACAGCCTTGGCGTGAACGCCGTTGCCGCGAAGATCGCGTGAGAGTTGAACGATTCGGTCGAGATCGGAGCGGGCCGACTCGTTCTTGCCTTGGGTTTCAACTTGGCGCAAAGCGTCGCGCGCCAGGTCTTTGGTGAGGATCGCTTCTCCCTTATGAGCTTTGTTCCGGGGCGGGGCGGGTTGAAAATAAAAACTAAGAGCACACGACGTATTGTCTTCGAATTGGGCCAGTTCGTTGATTTGTTCTCGAGTAATCATCGCATCCCACTTCCTTTCGTTGGAAATCGGAGTTACGCGGTCTTGTTCGCTAAAGGAGCCATGGGGTTCCTGCCTTTGAATTGGCGGAGGAAGCTGGGCGATTGGCGAAGGTGATCGCGCGCGGCAGAAATAGAATTCAAAACACGATCGGGCGGAGCGCCCGTGATGGCGGAGATTTCATCGACGCCGAAGCCTTCTATGGCGTACAGAATGAAAGCCTCGCGATGAGCGGGAACGAGGTCGCGCAGGGCCGAAGCGATCAGGCGCATCATTTCGTCGGAGCCAACGATCTGTTCGGGTGTCGCAATGCGATCGTCGGCGATGATCGTCTCTTCGGTAATCGACTCGTCTGGTTGATGAAATTGAAGCTCAGGTTCGTCGCTGGCCCTGACGTTCTGCTTGCGGGCGGAGTCTTCCAGGCGTACGGCACTGCCGTTGCCCTCCTCGGGTCGCGAGAGTTGATCGAGGGAGCGCATGGCGAGGTGGTAGAGCCAGGGCTCGAGGGAAAGGCGCTCCGGTTTTTCTTGGCCATTCCCGAGCGCGGCGGCGATGGTTTCGTCAATGACTTCTTCTTTCGAAATGGAGTCGGGCGCAACCAGGTCGGAAGTCTCGCGGAAATAGATTTCGCGTTCCACAAAGCGCTCGAGGCGAGCAAGATTTACGTTGACGTAGGAGCGGACATCATCCGAGGAAACGGTTGCGGGAAAGACCGCAGCCAGGGTTTGCTCAAACGGGACAGAAGTATTGCGCCGCGCCGAAGAATCTTTCTGACGGCGCGGCCACTTGTGCGTGGAGCGCAGTAATTCTTTATGTTTGCCGACCTGCTGCAGTAGATCGTCGAAGGCGTTTTTAACTGCGGTTGCGGCAGTCGGAGC
>Ga0308309_10000664_pt1 | contig 21331 bp, 13 predicted proteins | sample HubBroMetageWFT5_FD_192491 | JGI IMG/M metagenome (GOLD analysis project Ga0308309, IMG submission 192491) | Warmed and freeze-thawed soil microbial communities from the Hubbard Brook experimental Forest, New Hampshire - Hubbard Brook CCASE Soil... | ecosystem: Environmental > Terrestrial >...
CCTGAGAGCCTCAGAAGTGTGCGGCCTGAAATTATCCGACATCGACTTAAAGGTTGGTTCAATCTCGATTCGTCGGCTTAAGGGCTCACTTAGCCAGGTTCAGCCTCTCTATCAACACCGTGGTCAGCCGCTACTAGATGAAATTGCGGCGCTCCGCGCTTGGCTGAAGGCGCGGACTGCCGACGGCTCCGATTTTCTGTTCACTTCGCAGAAAGGCGGTCGGCTCGACCGCACGCAATTCTTCCGCGTGTTTCGAGCCATTGCCGAATCTGTCGGGCTGACCAGCGAAAAGCGGCATCCACACGTTTTGAAGCATTCCCTCGCGTCCCATCTCGTAGCCGGAAATGTGAATCTTGCCTTGATTCAACAGGCACTCGGGCACAGGTCAATCACGAGCACGATGGAGTACGTCGGCACAAGTGACGGCCAAGCTGCCGAGGCGGCGCAGGCCGCATTGATGAGGCTCTACTAGATCCAGAGCCGCGGGACCGGGTTGAAAACTCGCTTTCTTCTCGCGGTCATTTCTCATACTCGGCTGTCGTTAACATTCAGGCGTGACAATTGTTGGATACGTTCCGAAGGTTTGCAGTCGGGAGACAGAGGGCGTCGATTGCATGGGCCGAAAAGAGAAGAGGGCACTAAAAAAACGAGTCCTGTACTGGACTTCGGCGAACTCGCAGGAGTGATAGATGGACTGGCTGAGCTACTGAATGCAAAGAAGAGGTTGTTTTTCAGTCACAAAGGGGTGGTGAAATCTTCGATGATGATCCCCGACCATGCCACACAACTCCGCGCGCCCATCGAGCTAATTAGATTGCACGGCCTCTATCCCAAAAGAGGTGAGCGGGAAAGCGGCGATCAATACGACCGCTCGGAACGGCCTGTCATTAACTTGGTGATGCAGGCCGTGACCGATGAAAACCACCATATGTTGCTTTATAGATTGAGAAATCGACCGCCCAACACTCGTACTAAAAGTCTTCCATGGACATATGCATGCCTATACCGTGCCGAACGAATTCGGTTCGTCGCAGATGACCGAAGTTCCACAGCGGTGCTACCGCCGGGTGAATACTCGCTTGGTTCCACAAATCGGCACGTAGAATCAAGGTAGAGGAAAACACCATAATGAGCACAAAACGGACGCATCCCCATAAGATCAGCCAGAAGGAAGCGGCGGCGGCATTAGACATCCTGAAAAAACCAGGTACGCTTATCGATAGATTGGAACGCCTGTTGAAAATCAAGACGGGCAAGAGCTGTCACCTAGTCAGTGAAGGCTTTCGCAACGATATCGCGATGATAATTAACGCGGCGAAATAACCATTCCTTAGGCTCGATTGTAAATAGCTTGCTGGTATCGGGCGTGGAAGTCGCTTTTCAGCTGAGGCACACCCACCTGCCGGCTAGGGTGGTAGTGGTACAGTTTGAAAATTCTCTGATAGACTCCGCCTATGAGTCCCCGTCCTGCCGAAGCAGATTTCGGAATAGAGATTGATTTCCAGCCGGGGAGCGATGCTCCTTCGCGTGTATTCCGCACAATGACCGCTTTGATAGAAGCGTTTGAAACTGTCGATAGGGAGTTAATCAATTCCGTAGCTCGCGTCCAACCGATCCTATTACTAGAAGATATTGAAGCCGGATCGATTAAAACATGGTTGCGAACCCAGCTTGAATCTTTAGATAACGAAGCCCTGAAGAGTGGAGAGTGGAAAAAGGTAGTCGGAATCTATCTGGTCAAAGCAAAGTACATTATCATCGATTTCCTGGGCGGACGTTCCACAATAAAGAACAAAGACGAAATAGAAGTACTCCAAATTCGACTGCTTAAGGCGGCCGAGGAAACCAATGTCCTCGCGATTCCGACGTATCGCCCACTACCAATTGACAGAGTAGCGGATTCCATTCGTTTGATCGGTCAAGCGACCCAAGCACTGAAACCAACGGACGCTGCGAAATTCCTAAGCGAACAAGGGAACGCCGATTTTAATCTCGGCTTCTCCATAGCCCCAGAATCGTTCGACGCATTAGTTACACGGGAAACAATTACGAATCAGAGCGTCATGATACTCAAGGTTAAGAAACCGGATTTTCTTGGCGAATCCATGTGGGAATTCAAATATGAGAATCGAACAATCGAGGCGAAAGTCCTTGACCTTGATTGGCTCAAAAATTTCAGGGAGCGTACATTTACATTGCAACCGGGAGATGCAATCAAAGCTTTGGTCGAAACAGAAGTACATTATAGCTACGAGGGTGATGTCATCCACTCACTCTATAAAATCATAAACATTTACGAAATAATCTCCGTTGAAGGGTTTCCGCAAGATCGTCTTTTTTGACGGTCAAATTCAGGCCGCCCGTCTTACTGATTCTGCAGCTAGTAGCGCCACTACCTCTGCAATCGACCAGATGTGATCTGCAACGCCCGCTTCCATCACCGGAGAGACGCGCAAGGTCTGATGTACGCGGCAGAAGTTGTAGTGCATGTAGTGAAGCGCAACGATTACGCCTGTAATCGTCAGCCCGCAAACGCCTATTTGGCGCCGAGGCTCGAAGCCTCGGGCGGCAACCTCCGCCAATCGATGTCAAACTGCTCGCAAACCTTGCGCCACGTCGTGACGCCGAGAAAACAGCGAGAAATCTCCTCAACTTCTTTTGCAGAGCGATGTGGAAAGCTGGTAAGCAGCGCCGCCGGACTAAGGCACGCTCGCCCGGCGTCGCGCCAGGGTTCCGGAACCGAACCGTCAGCCGAAGTTGCATCGCTTTCGACAATAAAAAAGCCGTACACGGCACGCCTCCCGCGAATTTCCCACGCTGCATCGATATGTCGCCAAATCTGATGTCGGCCGCTGAGCCAGGATGTGTCGGTCGTTGTAGTCCGCTCAGTCCTCTTGCCCTCCACAACAACAAGCGCGTCGTGAGCTACCAAGTACACATCTGGTTGTGTCTGGCCTTCAAAGATGTACCAAGCTCGAGGTTTGGAATCACCGTCCGTTCGCAGACGATGAAGAGCGTCTTCGATGGTTTCAGGATCGCCTTCAGGGAGGCGTTGCCGCGCGCCTTCTAACCCCCTCGGCGAAAGCGATTTTACATTTCGAATCAGCCACGACAGCAGCGAGACCGGAGGGTTCAGGCACTTTTCATGCGGCTCCCAATATCTCTTGATTATTGTCAAATCGCTCGACGCAACCTCGGCGTTTGCGCAACCACCGGTCGGAAGTTTGAGCAACTGTGGAACCCAGTTTCGCCCTCGATTCCAGAGAGCATCGAAAACGGGCCGGACTCTGGTTTTTGACGAATCATACTTGCCACCGGGCATGCTGTTTACCCCCGAGCGCGTAGCTAGCGTCAAGTCCTCGTTGATCGAAAGTTTAGCCAGATTATTTGCGAATTTCCACTATTCAAGATTGTGAAATCCCGTCACAACGCAACAAATTAGTCGTCTGATTATTCCTTCGTTGCCGCGAAATTTTGAATACGTGCCATGGTAATGGAGACCGGAGCGTTTCTAAAACGAAACTGGTAAGGCTCGAAATTGGAGCAGAGCGGTGAGATGGAGGTTATCCATTGTCGAGCCTTTTTTGTCAGAGGCGCGGAATTACGGTCGTCGAAATATGCAAGCCGGTTGAGATGCGCCCTAAAGACCGCCGGATACGACTGACTTGTCAACTGCTGCCGCGTGGTTTTCGTAGTTGACGATCGCTCTCTTTAAAGTGGATATTAGGCCTATGTCGTTCGATTTCTTGCATGTAGATGCTGCAGCTTTGCAGGCGGTGCGCGCTGACATCACGGGTCTGCAGTTCACACGATTCATGAACTCTCTACTTAGTACCGAGGCCGTGACCTCGGGCCTGCCGATCTCAGAAGTCCATCTAAATCTTCAAATAAACCTACATGACGGAGGGGCTGACGCTGCAGTGTCTCGCGCTGCGCCGAGCGATGCCTCGGGATGGATGCAATGTGCTACGGTGTGGCAATACAAACGCTCACGACTATCTGACGATGCGCTCCTAAAGGAAATTAACCTACCCAGTGTCCGAGAGTATATCGAGAAAGGTTACGCATACCGATTGTGCATTTGCGAAGAAGAAGCTGTGCCGGACACGGAGAGAAAGGAACTTATTCTAGCGCAGGCGCAATGGCTGATTAACCCCAGCGCATCTCCTCCGCGGATACTAACTGCTTCGAGCCTAACGAACTGGGTAAACGAGTTTCCAGCGCTCGTTCTAACCTACTTTTACTCAGGAATGGCCGGAAAGTTTTTCGATCTCAGCACGTGGAAGGAAAACATCACGGTCGCAACTCCGACCTTCGTCCCGATGGAACAGTGGACAACAACCTACCAAGACATTCAAAAATATGCCGATTTTAAACAAACCCCTCCAGTCGTGCCTTTTCTCCTCAAGGGCGAAGCCGGCATAGGAAAAACAAGACTCGGCTATGAAGCTTTGGCTGCTGTGCCCGGTAGCGCCGGGTTGGTGATCTATTGCACGGATGATCAAGAAGCTTGTGCAACCTACTTGGCGATGCGCCATGACGTTCGCGCGATCCTGGTCGCCGACGAATGTGACGCTGTCCTTCGAGAGGCACTCAAGCGAACTGTTGCTGGATTCCAAGATCGCATTAGAGTGATCGCAATCAACGCCGAGGCTCCCTCCCATTCGGGCGGCCGCGAATATTTTCTAAAGCAACTCGTTCCCAAAGATGTCGAGGAGGTGTTAAAGATCAACTTCTCCGAAATTCCATCGGAAAGCCGCCGTCGATACGCTGAGCTTTGTGGCGGTTTTATCGGCCTTGCTGCAGATATGTGTAGGTACCATCATCAAATAGCCGCAAGCGGTGACCTGGGGCCAGTGATGCAGTCGGTGGAAGATTACTATCTAGGAAGATTACCCGACGAGCGACGGAAGCACATAGAGGCTATCGCGCTGGTATCGAGAATTGGCTTCAAGCGAGATCAAGAAAAGGAGCTTGAGGAACTCTGCAAACTATGTGGTCTTAGCGTCTCGGAAGTGAAAGAGACAGCGAACAAGGTTCATGATAGCCCTGGGTTTGTCGGAATCGGCGGACCATACCTCTATGTTCGACCGAAAATCGTCGCCCGAGTTGCATTCGGAGAAGCATGGCACCGTTGGGGTCGGTTGAGCCCTGAGGATTTCCTGTCGAAACTCCCCGGGTCCCTGCTCGACCAATTTCTCGACCGCGTCAGTAATAGCGCGGCGCAGGAGGTGCGGCGGCTCATAGCCGAGTTTTTTCGGGCGTGGACATTGAGGCTCACATCCCAAGACTTAATGGATCAAGCGATAGTTGAGCGACTGTGCGCCCTCATCGAAACTAGACCAGGCGAATTTTTACCCCGGTTGCGCTTCCTAGTCGAACAAGCAACCATTGAGCAATTGCAAGTAGTCAAGGGCCAGTGGGCAGGAACATGGGGTACTCGCCGCTCGCTAGTGTGGCTCTGTGAAAGGTTGGCTGCTTTTCCTGAATATTTCGATGAGGTCGAATCGATTTTATTGAGGCTGGCGGTCGGGGAGTCCGAACCAACAATTGGAAACAACGCCACTCACATCTGGATGCAAACTTTCCGGATATTTCTTTCTGGAACGGCGATTCCGTTTAAAGAGCGACTCGTTAGGCTCAAGGAACATATTTACTCAGAGGACGGGCGTGTATCAGCACTTGCCCTGAGCGCTTTGAATGAAATCCTAAGCCCGTTTGGTTCAAGAATGGGCGGTCCGTTAGTCGTCGCTGGAAGGATCCCTCCCGACGATTGGAAACCTGAAGGCAATGAAGGAGAAGAAGCGGTTTCAGCAGTTCTCGACCTCATGGGTGAAATGACTCATTCCGGTAACGCCCCACTCAAACAAGCAGCCACAAAGATAGCCATCGAGAACAGCTATAACCTCATTGTCCGTGGATACTTAGATAAAATTAAAGCCATCCTTGACCCGCAGGTCATCAGTGAGGAAACCAGAGCACAAGTGGTCGGATCGATGGAGCATTTCTTGTACCTCCAGGCGGACTATGCACCATCGAATCTCAAAGTGCCGCAAGCTTATCTAGAAAAGGTGACCGCATGGAAAAAATCCCTAGAACTTCCGGATCTGCGCGGAAGAATGCTCACTGCGATAGGCACTAATGATTGGGGTTTTTCAGGAGTCCGTCGGGAAGAATGGCTCGCGGAAATCCGACGCTTGGCAGTTGCTTTTTTTGAGAGCCCCGAGAAACTTGTAAGTCAATTCGATTGGTTATTCTCGGACAATGCGAAGTCTGCCGGACTCTTAGGTGAACAAGTCGGACTGCTCGACAGAAACGGGCAATTACTGGACCAAGTCATTAACTCTGCTCTTCAACACCGCAATTCCGGGTTTGCTAGGGGCTACATTTTTGGTTTTCTTTCCCACGAGTATTCTGATCTGGAACGTCTGAACGACCTATTGGACCGTGTCGAAAGGACCGACGCGCAGCTAGCTTATGAACTCTTCATTGTTGGGGGCGCGAATACACGAGCATGCGAGAGGATCTTGACGCTGGTCAAAACCGGGAAGCTACCAGTTCGACATTTCCGCAATCTTGGATTCGGTGCTGGTGCAAATCGTCTTAGTACAGGAAATGCGACCGCGATTTTATCGCTTCTCATACAGAAGATGGATGCCGGAGACGCCGAAGCCACTGAAACAGCCATTGATGTGATCGCATATAACTGCTTGGAGCGGACATCCGGGACGTGGATCTCTCTCGAACAAGACGAGATTCGAGAGACCGCTTGGAAAGTTGTAGAAAAAGCTGCACGTAATGTGGGCAGAGAATCACATTGGTGGGCCAAGATTGTTGAATCTCTTGCTCGGTACGACGTTCGACGCGCGGCAAAAACGGCAGCCGACGGCCTCATTGGCGAAGGAATGAACCAACAAGATGACTCGGGGAAGCTACTCATCACAATTGCAGAGAACGACCCAGCAATCGTGATGGAAGCCGTCGGCATGGCCATGATGGATGAAAAACGGGGCTGGCGTTTCTTCGTGAGTCGGTACGACTTCATTAAGCAACTTCCTAATCAAACGGTTATCGCTTGGATTAAGAAGCATGGTGTCGAGGCTGCACGACGGATTGCTCGACAGCTACCGGGTCCCTATTTGTCGCCGGATGGATCGCCAGTTGTTCCGCCGCTGACTGAATATGTTCTTAGCGAGTTCCGAGAAGACAAACGCGTCTTTACTGAGTTCGTCGCTGGTGTTCATAGTCTCCAGAGTTATATGGGAGACATCGCTGGCCAGAAGCAACAAGAGGCTGAGATAGCCAGGAAATTTCTCAAATATCCTTTACGCAGAATACAAGAGTGGGCACAAATAGAAATCATGGACGCAGAATCCCAGGCGAATTTTTGGCGGGAATGGGAAGCGGAACAACGGATCGAATAGGTCGATAAAGGTACTGTCACGGACTGGCACGTGAATGCACTTTAAAGTTTACAATAGGTGACACAGAAAGCCGTTTGATTTCTGTCAGCTGTGCAGAATTTCGCCAGCCAGGTAATTCCTCACCTGAATTCGTTTCTAAACCTCTGCGTGCTCGCGAATGCTGCTGAGAACCGAAAGTAACTGCGCCACTTCGGCGCCCTCGAAGACGCCCTCGACACCGCGTGGGCTTATATCTGTAAACGGCGACTCGTAAAGTAGAGAAGGGTCCATCCAACCACGCTGCGTCAAATGTTCGACGATCATGTTTACGAATTCAATTTGATTTGCAGTTGGGGTCTTACCAATAAGAAAAGCATCAAAGGAGCGTTTCGCTGCGTCTCGGTCCAATCCCACGAGGGATCGAAGGAATAACCCTAAGCGATAGCTTTCTTGCTTCGCACGATCCAAATCCTCAGTGGTTCCCGCGCCAGCGTCCAGCAGCATTTTTTCCAAATTCTGAATATCGCCGCGAGTCAATGGCTCATTAAACCGGAGCTTAATGATGGCTGGGTGATCTTCGTGCGTTCTCAAGAACTGGCGAGCCTTAGCTCGGAATTTCTCAAAGTCGGCCCCAGCTCCGAAACCGAGCAGTTCCATCGGTGCTTCAACCCCTAGAATGTCCTGGAAATCGGTGTAAACGATGATTCTCTTACCTTTTTCGATCAGTTTGACTAGCGAGCGCAGACGTTTACGAACGTTCTCGAGAATCGGAGTTGTAACATCCTGCCAAAACTCTTCCGTTTGAATATCCTGAATGAGTTCGAGTTGCTGCTGAACCATCGGAATCGCCGCTTTTTCCTCTAACAGACCAGCAATTTCAATCACCTGCTTGCGCGTCCTCTCGTACGATGGTTCGTGCCGCAGGATTGCGAGTTGCAGCCGTAACATGAGAAGGTCGAACTGTTTCGCCTCCTGGTCATCATCAACAAGCTCGGAGGGTAATCCGGCCACATTAACTGCCAGTTCAATCTGATGTTCCATTCCCAGTTTTTCCCAAGCCTTTGGCTCAGAATATTTTTCGATGTACTTACGTTTGGGGCGAACGATGAAGTTGTTCACGTTCATGGCTGCGATTTGAATTCTCAAATACTCGGCAGTGTCCTTACGCAATTCAGCGGTTTTCTCTTCCTTCTTACCGTCACTCGGAATTTCATCCAGAGCCGAGATTAGTTCAATTCTTGCCTTGAAGAGTCTCTTTCCGAGAGACTCGCCAGTGGCTCCCTCGGTAGTTGCGGGATTTTGGCTAAAGAACTCCAAATTCTGACAGTAGTCGAAGATGTAGAAGCATTCTTTGTTTTTGCCGATCCCGAACAGATTTGGACAGAGTCGAGTTCCTCGTCCGACCATCTGCCAGAATTTCGTTTTGGAACGAACGAGCTTGAAGAAAACGAGATTCAACACTTCGGGGATGTCTATGCCCGTGTCGAGCATGTCCACGGAGATGGCGATATGCGGAGTCTTAGCCGGGTTCGAAAAATCGTCAATCAAGCTTTGGGCGTACTCCACCTGAAAATCGATGACGCGAGCAAACGCTCCCTTGAATTGAGGATAGTTCTTATCAAATCGTTCAGCAATGAACACGGCGTGGTCATGATTTTTGGCGAAGATGATAGTTTTCCCCAGTCGATCGCCATCTGCAACCTTTGCCCCCCGGGTCATCACGTGTTCCAGAACCTTATCCACGGTATCTTTGTTAAACAGCCATTTGTTGACCGCGGCGGCTTCCACTCGGTCCGGTATCTCCCCCTCCTCATTCCACTCCAATGCATCCCATTCTTCTTTCTCTTCGTCCGACAACTCGTCGTAAGTGATGCCCTCTCGCTGGAACTTTAACGGTACGGAGACGGATTTCGGTGGTACGAGGAAGGTATCTTTCACCGCTTCCTCGAGGGAATATGCGTCGGTCGGAACTCCGGTCTCCAGTTCGAAGAGCCCGTAGGTGTTCCGGTCAATCTCGTCTTTTGGGGTTGCCGTGAGACCGACAAGATAAGAATCAAAATACTCAAAGATGGCGCGATACTTTTGGTATACGGAGCGATGCGCTTCATCAATGATAACTAGGTCGAAATGTCCGACTCCGAAACGTTTTTGACCCTCGTTGGAGTCGTCGATCAGGCGCATCATTGTCGGATAGGTTGAGACATAAACGCGACCTTCGGTGTCCTTTTCTGTCACCAGGTTGACCGGAGAAGACGCCGGCAAAAACTTCTTGAAGGCGTTCACAGTCTGGTTTACAAGTGCAACGCGATCGGCCAGAAACAACACGCGTTTCACCCAATTGCGCCGCATGAGCAAATCGCACAAGGCAATGACGGTGCGCGTCTTTCCTGCCCCTGTGGCCATGACGAGAAGAGTCTTCCGTTCATGGTCTTTCTCGAACGCTTCGCAAATACGACGAATAGCGCGGGACTGATAGTAACGCTCGACAATCTTGGGATCGATTTCACCAGAAGCCAGGGGTAAGCGGATTGCGCGGCGCTGAATCATCAACTCCAATTCTGTCTTCTTGTAAAAACCCTGGACAGGACGAGGAGGGTGATTCTGGTCATCCCACATCCAATGTTCATAGCCGTTGCTATAGAAAATTATGGGCCGCTGCCCGAACTGTTTTTCCAAGCAATCCGCATAGAGCTTTGCCTGCTGCTGGCCAACGCGAGCGTCTCGCTTTGTCTTCTTTGCCTCCACCAATCCGAGTGGTTTGCCGTTATCTCCCCACAGAACATAATCGACAAAGCCTTCTCCTTTGGCATTTGGCATCCCCGTGACAGGAAACTCCCGATCCTGCTCCTTGTCGAGTGGCCAGCCCGCTTCTTTTAGGAGCAGGTCAATGAAGAAGTCTCGAGTTTCCGCCTCGGAATAATTGTGCTGGTCGGGGGTCGTCTCGTTGAGCCGTTTGATTTCCGCAATTTCGGCACGCAGTCGATTCAGCTCTTCGTCGATTTTTAGCTTGTCCGTCGCCAGTTCTTCGAGCTTGGCGTCTTTTTCGGCCAATTGAGCGGAAAGCTGCTGCAATTGCGCAATTGTTTGCGCCGGCACAGGAGATGTTTTGGGCAGTTGGTCCGGGTCAAAGCCTAGTCCATCGATTGGTTTGGCGCCTCGCGCATAATTCCGGGCCAGCCAAAAGCACACATGGAACAATTCTCGAACGGAAGTCAGCGCGTCAAATTGATGTATGGACTTCGTTGTATGGACAGCAAGGTTCCCCAGATCCTTAATCACTCGTGCTTTAGCGTGGACCGCCGGCCCTACAGTGGTCTTGAACGTCGGTTCGAAGATCAAAGCACTCAGACTGTTTTGGTAAGGAAACTTCAGTTTGCCGTCGTGCTCGTAGAGCCAGTCCACGAGTAGTTCGAGTGTTCTCCTGCTGTAAAAACACCCCGTGCGAGCGTCAGGGTATACCGATGCTTCGGCTTTTGCTGCAGAAGCGAAGACCTCCGGCCATTCGGTTCTTAAGAAGCCAAAGTTACTCATTTATGGCTGACACTCATTACTCGTAGCAGCTTGTCGAAATGCGTTGCAAACGAAGCTCGAACTGGAGCAAATGTCTCAGTATCTAACCGACCGTGGCAGCGAACCGGGTTGACGACCGCGTAACCGGCTTCCGTCATTGCATCTGCTAAAGCTTTCTCTAAACCCGACGTAATATCGCACAACTCGCCATGCGTTCTTTTGTCCATGCTATCGAAAAGTGGACCGTAACTGTGGAAACGGAACCGACACTGTGCTGGATCAATCCTCATCTGACCCAAGTAGCGTCGTAAGGCGTTGCTGTGCTTGTTGCCGCCAAGGTGATTTGAAAGACGGTTGAACGGGGACTGGGATACACGCGATGCCTTATCCCCTGTTTTTCCGACGTAGTGAACCGTGCTGCCATCCGTAGCAACAATTTCCCAGACATACAGCCAGAAGCCTCTAGATAACAGAGCTCCATCAAAACTCAGCTTATAAAGTTCTGCGGCCACTGCTCACCCTTGCGCAGCACCCATTCATGACTTGGAACGGGAAATCCATTTCCGGTCGATGGCATCAGCCAAATCAGGCTCCAACAAGATAGAGCTCGTGGGTCCTATGTGCTTTGGGTAACCCAATTCTCTCAGTAATCGTTTGAACCTGATCCAAGGCATTTCGACATACGATCCAATCGATTCTTTCAGATAAAAGCGCGTCCATTTCTGAGTCTTCTGTTTCAGCAAGACACCGGTCCGACGACGGACGCCACCGGGCCGCTTTGTTTCATGTGGGCGCCAAATCTGGATCACAGAGTCACCCTCTTGGCATTGCTTTCTAAAGCGACTCTTTCCAGCCCATCGAATCCAATTCGGATCTAGGGTTGGATCGTCCAATTTCGATTGCAGCATCGATGTTGCTCGATCGATTAATTTCTGTTCGTCTGGCGGAGGATCTCTGACCAGTTCACGGACGCCCACTAACCACGTTCTATTTCCCAGCCTGATCTTTGGCTTACGCTGCCTGAGAACGCCGGGTAGCCATCTACCTCGCCGGATTACCTTAATCTTGCACAGCCTGGCAAGATGTTTGGCCTGTAGTTCAATCGACTGCGGGATCAACTGCTCAATGAAAGATGCTACGCCAGCCACTATGCTGGTGTTATCTGTCATCACTCCAACTTCTACCAACGCCGTGGCAGAAGAGTTGGACATGTTGCTTGAGCCGATGATCACCAAATCGTCCAGCAGGACGACTTTGGCGTGTAAACATGCGCAGTCGTAGACGTGCACCCCTCTTTTGTGCAGTTTGAGAAGAAGCTTGGCGTTGGTTTCACCGGTGGTGACCGCAGAGATGGAAGCATTCACGATGAGAGTATTTCCCTTGCGAAATCCAATCAGGTCTTGGGTGACGTAAGCGATGGCCGCCTTTCGGCATCGGGATAGGTGAGCCTTTGCATGAACGGTTTTCCATAGGTCACTACTCAGCACTCTTTGCATGCGGTTTAGAGTTCTCCACGGAAGGCGCGGTGTTGAAGGGACGCGAAAAGTGAATTCATCTCGGTCAACGATGCGCGATAAACAGCTCTCAAATTATCGATGGCCGTGGTGCGGCGGCCAAAGTCGTCTTGATCCTTGCGCGACGGCAAAATGATAGGCATACGCTTCACATCACTTAAATTAATCCCGCGCACAGCGACACCTTTCGTGTGTCTTGCCATCCAATGCTGGAATGCCTCCGTTCGAAGGCATTCACGCACGAAAATGGGCGACGCCGCCCGCATCGCTAGGCGAGCCGTATCTTGCGTGATGTTGGCTCCTTCAAGTTCCGGCGGTACGATCGCAAACCTTCCGACGTGACCTCGAATCGACATGAGGAGATCTCCCCGCTGGAGTACCGATCGACGGTACGCGTTAGAAATCGCTTCAGTCGTTTTGCGAATACCCGATAGCTCAACGCTCCCCTCCTGCATGTCGACAACTCGAACGTACTTGACGCCTTCATTTTGATCCGGACCAGGCATCAGAATTCCGTAGGTGATGGGTCGCTGCGGATCGACGAGATCGATCAATGGAGATACAGGAAAGCCGTGTCGGTTTTGAATTGGGTTGCCGAACAGCTCGAGAAAGATGGCTTGGGTAAGGGTGTCGAGTTGGGTGATTAGCACTTGGCGATTGGCCCATATCGCTTCGGCCTTGTTTAAGGTCGCCGCAATGAGCCGCTGCTCCGCCAACGAAGGAAGTGGGATAGAAACAGCAGTCAGGCTCTGTCGTGTGATCTGGGGTTGCGCAGTCCCTGTTATGGCTTTTGCCAGCCCAACGTGCCGCAATGCATAAACTAGGTATTCGCGACTGACTCTCTTCTCCGCAAGGTCGTCGAGAGCCATCGCGTTACCGGTCACGTAGGATTTCGGTTCGCAGACATTGATTGTTCCGCACGTTGCCCCCCGGCAAGTTATCAAGACAGTGGGCTTCTCGTGATTAAACAAGGTGTAGAAGCCTATTTTTCCATTTGCGCCATATACCGGGTAACCCTCTTGAACAAAATCTTTCTGCGGGATCGTCGGCCACTGCTTCGGGTTACAGATCTCCTGAAGTGAAACGGTAGCCCAAGGGGAGGAGGTCGCACTCATGCGAGCATTCCGTCCAAATCTCTAATTTTTTGTTGAATCTCAGTCTCTAGCTTCGCTAGACCGGCTAGGATTTCGCGAGGCGGACGATGGTTCACTTCCGTATGAACGACTTCCTTGTACCGGCTAAGCGAGAGATCATTGCCTTGTTGAGCAAGTTCGGCCTTCGGCATGCAGAAACTTTGAGAAGTGCGTGGGCGTCATCGTTCTTCGCTATCGCGTTGTCGCCAGCGGCTGAGAACGTCCGGCAGGTTGTTCTTAGCGTGGTCTTCGGGAGTCAAGGCCGTCCTGGGAATCGGGCCGAGTTTTTGTTCGGGCAGAAGTGCAGTGCGCTTGTCGTCTAAGGACCAGCCGTCGGCTAACACGTCGTAGAACCAAACAAAATCTGTACCACCCGAGTTCGTCTTGGTAAAAATGAGAATCGCTGTGGAAACGCCCGCGTAGGGTTTAAAGACACCGCCTGGCAGGGAAATCACCGCCTCAAGCTTTTGCTCCTCGACTAAGATTTTCTTTAGTGTTCTGTGCGCATTGCTGGAGCCGAACAACACGCCATCCGGAACTATGACGGCTGCACGTCCTCCTGGTTTCAACAACCGCAGGAACAGAGCAGGAAACAACAGTTCCGTCTTCTTAGTTTTGACGACCTGTAGGAGGTCTTTGGCGGTGTTTTCGTAATCGAGTGATCCTGCAAATGGTGGATTCGCGAGGACCAGAGTGTACTTTTCCTCCTCTCCTGCGTGATCCTGCGAGAGCGAGTCGCGGTACACAACGTCCGGGTTTTCCACACCGTGGAGCAGCATATTCATGCTGCCGATACGCAACATCGTATTGTCGAAATCGAAGCCATGGAAGAGCCCGTGGTGGAAGTGCTGACGCAGCTTCGGATCGCTCAGCGATTCCGGGTGCCGCTCTCTAAGATATTCCCCAACCGCAACCAAAAAACCGCACGTACCGCATGCAGGATCGCAGACGATATCCTTCGGGGTTGGGGCGACCATCTCCACCATCAGGCGGATGATATGCCGCGGAGTTCTGAACTGGCCGTTCTGTCCAGCAGAGGCGATCTTGCCCAGCATGTATTCGTAGAGATCGCCCTTCGTGTCACGGTCCTCCATGGGCACGTGATCGATCAGGTCCACAACCTTCGCAAGTAAAGCTGGCGTCGGAATCGTAAAGCGGGCGTCCTTCATGTGATGCGCGTAGGTGGACTCGTCTCCGCCTAACGTCCGCAAGAAAGGAAAAACGTGCTCGCTGACATTGGTGTACATTTCCCGCGCTTCCAGATTCTTGAACTTCGACCAGCGAAGCTGCTCATAAGGCATCTTCTTGGGATCTCTACCCTGCGGAAAGATGCGCCGCTCAATCGGCTTCTTCAGGCGTTGAGCCTTCAGCTCTTCAAGGGTTTGAAGGTCATCGAGCCGCCGGAGAAAAAGCAGGTAGGTGATCTGCTCAATCACTTCCAAGGGGTTCGAGATTCCCCCCGTCCAAAAAGCGTTCCAAATTGCATCGATCTGGCTTCTTATCTCACCCGTCAGCATGTTTGTCCTGTTTTCTAGATTGTTTAGTCCTCATTCTCTCTTCTGAATCACGCGCGTAACGTATAGTTTCATGGACTGCTCAACAGGTCATAAAGGATACGCTATCTTAAGATGAATGGATAAGTGCAGTATTCGATAACTTGCTCTCGGAGTGATCGGATGGCAGCGCACAGGTGAGCTAGTTGTCGAAGATAAAAAACGGTACGTCATTCCTGGCAAGGTCAGTTATAGTCTGGCGCGAAGAGAGGGTCAAGAACCGCCATGAAGCCCGATCCGGAATCAGGGAAGTTCGTCGAAGAAGTTTGGGCTGTCGCAAATAAGCTTCGAAGTAAAGGAAAGTCTCCGCTGGGTACTTTGTTTAAGTCTGCGGCGGATGACAAGTCTCTACTAGATGTATTAGCCATCAACGTGGTCTCGCAGATTTTAGGTGAGTGGTTTATACCCCGCCCGGTATTGTTATTTGTGAAAGAGCTTCTCTCACGCAGGAAGCCGAAGACAATCCTTGATCCCTTCGCTCGGAATGGTCTTCTACTCGCTGGAGCAATCGAAGACACGGGCTCTCGTGGCCTTGGATTAATCAAGGATAAGATTGACTACGAAAATGCTAGATCCTGGACAAGATTGGCTTCAAAGGCAGAATGGATAATCGGTGACCCACTGGAACTTCTCTCTAACACAACTGACACGTTCGAAGCTGTTGTTGGAAATCTACCATTTGGAACTAAGAGAAGCTCTCAAGAATTTTACAAAGACGGAATTTCCCTCGAAGTAAACGACGAGTACGCAAGACTGTTGCTCCTGGCTTCCGCCTTGAAACTCTCGTCGGTCGGGATCGGCTTGTATGTGGTTTCAAACAGTTTTTTGTTTTCGACTGCAGAACACTCGGTCCACTCGGCTCTAACGAAGTATGGATTGCACATCTCCGGTTGTTTCTACCTACAGCCCGGTTCGCTGCAGCCGATGACATCAATGAGCGCGTATCTGATCGCCGTAGAATACGGAAGTTCGGACCGAGTGTTTGTCGGTGAATTATCGGAAGAGCCGGAAACGGCCGCTCTCTTGGTCAATAATTTCACAGAGAATCGCGAGGGGACCCAGTTATCGCTCGGGAAGTTTGTCGAAGCAACCGAGTTCAAAGGCTATTCATTTCTGGACAGCCAGGAACAGCTTCAAAGGATCGTCAAAGAATTCGGAGCGCCTGGTGCAAGCCTCCCAGATGTCGCAACTGAATTGAATCTACTGAACTCGGAAGAATCATTCCCGGAGAGGTCAAACGCTCTATACTTGCCCACAATTGGTCGGAGCGCCGCGATAACCGACTTGGGCGACGCAACCCTTAAACTTCATAACTACGTCCAGATTGTGCTTCGTGAGGGGCTAGCTGATGCTCGCTATGTGGCCGGATTTTTCGGCACACCATTAGGTCTTCTGGTCCGCAAGTCGCTAGAGAGGGGTTCAACGATTCCTAAAGTATCCAAGAGTTCGCTCGATGACGCTATCCTTTATCTGCCTACACGTGACATTCAGACAAAGACTGTAGCTGCGGCAAGCAGTCTTGAGGGTATGGCAACGCAAATTCGTGAGTTGCAGACACAACTTTGGTCAAAGCCCGCTGAATTAAATGAAACGCTTTCTCGGATCGAATCCTTCGTTAGAAAAGAAAGCCTTTCCGAGTGGCTTGATCACTTGCCTTTTCCTCTCGCGTCGATATTGTGGACATATCATGCCAGCGGATCAGATCCAAAACTTAGATACGAACATCTGCTCCATTTTTTCGAGGGCCTCGCAGAATTTGTCGCGACGGTCCTACTTAGCGGATTCAGTTCGCAACCTGGATTTTTCGAGAACGACCGAACAAAGCTGTCTACGGCTCTCTCCGAAGCAAACCTCTCACTAAACTACGGCTCCTTCGGCACCTGGAAAACGATCGTTGATTATTTCGGTAAACGTGGCCGCACCCTTCTCGCTGGATCCGAAGAGGATATTGATCTCTGCAAAAACCTTTTCTCTTGTAGGGATACTAGCATCCTTGAAATGCTTTTCTCAAAATCTCTTGGTGGAGTAATTCAAGAAACAAACTCAAGTAGGAACCTATGGACCGGACATGGCGGTATCGTTGGTCAACACACGGCTGACGAGAGACATGTCACGCTTCAAGCTAATCTTGCCAAGGTTCGCGATATATTCAAGTCCAATTGGGATTCTTTCGATTTAGTTCAACCCAAAAGCTGTCGTATCCGTCATGGCGCATTTGAGAATCAAGTCGAAAGACTGATGGGTCCCCGCGTGCCGTTTGAATTGGCGGAACGAATGACAAGTGTGCCTCTCGAAACAGACGCACTCTACCTTCTTCCAAAAGACGAGTCACGGGCTTTGCGACTCATTCCATTTATCAAAATCATGCCCTCTCCAAGGACAGCGCAAAATGCCTGTTATTTCTACAACCGCCGACAAAAAGACAAGCGGTTGAGGTTCGTCTCATATCACTTTGAGCATGAGGCGGAGGTAATCGATGATTTCTTAGACACGCTTGAAGCAGTCCGCCAACTCACAGGGTGATCATTATCAAGCAGACTAATTGCTCATCGCTAATGTTTCGTAGGATCGCGGTGGCCATCTACGCTCGAAATGCAACATTTCTTCGCGGTTCGGTCGTTGACCGATCTGCGCAAGCCTTGAAGAATGAATGCAGCTTACCAGCCGAAGGCAACAAAACCGACATTCTGTTGCAGCCGGGGCAAGAGAGGGAAGACATTCTGAACTGTTTTGCGCAAGGTTACATATCAGGTCAGCGACCGACCAGTATAAACGCGCCCCAATAGTAAGGAAGATCTTTGCCGTAGCGCTTCTCTACTTGATCTCGCTCCTTTATTTGAGCACTGCGTAACGCCTCGGGCTTGTCCATTCCGTCGAGCCAATTCTTGTAGAAGAGAGTCATTAACTCTTGTGTTTCTCTATCGGGTACTGACCACAAGCTCATCAGTACCGATTCCGAACCCGCTTCCTGCAACGCCCGCCTTAACCCGAAAACCCCCTCGCCATTTTGCACCTGGCCGCGACCCGTCTCGCAGGCGCTCAGCACAACCAGCTCTGTCCCCTGTAGATTCAATGCTGTCGCTTCGTATGCCGTCAGCACTCCATTTTCGATTCCTTCGATGGGCGGCTTCCCATTCAGTATCCGATCTGCGCCGGCAAAAAATAGTCCCGACCGCAACATAGGGTCTTCAAATCCTGAGGGCGTAACGCCCAAACTATCTCCGAGCTTTACCTGCTGGTCGGACTCGAAGAACCCGTGTGTGGCCATGTGCAACAAACGCGGGCGTGTCACACGTTTCACGACCTCTTCGAGTGCCTGCTCGCCCTGATAGCTCGAAACGTGCCAGTCCTTCTCGCGAAGCAATTCCCCGATGGATTGAGCTTCCGCGGCAGTTCCTGGCAAAGGACACAACACGCCGCCTGCGGGCGGAAGCGGATCGCAGACACCACGCTCGATTGCATCGCGCGAAAGAGTGCCGCTTGCAGGATTTGAAGGAAGCGAAGCGGATGTTAAAAGAATTGACTGCTCTGGGTTCTCCGAACTACGCAACTGATTCACTGCAGTTCGCTGTTCCTCGTCGGTTAGCAGGAAACGCGGATTGCCCACCAGAATGGCCGTGTTGCTAGTTGGAGGATGGATTGGTCGCAGCAGGTCTCTCGTACTCGATACGATACGCACATCGTATTTTTCCATCACCCGAAGGCCATCCGTACCTTGCAGAATTCCCAGCGGAATTTCGTTCAGGGGTCCGTCGGGCGAGATGTAGACTCGCTTGGCACCGGCAAGTGCAGGTTCAAGAGGCTTCCAAACTGCGTCGTGGAGGCTGCGCCATGGCGAGGTGGCAGCCTGCGCTTCGATATCGGCCGCCCTGGCGCCTCGGCTTCCCACCTCGGCACGATAGGCCGAAAAGGACTTGCCTTCGAGTTCGTGAGTATCGCCTAGCTGGATCAGGACAGGCCGCGGACTCTCCGGCCGAACGACCAGGGCGACGTAGTATGTCTTACCTGTCTGCTTCTTCCCGTCGTGGTAAGGAAACCGTACAAACTCGATGGCGGCTTCATCGGGCTTGAGTGCTTTCTGAATATCCCGCCACGTTGTGCGCGCAAGATACTTTTGCTCGGCGAGCGAACTGACTCGCCTGGTCAGTTGTTGCTCCAAATCGTTTGCTTCTGTATCGACCCTCATCCGAGCTTCTTGCCAGTCGGGCGGTTGCGTTGTGACCAGCCGCGCCGATTCACTCTTCTTTGCCGTCAATTCCTCGAACAACTTCACAGCTTGCGCGTCTCCCGTTGACGCCACTCGAGCTCGCAAGGCCGCGATGCTACTGCCCACAAGACCCTTCTCCCACAACAGCACGTCGTACATTGCGCCCACGAGAGCAGGATCGTTTTCGTGGTATGCGAGGCAGAAGCTAAAATACGCAGGAAAAGTCACCTGGGCTTGCTCCAGAAACTCGAGCCGATCCTTTTCGCTCATGTAGGTAAAACTGTACTCGAATCGTTTCGAAAGATTCTGTAGGTTACGTTCAAAGAAAGATCCCGCCTCGCCATTCTTGCCCAGGGCCCAATACAGCAATGCGAGGTTGTTCAGGCTCTGGGCCACATATTGATGATCGGGCCCAAGGGCTTTCTCGCGGATTGCCAGTGCCCGCTCGTAGAGCGGCTCTGCCTCGGCATACTTTCCCTGATCCGCATACACCATCGCGAGAGCGGTCAGGCTCGCGGCCACAATTGGATGATCGGGCCCAAGGGCTTTCTCGAAGATTGCCAGTGCCCGCTTGTGGAGCACCTCTGCCTCGGCATACTTTCCCTGATCCGCATACACCATCGCAAGAGTGCTCAGGCTCGCGGCCACATCTGGATGATCGGGCCCAAGGGCTTTCTCGAAGATTGCCAGTGCCCGCTTGTCGAGCGGCTCTGCCTCGGCATACTTTTCCTGTTCCGCGTACATGTCTGCAAGGTTGTTCAGGCTCGTCGCCACATCTGGATGATCGGGCCCAAGGGATTTCTCGCGGATTGCCAGTGCCCTCTTGTAGAGCGGCTCTGCCTCGGAATACTTTCCCTGATCCACGTACAGGTTTGCGAGGTTGTTCAGGCTAAAGGCCACATCTGGATCATCGGGCCCAAGGGATTTCTCCCAGATTGCCAGTGCCCGCTTGTAGAGCGGCTCCCCCTCGGCATACTTTCCCTGATCCTCGTACAGTTTTGCGAGGTTGTTCAGGCTCGTGGCCACATCTGGATGATCGGGCCCAAGGACTTTCTCGCGGATTGCTAGTGCCCGCTTGTGGAGCGGCTCCGCCTCAGCATACTTCCCCTGGGCATAGTACAGGTTCGCGAGGTTGTTTAGGCTTTGGGCCACATCTGGATGATCGGACCCAAGGGCTTTCTCGCGGATTGCCAGTGCCCGCTTGTAGAGCGGCTCCCCCTCGGCATACTTCCCCTGGGCCGAGTACAGGTTCGCGAGGTTGTTCAGGCTCTTGGCCACATCTGGATGGTCGGGCCCAAGGGATTTCTCGCGGATTGCCAGTGCCCGCTTGTAGAGCGGCTCCGCCTCGTCATACTTTCCCAAGGCATAATAAGTCCCCCCCAGCTTCTTCAGTGCGGTGGCAGTGTTTGGATTTTCAGCTCCGAATGTCTCTTCCGCAATATGCAAAGCCTCCGCCGCAAGTGGGAGAGCCTCGTTGTTTTTTCCTTGCTTCTGAAGCTCGTCAATTTGCGCGTCGAGCTCTTTCCATCGCGACTCCTGCGCCAAGGTCGGAGTCGCTACGAGAGAAGCAACGATCAACAAAATGCTGAAATGGAGGCGATTGGTCCGGCGTTGCACTGCTACCCCCCGGCTTTGTGGCGTAACAAACTAGGTATCAAGCGGCGCGACTCATCTATGGGTGCTGACGGCGAGACAAGCACGAATTCTATCACAATCCTACAAACGAGAGAGATTGACATGGAATCGGTCATTTCTGTCGCGCCTGCCGGCGTAATTCTTCAGCGCGGCGGAAATCGTTGTCGGCCAGATCACGCGTCACCGAAATCTGGTCGTAGATTTCTCCACGCCGATTAAAGAGTTCAGCGTGACCGGGAAAATTGTCTATGAGCGCGGAATAGGCTGCGACGGAATCGTACCAGAGGCGCGCATTCACAAAAATTTCAGCCCGCTTAATTTGTTCCTCTAGTGAATCGCCGACAATTTCTCTCAGTGCTTGGTCGATTGGGTTTCG
>Ga0308309_10000667_pt1 | contig 21266 bp, 20 predicted proteins | sample HubBroMetageWFT5_FD_192491 | JGI IMG/M metagenome (GOLD analysis project Ga0308309, IMG submission 192491) | Warmed and freeze-thawed soil microbial communities from the Hubbard Brook experimental Forest, New Hampshire - Hubbard Brook CCASE Soil... | ecosystem: Environmental > Terrestrial >...
GGCCTGGCCGGCGCCTATCTCTCGATCGCCCAGAATGCGGGTTTCAGCCGGGACATGACGGCCGGGCAGGGCTTCATCGCGCTGGCGGCCATCATCTTCGGCAAGTGGCGGCCGTTTCCGGCGTTCGGCGCCTGCCTGATCTTCGGCCTGCTCGATGCCGTGGCCATCCGCCTGCAGGGTGTCGAGATGCCGGGCATGGGCGAAGTGCCGGTGCAACTGATCCAGGCTTTGCCCTATCTTCTCACCATGTTTCTGTTGGCCGGCTTCATCGGCCGCGCCGTGGCGCCCAAGGCGGCCGGCGTGCCTTACGAAAAGGAGCATTGATGGACGACCTGCTGCATCTGGCGCGCCGGATGATGCTGCACGCCCACGCGCCTTACTCGAAGTTCCATGTCGGCGCGGCGGTGCGCGGCGAGGACGGCTCGATCCATGGCGGCTGCAACGTCGAGAATGCGGCCTACCCGCAGGGCCTGTGTGCCGAGGCGTCGGCCATCGCAGCCCTGGTGGCGGCGGGCCACAAGCGCCTCATCGAATGTCTCGTGATCGGACCCGGCCCGGAGGTCATCACGCCGTGCGGCGGCTGCCGCCAGAAGCTGCGCGAGTTCGCATCGGACGATGTGCCGATCCATCTCTGCGGCCCCGACGGCCTGCACCGCACCGTGACCCTGGGCCAGCTCCTGCCGATGTCGTTCGGCCCGCATCATCTCGCCAAGCCATGAATGAGGTGATCGCTGCGCGCGCTCCGGGGTTCCGGCCGAAGGTGGCCGTCGTTCTGGGCTCGGGTCTGGGCGGCTTCGCCGAGGATGTGAAAGCGGTCGCCACCATTCCCTATGGCGAGCTGCCGGACTTCCCCGTGACCGGTGTGAGCAGCCATGCCGGCCAATTGGTGTTGGGACATGTCGGCCCGACGCCGGTCGCCGTGCTGCAGGGCCGCGCGCACTACTACGAGCGCGGTAGGGCCGACGAGATGAAGGGTGTCATTCGCGCCATGGCGGCGTTGGGCTGCGAGACCTTGCTGCAGACCAACGCGGCGGGCAGCCTCAGGCTCGACATGCCGCCCGGCTCGCCGATGGTGATTTCCGACCACATCAACTTCACCGGCGTCAATCCACTGTTCGGCGAGGCGTCGGGCAGCGACCGCTTCGTCGACATGGTCGATGCCTACGATCCCAAGCTGGTTGAGCAGATGCTGGCGGTGGCGCGGGCCAACAACATCATCTGTCATGACGGCGTCTATATCTGGTTCTGCGGGCCGAGCTTCGAGACGCCGGCCGAGATCCGCGCCGCCCGCACGCTGGGCGCCGACGCGGTCGGCATGTCGACCGTGCCGGAGACGATCCTTGCCCGGCAGGCCGGCCTGAAGGTGGTGGCGGTCTCGCTCATGACCAACTTCGCAGCGGGCCTCACGCACGACAAGCTCGGCCACGAACAGACCCTGGCCGTGGCGCGTGAGGCGTCGGGCAAGGTGCGACGCCTGTTGCGCGCCTTTCTGGAGGGCTACAGGTAAGGGATTAACTCACTACGGCGTAGCCTGCCTAGATTGATGCGCACCATTTGTACGCATACATAGTGCTGTAGGATGCGCAGTGACGAAGGAGTGCCAGATGCGCTGCCAAGGCTCGGGAGCAATTCGAAAACGCGCCACGAATGTCAGCGTGCGCAGTGACCTTCTTGCCGCCGCACGGGAGGCCGGAGGCAATCTTTCCGCCACGCTTGAACGAGCCTTGATGGAAGAGCTTGCCGAAGCGAAGCGTAAGAAGTGGTGCCAAGAGAATCGCGACGCGATCGTCGCCTACAACGAGCACGTAGAGAAGCACGGCATGTTTTCCGACGGTGTGCGGAGCTTCTGAAGTTCGATGGCGAGGCCTACGTCTTGATGACTCCACAGCTCGCGGGAATTGTGCGAAGCGACCTGGGTCCTCCCGCTGGAAACCTTGCGGGGCGGCGGGACGCGATTGTCGCGGCAATGGACTTTCTGCTGTCGGGGTTCTGAAGTTGAGGATGATCAGTCTTGGACGTCCAGACGAGAACGTACAAGCCAACGCCGGATAAACCCATGCTGCCGCAGGAGATCATTCGCAAGAAACGCGACGGCGGCGAGCTTTCGGCCGAAGAAATCGCCTTCGTCGGCCATGGCATCCATGACGGCAGCCTGAGCGAAGGCCAGGTCGCAGCCTTCGCCATGGCGGTGTTCTTTCGCGGCATGACGACGGCCGAGCGGGTGGCGCTTACGCTCGCCCTCATGCGGTCCGGGGCGCAGCTCGAGTGGAAGAGCCTGGCGCTGCCCGGGCCGGTGGTCGACAAGCATTCGAGCGGCGGCGTCGGCGACAAGGTGAGTCTGATGCTGGCGCCGATCGTGGCGGCCTGTGGCGTCTTCGTGCCCATGATCTCCGGCCGCGGACTCGGTCACACCGGTGGCACCCTCGACAAGCTCTCCGCCATCTCGGGCTACGAGACCCAGCCCGACATCGCCACCTTCCGCAAGGTCGTGCGCGAGGTCGGTTGCGCCATCATCGGCCAGACCGACGATCTGGCGCCGGCCGATCGGCGGCTTTACGCCACGCGCGATGTCACGGCCACCGTCGAATCCGTCCCGCTGATCGTGAGCTCGATTCTGTCCAAAAAGGTCGCCGAAGGCCTCGATGGGCTGGTGATGGATGTGAAGTGCGGCTCGGGCGCGTTCTGCGACACCGAGGAAATGGCGCGCGATCTGGCTAACAGTCTGGTGGCCGTGGCCAATCAGGCGGGCCTGCCCACCATCGCTTTGATCACCGACATGGACCGTGTGCTGGGCCGCAATGTCGGCAATGCGCTCGAGGTCGTCGAGACCGTGGAATACCTGAAGGGTGAAGGCACGCGTGACCATCGCCTGCACGAAGTGACGATGGCGCTGGCCGGCGAGATGATCGCGCTCGGCGGCCTCGCCCCCAGTGCGGTGGCCGGCCGGGCGCGTGCCGAGGCGGCGCTGGCCGACGGGCGCGCGGCGGAGGTCTTCGCCCGCATGGTGTCGGCGCTCGGCGGGCCGGATGACTTCCTCGAGCACAGCGCGCGCTATCTCTCGCATGCGTCGGTCATAAAACCGTGCACCGCCAAGCGCTCGGGCCATGTCGTCGGCATGAATGCCCGCGACGTCGGCATCGCCGTGGTGGCGCTGGGCGGAGGGCGCAGCCATGCCGACGACGCGATCGATGCGTCGGTCGGCTTGAGCGACGTCATCGATGTCGGTGCCCAGGTCCGCGCCGGCAGCCCATTGTGCATCGTCCATGCCGCCAGCGACGGCGATGCCGATTCGGCGATCGATATGGTCCGCCGCGCGATCCGCATCGGCGACAGCGCGCCTGTCGACAGGCCGGTCGTCTTCGAGCGGGTCGTCCAGTGAGCGCGCCCGATCTCGAGGCATATGCGCGCGATGGCTTCCTGGTGCTCGAAGGCTTTTTGCCACCTGCCGACTGCGACGCCCTGCAGGCCCGCGCCGCCGAGCTTGTGTTGGGCTTCGATCCTGGACCGGTACGCTCGATCTTTTCGGCGCGCGACCAGGGCCATGCCGGCGACCGCTATTTCCGCGAGTCGGGCGGCGCCATCCGCTTCTTCTTCGAGGAAAACGCGACCGACCAGCCGGTGCCGCTGGCGCTGAACAAGATCGGCCATGCGCTGCACGATCTCGATCCGGTCTTCGACCGCATCTCGCGCCGGCCGCGCCTGGCTGCGCTGGCTGAGGCGCTGGGCTTGATGCAGCCGCTGCTGCTGCAGTCGATGTACCTCTTCAAGCAGCCGCAGATCGGCGCCGAAGTCGGCTGGCACCAGGACGCGACCTATCTGTACACCCGGCCCGTCACGGTCACCGGCCTGTGGATCGCCCTCGACGATGCCGATCGCGACAATGGCTGCCTGATGGCGCTGGCAGGCGGCCATCGCGGGCCGCTGCGCCAACGCTTCCATCGCGCCGGCGACCGGCTGGTCACCGAGACGCTCGACGATACGCCGTGGCCGGACACCGCGCCGGTCGCGCTCGAGGCGCGGCGCGGCAGCCTGGTCGTGCTGCACGGGCTGCTGCCCCATGCCAGCGCGCCCAACCGCTCGGCGCGGCCGCGTCATGCCTATGCCTTGCACCTGATCGACGGGCGTGCGGAGTATCTGACCGACAACTGGCTGCAAAGGCCGGACCTGCCGCTGCGAGGATTTACGTGATTCCCAAGGCCGAACTGCATTGCCATCTCGAAGGCTCGATCCCGCCGGCGCTGGCGCGCGAGCTGGCGGCCCGCAATGGCCTGGGCGTTCCGCCCGGCCTGATCGGCGACCACGGCCACTATGTGTGGAAGGATTTTCTGAGCTTCCTCGCCACCTACGATCTCGTCTGCACGACCCTGCGGGTGGCGCGCGATTTTGGCGACGTGATCTATTCCTATCTCGCAAGCGTCGCCCGCCAGGGGGCGGTCTATGTCGAGATGTTCTGCTCGCCCGAGCGTCCGGCGGCGCTGGGCATCACCTACAACGCCTGGCTCGAGGCGCTCGAAAGCGGCATCGACCGCGCCCGGCGCGACTTCGGCATCGAGGGCCGTATCATCATCATCTGCATCCGCCATCTCGGGCCCGAGCGGGCGCTCGCCATGGCGCGCGCCATGGTGGCCGAACCGCATCACTACGTCGTGGGCTTCGGCATGGGCGGCGACGAGGCCCGGTTCGCGCCCGCCGACTTCGCGCCGGCCTACCGGCTGGCCCACGACAAGGGCTTCGGCTGCACCGTCCATGCCGGCGAGGTTTTAGGGCCGGAGAGCGTGTGGGCCGCGATCAACGACCTGCCCGTGACCCGCATCGGCCACGGCGTGCGCTCGGCCGACGATCCCGCCCTGATGGCCGAGCTGGCGCGTCGCGGCATCGTCCTGGAGGTCTGTCCCGGCAGCAACATTGCGCTCGGCCTGTATCCCGACCGCCAATCCCATCCGCTGCACCGGTTGATCGAGGCGGGTGTTCGGGTCACGCTCAATTCCGACGACCCGCCGTTCTTCCACACCACACTCGGCGATGAATACGACAAGGCGGGTCTCGGAGAGGTCGCCCTGAGGGGCATCGCGCGGACGGCGATCGAGGCGTCGTTCGCCGACGAGGCGACCAAGCAGAGGCTGCTGAGGGAGATCGGACCATGATCGCAAGGAAGTTTCTGGTGCTCGGCACCGTGCTCGTAGCGCTTTCCACGAGCATCGCCATGGGGGGCGCTGCGAGGGCGCAGGAGGTGGCGCCCAACGACATGCTGCTGGCGACGCTGTGGACGCAACGCTCGGTCGAGTACAGGGGCAACGCACTCACCGTGTTCGCGCTGGCGAAGATCCGGCTGGACCAGGCGCTGGCCGACAAGAGCTGGACGGCGGCGCCGGGCGAGCAGAAGGGCGACTACCAGAACCTGCCGCCGGCCGTCGTTCTCGATGTCGACGAGACACTGGTCGACAATTCGCTCTACCAGGTGTGGATGCTGAAGAACAACCAGACTTTCAGCACCAAGACATGGAACCAGTTCTGCGCCGCGCAGGTCTCGCGGGCGATACCGGGCGCCGTCGACTTCACCAAATACGCCGATTCCAAGGGCGTGAAGGTGTTCTACATCTCCAACCGCGACGTTTCGACCGAGAAGGACACGCGCGAGAACATGGAGAAGCTCGGCTTCCCCATGGGCGGCAACGTCGACACCTTCCTGATGCAGAACGAGAAGCCGGAATGGGGCAGCGCCAAGAGCACGCGCCGCGCCGTGGTGACCAAGGATTATCGCGTGCTGCTGAACATCGGCGACAATTTCGGCGACTTCGACGACCGCTACCGCTCGAGCGAGGCCGAGCGCGCGAAGGCCTTCGATGCCGACATGGCCTATTGGGGCAAGCAGTGGTTGGTGATCGCCAATCCGACCTATGGCTCGTTCGACACCGCGACCTTCGGCCACGACTTCAAGAAGTCGCTCGCCGAGCAGCGCAAGGCCAAGTGGGACGTGCTCGAAGGCTGGGTGGGGCCCAAGTGACACGCAGTGTCATCCCGAGCGCAGCGAGGGACCTTTAAGCCTCAGGAAAGGTCCTTCGCTGCGCTCGGGATGACAGCATTGCCTTGAAGCGCAATGCTGCCTAGATCGCCGCCTCGGTCTGGGCGTCGAACAAATGCAGCCGGGCGGGATTGATGGCGAGCTTCAGGTGATCGTGAACCCGCGTGCGCAGCGTCGGCTCGACTGACGCGACGAAAGTCGTGTTGCCGGCCCGCGTATCGAGCAGGATCTCGGAACCGAGCTGCTCGACCACTTCGACCTCGACATCGAAGCACAATTCGGCCGGGTCGGCCGGCCCCGCGATATGGATGTCCTCGGGACGGATGCCGACCGTGGCCTTGCCGCCGTTGCGGCCGTTGACGCGATGGGCAACCTGCTCCGGCAGGCCAATCCGCAGCCCCGGCGCCTCGGCCCACACTTTGCCGTTGCCGGCGGCGAGCGTGACGTCGGCGAAGTTCATCGCCGGCGAGCCGATGAAGCCCGCCACGAAACGGTTGGCCGGGGTGTTGTAGAGTTCGAGCGGCTCGCCGACCTGCTGGACCACGCCGTCCTTCATCACGACGACACGGTCGCCCAAGGTCATCGCCTCGACCTGGTCGTGGGTGACGTAGATCGCCGTGGTGCCCAGCCGCTCATGCAGCTTCTTGAGCTCGACCCGCATCTGCACCCTGAGCTTGGCGTCGAGGTTGCTGAGCGGCTCGTCGAACAGGAAAACCTTGGGGTCGCGCACGATGGCGCGGCCCAGCGCCACCCTCTGGCGCTGGCCGCCGGAGAGCTGGCGCGGCTTGCGCTGCAGCAGGTCGCCGATGCCCAGGATGTCGGCGGCGCGCTTGATGCGGGTCTCGATCTCGCTTTTCTCGAACTTCCGCATCTTGAGGCCGAACGCCATGTTGCCGGCGACGCTCATGTGCGGATAAAGCGCGTAGTTCTGGAACACCATGGCGATGTCGCGATCCATCGGCGGTACGTCGTTGACCACGGTGTTGTCGATCAGGATGTCGCCGGAGGTTATGGCTTCGAGGCCGGCGATCATGCGCAAGGTCGTGGTCTTGCCGCAGCCCGAGGGGCCGACGAAGACCACGAACTCCTTGTCGTGGATCTGCAGATCGACGTCCTTCACCACATGGGTGAGGTCGAACTTCTTGTTGAGCTTGTGAACGATGACCTCGGCCATGGCGCTATCCTTTGACCGAGCCGGTAAGGCCGGAAACATAGTGTTCGACAAAGAACGAATAGACGATCGCCACCGGGATCGAGCCCAGCAAGGCGCCCGCCATCAGCGGCCCCCAGAAGAAGACGTCGCCGCGGATCAGCTCGGAGGTGACGCCCACCGGCACGGTCTTCTGGTCCGGCGAGGACAGGAAGACGAGGGCGTAGATGAATTCGTTCCACGACAGGGTGAAGGCGATGATGCCGGCTGACAGGATGCCGGGCACCGCACAGGGAATGATGATGTAGACCATCGCCTTCCAGCGCGAGGCGCCGTCGATGCGCGCGCACTCCTCGAGTTCCTTCGGGATGGCCTTGAAATAGCCCATCATCAGCCAGGTACAGAACGGGATCAGGAACGTCGGATAGGTCAGGATCAGCGACCACGGCGTGTCGCCCAACTCGAAATTGCGGATGATCTGCGCCAGCGGGATGAACAGCAGGGTCTGCGGCACCAAGTAGGTGATGAAGATCATCGTGCCGAGGCTGCCGGCCCACGGGAAGTTGAGCCGGGCGAGCGCGTAGCCCGCCAGCACGCCGCAGAACAGCGAGATCAGCGTCGAGACCACGGCGATGAACATGGTGTTCAGCATCCAGCGCGCGAAGTTCGTCTCCTCGAACAGGTATTCGATGTGTTCGAGCGTCGGATGGTTGGTCCAGAACGGCATGTAGTTGGGCGCGTTCCACGGCCGGTAAAGCTCGCCGTCCGGCCGGAAGGTCGTGATGATCATCCAGTAGAACGGGAACAGCAGGACAAAGACGAACAGGATCAACGGGATGTTGTAGAACACCCACCGTCGCCAGGCTGCGCCCTCGATCATGTCAGTGGGTCTCCCGGCTCATCGGGTTTCAACTCGGCGGATATAGAGGAGCTGCACCACCACGATGATGAACAGGAACGGGAACATGGCCAGCGAGATCGCGGCGCCCTCCGACAAGAGGCCGGTGCCGATGCCGATCTGGTAGGCGTAGGTCGCGAAGAGCTGCGTGGCGTTGGCCGGCCCGCCGCCGGTCATGACATAGACGAGCTGGAAATCGGCGAAGGTCTGGATCACCGAGAACAGCATCACCACCATGGTGACCGGCAACAGCAGCGGCCAGGTGACGTACCAGAACCGGTTCCACGGCCGGGCGCCGTCGATGGCGGCCGCCTCGTTCAGCTCGGGGCTGATGGTCTGCAGGCCGGCCAGCAGGCTGATGGCGAAGAACGGCACGCCGCGCCAGATGTTGACGATGATGATCGAGGTCATGGCGAGGTCGGGATCGCCCAGCCAGTTGATGCGGGTGGTGATGATGCCGAGATGGAACAGCGTCCAGTTGATGACGCTGAAGGTGGGATCGAACATCCATTTCCAGGCGAAGGTCGACAGCACCGTGGGAATGATGAAGGGCAGCAGGATGAAGGCGCGCACCAGCGCCTTGCCCTTGAAATGCCGGTTGAGCAGCATTGCCAGCCACAGGCCGAGCGCCAGCTTGAACACGGTCGTGACGCCCGTGTACCAGAAGGTGTTCCAGACCGCCGTGCGGAAGATGCTGTCGTCCCAGATCTTGCTGAAGTTCTTGAGACCGACGAACTCGCCCGGGATGCCGACGCGCGAACTGCTGAGCGACAGCATCACGCCTTCGAAGAAGGGATAGGCGATGAACAGGCCGAGCAGCACTGCCGTCGGCACGAGCAGGGCGAGCGCCAGCCAGCGCTCGTCCTCCAGGCGCCGCAGTCGCGGGACGGGGCGACGAACTTCGACACCCGAGACTGCGGTCACTGCCATGGTGCACTCACCTGTTGTGCTACGCGATTGGAGGGAACTTTACACTTCGTAGACCTTCTTGAGCTCGCTCTCGGCCCACTTCACCGATTCCTCGGCCGGCATGCCCTGCACGGCCTTGGCGTACATGTCGGTGATGATGTACTTCGAGAGCACCTCCTGGGCCTTGGCGTTGGGCGGTCCGGCGTTGCCAATGGCCTGGCCGAGCCTGGCCGCGACCTTGTAGGGCGTCATCACCGGATCGACGTTCCACAGCGGATCGCTCTCCCACTTGGCGGTGCACGGCGTGGCGAAGCCCTTCTGCGATTCGAAGAACTTCCGGTAGTTGGCCTCGGTGTGAAGCCACTTCAGGAACTCCTTCGCTGCGTCCTGATTCTTGGAATACTTCATCAGCATGTTCGACTGCAGCAGATGGAAGCCGAACTGGCCGGCCGGGCCCTTGGGCAGCGGTGCATGCAGAATGTCCTTGTTCAACGGCTGGCCCTTGTCGGTCTGGTACTGCTCGGGCTTGCGCAGCGATTCGATGTAGATCGAAGCGCCGTTCAGCGTCGCCGCGATGGTCTGCGACAGGAACGCACGGTTGTTGTTGGTGTCGTCCCAGGCAAGGCCGCCCTCGTCGTGGGCGTCCTTCCAGAAGCCGGTCATGAACTTGACCGATTCGAGCGTCGCCTTGGAGTTGATGATCACGGTCTTGCCGTCGGCCTCGACCTCCTTGCCGCCCCACGACCACAGGTAGGGGTAGGTGAAGCCCGGCGCGTCGCCGAATGTGTGGCCGAGCGTCTGGCCGAGCGGATGACCCTTGGCCTTCAGCTTCTTGCCGGCCTCGCGGTAGGTCTCCCAGGTGTCGGGGAACTTGTCGACGCCGATCTCGTCGAACCACGACTTGCGGTAGGCGACCATGCCGCCGATCACCGCCCACGGCATGCCCATGAACATCTTGCCGTCGCTGCAGATGGCTTTGGCATACGGGAAGAGCCCGCCCTCGCGCGTGCCGACTTCCTCGGCAAGTGCGCTCATGTCGACGACGCTGTTGGCGTAAAGATGGGTGTAGCTGTTGAACGACATGATCAGGTCGGGACCGGCGCCGGACTGGATGGCGGCCGTGATGCGCGGCTGCAGATCGTTGCCGTTCACCGTCTCGAGATTCATCTTGACGCCCAGCGCCTTCTCGGCCTCCGGCATCATTTCCTTGCGGAACAGCGTGTCCGTCGCCGGCACGAAGTCGACCCACTTCAACCAATGGACGGTCTTCTGCTGGGCGTAGGCCGGCGTGCGGCCGGTCGCCAGGATGCCCGCCATCCCACCCAAAGAAACGGCGGCAGTGCCGCCGGCAAGCTTAAGCACGCTACGACGCTTGGTCTTGACCATAAAATGTCCTCCCAGGACTGCCGCCTCGTTGGACGGCTTCAACTATTGCCGTCATCGTAGGCATCAGGGAGCAACCGGCGCAAGTCGGTCCACCGAATTTTTCCCGGCGAATGCTGGTCAAATCTTCGCCAGCCGGGCGTCAGAGCGTCTCCGGATCGAGCGTGAAGAGTTCCTTGGCGTGGCCGACGCCGCGCAGGGCGAAGCGGCCGACCGATACCAGGCGCACCCGCTCGGTCGCGGGCAAACAGTCGGCGAAGGTCGAGGAGACCAGCACCGAGCGATCGACCGATCGGCACATCGAGGCGATGCGACTGGTCTCGTTGACCGCCGGTCCCACCACCGTGAAGTCGAGCCGCTCGACGCTGCCGATATTGCCGTAAAAAACCTCGCCGATATGCAGGCCGATATAAACGGTGGTGATCGGCTGTTCCGCGGCTTGGCGTTTTTCGTTCAGGTCGCGCACGCGGCCGCGCAGGATCTCCTCGGCCTTGAGCGCGCGCTGGCAGGCCTCGGATGGATCGTCGGCGCGGAACAGCGCCAGCGTGCCATCGCCGATCAGTTTCAGCACGTCGCCGCCGGCCTCGTGGATCGCCGTGATGGCCGCCTCGGCGTAGTCGTTGAGCAGCGGAATGAGCTCGCCCGGTCGCGCGCCGTCGGAGATGGTGGTGTAGCTGCGCAGGTCTGAGAACCAGAGCGCCGCCTCGATGCGGTCGGCAACGCCGCGCTGGATGCGGCCTTCGAGCACGCGCCGGCCGGCGTCGCGGCCGAGATAGACCTGGAGCAAGGTATCGGCGACCTTGGCCAGCGCCGCGCTCTTGATGGCCAAATGCAACACCGGCACGAGGCGGCGCAGGGCGACGATATCGTCGTCGTTGAAACCCCGGTTGCTGCGCGTCGACCAGCCTGAATAGACGCAGTCCATCTCGCCGATCGTAGCGCCGCTGGCGAAGCGGTGGACGAAGACGATGTAGTCCGTGTGGCCCTCGTCCTTCATGTCCTGGACGATGGGAAAGTCGGCCGAGTCGCCGAATCCGATGCGTCGGCGCAGCTCCTCGCCGCCGCTCTGCAGCAGGTGATAGAACGGGCTGCGTCGCCAGAATTCGGCGGCGTCGCCTTCGGTGGTGCGGCCATACTGGGTGGCGGCCTCTTCCTCGACGTTGTCATCACGCCAGCGGAAGACGGTGCCTTCGTGCACCGGATGCAACGTGTCGATGATGGCAAGTGCGCGGCTGATCGGAAGCGCCGCTGCGTTGCACTTCTCGCAGAACTCGCGCAGCAGGTCAGCTTCCTGCGCGCCTTCAAGGCCGCGATGGGCGATCCAATCTGCAATACGGTCGACGTCGACGGTTTTCATGGGACTTTACCGCCGCATCAATTCACGCGATCCCGGAAATGACAAGCCGCGACGTGGCCGGCGGCGACCGCCTCGAGCGCCGGCACTTCGCTCACGCAGCGGTCGGCCTTTATCGGGCAGCGCGGATTGAAGTGGCAGCCCGGCGGCGGGTTGAGCGCGCTCGCAATCTCGCCCCTGGCTTTGGCCGTGGCCGAGGCCGCGACGAGATGGAACGGGTCGGGAATGGCCGCGATCAGCGCGCGCGTATAGGGATGGCGTGGATCCTCGAAGATCTCCTGCCAGCCGCCCTGCTCGACGATGCGGCCGAGATACATCACGGCGACCCGGTCGCTCACATGCTCGACCACGCCGAGATCGTGGCTGATCATGATGTAGCTGAGGCCCATTTCCTCCTTGAGGTCGAGCAGCAGGTTGATGATCTGGGCGCGGATCGAGACGTCGAGCGCCGACACCGGCTCATCGCAGATCACCAGCTTGGGTCTTAGGATCAGGGCACGGGCGATGCCGATGCGCTGGCGCTGGCCGCCGGAGAATTCGTGCGGATAACGGTCGGCATGGTCGGGGCGCAACCCGACCTTGGCCATCATGTCCATGACCCGCTGGTCGACCTCGCTCCGGTTGGTGACGCCATGCAGGCGCAGCGGATCGGCCAAGGTGCGCCGCACGGTCTGCCGCGGGTTGAGCGAGGCGTAGGGATCCTGGAACACCATCTGAACCGTGCGTGCCGTCGCCATGCGATCGCGCCCGGAGATCGCCTGGCCGTTCAGGGCGATGCCGCCATGCGTCGGCGGGATCAGGCCCATGACGGCGAGCGCCAGGGTGGACTTGCCGCAGCCCGATTCGCCCACCAGGCCCAGGCACTCGCCGGCCTTCACGTCGAGGCTGACGCCGTCGACCGCCTTCAGAGTCTTGGTGCCGCCGCGGAGCGCACCGCCGACGGTGAAATGGACCGCGAGGTCGTCGAGCTTCAGCAGCGGTTCAACCATGATGGTGGCACCGCACCAGACCGTCGGCTGGCAAGGTCGTGATCTCGGGCGCGGTCGAGCGGCAGATGTCGGTCACGGCCGGGCAGCGCGGATTGAAGCGGCAGCCCGAAGGGTAGGCCGCGATCGACGGCACGACGCCCGAGATCTCGCGCAGCCGCTGTTGGCCCCGCCGCGAACGCTCGCCCAGGCGGGGCAGGGAATCGACCAGGCCCCGGGTATAGGGATGGCGCGGCGTGGCGAAGATCGCCCCCGCCACCTGGCTCTCGACGATGCGGCCGGCATACATCACGGCGACACGCCGGCACATGTTGGCCACCAGTCCGAGATCGTGGCTGATCATCAGGATGGCCGTGCCCTTGGCGGTGCAGAGCTCGGCCATCAGGTCGATGATCTCAGCCTGCACGGTGACGTCGAGCGCTGTGGTCGGCTCGTCGGCGATCAAGAGCTCCGGCCCGCAGGCCAGCGCAATGGCGATCATGACCCGCTGGCGCATGCCGCCCGAGAGCTGGTGCGGATAGTCCCGGATACGCCGCTCGGGCGAGGGCACGCGGACCTGGCGCAGCGCGTCTTCCGCGCGATCCATCGCCTCGTTCCATGAGGCGCCTTCGTGCAGCACGAACATCTCGGCGATCTGGCGGCCGACCGGCGACAGCGGATTGAGCGCCGTCATCGGCTCCTGGAAGATCATGGCGACGCGCTTGCCGCGCAGGCGGCGCATCTCGGCCGCCGAGGCGTCCTGGATCTCCTCTCCGTCGAGCACGATCCTGCCGCCGCTCCGCGACAGCGGGCGGCGCAACAGGCCCATGATGGCGAGTGCCGTGATGCTCTTGCCGCAGCCTGATTCGCCGACCAGCCCGAACGCCTCGCCGCGACCGATCGCGAAGGAGACGTTCTGCACGGCATCGAACGAGGCGCCGTCGCCCTGCAGCGTGATGCGCAGGTCCTCGACCTTGAGTAGGGCAGCGTTCATGCCCGCCTCGTTTCCGATTGCGGGTCGAGAATGTCGCGCAGCCCGTCGCCCAAAAGGTTGAGGCCGAGCACGGTGAAGAAGATGGCGAGGCCGGGGAACACCGACAGCCACGGCGCCGCCCGGATCTGGTCGCGTGCCTCGGACAGCATGCTGCCCCAGCTCGGGAAGGGCGGACGAATGCCGAGACCGAGGAACGACAGCGCCGCCTCGGCCAGGATCGCCCCGCCCATGCCGAGGGTGGCGATCACGATCAGCGGCCCCAGGATGTTGGGCAGGACCTGCGTGAACATGATGCGCAGGTCGCCGTAGCCCAGGATACGCGCCGCCTGGACGTAGCCCTGGCTCTTGAGCGACAGCACCTGGGCGCGCGCGATGCGGCAGGAATAGGACCAGCTGGTGAGGCCCAGCGCGATCACCAGGCTCACCAGGCCGGGCCCGAGGATCGCCATGATGGCGAGTGCGAAGACCAGCGAGGGGATCGCCAGCATCAGGTTGGTGAGGCCGCTCACCAGATCGTCCCACCAGCCGCCCCAGTAGCCGGCGGTGAGGCCGAGCGTGACGCCGATCAGGCTGTTGCAGATCTGGCTCACGATGCCGACGGTGAGCGAGATGCGCGCGCCGTAGACGATGCGGGAAAAGATGTCGCGGCCCTGCGCGTCGGTGCCGAACGGGAACTCCCAGCTCGGCGGCAACTCGGCGTTCATCAGGTTGGCGTCCATCACCGGATCGGTGAGGGCGATCCAGGGGGCCAGGATCGCCACGCCGATCGCCAGGCCGACCAGGCTGCCGCCGACCCATGTGTTGGAGCCCCACTTCATCGACTGGCCTCAACCATAGCGGATGCGCGGATCGATCACGACGTAGGCGATGTCGACCAGCGTGTTGATGAAAAGAAAGAACAGCACGATCATCAGGATGCAGCCCTGGACCGCCGGCATGTCGCGCTGGAACACCGAATCGACCATCAGGGAGCCGACACCGGGCCAGGCGAAAAGCTTCTCGACCACCACCGCCTGGCCCATCAGCGAGCCGAACTGCAGGCCGACGATGGTGATGACCAACACCAGCGCATTGCGCAGCACGTGCCACTTGACGACGAGGCGCTCGCTCATGCCCTTGCTGCGCGCGGTGCGGACGAAGTCGGCATTGAGGACGTCGAGCACGGCGGCGCGCGTGGTGCGCGCCAAAAGCGCCATCGGGCCGACGCCGAGCGCCACCGCGGGCAGGATGAGATTGCGCAATCCGCCGTCGCCGTAGCCGAAGCTCGGCAGCCAATTCAGCTGCAAGGCGAACAGGTACATCAGCATCAGGCCGAACCAGAACTGCGAGAGGCTGAGGCCCGAGATGGCTGTGACCATCGACACCGTGTCGAGCAGGCTGCCGGGCCGAAGTGCTGCCAGGAAGCCCAGGGTCACGCCGACCGAGATGGCGAAGGTCATGGCGGCGAAAACCAGCTTCAGCGACGGCCAGACGCGGACGCCGATCAGCTTGGTCACGGGCTCCCGCGTGCGAAACGACACGCCGAGATCGCCGGTGGCGACATTGGCGACGTACTTGGCGAAGCGCAGGGGCAGCGGGTCATCCAGCCCCATCTCCTTGCGCATGCGCTCCATGACGGCGGGGTCGATGGGCGAGCGGCCGTCCTCGTTCATGCCCGAGATGAAGCTTCCCGGCAGGACGCTGAACAGCAGGAAGATCAGCGCGATGACAGCCAGCAGAGTCGGGACGACGTTGCCGAGGCGACGAGCGAGAACAAGAAGCATCAGTTTTTCGCTTTCCTCCCCAGCTTCGCTGGGGAGGTGGCCCGCAGGGCCGGAGGGGTCAGAGGCCGCGCGCACATCCTGTGGCTCATGACCCCTCCGCCCCTACGGGGCACCTCCCCACTTCGTGGGGAGGAAACTTCAACGTCATTTCGCCGGCGACTTGTCGTCGACCCAGATGTCCTCGACGTACTGGTGCGTGATCTCGGTCGGGTTGGCCTGCAGGCCGTGGATCCACGGCTGATAGGCCAGCACCGCCTTGTTGTAGTTGAAGAACCACACCGGCGCTTCGTCGTAGATCAGGTTGTTGGCCTGACGCAGCAGGTCGTTGCGCTTGGCCGGATCGAGGCTGGCCGCGGCGTCGTCCAGAAGCTTGTCGAACGCCGGATTGTTGTAGCCGGTGTAGTTGCAGGCCGTGCGCGGCGTCTTGGAGTAATAGCAGCGCAGGGTGGCGAGCGAATCAGGACCGGTCAGGTTCGAGCCGATATAGGCCTGGTGCTCGCCCTTCATGGCGATGTCGGTCAGCACCGTCACCTCGACGAGCTTGGGCTTCAGCTTGATGCCGACCTTGGCGAGCATGGGAATGATCGCCTCGACGATCGGCAGGCCCCAGCTCTCGTTCTGGCTGGTCGTCAGTTCGAACTCGAAGCCGTCGGGATAACCCGCCTCGGCCAGGAGCTTCTTGGCCTTGTCGGGATCGAAGGCATAGGGCTTCGCGTTCTTGTCGAAGGCCGGCGAGGAAAGCGGCAGCCAGCTCACGGCGCGATAGGCCTTGTCCTTGACCAGCCGTTTGATGATCAGGTCGGTGTCGATCGCGTAATTGAACGCCTGCCGTACCCGCTTGTCCTGGAACGGCTTGAAGCTGTGATTGAAGGTCACGGCGCGGGTGAACATCTCGGCCACTTCGAGGATGCCCTTGGACAGCTCGGGATCGGCGCGATAGGCGACGTATTGGGCGGGGCCGAGGATCGAGGTGTCGATCTCCTTGTTGCGGAACGCCACGTCACGCGCGGCTGCCTCGGCCATGATCAGCACTTCGAGCTTGTCGGCGTAGGGCTTGCCGGGCTTGTAGAACTTCTCCCAGCGCTCGGCCACGACGCGCGAGCCGGGAATGTGTTCCTTGAACTTGAACGGCCCCAGCCCGACCGGGTTGGAAGCGAAATTGCCTTTCTCGACCTCTTCCTTGGGCAGGATGGCCGTCGTGCCCGAGAAGAAGTAATAGGCCGGGTCGACCTTGTCGGTGAGCGTCATTTCGAGCGTGAAGTCGTCGATCTTCTTCAGGCCGGAAATCTCCTTGGCCTGGTTCTTCTCGACGTCGATGGCGCCCTTGATGATGCGCACATAGCGCGCCGCCGGATAGCCCTTGCTGCCGTCCATGATGCGGGTGAACGACCAGATGATGTCGTCGGCGGTCATCTTGCGGCCATTATGGAAGTAGGCGTCGTCGCGCAGTTTATAGGTGTAGGTGAGCCCGTCCTCCGCCGGCGTCACCGACTTGGCAAGCTCGAGCACCAGCTTGCTGTTGGCCGAGTCCCAATTGTAGAGCGTGCGCTGCAGCGCCTTGCTGACGATATCGTCCTGCGCGCGCGGCGTGGTGTGGGGGTCGAGGCTGCCGAAGCTCGCGGCATAGGGCGCCGTCATGCGGATCGTGCCGCCCTTGCGCGGCGTCTCCTGCGCCTCCGCAAGCCCTGCGCCGGCGATCGCGACCGTTGCCGCCGCCAGCCAAATCAGTTTGCGCATGAACCATCCCCTCTTGAACATTCTTGTTGGCGGGCATTCCATCGTGCCGGACGCTTCCGTGCAAGAGGAATGCCGAATGACCGACCTGGCCAACTGCCCGCTGCCCAACTGCCTGCTGCCCGACTGCCTGCTGATCGTGACTGCCGAAGTCGATGCCTCGGTCGAGGCCGACTGGAACCGCTGGTACGACGACGTGCACCTGCCCGATGCGCTGGCCTGTCCCGGCGTGCGGGCCGGCCGCCGATATGTCTCCTCGGGCGAAATCTCCGAAAGCGACCGCGGCCAGGGTAAGCGCACCCAGACCAGGCTTTACACCACGGTCTACGAGCTCGATTCGCCCGCCGCGGTCGAAACCAAGGAATTCAAAGCCATGCGCGGCTGGGGTCGCTTTTCACCCCAGGTCCGTTCCCAGACGCGGGTTGTGGTGCCGGTTCGCTAGACGTCAGTGACGTCGGTAAACGGTGTTTTTCTGATCGCACGTCGTGGGTCGCCTCCTAGGCCGGCACCACGTAGCCGTCTCGCCGCGGATCGCAGCCGCCGGTGAAGGTACCGGCGGGATCGACCGCCACGCCCTGCATGCCGCCCACCACCATGGTCCAGTCCGGCCCGCTGCTGAGCGCATGGCCGCGGGCGCGCAGCTCTTCGTGCACCTTCGACTCGACCCGCGATTCGAGCAGCACCGCGCGGCCGTCGGTCAACCGCGCGCGCGGGGCTTCGATCGCCTGCTGCAGCGGCAGGCCGAAATCGATGTACTGCACGATTGCCTGCGCCTGGGTCTGCAGGATGCCGTAGCTGCCCGGCGTGCCCAGTGCCAGCACCGGCTTGTCGTCCTGGGTGACGATCGAAGGCGCCACGCAGATCGGCATGGCGTCGCCCTGCTTCACCCGGTTGGGGCTCTTGGGGTTGACGTCGGCCCAATAGAGGAAGTTGTTGAGGCAGACCCCGGTGCCGGGCACGACCACGCCCGAACCGAACATGCTGCCGAGACTCTGCGTCACGCACACCATGTTGCCGTGCCTGTCGGCGATCGAGAACGACGTGGTGTGGCCCTCGGAAGCGGGCGCCGTCCATTGCTCGGTCGGTCCGTCGACCGGCTTGCCGTCGCGCACCCGCGCCCGCAGGCTCTCGACGTGGCCGTCCGACAAAAGCTCGGCCAGCTTCTGCTGCGACGGCACGCCGTTGGCGATGCGCACGCCCGCCGCCACGCGGATGGCGCGCAGCACGGTATCGATATGTTCGGTGCCGTTGCGCGCCATCTTGCCGAGCTCGAAGCCTTCGAGGATGCGCAAGGTCAGCAGATACTGGAAGGCCTCGCAGGGCGGCGGCGGCACATGGATGGTGCGGCCGCGATAGCTCGCCGCCAGCGGGTCGATCCACACCGCCTTGGTGTCCAAAAGATCTTCCATGGTGAGGCAGCCGCCCAGCTCGACCAGCCGCTCGATCACCTTCTTGCCCAGCGCGCCGCCATACATCAGGCCGGGCCCTTCGGCTGCCAGAGCTTCCAGAGTCTTGGCGAGGTCGGGCTGCTTCAGCACGGCGCCCAGCGCAGGCCGTCCACCGCTCAGGCCCTCGAGATAGGTGCGCGACCATTCGGGATAGAGCGCGGCCTGGCCGCGCAGCTCCGATGTGGCGCCGGCCATCTCCTCGACGTTGAACTCGATCAGGCCGAAGCCGTCGCGGGCGATGGCGATCGCGGGCGCGAACAGTTCAGGCAGCTTCCGGGTGCCGTAGGTGCCCACCATCTCGCACCAGCCGGCGAGATTGCCGGGCGCGCCGACGGCGACCGGTCCGCGCACGATCTGCTCGCGGCGCTCCAGCTTGTCGAGCGGGAACTTGCGCGGGATGCGGCTCATGAAGTTGAGCGAGCGCACGCGCTTTTCCGCGGCGATGTAGCAGGTCGCCATGCCCTGGCCGGCGAGGCCCGACATATAGGGTTCGACGACATTCAGGGCCGCCGCCGTCGCTGCCGCGGCGTCGAAGGCGTTGCCGCCGTTGCCCAGGATTCGGGCGCCGGCCGCCGCGGCCAGCGGATGGGCGGCGGCCACCATGCCGTGCCGCGATGCGATTGTCGGACGCTTGCCGTGCTGCAACATGTGTTCTCCCCAAAATCGCGCGGCCTCAAAGGCGGGACCCAAAACGCGCGGATCGTGCCGTGTCGCGGCCGGCCCGGCCAGCGCCAATTGCGCTGGAGTGGCTCCCGGGAGACAATCGAGGCATGCAGCGAGACGGGCGCAGACTGGAATTCGGCTGGTTCCTGCCGACCGCGGGCGACACCACGGCCTATGGCCTGGCGAGCGCGCAGGTGGCGCCGTCGCTGGCGCTGTTCGACCGTGTCGTCGAGGCGGCCGAGGCAGCCGGTTTCGAGTACATGCTGGTGCCGGTGCAGACCGCCTGCTGGGAGGCGTGGATCTCGAGCGCCATGATGGTGGCGCGCTCCAAGTCGATCCGCATGCTGGTGGCGGCGCGACCGAGCTATATCAACCCGGTGCTGCTGGCGAAGATGATCGCGGCCTTCGACCAGCTCTCGGGTGGCCGCATCTGCATCAATTTGATCGCCGGCCAAAGCGAGGCCGAGAGCGCGTCGGAAGGCATCAAGTGGGGCAAGGAAGAGCGCTACGAGATCATGGACGAGGAGGTCTCGATCCTGAAGGCGCTGTGGACCGCGCGCGGTCCGGTGACCTTCGACGGCAAGTTCTATCAGTTGAAGGACGCGCAGATCCGGCCCCATCCGCTGCAGAAGCCCTATCCCAAATTCTATCTCGGCGGCGGCTCGAAGCAGGCCTGGGAGATCTCGGCCAAGCACTCCGACGTACATCTCTTCTGGGGCGACACCTACGAGCGCATTCGCGCCAATATGATCGAGATTCGCGGCATGGCCGCGCGCCACGGCCGCGCCGACGACATTGGCTTCGGCATGCGCCTGCAGGTCGTCTGTCGGCCGACCGAGAAGGAAGCGTGGGAATTCGCCCACGAGCTGGTGTCCCATGCCACCGAGGCGCAGAAGGCTTTCGTGAAGGAACGCTTCGCCACCTCCGAGGCCAACCGCCGCGTGCGCGAGCTGGCGGCGATCGGCGAGACCATCGAGCCGCATCTGTGGACCGGCATCACCCAGGTTCGGCCCGGCGCCGGCATCGCCGTGGTCGGCGATCCCGAGCAGTGCGCCGACACCCTGCAGAACTTCATCGATCTCGGCTGCCACTCCTTCTGCCTGTCGGGCTACCTGCACGACGAGGAAGCCCGTCGCTTCGGCAAATGGGTGATGCCCATCCTGCGCGACCGCAATCGCGAGCGCATGCTCGCCGCCTGAGGAGCCTCTCCGTGCAACTCGCCTCCCGCAGCTACGACGCCACCGATATCTCCGCCGTCCAGGAGCTCTATCACAGCAACGGCTGGACCGACGGGCTGCCGATCGTGCCGCCGACGGCGGATGCGGTGCAGGCCTGTCTCGACTGGGTGATGATGCCGCCCGACCAGCTGATCGGCATCGAGCCGGTGCGCGGGCTCGCCATCACCGCCGAGAAGCTCGCCGTCAACGCCGTGATGGCGGGCTGCCTGGCCATGCATTTCCCGGTCGTGGTCACGGCCTGGATGGCGATGATGCAGGACGACTTCCTGATGCACGGCGCCACGGCGAGCACGGGCGGTTGCGCCGTGCTGGTGGTGCTGAACGGCCCGATCCGGCTCGAGCTCGGCGCCGGCGGCACGTTCAATGCGCTGGGCAACAGCGATCGCGCCACCGCCGTGATCGGCCGGGCGATCCGGCTCGGCCTGATCAACCTTTTAGACGCGCGACCGGGCGCCATCGACCGCTCGACCCTGGGCCATCCCGGCAAGTTCAGCTTCTGCGTGGCCGAGGACGAGGAGGACACGACCTGGCTCTCGCTCTCCGAGCAGCGCGGACTCCCGAAGGAGGCATCGGCCGTGACGGTGATGGCGGCGGGCGCGCCGCGTCAGATCATGAACGAATGGACGACCAAGCCCGAGGAGATCCTGGAAACCTTCGCCGCCGACATGCGCGCCAACCTGCGGCACTATTCGATCCATCCCGGCAACTATGCGCTGATCTTTCCCAAGCAGCTGCGCGAGCACCT
>Ga0308309_10000669_pt1 | contig 21216 bp, 17 predicted proteins | sample HubBroMetageWFT5_FD_192491 | JGI IMG/M metagenome (GOLD analysis project Ga0308309, IMG submission 192491) | Warmed and freeze-thawed soil microbial communities from the Hubbard Brook experimental Forest, New Hampshire - Hubbard Brook CCASE Soil... | ecosystem: Environmental > Terrestrial >...
AATGGAAGCAGACGGCCTTGTCTGGATTTTCGCCGTAGTTGTTGTTCCAATCGAGCAACGCGCTGGGCGTTTCCGAAGCAAGCGCGAGCGCGTACATGCTGAGCGTGCCGCAGATGTCCACTTCGCAGGCGCTCGGCAGCAGCTCGTTGCTCATCATGCTCATCACCGTGCACGGCACCACGCCGAGATTTTCTTCAATGGAAGTCCAGCACTGCACCGCGCTGATGGTGACGTGCGTAGCCTTCATCCATTCGTCAATCACCGCGCCTAATTTCGCCATTTTCAGCAGCGCGGCCGCGGGTACGCCGTCCGTCGTGACGTATTTGTGAATGGCTTTCAGTTTCGCTTGCGCCGCATCGTCCGAATCTTTCATGCGCTCGATGCGGCCGATCACTTCGGAAAGATCCAGCGTCTCGACGGAAATTCCGGCGGCCTCAAGCAATTTTTCGCTGTAACGAACGGTATTGAATGCCGCAGGCCGTGCGCCGATGCTGCCGATGCGCAAATTCCGGAAGCCGCGGTACACGCGGCAAACGCCCGTGAACCACGCGAGGTCCTTCTTGAATTCCGCGGACGACGGACTGACGGTGTGCGAACTGGTCAACGAATACGGAATGCCGTACTGCCGCAGGTTATTGCAGGCAGACATTTTTCCGCAAAAGCTATCGCGGCGGTGTGCGATGGTCATTTTGGAGGGCGTATCGGGCGTGGCCTGCACCAGCACGGGAACCTTCAGCCGTGAAAGGCGCATGGTATCGGCGATCGCGCGTTCGTCGCCGAAATTCGGAAGCGTGACGACCACGCCGTCAATGCGGTCGCCATTTGCGCGGAAGAGCTCGGCGCAGCGCATGGCCTCTTCGTAAGTTTCGATCGCGCCGTAATTGCTCAGCTTCACGTCCAGCACTACTACATCCACGCCGGACTCCTGCAGCACCTTCACCATCTCTGCCCTACCCGACTCGGCAAGGTGGCCCGGGAAAAAGCCGCGGTTTCCCACAATCAGCCCCAAAGTGATTTTCGATTTTTCCATGGGTCCCTTCATTCCACGAGTAACAGGAACGTCAACTTCAATCGACTAGCCCGGGCACGCTGCAACAAGAGACGAATTCCATCGGTCAGAAACTTCGCGCCATGATTATTTTTTCACCGGCTGGCCATAGTAGCTGGCGCTGCCGTGCTTGCGTAAAAAGTGCTTGTCATGGAGCCACGGCGAAATCGGCTCGACCGCAGGATTTATCGCGGTGCTGTAAAAGGCCACGCGCGCCACCGTTTCCAGAATCGCGGAGTTGTGCGCCGCAGCGCCGGGATCGGCGCCCCATGTGAACGGACCGTGGCTTTTCACTAAGACACCAGGAATGCTGTCTGGGTTCCCCTGCGCAAAGGCGCGCACGATCGCAACGCCGGTGTTTTTCTCGTAATCTTTTTCGGTTTCATCTGGCGTCAAGTCCGTTGTGACCGGAACAGCGCCATGAAATGTGTCGGCGTGCGTTGTACCCAGACACGGGATGGCCCGGCCCGCCTGCGCCCAGGACACCGCGAATTCGGAATGTGTATGTGCGACGCCGCCAGTATTCGCGAACGCGCGGTAAATCGCGATGTGGGTGGGAAGATCGGAAGAAGGCCGAAGATCGCCCTCCACAACTTTTCCTTCCAAATCAGTGATTACCATGTGCTCGGGCTTCAGTTCGTCGTAGGCCACGCCGCTGGGTTTAATGACCACCAAGCCCTCGTCGCGCGAAATCCCGCTGGCATTTCCGAAGGTGTAGAGCACCAGTCCGCGGCGGACCAGTTCCAGGTTCGCCTCCAGGACTTGTTCTCTTAGGTGCTTCAATTTCATTGGCGATGCCCCCGCAGCGCTGCCATCCGGTAGATCCGAGAAAACGCTTACTTGCTTATAAATACTACCCTATCTTAGCATGCGTTGGTCAATCTCGAATTGCGCAGGGTGTCCATTTCCGCAGCGGACAAATGCGCCCTCCTCAGGCAAGTTTCGCCTGTATTGAGGTTACCGAGGCCGCCGGAAACGTGTGCCGGATGCTCGAGCCCGTGACCGCCAGATCTTCGGAACGCGGACGGACGGAGTCCGGGTTTTCGAATGTGTTGTGCGCGTGAATGTCCTTGTCCGTCAAAACGGTCACGGTGCCAGACTTCACCTCGGACGCACGCAGCACGATTTCCGTTTCGCGGGGCTGGCTGACGTCTGGATTCACGACTGTGATCGTCAAGTCTTTGTCCTTGATCGAAGCGGAACCTTGCAATCCCCAGAAGGATGCGGGCTTGCCGTCGCGATCGTAATTCACCGAGGGACTGGAAAAAATCGCGCGGACGGCTTGCGCTCCTTGATGGGCCGAGTACATTTGAAACACATGGTACACCGGCGTGAGCGCGAAATGATCGCCGTGGGCGAGAAATAAACAATTCAGGCCGTTGATGAGTTGTGCGCAGGCGGCCATCGTCACTTTTTCGGGGTGACGATTGAAGATATCCAGCGTCGCTCCGCTCATCACCGCGTCGCGCAGCGTGATCATCTGCCCCAGAATATCCGTAGGTGAAACTTCACTGCCGGGTTTGTACCATGGCCCCCATTCATCCACGACGAGCTTGATATGATGTTGCGGATCGAACTCCTGCATGATTTGCCAGTGGCCGGTGATCAGCGATTCCATGCGATCGCCTTCGCGCATTAGCTCATACCAATCCACCGCGTCGAAATTCACGGCGTCGCCTTTGCCCTGGACCCAATCCTGCGTTTTGCCGCGGCTGAGATTCCAGGAATAGTAGTGAAGCGACAAGCCCCACACGGAACGCAGCTGGCGCGGCCCTTTTTCAAGCAATCCCTGCAGAAAACCGCGCGTCCAGCTCCAATCGTCTGAATTAGGGCCGGAGGCGATCAGCGAAACATCCCGCATTCCATAGCGCGGGATCCACGCTGCGAAGCGCCGGAACTCCTGCGCGTATTCCGTGGGAGTGAAATCCCCGCCGCAGCCCCAGGATTCGTTGCCCACGCCCCAGTAACGCACCTGGAAGGGATCACGATCTCCTCCGGCAGCGCGAAGGTCGGCGAGCGTTGTGCTCCCCGCTGGAGAATTGCAGTATTCGATCCAGCGATAGAAATCTTCAACGGGCAGGCTGCGCAAGTTTGCGGCGAGATACGGCTCGCTGCCGGCCAGTTTGCAAAAGCGCGCGAATTCATTCGTGCCGAATTGGTTTGGATCGTATTTCTGTGGAATATTTCCCTGGTCGCGGACCAACTGCTCGCCCGCCCAGAAATTCGTGCGGCGCGGGCGCTGCGCTGCGGGACCCACTCCATCTTTCCAGTCGTAGCCGTCGGCGAAGCAGCCGCCGGGCCAGCGAATTACCGGCGCTTTGATTTTGCGCAGCGCGTCCACCAAGTTTTTGCGGACGCCTTGCACGTTCGCGACTTTGGAATTTTCGCCAACCCATATTCCGTCGTAAACGACTCCGCCGAGATTTTCTGCAAAGTGGCCGTAAATATTCGGCGAGATCGTGCCCAGCGGCTCATCCAACAAAATCTCGATGCGGGCATCCGCCGTGGCCGGAAGGCTGAATTGGCGAGCGAGCAGGGCCGAGCCGACTCCCAGTGCTGTGTTACGCATGAACCGCCGCCGTCCAATGCTCATAAATATAGATCCCCTTTGTACCCCGACCGCAGTTTCGCCAACGCAGGCGACTGCCAGCGGTCACCTGCTGCGATTGCTCAAGCAAGAGGCAGGCGCCGGAGGTACGCCGGGTGATGCGAAATGGCCGGGAGTGCATATCTAGCACCGAGAAAACGCTTACTGCAACTGAAAAATATGGCGTTGCTGCGGACGCAAGAACCGGCCAGCTGCAACCGCAGCGAACCCGGTCTCGGCGTTATTGCGACTTCTGCCTTAGTTTGCGGTAGCGGCGGATCAAGCTGTTTGTGGAACTGTCGTGCGCGAGCTTGGGCTCGGTGGGGCTTTCGATTTCCGGAATGATGCGCTGCGCCAGAACTTTGCCGAGTTCCACGCCCCATTGGTCGAACGAATCAATGTGCCAGATGGTGCCTTGGGTGAAGACGCTGTGCTCGTAAAGAGCTACCAGCTTGCCGAGCGCCTCAGGCGTGAGCTTGTCCAGAAACATTACACTCGATGGGCGATTACCTTCGAACACACGATGCGGGACCAGCCAGTCCGCCGTGCCTTCTTTCTTCACTTGCTCGGGTGTCTTGCCAAATGCCAGCGCTTCGGCCTGCGCTAACACATTTGCTAACAACATATCGTGATGGCGGCCAACGGGATTGAGCGCCTGCGCGAACGCGATGAAGTCGCATGGGATGAGTTCAGTTCCCTGATGGACCAGCTGGTAGAAAGAATGTTGGCCGTTGGTTCCCGGCTCGCCCCAATAAATCGCGCCAGTCTGGTAGTTCACGTGAGTGCCGTCGAGCGTCACGTGCTTGCCGTTGCTCTCCATGGTTAGTTGCTGCAGATAGGCCGGAAAACGTTTCAGATACTGCTCGTAGGGAAACACGCCGGAAGTTTGCGCGCCGAAAAAGTCGCCGTACCAGATAGAGAGCAGGCCCAACAGCACGGGCAGATTCTGTTTGAATGGCGCGGTGCGGAAATGTTCGTCAATCTGGTGGAAGCCGCTGAGCATTGCGCGGAAATTATCCGGGCCGATGGCGAGCATGGTGGAAAGGCCGATTGCGGAGTCCATGGAGTAGCGCCCGCCGACCCAATCCCAGAATCCGAACATGTTGGCGGTATCAATGCCGAACTTGGTGACTTCGGCCGCGTTGGTGGAGACGGCGACGAAATGCTTGGCGATGGATTTCTCATCGCCGCCCAAACCGGCGAGCGTCCAATCGCGCGCGGAGTGCGCGTTGGTCATGGTTTCGAGCGTAGTGAAGGTTTTTGAGGAAACGATCCAGAGGGTTTCAGACGGGTCTATGTCGCGGACGGCTTCGGCGAAATCGGTGCCATCAACATTGGAGACGAAGCGAAAGGTCAGCGAGCGATCACTGTAACTCTTCAGCGCTTCATAGGCCATCACCGGGCCGAGGTCGGAGCCGCCGATGCCTATATTAATGATGTTGCGGATGCGTTTGCCGGTGTGGCCTTTCCACGCGCCACTACGGACGCGGTCACAGAAGCTGGACATTTTGTCGAGCACAGCGTGAACGCCGGGCACTACGTTTTCGCCATCCACGATGATTGAGGAATCTTTGGGCGCGCGCAGAGCCACGTGCAACACCGCGCGATTTTCGGTGATATTGATTTTTTCTCCGCTGAACATCGCGTCAATGCGCTCGCGCAGGCGCGATTCGTCGGCTAGCTGCAGCAGCAACTTGATGGTCTGGTCGTTGATGCGGTGCTTCGAGTAGTCGAGGAAAATACCGGCGGCTTCCAGCGTGAGACGCTCGCCGCGTTTGGGGTCGTCCGCGAAAAGTTTGCGCAGATGGACTTTTGAAATCTTCTTGTAGTGCGCCGTTAGAGCTTTCCAAGCTTTGCGTTTGGTGAGAGGCGTGATGACCTTGGTCTTTGCCTTTGCTGTGGGTTTGGTGCTAGCGGCCATCTGATTGCTCCTTTATGAGTTCGTCTTAATAAAGATTTAGGCCTTGTGCGAGCCGGACGCGGCGGTCGCGCGGAAACATCACAACGGTTAGATGCGCGCGCAAACGCAAGGTGGCGCACGGGCAAGGAATTTTACCGAATTCGCATCATTATTTATAGCGCGGAAGCTTTTCGCCCGGGCGCAGGCAGGATGAAGTCGAGAGAATGCCCGTTCAACGCCACATTAAAATCTGAGCCGCCGCCCGCAGCAATAGTTGAAGGCGTAGAGAGTGTGGTTACTGTGGCTTGGGGAGCAGCTGTGAATTGATGAATGTGACGACTGCCGCGGTTTCGTTCGCCGTGCGTCGCGTTACGGTGGCTTGCATGCGGGCTTTTCCTGCGTTGCCCCAGCCAAAATTGCGGACGTCCCACGTGCCGCCCGGTAGCGCGGCTGTATTGATGCCGGGAATGGCGGTGACGTTCAGCAGCTCCATGGTGCGGCGAGTTTCGGTGTGGCAGCTTACGCAATCGGTGTTGAAGAAGAAACTTTTGCTGGGGTCGGCTATGGTGTCGAGAATTTGTTTGGATTGATCGGCGGAAGGCGGAGGCGTGGCGAAGACGGTGAACGTGGCGACGCCGCTGCGTTGCGCGAGCGGCAGGCTGGTGGCTGAGACGGCAGCGTTCTTGCAAGTGATGGGATTGAGATTGTTGGTGTGCGGCTCGGGCACGACGCGGGGATTCGTGCCAGCCGGATTCAGCATCTGCGCAAATTGCAAATTGCCGTCGAGCGTTGGTCCGTGCGCGGGACCGAAGTGGCCGGCATGATCGCCAAGCATCGAAAGAAAAATCCACGGCGCAGGCGCCGCATTGGGAAGTCCGGCGACGGCCATCGAGCCGAGGCGTTGCGCGGAGATGTGTCGTTCGAGCAGCGCGAGCATTTCGTTGCGCACCGCGTTGGCCGTCGCGGGGTCGGCCAAGCCGGGATGAACTCCAAGCGGAGCGCCGGCGGTGCTGACGGCGTGCCCGCCGAGTTGGCCGCTACTTAACTTTGTGCGGAGAGCGGCGGCGTCGGTGACGATGGAGCCGAACGCATTCGTGTCCGCTACGAAGCGCGGAAAACAATCCGTTTGCGCGGGCGGGTCGGGCGTTGCCGTGATGAAATCGAAAATTAAATGGCCCGCGATGTCCAGTACTTTCGGGCTGCCGTCGGGATTCTTGATGATCGGTTGAATGATCAGACGAATTTCCGGCAGCTGGCCGTATTGCGCGCGGATGTCGCTGGAAAGGCCGGGCGCGCCTGCGTCGATGCGAATGCCAGCGACGAACCAAGCGTCGGGAGTTTGCGCTTCTTTGGGCAGAGCGATTTGTCCGGTGACGCCGGACGCGGCCTGCGCGGCGGGGCCATCGGCGATGACGAGAAATTGTTGAAACGCTGCGTCGGACCAAACGGGATCGCGTTTTGTCGGGTCCTGGGGATTGGACGTAGTGATGTCGCGAACGGCGATCAGGTTGGCGAAATCGGCGGCCTGCGTGGGCGCGGGAAATAGCCAGGAGACGTCGTTTGCCGAGAGCGGTTGCACGGCTGGCGCAGGCGCGGGCTGCGACTTGGAACTGCAAGCCCAAGCGCTGACGGCGCAAACGATCACGGCTCCGACAAATCCAACTCTCATCAATCGCAAAGTAAATATTCTGGAAGTGTGCATGCGAATCTCCTCAGGTTGCGCGCTGGTTTTGTGCCGGTGCGGCAGCTCGAACATGGTCAACTCACAGGGTCTTGAGATATTCGATCAAAGCGCGCCGCTCGTCAGGGCTCAGACTGCGGCCAATCACACCTTCTTTCTTGGAATCGTCGCCGAACTCATGTCCGGAATTGCTGTTGCCTCTTATGGTGGTATCGAATTGAAATCCGCCGGGAAATTCATCGGTGACGTAGCCCAGGTTCACGGGATCGTACTCGCGATTGCCAAGGTAGAATTTTTTCGGCCGTTCGGCCGCGGGCGAAAGCAGTGCGTAGACATTTGGCACCGAGCCATTGTGAAGGTAGGGCGGCGTGGCCCAAACGCCATTCAGTGGCCGGACTTTGTAAGCGAGCTGAGCGCGCACTTCGCTGGGGCGGTTTCCGTTCATTTGCACGCGCATGGTCGCGGAGGTGGGCGGTTGCTGGGAGTCGTACCAGTGATTGACAGTGAAGTCGACGAGTTGGCCGAGCGCGGCGCCAAATCCATCGGAGGTGATTCCCAGGCAAGCTGGTACCAGGACGTGACGGTTTTTCATGTCCGCGGCCTCGGCGGGATCGGTGCCAACGTGCGTGATGGGGATTTGCTCGAGATCGAGGTGGCGCTCTCCACCGGGAGTTGCCGACTTCCACTCGGGCGAGGCCCAGAACTCCGGGTCCGTGACGGGAGCCATGTGGCAGCCCTGACAAATTTCTTTGTACAACACGGCACCTTTCGCGGCGAGTTCGGTATTGATCGGGGGCAGAATATTCGCCGGCCACTTCGGTGAATTCAGACCGGTGAAGCCAGTGTGAACGTCCGGCGGTTTTCCGGCCAAGAGTTGCTCGATATCAAAAAGCGTTTGAACCTGCACACTGGACGCGTACAGCTGGTCCGTGGAACCGATGAGATTCACGGCAGCGCGAACGCCGAGAGCCTCGCCGGCGTTGCGCGTCATGGGCTGTTCGATCGAACCGTTGTACTGCACCCACTCAAACCAGGAAGAATTCCAAATACGCGGGAAATGCACCGGCGCACTATAGGCGACAAAGTTCGCGGGAACGCCAAGGTCAACTGCAAAAACGAAATTGCCGATGCGGCTGAGGGCGTCCAGACGGGCGAAGCCTTCTTCCACGCTGCGCGACTTGACGCCATCCTCTAGTTTGTGAATCGCTTCGTCCTGGGCGAGCACCTGATCGAGTCTGGTTTTCAACTCAGATTTCGCTTCCGCGCTGGCGCCTGAGCCGAGGACGCGGTCAGCGAAGCGATCGAAACGGAACGGCACATAACGCGTGTACAGCAGAGCCAGGCCGACACCGACCTGAAACTTGTCGAGACGCGTAAGTGCCGGACCGCCATCAATCAGAACGGTGGTGTTGTGATACGTGAAGCGGCCGGTATGGCACGCGGCGCAAGTAAGGCCCATAGAAGTCATCGGAGCTTTCGTTTGCGGATTCAGACTGGCCGATCCGTCAGGATTTTTTAGCGGGCCGCCTTGCGCGAACCCGATGGAGAGTGCTGATTGGCCGGGATCCCTGCTGTCGGGGATGAATCCGTAGCGATCGAGGTAAATCGGATCGCTGAGCAGGCCCGGCGCGCCGAGCGAGAGCGCCGGTTGCTCCAGAGCGATGAACCATTCATAGGGGACGCCGAAAGTTTGCGTGCCCTGATCGGCGTGGTGGAACCAGTCGCGCTGCTGCGGAGTCCAGTTCTGCTCGAGCCAGGTGACGTTGCCGATCGGCCGATATTCCGGGAGTGGGACGGTAAATTTATCGCGGTACAGCTTTACGCCGACGACGAGCACAATCACGACGATTGCCACGATGGCAAACGCAATTCTCTTTTTCATGTCCGCAGCCCCCTCAGGACTTGCCGGGTTTCGAGATGGACCGCTGGGGATTTACCCCAGTCGTGCTGCGAAGCGTTCCTAGTGGCTTACCAATTTTGCCAGAGACTACTACCATTTAGAAATCGAGGCAATGATAGTCTTCCGCGAGGAAGGTCGCGGCGGCAAAATCGATTTGCTGCGGCGCACCGCACCCACGATTCACTTCTTAGCCCGCGGCGCAGCCAGCGCGAGCTCCTTCGGTGCGCACCGCAGCTCAATCACGCCGGGCGGGAGGTCTGGTATCGGCACGCACGTGGGCGGCGGGGCATTCGACGGAGGCATCAGAAAATTCTTAACTTCCACTGCGAGCTTCTCGTGCACAACTTGCCACGCTTTATCAATACATTGTTGCTCTTGCGGCGTCAGATGCCAAGAGAGCGGCGGATCCGATGGACAGGCCTTGTGACTTTTCATTGCATCCGCAGCAGGAGGCGTATAGCGAACGAGTAACGACGTCGATTGAAATCCAGCTCCGGTGAGAATTTCTTCGAGGTCTTCTCCGACGGCGTTATCACGGACGATCTGACCTTCGGAGCGCACTGTGAGCATCGTCGTGATCGGAGAGCCTATCTGGTAATACCATTTTTTCACTTTATCGGTGACCGGAGGATCGCTATCCGGGAAGGCATCCAGCTGCAGGATCAGAATTCTCTTCGACCCGGCTGGAGCGTTGCGAATCGCTTCCTTCAACCACTCCGACAGTACGAAAACACCTGAATTGTCGAAGTATCCTCCGTCGCCGAGATGTGTTCCGGTGGGAACGTTGGGGACACCTTCAGGTCGTGCCTCCGGCGAGACGTAGGGAAACGCAGCGGACATGCGCGCGGCGGTTTCCAGGAACACGTCCCGGCCGAGGTTTAATTGGTGGAAATTTCGCACGGCGTGATTCTTGCTGAACCGAGCGCTGTCGCAATCTGGAAACTGGCTATTGGTGAATACGACCGGATCGCCGCTAAGTGCGTCGGTGGAATTCAGCAGCAGAATCGGCCAATCCGGGTAGTGGTGTTCATCCGCCAGCCGCCTCCAGGGTTGCTCGAAACGCGCGCTCTTCAGCAGTGAACGTTCCAGAGCCCAGCCGCGGTCGGCGCGGCTCCAGGAAGTTTCAGGGCCTGGAAGAAAAATGCGGCGCAGGTCGGGGTGCGTCAGGCCCCAGGCGATGGCTTCGAGACTAGAATTCTGTGCCCAAGTTGCCGGGGATTCATCTTGGGGTCCCGCTTCCACACAGCGCAAGTAAAACATGGCGCCGACCGAGCCGCCCGAAACTCCGCTGATCGCAAGCACGCTGTGTTGAAAGTTGCCGAGATCCTTATCGGCACGCAAGCCGCAGAGCACTCGGCTGGTCCATGCAGCGGATTGGATTCCGCCGCCTGCCGCAGCCACCACGATCAGAGGCTCCAGAGCATTTTTGAACGCAGCTGCAGGCGTCGGGAGCGCGCCGTGGTTCTGAAGTTCCACGGTGTTAAAAACGTGATCGGAGCTGCCGAGACGCGCGACGCAGAACAGAAAAACGCCAAGCACCAGCAGGACCGGGAAACGAAAACGATCCACGAAAAACGTAAGAGCGCCCAGCAGGCCACTCCAGAAAATCAAAACCAACAACAAGAAATTCAGCACCGAATTGAAGGGGCCGCCGCTTGTCCATTCGCTGACGCTGTGAAGTTCATGCTGCGTGCTCTTTCCGGACAGCCAGTAGGCGACAAGAAAGATGAACATCACGATGATCACAAAGCGATGGCCGGAATGCAGTACTGGTGGATGGCCCGGCGTTGGCTCCGTTCCATAGCCGGGACCGAGGCGCGCAAGGAGGCGGCTGAAGAAGCCGCTATGAGACGCGTAACTACCGGAAGCGGCGTGCGACCTCGTGCCGCGTTTGAAAGAACGAATCCAAGCGCCACCAAATATTTTGCGAATGACGAGAAAAGCAGGAAAAGCGAAAACTTCCAGCGCGTCGTCGTTTTCCGGCTTGGCAAAACGCAACGCACCCAAAAAGAAAATCATCACGACGAGCAGACCAGCGAGACACCCGCCGGACGAATAGAGCAAGAACCTGCTGGGCAAGTTCTCGGTGATGCGGTACGCCTGGCCCATGTAATAGCAGATGGAGCCGAGAAAGACGATGTAACAAACCGCGCCGTAGAGGTACAAGAAGGCCACGCCCCAGAGCGAGACGCGATCTTGCGGCGCGGGCTGCGGAATCCACCCGTCCGCGCGCTCCTGACCGTACAGCAAAATCAGAAAACAGCTGGTAATTGCTACGCTCACGAGGAGGGACGCAAGACAAGCGGCCGCGAAAACATTCAACAGGTCCAGGTCCGCCACGCCGTGAAACATCGAGGTGCCGAAGGCGCAAGGCAAGCCAACGCCGAGTAGCGTCAGGAAGGCGAGCGGGACGCGCATCATGTAAAGGAGAAGAAAACGCCTGCGCCAGATCTGCATGGCAAGCTCCTGCTACCTATGTACGGGGTGGGTATATGGCGCGGATGGTAACAGGGATTGCGGAATTGCTACAGAAAAAAATCGGCGGCGGGCAGAACGTCGCTCTTCTGAACCTGGCTGGCGGTCGATACGGTTAATGTGCCTTCTTTACGGCACGAGCAACCAACTCGTCCAATCTCGAAAGTAAAAGCTTCAAGATGGGAGACTGGTTCGACTTCTTGTAGCCGAGCGCCAGCTCGATCGTCGGCGGCTCTCCCTTCAGAGGACGACTCGTTACCGACGAAGGCAGGAAGTTCTGCGCGTAGGCGGGTAAGAGCCCCACGCCGCCCGTCGACGTTATTAAGGATATTCCCATAGAGAGATGATCCGCCTCGTGAGCTGGCCTGATATTCGTTCCGGAGCGTTTCAGATAATTATCAATGACCGCGCGCAGCACGGGAGCCGTGTCCGAAACTGTCACGAATGTCTCGCCCGCGAGTTCCCTGGGACTGATGAACTTGAGCACAGCGAGACGGTGGTGCCGCGGCAAGATCACGATGAGCGGCTCCTTCAGCAGGAGACGGAACGCCAACCCGGGCACCCCTTTTTCCCGCCGAAGAAAAGCTGCATCGATTTTCCCTTGCGCGAGCGCGTCCGCAAGCAGCGGGGAGTATTGACTCGATATCATCACGTCAATGTTCGGCAATTCGTCGCGCAAGATCCGCAACGCTTCAGGCATCCACGTCAATTCGTGTCCGGTCAGGAAGCCCATCGAGAAACACGGCTTCACCGGGTGAGTGATTCGGCGAGCAGCCTCGCCAGCCGCTTCGACCTGCGAAAGCACGGTGCGGGCATGATCAAGAAATACTCGACCTGCCGGTGTCAGTTCAATGCCGCGAGCCCTCCGCGTCAGGAGTTGGGCGCCCACCTCACTCTCAAGATCGCGAATCTGGCGGCTCAGCGACGGCTGCGATGTGTGCAGTTCTCGCGCTGCTGCCGTTGTCACACTTCCCGCCTCGGCAACGGCAACGAAGTACCGCAGATGTCGTAACTCCATTCTGACTCCCATGCTTGCGAGGCATTGATGCCAGCTTAACAAAGTATGCTCCCAGGGCGCTACCACGACCGGTCTGCCTCATCTAACGAAGTGATCTGAGCGACCCCGAGCTGGTGTAACGGACTTCTCAGCCATGCTCAACCTGCATGGGTCCAGATCAAGGGAGCTACCTCCATGAGTTCACCAGTCGTATTGATCACCGGCGCACTGACAGGGATCGGTCGCGCCACCGCGTTTGCGTTTGCAAGAGAAGGTGCGCGCGTCGTTATTTCCGGCCGTCGTGAGCAAGAAGGCAAAAGGCTCGAAAATGAACTACGCGAGCTTGGCGCAGAAGTGGAATTCGTAAAGACCGACGTGCGGCACGACGATGATGTCCGGGCACTCATTGACAAGACCGTTGCGCGTTTTGGCCGTCTGGATATCGCAGTGAATAATGCCGGGACGGAAGGATTGCGGGGTCTGGTAACAGAACAGACTGCAGAGAGCTACGCGGCTACGTTTGATACCAACGTATTGGGTGTGCTGCTAAGCATGAAGCACGAACTGCGGGTGATGCTGCCACAAGGGAGCGGAAGCATCGTCAATATCTCGTCGACCTACGGGCATGTCGGCGCTGCCGGTGCGTCCGTTTACGTGGCCAGCAAACATGCGGTGGAAGGATTGACAAAGTCCGCTGCACTGGAAGTCGCCGGAACTGGAGTGCGGATAAACGTAATCGCTGTCGGCGCTACGGATACAGGCATGCTCACGCGCTTCACCAACACAGCTGAGAATAAAGCGGCGCTCATCTCGACGGTGCCCCTGAAGCGTCTGGCAACACCCGAGGAGATTGCTCAGGTTATCGCTTTTGTGGGTTCGGCAAATGCATCGTATATGACTGGCTCTTCTATTCCGGTGGACGGAGGAAAGCTGGCTCACTAATACCAGGGCCGCCGTGCGAACGGCGCACGGCGGATCGAGATTCTGAGAAAGCGAAGGGCATCGTTTTACCTGCGAGGAGGAATTCAATGAACCAGACTAAAGTGGAAAAGAACAAGCGCTCGTTCTCGAGGCTTTTGACACTCTCTTTAACAAACGAGACTACGCAGCGGCTGAACGCTACTGGTCCCCTCACTACATTCAACACAGCGCTCATATCGGGCCGGGTCGTGAGGGTCTGTTCAACCTCATCAAGAGCATCCCACCGACTTTCAAGTGCGAACCGGGAACGATCGTGGCTGAAGGAGACATAGTGATCGTGCACGGGCGATTTTCGGACTTTGGCCTTCCCGTGAATTGGATTGCGGCGGACATCGTGCGCCTCAAGGATGGCGTTCTGGTGGAGCATTGGGACGTGATCCAAGACGAAGCCACGCGAGAACAATCAAAGAGTGGCCTGCCAATGTTCGGTAGCACGTTCGCGACCTATGCGAGCGGCCTATGAGTGCCACGGTTTACCGTCCGGCATGCGTTTCAGTTTCTTGCAAAAAAGCCTGCAACCAAATGTGACTCTTAACATCACATATTGGAGGAGGCCCTTTATGTCAGTGAAGAGCGTCCAATTTGCGGTCGCCACGCACATCATGGCCGCGCTGGGTAATTACCCTGACGGGGAGATCGGTTCGACGACCCTGGCTGACAGCGTAAACGCAAATCCCACCTTCGTTCGGAAGTCTTTGTCGAAACTCTCCAAGGCGGGCTTGATTGTGACAACACGCGGAAAAAACGGAGCAAGTGTGCTTGCGCGTCCTCCTAAACGGATCACGCTCTTAGATATATACCGTGCCAGCGGAGCGCCGCCGGCGTTTGCCGTTCATTCGTATCCGGTGGAGAAGAGGTGTCCGGTCAGCTGCAACCTCAAGGAATGCATGTCGGCGGTGCTTTTTCAAGCGCAAGGGAGTTTTGAGAAGTCGCTCCGGAAAATAACGCTCGCGGAGCTGATCAGGCAGATTCGCGCGAAGGGGCGCTGACTTTTTTTGATTTTAATTGTGCAGATAAGAAGAACAATACATCAGGTCAAGGAGGCCGTAGCTATGAGTTCAACCGTTGGCTCGAATGCCACGTATGTGATTTTGGGGGCGAGCGGAAACACCGGCTCGATTATCGCCAATTCCCTGCTGTCGAACGGCAAGAAGGTGCGCGTCGTGGGGCGCGATGCGGGACGACTGCAGGACTTTGTGCACAAAGGCGCGGAAGCGTTCACGGCCGAGATCAGCGATGCGGCTGCGCTCACGAAAGCCTTCAGTGGGGCTCACGCCGCATACTTGTTGTTGCCGCCGATCACCTCGCGGGAAGACCAGGAACGACAGAGCGATGCGATCGCGAAAGCGGTGAAGGAGTCCGGGCTGCGCCATGCAGTCTACTTGAGCAGCTACGGCGCGCATGTCCTGGAAGGCACCGGGCCCGTCGCGGGGCTGCATACCGCGGAGCAAAAACTGAACGCGATCAGCGGTTTGAACGTTCTGCACCTCCGCGCGGCCTATTTCATGGAGAACAATCTGGCGGCGATCGGCATGATTCAGAGGATGGGAATATTCGGACATGCGCTGCTACCCGACCTGAAGCTGCCCATGATCGCGACGCCGGATGTCGGCGGCTACGCCGCGCGGCGCCTTCTCGACTTGGATTTTTCCGGCAAGCAAACGCGCGAACTGCTGGGCGAGCGCGCGCTTTCGATGACGGAAGTTACCGCGGTGATTGCGCGCGGCATCGGCAAACCGGACCTGCGTTACCAGCAGTTTCCATATGACCAGATGCAGCGGGCGTTAATACAATCGGGTTTTTCGCCGAAGAAAGCCGCAGTGTACATCGAGATGTTCCAGGCCATCAACGCAGGAGTCCTCGCTGCGCAGGAGCCGCGTTCCCCGGAGAACACCACGCCGAGTTCCTTTGAACAATTTGTGCACGATGTCTTTGTGCCCGCGTATCACGGGAACGCTTCTGCCGCTTAGGCTCAGCTTCGATGTGGCGGGGGTGCGCCTGTTTGCAGTCGAGAGTTTCGGGAGGGAGCTTTTGAAGATGTTTGACGCGGAGATTCTAGCCATGAATGGAACCGTTTCTGAGAAAAGGAAATTGTCCAAGCGTCGTAAGAAACCGAGTGCTTACCGTCGTATCGTCACCGGAAATGTAAACGGGAAGTCCGTCGTCCGAAGCGACCAACCGTTGCTGGCCTATGAGTTCAAGACTGTTCCCGGCTACGAGCACACGCTCGTCTGGGTCAACCCGGCGACCCCTGATCTCAGGAAGGAGCAAAGGTTTGACAGCTATCCCGACTCCGTCGTTCCAGGGCCCGGGGGAACGAGTCTGCACTTCGTGACCTTTCCGCCCGGCGCGGTCTTCGCGGATTCGTCCTTCGATGGCGAGGCTGCACGAGACGAGGCATTGGTTCGTCTGAGGGGGCTAGCCGACCACTTCGAGCAGGAAGATCCCGCAATGCACAAAACGAACACCGTGGACTATTCAGTTGTCTATGACGGAGAGATGTGGATGGAGTTGGACGACGGTGAGACTCTCCATTTGAAGCGCGGCGACGTAGTCGTGCAAAACGGTACGCGCCACGCATGGCGAAACAAAGGAGCCAAGCCAGTCACGATGCTCTTTTTTCTTAATGGCGCGAGAGAAAAACAATGACTAAAAAGCTCGAAGGCAAGACCGCCGTCATTACCGGCGGGACGGAAGGGATTGGGTTGGCTACTGCAAAACTTTTCGTCGAAGAGGGTGCCTACGTCTTCATCACGGGCCGTCGGCAGAAGGAACTCGACGAGGCCGTGAAGGCAATCGGCAGCAACGTTTCAGGAGTTCAGGGCGACATTGCCAAACTGGCTGACCTTGATCGTCTTTACGAGACCGCCTCTAGGGTGAAAGGGCGAATCGATATTGTTTTCGCCAATGCCGGCGTTGGCGAGTTTGTTCCCATTGGCGCCGTCACCGCAGAGCATTTCGACAAACTATTCAACATCAATGTGAGAGGAACGCTGTTCACGGTGCAAAAGGCCTTACCGCTACTCAAAGATGGCGGCTCGATCATTCTCAACGGCTCTGTCGCGAGTGTTAAGGGTACGGCCGCCTTCGGCGTTTACGCCGCGAGTAAGGCTGCCATCCGCTCTTTCGTGCGAACCTGGACGACAGATCTGAAGGATCGTCGCATCCGCTCCAACGTTGTTAGCCCGGGTCCAATCAATACGCCGCTCCTGAATCGGCAACCTCCGGAAGTGCTTGCACGGATTGCATCCACCGTCCCGATGGGACGCATGGGGGAACCCGAGGAAGTTGCCAAGGCCGCGTTGTTTCTGGCTTCAGATGACTCCAGCTTCGTTACGGGTATCGAACTGTTCGTTGATGGCGGCAGAGCGCAAGTCTAACCGAAAGGGCAGCAGAACCGCTGACGATATGCGATTCGTCCAAATGAAAGGAAGGTGAAGCATGACTACAGAGAAGTCGCTCATCGACTCCGCACTACGCGGGTGGAAGTTCAACGTGGAGCGAGCGGGCAAGTTGTTTGGCACCCTCTCGCCGGAACAGCTGGAGCACGAAGTTGCTCCAGGACGAAACCGCCTGATCTATCTCTGGGGCCATCTTGCCGCGGTGAACGATCGGCTCTTGCCGCTGCTCGGAATTGGAGAAAGACTTCATCCCGAATTCGACGCCATGTTCATCTCGAACCCGGACAAGTCCGTTCCGCTGACCGTCTCGGAACAATCGCTCAAGACCGCATGGCAAGAAATCAACCAGAAGCTCTCGGATGGTTTCGCGAAGTTCTCAGACTCCGAATGGGCGCAGCGGCATACGGCCGTGTCGGTAGAGGATTTCGAGCGGGAACCGCATCGGAATCGCTTCGGCGTGTTACTTGGTAGAACCGCGCACCTTGCCTATCACTTGGGGCAAGCGGCATTGGCGCAGCCAGGCGCATAGACAGCGAAGTATCAGCACCCATTAACTCAGTAGGGTGGCGTGCCGCGCGAATCATTTCGTCTGGGAAGCCCTGAACTGCGCAATATGAGCCAGACCAAAACCAGCGCGGCTCCGAGCATCCCCAAAGCTTTGAAGTGCAGCACCATCGCAGCCCCGGTCCCCGCGCCCAAAACAAAAGCGATCCAGATTCCACTGAGAAGACCTATCTCAGTATCGCCAGCTCTCACAGGCGGCAGCGTCACTTCCGAAGTGTGTTTCTCAACTTCCCTAGATATGAGCCTCGTAATCATCCCCGTAACAAATGTCGTGTGGACGCTGATGCCACCCGCTCGACGGAACGCTCCATTCTGCAACCCGAGTGCCAGAGACACGAAGACCACAAATACTGGGACTCCGTGCGGCATATCTGCTTCCAAAGATACGGAAGCTGCCACGATCAGAATCACTTCTATGCCCATGACGGTAGGAAGCAATGGCCACGATGGCCACGCCTTAAGAGGCCGCGCAATAAGCGTGCTTAGTAGAACCCCGATAAAAAAGCTAACAATGGCCGAGAAAGGTCCGAGAATCGCCCACCAATCGTGAGCGGCTACCGCAATTGCGCCTAGCACCAAATTTCCGGTCATGCCTCCGGTGAAAGTCTTCGCAAGCACGAAGCTGGCCGCGTCGCCATAGCCCCCAACAAACGCCAGCCCAAACGAGAGCGCCGCGTCAGTCTGGCGCACATCTGTAGGCACCGTTTCCTCCTGGAGGTTGCGCAACCCGCATCCTTACGTACTGTGGCGATCCAAAAGGAGTCCACGCAAGATAAGCCTGCCGCGCTCGTCTCCCGAATTGAAGCCGGGGGTGGACAAGTTTGAACTGCCGCCGCCGGACAAGATTCGCGCTCCTAAATTCCGCGCTCCCGTTCAACCCGATTCAGATCAGCCTGACATTTCTTTCGATTGTCTTGATTACGTTGTCCATCCCTCCGTTCCATACTTGTTTCGCCATGCTCAGGGTGTAGCTCACGGCGGTGTGCAAAGGAACGTGCGCAGGCAGCGACAGCGGCGAACACGCCGTACTCTTCGGGCCGCACGCGGATGAACTCAATCTTGCCGTTGCGGCGTAGCGCGTCAATGACGGGATTCAGAGCATCTCCCACAATTCCGTAACAGCGTTTGACTCCAGCATTCGCCAGCATCTCCCACAAAAGATCTGCAACCTTTCGCGCCACTAAGACCTCCACCCTGAAACGAATTCCCGTCTTTCATAACCGGACCCTGCCTGCTGCATGCTGCCTATGAAACTACAGTCCCGCTACCTTTCTCTTAGCTGTGACTCCATGCCGCTCGAGGCGCTGCACGAGGACTACGAATTTTCCCCCATCGCATGCGCGGATTTTAGTACGACCTCGCTCCCTTAACAAAAAAACTTCGCCCTCCAATCATCTGCTGATCCAAACAATCGCTGGCACCGTGATCGCCAGAGCGAGCGTCGAAATCATAAGCGTCGCAGCCATCTCCGACTGCCCGCCTTATGCCTTGATGCAAAAAGCCCGACTACGGTGGCAAGCGGAAAGCTGCAACACACCATCGGCAAAATACTTTGCATTCGATTGGACGGAAGGGCGCGCCACCATGATGGCAAGTTCATTGTGTCGGCGGGAAGAGAAAGGTACGATGTGCAAGCCTGTAGGCCCAAATCCGAAATCCCGGCCACGATAGGCTGCGCGCCACTTTGCTCGAAAGCAATCGCTATCGCCCAACTCGGGTTGGGGCTTGCGAGGAATGCAGAGGCTTCTGAAAATGAGAGATTTGAAGATGCGCCAATCCCATTCCCCGGCGACTCATACGCGGCTACTGAAAACGCCGACATTTCCGAAGACAAGGAAAACGGGTGACCGGAAAATACCCGGGACGGTCAGAAAGTCGTTTGTAGTGCCCGGTTGCGCGATTCAATTACAGTAAGGTGCTGACAACAGAGTTTTTGGTTAGCTCGCGGATTGGTGGAAACGTTTACTTGGAGGAAGGTGCTACATGGCAAGTTTCACTGGCCGCGTTTTTGTGTTTGCCGCGCCGGTTCTCGCAGGTGCGGTACTCGCCCTGCTGGGCGCTGCGAGCGACACCAAACCACGTCCGCGTTACCCGGATGAAGACATCGGAGCGGATTCTCTGGCCGCGCGAAAGCAAGCGCAGATCGCCACAGAAAAACAATTCAAAGTCTTCTACGAATTCCACTTTACAGACAAGCTGAAAGAAAGCGGAATCACTTTCGTCAATCATGCCGTGGACGACGTGACTCTGCACATGAAGGCTGCGCACTACGACCACGGCACCGGCATCGCGGTTGCGGATGTGGATGGCGACGGGCTCTACGACATCTACTTCGTGAATCAGGTGGGCGGCAACGAGCTATGGAAAAATCTCGGCGGCGGCAAGTTCAAGAACATTACACAGGAGGCAGGCGTCGGTTTGCAGGGGCGCGTAAGCGTGGGCGCTGCGTTTGCCGATGTTGATAACGACGGCAGCCAGGATCTGTTTGTCACCACCGTGCGCGGCGGCAACGTCCTCTTCAAGAACGATGGGCACGGCCATTTCAAAAACGTCACCGAAGAAGCCGGCCTCGGCATGGTGGCCCATTCCTCTGGAGCGTTCTTCTTCGATTACGATAACGACGGACTCCTCGATCTGCTCGTCTGCAACGTGGGCATGTACACCAACGATGAAAAGGGCCCCGATGGCGAGTACGTTGCGTTTAAGGATGGCTTTTTTGGCCACCTCCATCCCGAGCGCTTCGAACATCCCGTCCTGTACAAAAATCTTGGGCACCACCATTTTGAGGACGTCACAGCGGAAATGGGGCTGCATCCCCACGGCTGGTGCGGCGATGCGAGTTTCGGCGATCTGAAGGGCACGGGCTGGCCCAGCATTTATTTTCTTAACATGCAAGGCAACAATTCGTATTACGAGAACGAAGGCGGCAAGATTTTCATCGATAAGACGGCCCAGTATTTCCCGCGCACTCCGTGGGGCGCGATGGGTATCAAGTTTTTCGACTACGATAACGACGGCCGCATGGACCTGCTCGTCACCGACATGCACTCAGACATGAGCCGGGAGCCAGGAACGGATAACGAGAAAGAAAAAGCCACAGTCACCTGGACAGTTTCCTATCTTCAGGGTGAGAAATCGGACTTCATATTCGGCAATGCCCTCTATCACAATCTCGGCGACGGTAAGATTGAAGAGGTCTCCGATAAAATGGGCGTGGAGAATTACTGGCCTTGGGGCGTCAGCGTCGGCGACATCAACGCGGACGGCTGGGACGATATTTTCATCGCGTCGGGAATGAGCTTCCCTTATCGCTACGGCATTAATTCCCTGCTGCTGAACAACCGCGGGCAGAAATTTCTCGATTCCGAATTCATCCTGGGTATCGAGCCACGCAAAAATCTCTACACGCCATGGTTCGAAATTGATTGCTCCGGCCCTGACGCGAGGTCAGGAATGAACGCCGGGACTTGCGCGGGCCAGTCCGGCAAGATCATCGCCATGGCTCCGCGCTCCAGCCGCTCTTCGGTAATGTTCGATCTTGATGACGACGGCGACCTCGACATCGTCACCAACGACCTCAATTCCGAGCCGCAAGTCTTCATCAGCGACCTCGCGCAACGAAAACACATTCGCTGGCTCAAGGTCGTCCTCGTCGGCACCGCCTCCAACCGCAACGGACTTG